>Ga0326727_10001110_pt1 | contig 103398 bp, 88 predicted proteins | sample MB2enrmetagenome_FD_207643 | JGI IMG/M metagenome (GOLD analysis project Ga0326727, IMG submission 207643) | Lab enriched peat soil microbial communities from McLean, Ithaca, NY, United States - MB29MY | ecosystem: Environmental > Terrestrial > Soil > Wetlands > Peat | place: USA: New York... | reverse complement strand
CGTGAAAATCACTGCCTATAATGTTCATGTCTCGGCTCCTCCTCTTCGAGAGTTGCTGGTCTTTCTTCCCACTCCAGTCTACTCTCCCCGTCGAGGAGCCGACGACCTTATGCCATCAGACGTACGCTTTCCTTGCGTTCGTCTGTGGCTCTTCGTCCTTTGGAGGATCTTAAGATCATGGTTGATGTTTCCATGTTAAGAACCGCGGAGGAAGGCCAACGGCGGCTACCTCCGCACTACCCGCTCTTAATGAAAAAACGCCCTCACATGGCAGGTTATCATAGTCTAACTTACGATTAAATACAATAGCGGAATATTCCCGATACTGTCCGGAAGGTTTCCTTGTTGCGGAAGCGGGTAGTCCGGAGTTGTGGGCATTCTGCATTGCTCCGCGGCTCTCAATACGACAACAACGAAAAGCCGTGGAGTGATCCGTCGGCTGAGGGATAAGTTTGCGTCGCGTGGGTCGAAGATGGCGTGGTAAACGCGCCGCTACGCTGCCCATCACGGCGGCTTACTTGAACGGTATGTCCACTTCGGCATAACTGCCGGGAGTCGCCGCATTCACAGCGGCTACAACCCTTTCAACGTGACGGCGCAGCGCGGCGGACCCGCAACCATGTGGTAATTGTGTGGGCTGGCGAAATAACCCCTCACCTGTCCCGCCCCGGCTGGTGAAAACTCCGGTTGCGGTCCACCCTCTCCCCCTCGGAGAGGGAGGTAGAATTTCCAACCTTCTCCCCGAGGAAAAGGCGCAGAGCAGCGCGGAGGTGGGCGTACTTGGCCCTCCCCGCGGCACTGCATCGGGAAATGACCGCTTGGGGACGCGGGGGCAAGGCCTATCGCGGAGTTAATGCCCTGACCTCGCGGCGGGTTGACTTTCCATCACCACGCGCAGAATGCGGTTGATGCGCGTCTGGTAGCCCTTGCCATGACCCTTGAGCCAATCGAGCACGTCCGCATCCAGGCGAATGGTCAATTGCCGTTTCGCCGGAGGCCAAGGCATCGTTGCCTTTTTGAGAAACGTCCGATCGAGCGGGGGGATGTCCGAGTAGTCGATTTCGGCATCCCGCATGCGGTCAATCCGTGCCAAGTCGCTTTTGATAGATTTTTTGTTCACGCCGATTCCCTTCCTCATGGAAATGATCCGCGTTCCCTGATCGCGCGGTGCATGGGCGATGACTACCAGACGCCCGGCCAGCAAGCCCAAAGTGATGAGCCGCTCTTCTCCGTAGTCGAAGCGGTCATCTTCGAACGTGACGCAGGGCCCGGAAAAGACCTGCTCGGCATCCTCGAAGCTGAGGCCATGCTTGGCGAGGTTCTTCCAGTTCTTCGCTTCGTCCCATTCGTATTTCATTTCCATTGCATTCCCAATGTAGCTCTTTTTGTAGTTACACGCAATGGGTAGCAGGAACGGGTGGCGGCGTATAGCCGCCGCGAAAATGGCGGGGTAAACCCCGCCGCTACGAAAGCGGGTGCAAGGCCTATCTTTCGGAGTGCGGCGACTCGTCGCCGCTTTTGCTCGCCGCGACTCGTCGCGGCGAAGCTCCGCACCGGTGACGAGTCACCGGCGGCAAAAAGCGGGAGCGAGCTCCCGCACTCCGAAAACGGCGCCACCGATCAGACCACCCGCGTGTGATCAACATCATCAAAAACCGCAACGAAGAGCTGGAGTCCCCGCATTCCGGTCGACTGCGGTTGCCGTAACGGTGTCGGGCATGAGAAAATCCCACCGCCGGAACTGCACTGATCGCGGCGATCCGCTTTGAGGATAGGGCCTTATGTTCCCGCAACGCGATTTCCGGCCCAGTCCAAAAACGGGTGAAGGAGAGGCCCAACTCAGCTTTGAGGGGAGGAGACCATGCAAGGCAACAAGTTTGATCGGCGAGATTTCCTGAAGGTGGGCGGTGTGTCAGCGCTAGGAACTCAGATGGCGCTCGCAGGCAGTCCTGCCCTGGCGCAAGAGGCAGCGCCTGCAACCGCGCCGCATGAAAAGGGATTCCCCCAGCTCGCCATCATTACTCGGTACTCGCCGCAGAAGTTGGCATTTGCCGCGTCGGCGGAATATCAAGGCGTAGTGATCAGCGTGGATCGCTTCTTTAATCCCACGCTGTCGGACTCGCAAATTGATCAGATTCTCAGTAGCGCGCGGCAGGCCAATGTCCGCATCATCAGCATCGAGTGCATGAATCCTAATCACATCGCCAGCGACCCGGCTAAGCGCCGCGAGGCGATCGCCGACTTCATCCGGCACCTGGAATTGGGATATCGTCTGGGGTGCAAATTTGTGGGTACCTTCAGCGGAGGTATGGCTGGCGTTTCCATGGAAGATCAGGCGAAGGCGTTGGCCGAAGTTTTCAATGAGCACTACTTGCCGGTCTGCGACAAACTTGACATCACCATGGGATGGGAAAACTATCCCTGCGATACCAACTTCGCTACGGTCCCGGGTGCCTGGGAGAAGATATTTAATCTCGTTCCCAGCAAGCGGCTCGGCCTGGAATTCGATCCTTCGCATTTGGTACGGCAGTACGTCGACTATGTCCAAGCGGCTTGGGATTTCAAGGAAAGGATCCTGTCTGTACACGCGAAGGATACAGAGATCATCGAGCCGGTTCTGCAAGAGGTGGGAATTCATGGCCAAGGGTGGTGGCGTTACCGCATCCCCGGCCAGGGTTCAATCGATTGGCCAAAGTTTATTAATGTTCTCTTGCAGGCAGATTACAGTGGAGGAATAGCGGTTGAGCATGAGGATCCTTTCTGGGACGAGCCGCCTAGCAACAACTTGCCGGAATTCCCCCAGGCTCGCAAAGATGGGTTCATTATTGCCTCCCGCTTTCTGCGCAATTTTTTGCCGGGGCGTTTGAGCGGGTAGCAGAGGATACTAAACCGTAGGGTCAAGAGGGTTCGCAAGGCCCATTACCGCGGGTAATACCTGCCTAACCAGCCGCTGTAACCGGCGAGATGGTTCCGATCTAGTTAGGGATTCGGCCCGTGAAGTCGCCTTGCCGGCAACTGACCCACGACCAAAGGATTCATACGGTACTACTGGCTGCCTGAGCAATTCATTGACAGTTTCTACCGCGACTTCGTATAATGGTGGTTTCGGAAATCAGGAGAAAGAGAATCTATGTACGCTATCTTCCGCACAGGCGGCAAGCAATACAAAGTCTCTCCCGGTGACGTGGTTCGCGTGGAGCGGGTGGCGGGCGATCCGGGCGCGACGGTCGAGTTCAACCACGTATTTGCGGTGCGCAAGGAAAAGCTCACGGTGGGCGCGCCGCTGGTCGAGAACGCCAAGGTGAAGGCCACGATTCTGCGCAACGCGCGCGACGCCAAGGTGCGCGTGCTGAAATACAAGCGCAAGAAGCAGTACCGGCGCACGGCAGGCCACCGCCAACCCTTCAGCGAGATCCTGATCCAGGATATCGTCACCGCATAGCTACGCACCTCAAAGGAATTCTGTTATGGCACACAAGAAAGGTCAGGGAACTTCGCGCAACGGACGCGATTCCAACTCCCAGCGCTTGGGCGTGAAGCGCTTTGACGGCCAAATGGTGTCCGGCGGGTCGATTCTGGTCCGCCAGCGCGGCACCCGCTTGAAGCCGGGTGAAAACGTGGGTCTCGGCAAGGACGACTCTCTCTACGCCAAGGTTTCGGGCGTGGTGCGGTTCGAAGACAAGGGCCGCCTGGGCCGGTACGTCAGCATCCTGGTCCCAGCCACGAATTAAGATCCCCAAGCGGTGCGGGCGGAATCTCGAGACCAGCCTCACCGCTTGAGTTATTTTTGGGCGTCGCAGCCACTTTCCGAAAGGAAGCGGTCGACCTCCCCGAGCCCTGGAGGTGTGAGACCCGAACCGGATCTCCGGTCCGGGGCCGAGGAGCCCACCCCGCGCCATCCCGCGTGTTTATTGACGAAGCCAAAATCCAACTCGCCGCCGGCGACGGAGGCAACGGCTGCTTGGCGTTCCGGCGCGAGAAATTCGTCCCACGCGGCGGACCCAGTGGCGGCGACGGCGGGCGGGGCGGCGACGTCATCCTGGAAGCCAATCCACACTTGAATACCTTGCTCAAGTTCCGGTATAACCGCGAATTCCAGGGGGAACGCGGGCGCCACGGGGAAGGCTCAAACCGGCACGGCAAGGACGGCGCGAACGTCAAGGTGACGCTACCCGTGGGCACGGTCGTCTACGACGCGGCCAGCGGGGAAAAGCTCTGGGACTTTGTCACGCCGGGGCAGCAAGTGGTGGCGGCCAAGGGAGGACGCGGCGGCCGCGGCAACGCGCGTTTTGCGACCTCTACAAATCAGGCTCCGCGCCGCACGGAGCCCGGTGCGCCGGGCCAGAAGCGCGACCTGCGGCTCGAACTGAAGCTCCTGGCCGATGTGGGTCTGGTGGGATTCCCGAACGTGGGCAAATCCACGTTGATATCGCGTCTCAGCGCGGCGCGCCCACGCATCGCGGATTACCCCTTCACCACCCTCGAGCCTTGCCTGGGCGTGGTGGGCTTGGACGAGGAGCGCTCTTTCGTCATGGCCGACATCCCCGGCCTGATCGCCGGTGCCCACGAGGGCAAGGGGCTGGGCATACGTTTCTTGCGGCACGTGGAGCGAACGCGCCTGCTGCTGCACCTCATTGATGTGGCCGAACTCTCCGGCCGCGACCCGGTGGAGGACTACCGCGTTATTATGAATGAGCTCGCGAGCTTCAGCCCCGTGATGGCCGCGAAACCCATGTTGCTTGTAGCCTCGCGCATCGATGCGGGGGGAGAAAGCGACCGCTTGACCAGGCTGCGAGAATTCTGCCGCGAGCATGGCCTGCCGCTCCAAGAGGTTTCCGGCGTGACGGGGCAGGGTTTGGAAGAACTGAAGCAGGCAATCTGGGCGAGCTTGGAACAACTTCCCCGCCCCGGGGCGGAGGAGGATCAGGACGGGGCAGAGCCCGCCTAGTGAGCATGCTGTTCACGGGAAGGAAGTTACTTCCCGATTTGTTGCCGGGCAGGAGCAAACTGAAAAGCCGAAACCCCTCAAGTGAACAGCATTGGCGTCAGGCCTGTTGCGCTGATAGCGATCACCCCTCACGAGGACGCGCCTAACGGTGAACATCGCACTTTTCGGTGGAACGTTCGATCCCATCCACGCCGGGCATATGGAGGCAGCGCGCGCGGCGACGCGGCGTTTCCGGCTGGACAAAGTCCTTTTTGTGCCGACCGGCAGTCCCCCCCACAAGATCCGCGATCACCTCACGAATTATGCCCAGCGCTATGCCATGGTGGCGCTGGCCTGCGCCCTAGAGCCGCGCTTCATTCCCTCCCTGATTGAATCCCCGGCCGTGGAGGGGACGCCGCGTTATTCCATCGACACGGTGCGCGCAGTGCGGCGCCGGCTGCAGCGGCACGACCGCCTCTACTTCCTGCTCGGCGCCGACGCCTTCCTGGATTTGCCGCACTGGAAGGAGTTCCGCCGCTTGCTCGGCTTGGTCGAGTTCATCGTGGTGTCACGGCCGGGTTTCGAGACGGGCGCTCTGCGTAAGATGGCGCCGGCTGGCTTCGTGCTCGCACCGCGGCTGCCTGCGCAGGCCACGACGCCCCCTGGGCGCCGCGGCGCCTACCATCTGCTGCGTGGCGTGGACGCGCCCATCGCCTCGCACGACATCCGGCAGGCGGTCCGCGCTGGCCGGCCCATCACTGGTCTTGTTCCCCCGCTTGTGGAAGAATACATCTTGAAGGAGGGTCTGTACCGCCTCCGCGCGGACAGAAGGCGGGGCGAGCGATGACCTCACCACTGCGCAAAGCGATCCAGGCCGCCCAGGATCACAAAGCATTGGAATTGCGCGTCTTGGATCTGGAGGGAAGTTGCTCGTTCACCAGCTACTTCCTGCTTTGTTCGGGCACCTCCACCCGCCACACCCAGGCGATTTGCGATGCCATCGTCGAGGACTTGAAGAAGTCCGGGCACGCTCCGACCCATGTGGAAGGGTATGCCCAAGCCGAGTGGATCCTGGTGGACTACCTGAATTTCGTCGTTCACATTTTTACCGAACGCGCACGGCAATTCTATGACCTGGAGCGCCTTTGGAAAAGCGCGCCGAGGCTTACGGTAAAAGATGCTGACGCGTGAGGAGCTGAAAGATCGGTTGATCCGGTGATCGGGTCATTGGGTGATTTGGTGACTTAGCGATCTGGTGATTGAGTGAACACTAGAAAATGTCTCCGGTTTTAGTTCACTAGATCGCTCAATCGCCCGATGAACAGATGGCCCGATGAGCCGATGACCCGATCCCTAACATGCGCATTCGTATTCTCTGGGAAGGTAAGACCAAGGACGCGCACTTGCGGGCCCTCCAGCAGGACTTTGCAGGCCGCATCGAGCACTTTACGAGCGTGAGCCTGGAGGAACTTCCCCCTCTGCGCGGCGAGGGCCAGGGCCGCAAGCCGGGACTTTCAAGCCCCGAAAGGGCTCTGCTCGAGAAGTTGCGCGGCGCGACGAAAGTCCTGCTGGACGAGCGGGGGCGCGAACAAACCTCCGAGGAGTTCGCCGAATGGTTGGGCCAGGAAGCCTTGCGCGGGACGCGCGAGCTGGCCTTTCTGGTCGGCGGACCGGAGGGATTCTCTGCGGCCTTTCGCCAACAGGCCGACGTCCTGCTGGCGCTTTCGCGCCTGACCCTGACGCGCGATTGGGCCCGCACGCTGTTGCTCGAACAAATCTATCGCGGCTTCACGATTCTGCGCGGCTACCCCTATCCGCGCTAGGCAACGCACCTTTCTCGCGATGCGGGGGATGGGCAGATCGGGTGATCCGATGATCGGGAGATGAGGTCATTGAGTGATTTGGTGATTTAGCGATTGGCCGATTGAGTGAACAAGAGAAAACCTTTGCGGTTTTCAACCGCTCAATCACTAAATCGCGCAATCACCCGATGGGAGACGCTCTTGCCAGAAAACCGGAAAGGGTTAATCATTGTTTTCACCGGGCCGGGCAAGGGGAAGACCACGGCTGCCCTGGGAACGGCCCTGCGGGCCGTGGGACAGGGGCTGAAAGTGTTAATGGTGCAATTCATCAAGGGTTCGTGGCATTATGGTGAGCTGGATGCGGCGAAGATGCTGGGCGAGGAGCGTTTGAAGATCCTTCCCATGGGCCGCGGCTTCGTGAAGGTCGGCGTCGAAAAGCCCGATCCGGAAGATGTGCGGCTGGTGAAGGAGGCCTGGCAGTTCGCGCACAGCGAGATCCTGAGTGAGCGCTACGACCTGGTCATCCTCGACGAGATCAACTACGCCATCAGTTACAAGATGCTGGCGCCGGAGGCCGTCGTAGAAGCCCTGAAGACCAAGCCGGAAAACGTGCACGTGATTCTGACCGGCCGGAACGCCCACCCGACGCTCCAGGAGATGGCCGACTTGGTCACCGAAATGCGAGAGGTGAAGCATCCCTACCAGAGAGGAATCCTCGCCCAGCGAGGGATAGAATACTGAGGGATTGAATCAGTGAGTCAGTGCGTCATTGAGTCATTTCTCGATTCCCCTATTGTTCTTTTGGTTTTGAATGACACAATGATTTGCTGATTCAGTGAAACAATTTTTCCTATGACTTGGTTTCGCAAAGAGAAGCAGCCGCTCGAGACGCCCAAGGAGAAGCGCGTCCAGACCGAGGGCCTTTGGGTGAAGTGTGACGGATGCAAACAGATTCTCTGGAAGAAGGATCTGGAAGCCAATCAGCAGTGCTGCCCCAAGTGTGGCCATCATTTCAAGCTGGGCTCGCACGCGCGGCTGGAAATGCTGTTTGACGAAGGCCAATACACGGAGCACGACGCGGCGGTTGCCTCCACGGACCCGCTGAAATTCAGGGATACCAAAGCTTACCGGGACCGCCTGAAACACGCCCAGAAAGTGACCGGCATGAAGGACGCCTTGCTGACCGGCGAAGGGCTCATCGAAGGCAAGCCCGCCATCATCTGCGGCATGGAGTTCCAGTTCGTGGGGGGCAGCATGGGCGCGGTCGTGGGCGAGAAAGTGACACGCGCCATCGACCTTTGTATCGCCAAACGGCTGCCCCTGGTCATTGTTTCCTGCTCGGGCGGCGCGCGCATGATGGAGGGCGCCATCAGCCTGATGCAAATGACCAAGATCTGTTCGGCGCTCGCCCGCCTGGATGAGGTCCGCAAGCCTTACATCTCCGTGCTCACGGATCCTACCACCGGCGGGGTCACCGCCAGCTATGCCATGCTGGGTGATCTCAACATTGCCGAGCCGGGTGCGCTCATCGGCTTCGCCGGCCCGCGCGTCATCGAACAGACCATCCGTCAGAAGTTGCCGGAGGGTTTCCAGCGCTCCGAGTTCCTGCTGGAGCACGGCATGCTTGATGCCATTGTCCCTCGCAAGGAATTGAAGAGTTTTATCGCGCGGGCCTTTCGCTTGATGCGGGCGTGGGACTCTTAGCCGGGCCTTCTGCCGCACGGGCCTTTGGATTTCCTCCCTATGAATTACCGTGAATGCTTGAACTATCTTGCCGGCCTGGGTCAGGAGCTGCACGGCATGAGGTTCGGGCTGGAGGCCGTCACCCGCATCCTGGTTGAGCTGGGCTATCCGCACGAGCGCTACTCAACGGCCATCGTGGCGGGAACCAATGGCAAGGGCTCCACCTGCGCCATGCTAGCAAGCATTCTCGAGTGCGCAGGCTACCGCACCGGCTTGTACACCTCCCCGCACTTGGTGCGGGTGAACGAACGCCTGCGCGTGAATGGCCGGGAGGTTTCTGACGCCGCCTTCGCGGCGGCGTTGAGCGCCGTCGCCGAGACCGTCGAAAGCCTCGTGGGCAGCGGCAGGCTGGAGAAACCGCCTAGCTTTTTTGAGGTCCTGACCGCCACGGCATTCCAGCACTTTGCCAATGCCAAAGTGAATTTCGTGGTGCTGGAAGTCGGCATGGGCGGGCGTTTGGACGCCACCAACGTCACTGACCCACGCGTGGCCGTGATTACCAACATTGACTTCGACCACATGGAATTCCTGGGGCCGACGCTGGCGGCCATCGCCGGGGAGAAAGCCGGGATCATCAAGCCGCATCGCACCGTGATTTCGGGTGTGGAAGATCCCGAGGCCGCTGCCGTCATTCGCCGCCGCGCCATGGAATGCCGTGCGCAATTGCTGGAGATGTCGAGACTCGCGCAGATTGCGAATCTGGATGCGGTCGAGGGCCGCTACACGTTTGACCTGACCTTCGGTTACGAGCACTTTGGTAAGCTGACCTCGCCGCTGCTGGGAAGGTTTCAGATAAAGAATACCGCCGCCGCGGTAGCCGCGGCGTGTCACCTGGCACAGGAAGGATTTGAGATTTCCCGCCGCAGCGTCGTGCAAGGCCTACGCGGGACCGTGTGGCCGGGCCGCCTGGAACCCATTTTGGCGCGGCCGCTGGTGCTGCTCGACGGAGCGCACAACCCCGCCGGGGCGCGCGCCCTGGCCACCTTCATCCGGGAGGAACTGGGCGGACGCCGCCTGCGCCTGGTATACGCTTCCATGCGCGACAAGGCGATAAAAGAAATCAGCGGGATACTCTTCCCGCTGGCCGAGGAAATCTATTTGACCCACCCTGTGCTTGCGCGCGCCGCTTCGCCGGAGGAAATCCTGGCTGCCCTGCCTTCCCGCCCTGCCCGGGTGCACGTGGAACCCGAGCCGGCCCGCGCCCTGGAAAAGGCCTGCGCCGCCAGCGGCACGAACGACGTCGTGCTCACCGCCGGGTCGCTCTACCTGGTGGGCGCTATCAAAAAAGCCCAGCAGGCAGGCACCCTGCATCTGCCAGGACTTTCCGACGGCGTTCCCGCCTCCCCAGCCTGAAGAGGCCATGCAGACCGCCTCCACCAACGGCGTCACCAAATACCCCGCGGGCGGGCGCGTCCGCTATCTCCTCAGCTACCTGCGTTCCCTGCTCTTTACCAATATTCTCATCTACTCTTGTACGGCCATCTGCGGAACCGCCTCCCTGCTCGGCTCGCTCTTTGACACGCAGGGCCGCTGGCAGCATGGCTGTGCCCGCGTATGGTCCTGGCTCATTCTGAAGACCAGCGGAATCCGGGTACAGGTGGAAGGGCTGGAGCACGTCAACCCCCGCGCGACCGCCATCTATTGCGCGAACCACCAGAGCGCCATGGATATTCCCATACTTTTCGTGAATCTGCCCGTGCAGTTTCGCTTCGTCGCCAAGCGCTCGCTGTTTCACCTGCCCTTCCTGGGGTGGCACCTGGGGCGCTCGGGGCACATCCCCGTCGATCGTGACCGGCCGCACCAGGCCCTGAAAAGCATGGAAACAGTGGCGCAGAAGATTCGCGATGGAAAATCCGTGCTCCTGTTTCCCGAAGGCCATCGCAGCCGCAGCGGCCGATTGCTTCCCTTCAAAGGCGGCAGTTTCCGCATCGCCATCCTCGCCGGCGTGCCGATTGTGCCCATCACCCTAAAAGGGACGCGCCACGTGCTCCAGCCTGATACCTATCACGTGCGGCCGGGGCAAACGGAAATGATCGTGCACCCGGCCATCGAAACTAAGGGGCTGACTTTGGAGGACGTCGACGCCCTCTCGCAGAAGGTGCGAGACGCAATTGCCTCGCGCTTTGTGCCAGCGGAAGAGTGATCGGGAAATCGGGTGATCCAGTAATCGGGTGAACATCCTATCCATTTTTGTTGCGTCGCGGAAGACCACGAGGGGAGAATAGACCAGGGACAGCGGGGGACTTCCGTTGCTCACCCGATCTCCCGATCATCCGACCACCCGATTGCGGGGCAGGCTCTCAATGGACATCTCTCTCGACAACCAAGTTGCCGTAATCACGGGTGGCTCGCGCGGCATTGGCGCCGCCACCGTGAGGCTCTTTGTGGAAGCGGGCGCGAAGGTGGTTTTCAGCTACTTGCACGCGGCTCGCCAGGCGCGCGAGTTGGTGGAAGCTTTGGGTGGCAGTGGCCAGGCGCTGGCCGTGCGCGCCGACGTAGCAAAGATGGCCGACGCCCGGCGCCTGGTGGTGACGGCCACGCAGCGCTTTGGCAGGCTGGACATACTGGTGGCGAACGCCGGCATTTGGAATTACCGGCCGCTGCCCATCCAGAAGATGGCGGAGAGAGACTGGGACGAGATGATGGCCGTGAACCTGAAGGGCGTTTACTCGGTCATCCACCATGCTGTCCCGCAGATGATTCGCCAGCAGGGAGGGCGCATCATCGTGGTTTCGTCAACGGCCGGGCAGCGCGGCGAGGCGTTTCACACCCACTACGGAGCGTCAAAAGGCGGCGTGATCGGCCTGGTCAAAGGCCTCTCCACGGAGCTTGCGGCGCATCATATCCTAGTGAACTGTGTGGCGCCGGGGTGGATCGATACGGATATGGCCACGCCCGTCGTGAAGAACCGGCGCGAGTACCGGCAGGCGCTCTCCGCCATACCGCTCGGCCGCTTCGGAAGGCCGGAGGAAGTGGCCATGCCGATTCTCTTTCTGGCCTCAAGCCTGTCGACTTATATGACGGGGGAGATTATGAACATCAACGGAGGCAATGTTCTCTGTGGGTAATCTGCTTCGCTCCAGGTGGCTCGGTATTATCACGCGGGTTTTTGCCCTGCTGACCCTCGCCGCCGCCCTGCCACTCCGGTCCCAACAAATGCCGGCATCCCAGCTTCCCCGGCGCGTCGATCCCAAGGCTCAGCAACTTCTGGACCGCGCCATTCAGGCTCTGGGCGGGTCGGCCTTCTTGCATGCCAAGACGCTGACTACCAAAGGCCGCATCTTTGCCATCCGGGATGAGACTACGGCCGGCCTCGAGACTTTTCAGAGTTTCGTTCAGTACCCGGACAAGCGCCGCTTCTCCTATGGGAAGACCATGCCGGTTATCCTGATCAATAACGGTGACCGGGGCTGGGAGATCGACCGCTATGGGCTGATCGACCAGCCTGCCGAGCAACTGCAGCGCTGGATCACTTCCAACCGTTACAGTCTCGAGAACCTGCTGCGTCTGCGCATCAACGATCCCGGCGCGCTGGTGCAAATCGGCGGCGTTGACTTTGTAGATAACGTGCCCACGCAAAGCGTCGAGATCACCGCGGTAGGAGGAATGAACGTGCGGGTGGATTTTGACCGGCGGACTTTCCTCCCCGCGCGCGTCACCTACGAGGTGCGGAACCCCAAGAGCGAAGAACCGGATGAATTCTCGGACGCCTACACCGACTACAAGATGTTTGACGGGATCATGACTCCCATGCACATCACGCGCTACCTAAACGGGGAGCGGGTGGGGGAGACCTACCGCAATTTCGCCAAGTATGACGAGGAATATCCCGCCCGCTACTTCACTCCCGAATAAGGGTGCGCCATCTGCTATAATGAACCCCTGGAGCCCGCGTGAAAAAATCCCCACTCCTACGCAGCACTACGATTCTGTGCGTGCGCCGCGGCGGCCACCTGGCGATGGGTGGCGACGGCCAGGTGACGATGGGCGAAAGCGTGGTGAAGCAGAAGGCGCGCAAGATCCGCCGCCTTTACAACGAAAAGGTTCTGGCCGGCTTTGCCGGCAGCACGGCGGACGCGCTCTCCTTGTTTTCCCGGTTCGAGCAGAAACTCGATGAATACCACGGCAACCTCAGCCGCGCAGTGGTGGAACTAGCCAAGGATTGGCGCACCGACCGCGCCCTGCGGCACCTGGAAGCACTGCTGCTCGTGGCGGATGAGAAGAACACCTATCTGGTCAGCGGCAACGGTGACGTCATCGAGCCGGATGACGGCATCGTGGCCATCGGCTCGGGCGGGTCTTATGCGCTGGCCGCCGCGCGCGCCCTCGCCAAACACACGGGAATGGGCCCCAAGGAAATTGTCCAGGAAGCCATGCTCGTGGCCGGACAGATCTGCATCTTCACGAATGACCAGGTGGTCATCGAAGAGTTGTGATAGGGTGCGGAGTCCGAGGTCCGAGGCCGAAAGCTCCCCGGGCCCTTGGCGCTCGCGCCCGACCTAGCACGGATTTCTCCTGACGGGTTTGGAAGGACGGGGCCGAAGCCACGCCCTTCCGGCAGGCCCCTACGAGCGTTCCAGCGCGGTGAGAAATCCGCGCCAGCACCGCCCCAGTCGGAAGCAACTGCCATGGTCTTCTATTTGCCTGAGAATCTCGAGAACGCGACCTCCCTTGACGATCTGACCCCGCGCCAAATCGTGGCGGAGCTGGACAAGTACGTGGTGGGCCAGGACAAAGCCAAGCGCTCGGTGGCTGTCGCCTTGCGCAATCGCATGCGCCGGCAGAAGCTGGCGCCGGAAATCGCCGAAGACATCCTTCCCAAGAACCTCATCATGATCGGCCCCACCGGCGTGGGCAAGACGGAAATCGCCCGGCGTCTGGCGCGCCTGACGAATTCTCCTTTCCTGAAGGTGGAAGCCTCGCGTTTCACGGAAGTCGGCTACGTAGGGCGCGACGTGGAATCCATGATCCGCGACCTGGTGGAAGTTTCCATCGACATGGTGCGCGAAGAGAAAGTGGATGAGATCGCGGAGAAAGCCGAGCAGAACGCCGAGGAGCGCTTGCTTGATCTGTTGCTGCCGCCCCCGCCCTTGGCGCGCAAGCCTGAGAAGACGCCGGGAGAGATTGACGCAGCGCGCAACCCCGCCGCAGCGGAGCAGTTCCAGCGCACCCGCGAGAAGCTCCGCGCCCAGCTCCGCGAAGGTAAGCTGGACGAGCGGGAAGTGGAAGTGGAAACTCGCGACCGCAGCATGCCCGCCTTCGAGGTCATCTCTTCGCAGGGTATCGAAGAGATGGACATCAACTTCAAGGATATTCTCCCCGGCCTCTTCGGCCAGCGCACCAAGAAACGCCGCATGCACGTCACCGAGGCCATGGAATATCTGATCCAGGAAGAGGAGAACCGGCTCATCGACATGGACCAGGTCACGCGCGCAGCGGTCGAACGGGCGGAGCAATCGGGCATCATCTTTCTGGATGAGATCGACAAGATTGCAGGCCGCGAGCGTGGTCAGGGCCCCGACGTGAGCCGTGAGGGCGTGCAGCGCGATATCCTGCCCATCGTCGAGGGCACCACGGTGAATACGCGCTACGGGCTGACCCGCACCGACCACATCCTGTTCATCGCCGCCGGCGCCTTCCACGTCAGCAAGCCCTCCGACCTGATCCCCGAATTGCAGGGCCGGTTCCCCATCCGCGTGGAACTGCACTCCCTCAGTACGCAGGATTTCATCCGTATCCTGAAGGAGCCCAAGAGCGCCCTGGTGAAACAGTACACGGCGCTGCTGGAGACGGAAGGCATCAAGATCAGCTTCAGCGACGACGCGCTGGAGGGGATTGCCACGTTCGCCGCGGCGGTGAACGAAGCGACGGAGAATATCGGAGCGCGGCGGCTGCACACGATCATGGAGAAACTGCTTGACGAAGTCTCTTTCGAAGGGCCGGACCTGAAAAAGAAGGTCGTGCGTGTGGACGCGGCCTACGTGCAGAAGCAATTGGCGGACATCGTCAAGAATCAGGACCTCAGCCGATACATCCTGTGAAACCTCTTCCTTCGATGCGGCCCACTGCGGCCCCTGGAGCGGCCCGAACCCCTGCGCCGGGCGACATCGCATTCCGTCGAGCCGCGCATCGGGCGCAGATCTTGCAGGCGCTGGCAGTGACCTCGGTGGCGGTAGGCCTCGTGGCCTGCGGCGTGCAAGGGTCTCCCCATCCGCCGCGGGTGGAGCGGCCGGCCAGGATTACCAACCTCTCCGTTGTCCAGGTCGGGCAAGCCCTGGAATTCCACTTTCACATTCCGCAGCAGACGGTCGAAGGAACGCGGCTGACGAAACCCCTGGAGGTCGAGATTCTGCGCGCCCTCGCGCCCCAGCGAGCGGGTCTCGCCAAGTTGCCGGAGCTGCAAGTGTGGATACGGCTCAACCCCAACGAGTGGCTGCCCTACGCGCGCGACGAGGAAGTCTCCTACGCCTCTCACCTGACGGCGGAGGAATTTCGCACCGAGCGCGGCCAGACCCTGGTGGTGGCGGTGCGCGCGCTCACCCGCGGGTTCCAGCATCGGGCCCTGGAAAGTGATCTTTCCAATCTTGTGGACGTCCCGGTTTTCGACGTGTCGGAACCGGTGGGGGGCATGACCTTCGTCACCACGGAGAAAGCCGTGGAAGTCCACTTCCCGCCGCCCACCCGCATGCTCAGCGGCGAGCCGCTGCGGGGCCTGACCGGCTATCGCATCTATCGCAGCCAGACCGGTGAGCCGAGTAGTTACGTGAGGATCGGGGAGATGGCCACCTCGCCTTATCGGGACACCCAATTTGAGTTTGGCCGCACGTATTTCTACCAGGTGCGCGCCGTTTTTGGCGACCCTGCCCATGCAGCCCTGAGCGAGGCCTCGCCGTCCGCCAAGATCATGCCGCGCGATGTCTTCCCGCCCGCCCCGCCGCAGGGGTTGACGGGCATTTACGCCGCGGGCGCCGTGGAGTTGCTGTGGACGGCCAACTCGGAAAGCGACCTGGCCGGCTACAACGTCTATCGTCTGGATCATCCTGCGCCCCTGCGCCTGAACCAGGATTTGCTGCGCACCCCCATCTTCCGCGACACCCACGCCGAGCCAGGAAAGACGCTCGTCTACTATGTGACGGCCGTCGACCTGGCAGGCAACGAGAGCAAGCCCTCGGAGGAAGTGGAAGTGGAAACGGAGTAAGGCGTGCCCCGGCGCCAGGCGCGCATGTCACCACTCTCCGTGAGAGGGACGAACCGGAACAATCCCTGAAGGACAGGGAGAAAGCCCAGGCACTGTGAGACTGTGGATTGGACTGGGGATCGCCATGGTGGGCGGGGCCGTTGCCGCCGGTGCAGGAGTGTGGACTTGGAGAACCGTGCGCCGCTGGCGCCAGAAAGACCCCGCCGAAGTCGAGCGACTCCGCCGCCTGGCGGTAAACGCCTGCGGGCGCGTCAGCACAGGCAGAATCCTGGAGCTGTTGGATCCCGTCCCGGACCGTCCCGCGGGACCGATCCTGCTTTATGAGTACGAGGTCGCGGGCGTCACCTATCAGACTGCGCAGGACGTCGGCCCGCTGCCCGAAATCGCTGCCGCCGCGCCCTTCCTGCTCGGCCAGACGGCCAGCATCAAATACGATCCCCGGCACCCCACGAATTCCATCGTCGCCTGCGAAGGCTGGTGCGGAGTTCCCGACCTGACACGCGGCACGAACCCGCCCAGCCCGCCGGGCGAACCCTCTCCCGAAGCCTCCCCGAAAGACTAGCCTGGTTATTCACTAATGTAGCCTATGTTTATTCGAGCCGTCCGGGCTCCAGGCCCGCGGCCGCCACGCGGACGGCCGGCTTTCGCCCGCTCCCTTGCACGAGGATTGCCCCCTTGGCGAGCTTGATATCCTGCACTGCTCCAAAGTCAGCCGGCAGGGATGCGAGGAAGGCCACATAGTCCACCGTGCAGCGCCCTCCCGCGGCCACCGTGGAGAACGTGGGTGTTCCAAAGCGTGGCCCCACCCCAAATACCTCTCGTCGCGTCATGGGCAGAGGGGTCGAGCCAAACTCCAAGCCCCGCGCCTGAGTCCTCCCTCGCCAGGGATTATGTGTGCGTGCGCGGTTTTCCTCCCAAATGGCTACCCAGGGAAAGTCCTGGCGCCTGAAGCAGTACGCCACGAGCAAGTGCTGTTCCTCATTCACCGCCGCAATGAACTCCCAGGTGCGCCGAGGGTCCAGCAATACCCCCACCACGAAACCCAAGCCAGGGTGCGTGAAAGGTTCTCGCAAATCCACTTTCCCTCCCCGGGCTTTCGGCGCCAGCGGCCAGCGGAACTCCTGGCCCGACCCCAGCAGCTCCCGCCCTCCGTACCCATCCGGATTCGTCAGCCCCTTCGTCGCCGGGATGGTCACCCGGCTCGCTTCCGGAACCAGAAACTGCGGGCCCAAAGTCACGTGCTGCGTCCAGTGAAAGAAGTGGTCTTGCTTCTGCTCGTTGATCACGGTCTCCCGAATATAGGCCACCGACTCACCCCGCCGCAGCCGGATTTGGCGCCGGAAGCGCAGGCGCGCCACGGGCAAGCGCACGCCGAGCGTCAGAGCGGTTTGCCTCGCCGATACCTCCGCGCGCTCCTTTCGCCAGCGCAGGTTGGGCGCTTCCCCATGAATCGGCATTCCCAGCGCCGCTTCCGCCTCCGACGGCGAACCAAAATAATCCAGGCAGATATTGTGTCCCGCTATCGAACAAAGCAGTTTCCCTTCAGCCTCCGGACCGTATTGCGTTCCGTGCTGCTTGCCCCGGTATTGATGGGGCTCGATCGACTTCCAGGGTGGCACCCATAGGGGATTCAGGCTCGATTGCCCGCTTTTGTCGGTAAAGCGAAACTCCGCCAGATGGCCCCCACCCGTCAAACTCACCAGTTGCACCAGCCCGTTGCTTAAGCAGTATGCCTCGCGACCTCGCCACTGCGTTCGTGCGCAAGCCAAATCTTCATGCCGTTTCATCACATCACCTCCCTGTAGCAAAAATGCGGGTCCGGCCCTTCACGCCCTATGGCCCTTAATCTGTCACCCTGAGCCCGTTCGCTGCGCTCGGGGTAAACTTCGCGAAGGATCGTTTTCATTTGACTCAGGCTAAACTCCGCGGAGAATTTCGCTGGCAAGATATCCATGCAGCCTCAAGTGTCTCATTTCCACGGCTGCGACTTCGGACCTCGGACTTCGGACTCTGTTGTTCGTCACTCACCCCTGCTCTCGCGATTTGCAATTCGTTGCCTTGAGCTCCGGGACTTCGGACCTCGGACTTCGGACTTCGGACTCTGTTGCGCGTCACCTGCATATTCAATAAGTACCTTTATTTTCATAAACATAATGGCTAGACGACTTTAACTACCTTATTTTTCATAAACATAATGGCTAGGCCTAAAACTGACATTTTTTCTACATTTGTTTTCAATAACATAATGGGTCTATCCTTCATTTTCGCACCCCGCGTTTTTTTGGCTAGGCTAGCACGACAATAGACTAAGCGTCTTAGTTTCAACGACATAGATTTTTTAAAGATTTTCGCCATTCATAGCTAACTCCTTTTAGTTTCTGTAACATAATGGCTAGCCGCGGTATTCTGTAGGGCTGAACTTCAGTTCAGCATGTGCCGATCTGAAGGCTGGACTCGTTCTTCAGATTATCGTCCAGTCCTTGCATTCTCGACCAAAGAATACGCTCAATTGATCCTGAAGGCTTGCGGAGTAGATCCGCTTGCGCGGGAATGCCGCACTTGAGCGTGTCCGACTCTCGCAAATCACAGCACTATTCATCGTCGCCGAGCCCCGTTCGGCCGCAGGATTACGCTTGCAGGCTAGCACTGTAGCTTTGGTCCGTCAATAGAGTTAATGTCTGATAAGGCTACCGGTAGGACAAATCGTAATGGGAAAGCGTCTAATTGTCCTATATCCTGCCCGCGCGCATGAAAAAGCGCAAAGAGCCGCGAAGGCTAAAGGCTGAGCGCCGACGGCTGAGAGCGGAGGCCAGCGCTCGATGGCCCGGAACGCGATGCTGCCGTCAGGGACAGTCAGAAGACGCGTCCACGTTACGCGTGCTGGTGAAACCGCCTGCCGCACACCAGAATCATCTCAGGAATTCATCCTTCCCCTCTCCGCGTTCGCCGGCCACTGGGAAAATATGTAGCGCAAGGCTCGCTCTCCAGCCCTGCGGCTTTTCCACCGCGCCGCGCATTGAGCGGCGCGGCGTGGTGCTTGAAGATGTTGCGCGCGTGGTGGCCAAGAGGAAATTGGATTCCCTTGGGTGCGGCTCGGCGAGAACCCAAGCCGCTGGAAAAGCCGCAGAGCCTGCCCTGAGCGGAGCGAATGGGGCCGGACTGCGGGGGGAGCCAAAGGGGGAGGGCGACCTCAGGGCGGGAAACGCATCCGGCGCAGGCGGGTCCTGCTTCCTTGGCGGGGTTTACGGCTTTTGGTGCAAGGGAATCTATTGGGGAAAGTTCATGCGGCGCAGGAGGTCTTGGAAGCGCGGGGTGTTGCGCAGGATATCGTAAGTCGGGTCTACACTGATGTAGGGCATGCTGGGATCGCGCACCTCGAAGCCTTTCTCCAGCCATGCGAGGGCTTGGGCTTCTTCCCCGGCCCATACATACAGCATCGCAACGTCACTAGGGAGCACATAAGTCCCGCGACCGCGCGCTGCCAGGATGTCCGCTGCGCGCCTCATCGCGCCCCGGTAGCCCGACTGCGCGTACCCTTGCGTCAAGGCTTCTTCCATCTCACGGTCCCCGGCATAATACGCTTTCACTTCTGCCAAAGACTTTTCGTACAGGCCCCTGGTGAAAAAGATACATGAGAGCTCCCAGTGCGCGAACGGAAGCTCTGGCGACGTTCTGAGCGCTTTGTGGAACTGGGCTATGGCCTCGTCATATCGGCCTGGGATATGCAGGTCGATAGCATAGAAAGCCTGGGAAAAGGCGTTGAGCGGGTCCAACTCCAAGGCTCGCCGGATTTCTGCCAACCCTTCCTCCGGGCGTTTCATGATCATCAGGTAATGCGAGTACATTGCCCGGGCATCCGGATAGCTGGGATTGAGTTCGATGGCCCTCCTGAACTCCACTCCGGCGCCAGCCCAGTCCCATTCGTAAAAGCAGTCGACGGCAGCCAACGACGAATGCGCTTGGGCGAGTGTGTTGTCCAACTCCACGGCCTTCAGAGCGGCCGCCTTCGCCTTCGGAGCCGCCTCGCGCGGTGGCGTGTACCCCATCTGCTCGCGCCCACCCCAGACCAAGGCAATGCCCGCATAAGCGGAGGCGTAATTCGGGTCGTGCTTCAGCGCCAGCTCGAAGTATTCGAGCGCACTGTCGATGTCCTGTGGGGTGAGCTTGTACCAGTGCTGCATGCCCTTGAGGTAAGCCTCGTAGGCTTCGGCATTGACCGGTCGGGCGCTCGCCAGGCGGGCACGCTCGGTAGGGGTGACGGCGGCGCGGACCTTGTCCGCAATCGCGCTGGCGATTTCGCCCTGCAAGGCCAGCACGCTGCGCAGGTCGCGCTGATAGCTCTCCGCCCACAGGTGCTGGTCCGTGGAGGCTTGAATGAGCTGCGCAGTGATGCGCACCTGGCTGCCCTCACGCTGCACCGAACCTTCGATGACCGCGTCCACGTTCAACTCCCTGGCAATCTGCGGCAATGCCTTTTTGGTGCCCTTGTACTGCATCATGGAGGTCCGCGAAATGACTTTCAGGGCGCTGATCTTGGCCAGGTTCGTTATCAGCTCCTCGGTCATGCCCTCAGCGAAATAGTCCTGTTCCTTGTCGCCGGACAGGTTTTCCAGCGGCAGCACGGCCAGGGAATGGATCTTCGGTGTAGCGGCTCCGCGCAGCAGCCGATCGCGCAGGCTGCCGGCATTCAACGCGGCCAGCACGGCGAGGCAGGCGACCAACGCGCCGACGCCCAGCCCCAGCAGCCAACGCCGCGGTTGAACCGCCGCTTGCCGTGCCCACCAGAGCAGGGCAACCCCTATCCCTGCCGCCCGCGCCATCTCGCTCTTCAGGCGTTGGAGGTCGGCTTGGAGTTCCGACGCCGTCTGGTACCGCCGGCGAGGCTCTTTCTCGAGCGCCTTGCTGACAATGCGCTCGAACTCCGGGGGTAGCTCGGGATTCAGACGCAGCGGCGGCGTCGGCGCCGCATGCAGGATGGCGTCAAAGACCATCCCCACGGAGTCGCCCGCAAAAGCGCGCCGCCCGGTGGCCATCTCGTAAAGCACCAAGCCCAAGCTGAAGAGGTCCGAGCGCGCGTCCACCTCCTTGGCGAGCACTTGCTCGGGCGACATGTACTCGAACGTCCCCATCACCGTACCCGTGCTGGTCAGTGATTCGTCACCGGCCGTCACGGCTGTTGCGTCGCCGTCCCCGCCGCCCACCGGCGCTGACGACACCACTGCTCCCGGCGCTCCCTTCGCCAAGCCGAAGTCGAGAATCTTGGCCTGACCCCGTGTGGTTACAAAGATGTTCGCGGGTTTGATGTCACGATGAACGATGCCTTTGGCGTGCGCTGCTTCCAGGCCGTCGGCTATCTGAATCGCCAGGTCGAGAATTTCGCTCGTCCGCAGAGGCGAACGGCGTTCGCGCCTTTCGGTTGGGCGCGCTCCTGCATCCAGCATGTGCTTCAGCGTCTGCCCTTCCAGGTATTCCATGGCGATAAAGGGCCGGCCTTCCTGCTCGCCGATTTCGTAAATGGTGCACACGCCGGGATGATTCAGCGCGGAAGCGGCGCGCGCCTCGCGTCGAAAGCGTTCGATAAACTTGTGGTCTTGGGCCAGTTCTTCGGGCAGGAACTTGAGCGCCACGCTGCGGCCGAGCTTCGTGTCTTCGGCCTTGTACACCACGCCCATGCCGCCACTGCCGAGTATATCGAGTATGCGATAGTGGGTAATGGTCTTCCCAATCATGGCGAGGTTCCGCCCTTGGTGGGCATCTTAGGCCACGCGTACAGCTAAGTCAACGCGATGGGGATCCGCCTACACGTGATAAGCGGCGAAACGCAGGGGCTGGTGCTGGAAATTGAATCAATGAGTCACTGAATCAGTGAGTCAGTGAATCACTGAATCAGTGAATCATCTGATCCGGTGATCGGGTGATTTAAGAGCAGGGACTCGGGGCTGAGGAAAGGCATCGGGGGATCGAACTGCGCCCCAAGGAATCACTGAGCCACTGAGTCAGCGAATCATCTGAGCCGGTGATCGGGGGACCGAACTTCAGCCAATCAACCGATCGCCCCGCCTCCCGTGACACACTATCCCACCTCGGTTATCGGCACGATCAGGTGGGAAGATGAATCAATCTGCTACCTTCAGAAATCACAAATCGCAAATCACTCAATCACCCGATGGCTAGACCCGCCCGTGACTCACCTCCCCAAGAGTAGATGATAGGTTACAGGTGCCAGGGGACAGGAAGAACGAGTCGCAAGGTGGGGGTTGGGGACTGGGGCGGGACGCGGATTCAAGATTGCGGATTCAAGATTCAAGAGACGTGCTAGGGAAGGTCGGTTGGTTTGGAGACGGTGATATCACGCACTCGTTCGAAGTCCGAATCGTTGCTGGCCAGGAAGGAGAGACCGTACTCACGCATACCAGCGACGAACATCGAATCGTTGGTGAGGAGTCCAGCTTCCTGCCGTACGGTTTGCGCATTCCTGATAATGGTCTCATTCACCGGCAACTCTCGAAGCTTCGACCGATGATTTCGAGCCGCCGGACCCATGCCAGGCTCAACAGGGCGGCTTGATCGAGATCGCCGCGCGAGCGACCGGTATTCCTAATGGAACCGATATGCAATCGAATTACTTCATGGCCGGCGGTTGAGTATCGATGCCCGCCAGACCTCCGATAACGTTGATCAGTGAAGAATCGGTAGGCACAACGATTTTGGAATTGTTGGTGAGCGCTGTTTCTACCGCCTGTAGTTTTCGAAGCAGTTGCGCATTACCTTTGAAATAAAGGTCGGCCGCTTCGTTCACGAGCTTAATTGCCTGAGCTTCACCATCCGCCACCAGTACCTTGGCCTGCTTCTGACCTTCAGCTTGCAGGATTGCGGCCTGCCTTTGTCCCTCAGCCACCTTGATAGCAGCGCGTCTTTCGCCGTCTGCTTGAGTTTCACGCGCCGTCGCAAAGTCAATCGCAGCAATCTTTTCGTTACTGGCTTTGACCACTTTGTTCATGGTCTCTTGGACGTCAGGAGGAGGATTGATTTCCTTAAGTTCGGTACGGACAATCTCCAGCCCCCAGCTCTTGGTCTCCGTGGAGAGGTTATCGTACAGGGCGCTATTGATTTTACCGCGCTCACTGTTGGCATCTTTTAAGGTCATCGTGCCGATGATGTTTCTTAGGGTGGTTCGCGCCAGAGCCACGATCTGCAGCATGTAGTTGAACACATTATACTGAGAGGCTTTAACATCCGCTTCATCCGAACGTACTTTAAAGTAAACCTGGGCATCCACCTGGGCATTCAGGCTATCGCTGGTGATAATCTCTTGCAGTCCGGCATCGATCATATTTTCCGTAATATTTACGCGAATCAAGTGCTCGATAAATGGGATCAGAAAGATAATACCCGGGGTAGCAAAACGGTTGTATTTGCCAAACCGTTCGATTAAACCTCGACTGGTCGGCCGGACGGTACGAATGGATTGCCCGAGCAGCCAGATAACAAAGAATACAGCAACGACGGCGATCACGATAGCGGTGCCTGACATGTAAACGCCCTCCTCTTGAAATATTTCTTTGGTTTCTGCTGATCCCTGTTCGACATGTTCTCCCGGCTTGACGATGACCGTCGTGACCTTAGTATTGTTCAACTTCCCGAGTCCCCGGCAGACGCCCCGAGGCCCGGACGTCCACAATCCGTGACGTTATGATGGTCTGAAATACGGGGTGCTGGAATTCCAGGTGCATGCCTCGCCCGATAAAACGCAGCTTCAGCATCGAGCCGCCCCAGGTGGACCCCGCGATGCTCACCGGGACGGGATCAGGACAGTACTTCGGATGGCCCGAAATCAGGGCCCGGCCGCGCCCACGAATGACGATGGTGTACCCATGATGCTGCGTCTCAACCTCCAACACCGCGCCCTCGGAGAGATCGTCCAGGCACACGCCACCTTCAATCTCCGACTGCACGATGTTCCGGTTCACCTCATCACTGAGGTTGGGATGAGGCATAAACGGCATCGGAACCGGGACCGCCGCCGTGGTATCCATTCTCGTTGTCTCCGCCTGCCTTCTGCCTGCTGCCTTTCCCCTGAGTCCGAGCCTCGATCCCCTAACACCTGAAACCCGGCACGTGATACCCGCTGTTACGGCGGAAAGTCCATGCGGCGCACCTGGCCCACGCCGCCTCTACCCGGCTTCTCGAGTATGCGATAGTGGGAAATGGTCTTGCCAATCATGACGAGATCCCGCCCTTGGGTCCCATCTTAGGCCGCGCTTACAGCTAAGTCAACGCGATGGGGATCCACCTACACGCGATAAGTGGAGAAACCCAGGGGCTGGGGCTCGAGAATTGAATCACTGGGTCACTGAATCACTGAATCAGTGAGTCAGCGAATCACTGAATCAGTGAATCGTTTGATCCGGTGATCGGATGATTGCAGAGCAGGGACTCGGGGCTGGGGACGGGGAAAGGCATCGGGTGATCGAACTGCACCCCCTGGCCCGACCGCTCCGTCACCTCGACTTCCGATCCCCACTACGCCCGTGACACACTTCCCCGCCTCGGTTATCGGCACTATCAGGTGGGAAGATGAATCAATCCGCCGATTCCAAGAATCGCAAATCACTCAATCACCCGATGGCCGATGAACCGATGACCCGATCTCCCGATGAGCCGATCAAATAGTGGACATTCAGGCGAACTCGTAGAGAGGCACGTTGCGGCTGGGTGGGGGAGGAGCCTTGAGCATGGCTTCGATGCGGCGCACGGTGTCGGGTGCGAGCAGGACGTCGCCGCAAACGTTGCAGACCTCAGCGGGAACGTGGTCGATCACCATCACCTCGCCCTGGGGTTTGACGATGTGGACGACTGTTCGGGCCTCGTAGACGCCGGGGCATCCCGCGATGGTGCATTTCATGGCTGACTTCTCCTCTCCCGAGGCGTTAACCACTTCGGCGGCCGGCGTGGGGTAGGCCGCAATCAGGATGAGCAACGGCTGGCCGGTAGTGCAAATGATGTCGAGCGAGCGGTCTTCATCCGTGAACCCGTCAACCCGGCAGCAAGCCCCGCGCCGGTGTTCAGGATAATCCTCCAAGACTTCTCCATTCCGAATGGCCTGCAGGACTTCGTCCAGCGTGCTCGCATCTTCAACCATCTCCTGCTGCGCGCCCTGCGTTACCCGCAAGGCTTCGTCTGCGGCCAGGGACCTGACTCCAGCGAGCAGGTTTTCGAACTCGACATTGTCAGGCTCTTGCATCTCTGGGCAAGATTAACACGCCCGACCAGGTCGGACAAGAAAAAGGGGCCCATGAATGCGAAGGGGGGACGTAAGGAGCACGAAGTAGGGGAATTGTGACTGGGCAAAAGGCAGGGATTCGGGCTTGGCGAGGAGAGAACAGGTGATCGGATGATCCGGTGGCCGGTTGATCAAACTTCAAGCTGTGGCGCGATGAATCAGATGAATCAATAGGATCAATGAACCGGCCTCCCGACCCGCCCGTGACCCACTACCCCAAGGGCAGGCGATCGGTCGCAGGTGATAGGGGACAGGAAGAACGAGTCGCAAGGCGGGATTGGGGATTGGAGACGAAATCACTGAGCCACTGAATCAGTGAATCATCTGATCCGGTGATCGGGAGACCAGACTTCAGCCAATCGACCGACTACCCCCCGTGACAGACTTCCCCACCTCGGTCATCGGCACTGTCAGGTCCGAGGATGAATCAATCTGCTGACTCCAAAAATCGCAAATCGCACAATCACCCGATCATCCGATCACACGATTGCCAGCCGCGGCTGTCAACTTTGGGGAGGGAGACCCGAGCCGAAGCCTCCGTCTATGACCACCGCTGACCCCGTCATGAAGGAAGCGTCGTCACTGGCCAGGAAGACGGCCAAGCGGGCTACCTCCTCGGGTTTCCCGATCCGCCACAAGGCGTGCAGTTTCCCCGCCGCCACCCGCGCCGCCGCCGGGTTGGGCTGCGCCTCGAAGTAGCCCCAGGCCAGGCCTGCGTCGATGTAACCCGGGCAAATGCAGTTGACGCGAATGCCTTCCTTGCCGTGGTCGATGGCGAGGGCTTTGGTCAGGGCAATAATGGCGCCCTTGCTGGCGCAATAGCCGGCGCACAGGGGTTCCACAAAGAAGCCATTCACAGAAGCCATGTTGATGATGCATCCCTTGGTGCGCCGCAAATGAGGCAGGAAGAACTTGGCGCAAAGGAAGATGCCGCCCACGTTCACGGCCATTTCGCGATTCCACTCCTCCACCGTCGTATCTTCCACGGTCTTGTTCACCTGGATGGCCGCGTTACTGAAGACCACGTCCACTTGCGCGTAGGCTTGGAGTGTAGCCCTCACCAGGTGCTCGACCGAAGCGGGGTCGGCAACGTCCGTCGGGATCGCCAATCCGTGGCCGCCCAGCGCGGCGATCTGTTTCACCGTCTCCTCGGCGCCCGCGACGTTGATGTCAGCGACCACGACGCGGGCTCCTTCCCGTGCGAACTCCAGCGCCGAAGCACGTCCAATCCCTGAACCCGCCCCCGTGATGACGGCAACTCGATCCTTGAGCTTCATGGTTCCTCCTGAAGGATTTGACTTGGACAACGCATGCTCCGTGGTTCCGCACTACCGGCGCGCCTTGTCGCATTGACGCTTTATGACGTGAGTCTCCGCAACACTCCCTGGCCGCCCTTATCGCACTGCGGTGAATCAATAGGCAGCGGTGGATCCATGGGGCGCTGCGACGAATCTCGCGGGACGCTGTGGGACACGCTACGGCTAATGACTCGTTGGTCTCCGGCCTCGATCTTTCCGCCGTCAAGAAAGCGGGCGCCGTGGTGCACTGTCAAGAGGTAGACCGCGTCTTGTCGAATCCATTAGATGACGCGATAGCTCCCGACGACGATCTGCAATCTAACCTCGTATCCTAGCACTGAATGTACGCAAGGGCTAGGTTACGCGGCCATCCAAGGCGCCCCGGCGGCCGGCCTAGCAGCGCTACCAGGACTAAAGCCCGCGGGGCCTCTTTTCTGGTTGCAGTTGCTTGGTTGCGGCTGGTCGGACGGGAAAGGCCTGTGCCGAAGGGACACTCCGGTTGCTCGCGCCCTCTGGGGCCAAGCGACTTTGGGCACTAATGCAGAACCGGCGTTTTGCCGATGTAATTACAAGGACGGTGGGCGGGCATGTCGGGACTGGCTAGCGTGGTGAAATCGGAGCCCTTGAACGAGAATTCCGCGTTCAGACGCACTTGCGACGATTGCAATTCGTATATGCGGGAAGCGAAACTCATCCAGTCCTCGCTGCTGCCCACCCAGGGGCTCTGCCACGAGTCGGTCGAAATCGCGTTCCGCTTCCTGCCCTTCTCCGACGTGGGGGGCGACTTTGCCGACATCTTCCGCTTGCCGGACGGTTTTATCGGAATCTACCTCGGGGATGTGGTTGGGAAAGGTTTGCCGGCGGCCATGTACGGGGCACTCGTGATGGGAACCCTGCGCGGGATTCACAAGACCGGGACGGATCCCGCCGCAGTCCTTGCCCTGTTGAACCAGCGCCTGGTGCAGCGATCCATCCCGGGCCGCTTTTGTTCGACCTTGTACGCTCTCTTCAACCCCGCCATGCGAGAACTCAGCTTCTCCAATGCCGGGATGCCACTGCCCCTGTTGGCCTCCGGAACCGTGTGTCGGCAGGTCGGCGAAGGTGGATTGCCCTCGGGAATGTTCTCGGGCGCCACTTACGGACGGCACGTCGTGCAACTCAGCCCTGGGGACCGGGTTCTGTTCGCAACCGACGGTCTTCATGATTTGCGTAACAGGGAGCAAGTCGAGTTCTGCACCTCCGAAATGGAACAGGTTTGGGCACTATGCCGATGCAACTCGGCAACCGAATCGTTGGATTTCGTCCTCGGCCGCCGACTGGCGTTCTCCGACGGCAACCCGCCGCATGACGATATTACGGCGGTCGTGCTGAAAGTTCTGTCCTAGCCTCCATCGATAAGCGCCTCCATTCCTTTCCGCGGCGATTGGCTCGCTTGCGAGATGGCTCCCTCAACCGCCATTCTCGCGCAGGACACGGTAGATATCCCGTCCGTATTTCTCCACAGTGCTCATTCCGATTCCCGGCACGGCCAGCAACTCCTGGGCTGTTCGCGGGCGGTTGGCGGCCAGAGCCTTCAAGGCGCGGTCACTGAAGATTCGGAACGCCGGCAGGCCACGCCGCCGGGCCTCGATCAGACGCCAGAGGCGCAGCGCCGCTTCCAGGCGGGAGTCCGCCGCGGCGTCTGACCCTTTCGCCTTTGCCACGGATTTCGGCCGGGCTGCAGTTTCGGGCCCCGAGGCCCGCTTCCGGCCCGCAGAAACAGTGGGCTGCTTTTTCCTTTTGCGCTTCGTGGGCGGAGCCGCGGTGTCTTTCATGACGATATCGACCGGCGTGCTTTCGTCCACGGCCGTGCTGGCGCTCGTGAGGCTCACCTTGCGGTACGGGATCTGTTTGCCATTCTTCTCGAAGACCGCATCCCGGAGCTCGACGAGTCCGGCGCGCGCCATCGCGCCGAGCACTTCCTCGAACGCGTCGCGGCTCATCTCGTGGTGGGGGCACAGTTCACCGTACAACTTGCCCGTTGATTTTGCGCCGCCCGCGCGTAGCGCGACCACCACGCTCAGGAGCACCGCCTGCTCGGCCTGGGTGGCGGTGCGGAAGCGCTGCGCCGTAGACTGCCCCGGAGCGCAGAAATCGCAGATACCGCACGGCTTTTGTCCGTCGGCGAGATCGCCGAAGTGGCGCACCAGAGTGGCCATGCGGCAGTGGCTGCTCTCCGCGTAGCGCATCATCTGGTCGATTTGCGCTCGCTTCTGCTCACCCTGGGCGATATAAGACCTGCGCCATTGGTCGTGGCCCCGGCTTACGTTATCAGCAAAATCCACCACGGCGCCGCCGTGGGTCCACAACTTCTCGAGAGCCCTGTCAAAAACTTCCTCGTCTATCCGAAGTTCCTGCTGTAGCGCGGCCTTCGGTTGAGGTTCGGTCTGGAGCCGGCCGAAGATCTCCTCCAGCACGGTCACCTCCGGATAATCCCGTTCGAAGAAGAAGTCGTGCGTATAGCGATCGGCATAGGAGTGCATCAGGACCGCACGGCTAGGCGCCCCGTCACGCCCGGCGCGGCCGATTTCCTGGTAGTACGCTTCCAGGCTTCCCGGCAAGGCCGTGTGAATCACGGTGCGGATGTCAGCTTTGTCGATTCCCATACCGAAGGCAATGGTGGCCACCATGACTTCGATCCGGCCCTGCTGGAATTCCTCCTGGACTCGCTGCCGCCGCTCGGCATCGAGCCCCGCGTGATAGGCCGCGGCGGGAAAGTTCGCCCCAAGTTGGGCGGCCAGAGCCTCGGACTGCTTTCGCGTCGGTGTGTAGACGATTGCCGGGCGGCGCGCGGCCTCACCTAACAATTCGCCCGTGAGCTCGGCCCGTTGGGACGGCGAGATCTCGACCACCTCAATCGCGATATTGGCGCGTCGAAACCCGTGCACACAGCGTTCTGGCTGCACCAGTCCCAACTGCTCGGCGATGTCATTCTGCACAATGGGCGTGGCCGTGGCGGTTAGCGCAATCACCGGCGCGGGGCGCAAACGGGGCAGGTGCTGGCCGAGCATGCGGTAATCCGGCCGGAAATCGTGCCCCCACTGCGAGATGCAGTGCGCCTCGTCAATGGCGATGAGGGAGGGCGGCCGTTTGGCCAGCATGTCCGGGAAACCGGGCACGCGTAGCCGCTCCGGCGCGATGAAGAGGAACTGCAGCTTGCCGCTGAGGTAATCCATGCAAGCCTGGCGCGAGTCAGGGCGCGGGCGGCCGGAATGGACGCGGTCCACCAGGAGCCCCCGCGCTTTGAGTTTCGCCACCTGATCTTCCATCAGGGCAATAAGCGGGCTGATGACGAGCGTGGTCCCGCCCCGCGCGATGCCTGGCAGTTGGTAGCACAGCGACTTGCCGGACCCGCTCGGCATGACCAGTAGCACGTCCCGACCCTCGATCGCCGCGCGGCAGACGGCTTCCTGGTTGGGCCGGAAGGAGGAGAAGCCGAAGGCACTATGCAGGAGGCTCTTGTGGTCGCCCGCGGGCGCCGCCGCGACCGGGGGCGGCTGCGGCGGTCCGAGAACTGTCGGCGGACTTGCGGCTGCCCCCGCCACCGCGGCCTTAGCAGCCTGCGGCGTCTGGCTCACTTTACTGACCACTTCCCGCACATAATCCTCAATTCCTTCGAGGAACGGTCCTAGTTCGGCTGTGCCGCGCTGGATGCGTTTGAGGTAAGCCTCCCATTGGCCTGTCATGGCAGGGCTCTTCACCTCGGCATGGACGACTTCGATCAGTCGGATACCCTTGTCGGTGGCTTCCAGGCTCTTGCCCTGCCGCACAATGTAGTCCCGCTTGAGCAGCACTTCGATAATGGCCGCGCGGGTCGCGGGCGTGCCCAGGCCCGTCTCCTTCATGGCTTCCGATAGTTCCTTCTCGTCGAGGGTCTTGCCGGCTGTCTCCATGGCCGTGAGCAGCGTGCCTTCCGTGAAGCGCTGGGGCGGCCGAGTCTTCTTTTTCAAGGCTTCGACAGCGATCACCTCCTGCGGCTGTCCATTCGCCAGACCAGGCGGCAGGACCTGCTCCCCCCGCACTTCCGTGCCGCCTTCCTGCCCCCGCTTCGTCTTTTTCTCGCCGGCGATATCCAGCACCTTCCAGCCCGGCTGCTGCACCGAAGTCCCCGACGAGTGATAGCGGTCGATAACGCCGCCATTCCTAATCGCGGTGATCACCGTCGTGACCGACCAGAGGTAGTCCGCTTGCCAGGCGCTGAGCAGACGCCGGCAGATCAGATCGTAGATCTTCCCTTCCTCCACCGACAGACGTGCCTTCGCGGATGAGGTCGCGGTGGGAAGGATGGCGTGGTGATCGGTCACCTTCGAGTCGTCGACGAACCGCCGTCCCAGGGGGCGCTCGCCCGTGCCGGGCGCCAGATGCTCGCGAAAAGGCCCTGCGATGTTCTTGACGATGTGCGGCAGGGTCCCGGCCACGTCCTCCGAAAGGTGCCGGCTGTCCGTACGCGGATAACTGATAAGCTTGTGGCTCTCGTACAGCGCCTGCGCGAGATCCAAGGTCTTCTGCGCGCTGAAGCCGTACAAGCGGTTGGCATGCCGCTGGAGCTCCGTGAGGTCGTAAAGCAGGGGCGGCGCTAGGCGCTGGGTTTCGGCTTTGATGGACTCGATCGAGGCCTGCCCCGTGCGCGCGCGCTCGACAATGCGGTTCGCCTCTTCTCCATCAGCGGGCAAGCGCATCGCCTTGGGCAGGGATTCCTTCTCTGTCGCCTCCGCCGGCCGCGCCCGAAACCACGTTCCCCGATAGGAGCCCTCTTTGTCCCTGCCCGTGGAAGGCTCGCCACTGGGTTGAAAATCGACGACCACTTCCAGGTAGTCCTCGGACACGAAGCAGCGTATGGCGAGTTCCCGCTCGACCACCATGGCCAGCGTGGGTGTCTGGACACGCCCGACGGAAAGCTCCTCGTCATACGCCAGGGAGTAAGCGCGCGACAGATTCATGCCTACCAGCCAGTCCGCTCGGCTGCGGCCGCGCGCCGCATCGGCCAGCGGGTCGTAATCAGCGCCGGGCCGCAGGGCCTCGAACCCCTTGCGGATGGCCGCTGGCGTGAGTGAAGAGATCCACAACCGGCGGAACGGCTTCCGGCAACGCGCTGCCTCATAGATATAGCGGAAGATCAACTCGCCCTCGCGGCCGGCGTCAGTCGCACACACCACGCGCGACACCCGCGGCGAATTGAGGATTCGTCCTACGACTTCGAATTGATCCTTGGTTTTTTCGTAGACAACCAGCGGCCAATGCTTGGGCAGGATGGGGAGCAGTTCGCGCCGCCAGTGGCGCCATTCCGGGTTGATCTCGTGCGGCTGCGCAAGGGCTACGAGATGCCCAAGCGCCCAGGTCACCACATAGCCGTTGCCGTGCAGGTATCCATCGCCCCGCCCGGTTGCACCCAGTTCATGCGCGATGTCACGCGCCACGGAGGGCTTTTCGGCCAGCACAGCAATGATGCCGGATTCCGGATTTGCCATAACAAAACGTCTGGTTCAGCAGCGCCACGCCAGGGGAGCCCGGCTACCTGTGAACCCTTAATACTTCTCCCAGTGCAGGACGTCTGATAGGGGCCGCTTGCTCTTTTCCGGGCTCTCGGCCGGATAGCCAATGGGAATCAGGCTGACCAACTTGTAGCCTTGGGGTGCTCCCACCAGGCGGCAGAATTCCGCAGCGTAGGGCTTCTTATCCCCCGCGACCCAGCATGAGCCCAGGCCATGCGCGCGGGCGGCCAGCAGGATATTCTCCGTGGCGGCGCTACCGTCTTCGAGGTAATACTTCGTGTCCTTGCACAGAACCAGCACGCACACCGAGGCCTCGACAATGAACTTCCCATAGTCGGTGATCGAAGCAATTCTGCGCAGCATCCCGGACTCGGTCACCGCCACGAATTCCCAAGGCTGCACGTTGTTGGCCGTGGAAGCCAAGCGCCCGCAATCAACAATGTCCTCGATGATCTCTTTGGGCACCGGTTCACCCTGGAAGGCGCGGACCGAACGTCGTGTCTTCAACACTTCAATCGCATCCATAGCTGCAAGTCCTCCGAATCATCTGGATAAACGCCAGCCGAATGAGGCCGGACTAGCAGGGAATTCTAACAGACCGCTGAAAAAAGGCACCTGTCATGCTGGGCCCTTCGCTTAACTCAAAGTAAACCCCGCGAAGCATCTCGGCTTGGTTCGACACAAAGACACACGGCCAGATCCTTCACGGCATCCGAATAAATGGATTCAAGATAGAAGATTCAAAATACAAGATTCGAAATACAAAAGAACAGGGCGCGGTAAGTGGGGCTCGCCGCGCCCGGGGAGCGAGACTAATGAGCTGGGACGGTGGTGAGCCGCTTGGGCCCGGCCTCGAGCACGTGCTCGGGGCACTCACGCATCAGGAGCTTGAAGTTCTCGATGAAGCGCGCGGCCAGCGCGTCGTACTTTTTGTAATACTCCTCGCGGCTGGGCCAAGTATTGGCGGGGTCGAGGATTTCCGCGGGCACGCCCTCGCACTCCTTGGGAACCTCGAAGCCGAAGACGGGATCCGTGTGATATTCCACTTGCTGAAGTTTCCCGCTCAGCGCGGCATTCAGCAGAGCGCGAGTGTGATGAATGCTGATGCGTTTGCCGACACCGAACGGCCCGCCGGTCCAGCCGGTGTTGACCAGCCAAACCGCGGCGTGGTGCTTGACGATCTTCTTTTTCAGCAGCTCCGCATAGGCGTAAGGATGGTGCACCATGAAAGGCCCGCCGAAGCAGGTGCTGAACGTGATCTGCGGCTCGATGCCCAGGCCGATTTCCGTGCCCGCAATCTTGCTGGTATAGCCGGAGATGAAGTGGTAGATGGCCTGGTCGGGAGTGAGGCGCGAGATGGGCGGCATTACGCCGGAAGCGTCGCAGGTGAGGAAGATGACGTTTTGCGGATGGCCGGCGCGTTTTTCCGGCAGAGCGTTGTCGATAAAGGAGAGCGGATAAGCCGCGCGCGTGTTCTCCGTCACCGAGTCGTCGTTTAAATCCACCCGGCGGGAGACGGGGTCGTAAACCACGTTCTCGATGATAGTCCCGAAGCGGCGGGTGGTGGCGAAGATTTGCGGCTCGGCCTCCGGCGAGAGTCGAATGACCTTGGCGTAACAACCGTCCTCGAAATTGAAGACGCCGTTGTCACTCCAGCCATGTTCGTCGTCGCCGATCAGGCGGCGCTGGGGGTCGGCGGAGAGGGTAGTCTTGCCGGTGCCGGAGAGGCCGAAGAAGATGGCTACATCACCGTCCGATCCCACGTTGGCCGAGCAGTGCATGGGCAGGACGCCCTCCAGCGGGAGGAGGAAATTGAGCACCGTGAAGATGGTTTTCTTGATTTCCCCGGCATAGTTCGAGCCCCCGATGATGGCCAGGCGCTCGCGGAAATTGAGGATAATGAAAGTGTCGGTGCGGGTGCCGTCCACCATGGGCGAAGCCAGAAAGCCGGGCACCGCGATCACCGTGAATTCGGGTATGTGCTTCTTCAGTTGGTCCTGATTGCGGATCTTCAGGAACATGGTGCGGGCGAACAGGCTGTGCCAGGCCTTCTGGGTGATGATACGGATGGGCATGGAATAATCGGGATCGGAACCGACATAGCAGTCCTGCACGAAGACGTCGCGGCCCTGCAAGTAGCCCTGCAGGCGCGTCAACAGCGAGCTGAAGTTTTCACCCGTGAAGGGGCGGTTGTAAATGCCCCACCATACGCGTTCTTCCGTGGATTGCTCGCGCACCACGAACTTGTCGGCGGCGGCGCGCGCCGTGTGCTTGCCGGTCGAGACCAGCACCGGGCCTTCGTGCACCATGCTGCCCTCGGAGCGAAACACGATCTCCTCATAGAGTGCCGCGGTGCTGAGGTTCCAGTAGGCGCGCCGCAGGTTCAGCAAGCCGTGGTTCTGTAACCCATAATCACTTGCCAATAATCCCGCTTCTTTCGAAGCAGGTGAGACAATATCAAGATAAATATTCATAACCAGTCCCTCACCAGCTTCCGGTCGCCGAGATAGAGCTCATTGGCCGAGTTGGGGTCCAGCGCCCACTGCATGCGCTCGAGTGCTTCCGTGATGTCCTTGACGGTGCCGCAATAGCTGAGCCGCAAGTGGCCTTCGAAGCCGAATTCCTTGCCCGGCACCGTGACCACCCGCACTTTCTGCAGCAACAGGTTTGCCAGTTTCTGCGAATCTTTGTAGTAGGCGCTGAAGTCCGGGAAGCAGTAAAACGTGCCATCGGGCTTCGCGACTTTCACGCCGGGGATGGCCAGCAGGCGGTCGAGCATGATGTTACGATTGTTCTCGAGCGTCAGGCGCAGGTTTTCCACGGAAGCTTGCACCCCGTTCAGCGCTCCCACGGCGGCCCACTGCGAGGGCGCCGAGGGGCCCGAGGTCTGCTGCGATTGGATGTTCCCCATGGCCTCGGTCAGCTCGCGATTGGCGATCGCCCAGCCAATGCGGAAACCCGTCATGGCGTAAGTCTTCGACACCCCGTTAATGACCACCAGTTTGGATTGCTCGAGCGGGGCCTTCATCCAGTCGTAGCAAATCGGCGCGCTCTTGCCGTTGAAAACCAGGCGATTATAAATATCGTCCATGATCAGGTAAATACTCTTCTTCTCGCAGAACTCCACCATCTCCCCGATGAAGTCGCGCGAGTACATGGCGCCGGAAGGATTGTTCGGGCTGTTCAAAATGATGGCCTTGGTGTACGAACCCACCGCCTCCGTGATTTCGCGAACGCTGGGGTGGAAGGTGCCGTCCTCGGCCGTCACGACCACGGGCACGCCGCCGGCCAGCTTCACCATTTCTGGATAGCTCACCCAGTAAGGGGCCGGGAAAATTACTTCTTCCTTAGGGTCCAGAATCGAGTGCAACAACACCATAAGGGCTTGCTTGGCGCCACCCGAAACCAGAACATTATCCGCCGAGACGAGCTTGTGGTAGTGCTCCTCGGTGTAACGAACGACGGCCTTCTTCAAAGACGGAATGCCGTCAGGGGGCGTGTAACGGACTTCACCGGTGTTCAGCAGCGCCGTGCAGTTGATCACCGCATCGATCGGCGCTTTACTTTTGGGTTCACCGCCGCCCAGGTGAATGACAGGCTCGCCCTTTTCCCTGAGCAATGCGGCAGTTTCGTTCAACTTCAGGGTGGGCGACTCACAGATGGATCTTGCAAGCTGGCTGAGGCTCATTTGTATCTCGTCCCTTCCCTTAGAATATTTCCGGGCAGGCCCATGAAAGCACATCTGGCTTGTTCGCGCTAGGGCTGCTTTTTTATACGAAGTATAAGCATTTGGCAAGAAGACATAAAGTCTTATTTCTCGGAGAAGAAATCTGCTGGCCGCCACGATGACGAAATCGGTCGCGAAATGTGAGATCTGCCCGCCGCGGGTCAGCCTGGACTTTCTCCACTAGCCTATGTCGATTGCTGTCGTTCCGCACGGCCTCGGTCTATCGTCCTGCGAAAGGGAATGACACTTTGATTCCCTGCCCGGGCAGGCGGCGACCTTCCCCCCACGGGAATGGCAGCGTAAGTGCTGCACAATCTTAATCCTATCATGGGGTCGGGGGTCCATGGGATGGCGTACGACGCGACCAAGATGCAGGACTGGGAGATTTCGGAAGCGGCCGAGCGCGCGATGCCTAGTCCGCGTGAATGGCAGGAAAGATTAGGGCTGCAGCAAGATGAACTTATCCCCATGGGGAGGCTGGGGAAGCTGGATTTCCTCAAGATTATTGAGCGGCTAGAAAACCGCCCAGACGGGAAATACATTGAAATTACAGCCATTACACCCACTCCTTTAGGTGAGGGAAAAAGCACAACTTCCCTTGGGTTAATCGAGGGTTTGGGCAAGCGGGGCAAGAATGTCGGCGGTTGTCTGCGTCAACCCTCGGGCGGCCCGACCATGAACGTGAAGGGCACGGCGGCGGGCGGTGGCAATGCTCTGCTGATTCCGATGACGGAGTTTTCCCTGGGCCTTACCGGCGACATCAACGACATTGCCAACGCGCACAACCTGGCCACGGTGGCGCTCACGGCGCGCATGCAGCATGAGCGGAACTACGGCGACGCGCAACTGGCGAAACTCAGCAAGATGCGCCGCCTGGATATTGACCCGACCCGCGTGGAGATGGGCTTCGTCATGGACTTCTGCGCGCAGGCGTTGCGTAACATCATCATCGGCATCGGCGGCAAGTCCGACGGCTTCATGATGCAATCGAAGTTTGCCATTACCGTCAGCTCCGAATTGATGGCGATACTCGGCATCGTCACGGACCTGGCTGATTTGCGCAAGCGCCTGGGGGAGATTACCGTTGCTTACGACAAGCGGGGGAACCCGGTCACGACGGGCGATCTGGAAGTTGCCGGAGCTATGGCGGCCTGGATGCGCAATACCATCAATCCCACGTTGTGTAGCACGGCGGAGTATCAGCCCTGCATGGTCCATGCCGGCCCCTTCGCCAACATCGCCGTGGGGCAGTCATCGATCATTGGCGACCGGTTGGGCCTGAAGATGTTCGATTATCACGTCACCGAAAGCGGCTTTGCGGCTGACATCGGTTTCGAGAAGTTCTGGAACGTCAAGTGCCGCATTAGCGGGCTCGTGCCGAACGTTTCCGTTCTGACCACCACCATCCGCGCCCTCAAGATGCACGGCGGGGGCCCACGGGTGGCGCCGGGTTTGCCGCTGGCCGAGGAGTATTCGAAAGAGAATCTCGAACTCCTCGAGAACGGTCTTCCGAACCTGCTCCATCATCTGGGCGTCATTCGCCGCTCGGGAATCAATCCGGTGGTCGGCATTAATTGCTTCCACACCGATACCAAGGATGAGCTCGCTCTGGTGCGGCGAGCTGTGGAAGGCGCGGGAGCGCGCTGCGCAGCTTCTGAGCACTGGGCAAAAGGCGGCGAAGGCGCACTGGAATTGGCTGACGCTGTGCTTGACGCCTGTCGCGAGAAGGTCAACTTCCAGTACCTGTATCCCCTCGAAATGAAGTTGCGTGACCGCGTGGAGATGATCGCCAAAGAGGTCTACGGCGCGGATAGCGTCGCATGGACGCCCGAGGCGGAAGCCAAGGCCAAGATGCTCGAGTCGGATCCCAAGTTCGCCGACTACGCTACCATGATGGTGAAAACGCACCTGAGTTTGAGCCACGATCCCACACTCAAGGGAGTCCCGAAAGGTTGGCTGCTGCCCATTCGGGACGTGCTGGTATACTCAGGCGCGAGGTTCCTCTGCCCGTGTGCGGGCTCGATCAGCTTGATGCCGGGAACGTCCTCGAACCCGGGCTTCCGCCGGGTCGATGTGGATGTGAGAACCGGAAGAGTCTCCGGACTGTTTTGAGGTAGGAGCCGGCCATGGACGTCAAGACTGCTTCTCTGTTTGAGGGAATCTCGAAGGAGACTCGCCAGAAGATCCTGGCGATGGCTCAGGAGGAGTCGCACGCGCCGGGCAGTTTTCTGTTTCGTCAGGGCGACCCCGCTCGCCATTTCTACATTCTGGGCGAAGGGCGCGTCCGGTTGTGCATGGGAGAGAAAGGGCTCTTGGCCCATGTCGTCAGTGCCCCGGGCGATATCATCGGTTGGTCAAGCTTGGCTGAGAACGAGGCGTACACGTCCTCCGCGGAATGCCGGGCTCCGGTCAAGGTTTGGAAGTTTGAAAAATCGCAGTTGGATCAAATCCTGACGCAAGATGCGGTGAGTGGGATGGCTTTCTTCAAGCACCTGGCCATGCTGATTGGCCGTCGACTGGTCAACAGTTACCAGGCCACCCTGTCCGTGCACGCGGACCGCGAGCCGCACTCGTATGGCTAGATGCTTCGCCGCGCGGGAACATGGCATGTATAGGCTGCGGAGAAACTTGTAGCTCCTGTCATTCTGAGCGAAGCGAAGAACCCTTGCATTTGGGAGAAGGACATGACGGCAGAGGGAGAGGCCAGCACCGGCAATCACTTGCGGCAGGCGCTGGAAAACAGGCAGTTCTTCTGCACCGCGGAGTTGGTGCTGGGCCGGGACCACAACGTTAAGGAGGCTGAAACCTTCGTCAAGGAAGCTGCCGCCGAAGCCCACGGCATCAAGGTCATCAGTGTGACGGACTTGCCGGGCGGCAATCCAGCCTTGCCGCCTGAAGCCTTCGTCGCGGGCATCAAGGAATATGGCCTGACGCCGATCGCGCATCTCACGGGCAAGGATGGGAACCGCTCTTCCCTGGAGAGCCGTCTACATGCCTTGGCGCGCCTGGGCGTGGAGAATATCCTGGCCTTGACGGGTGATGCCCAGAAGGAGGGCTTCGCCGGCCGCTCGAAACCCGTTTATGACCTCGATTCCGTGCTCATCATCTGGTTGCTGCAAGCCCTGCGCAAGGGGATTGAGTACAACTTGGGGCCGCGCACCGTCCGCAGCACGCCTTTCGATTTCTTTGCCGGCGCCGTGGTGAACCCGTTCAAGGTCCGCGAGCCCGACCTGATGATGCAGCTCTACAAGCTGCAATTGAAGATCGCGACCGGAGCGAAGTTCATCATTACTCAGTTGGGATACAACCTTAGAAAGCTTTATGAACTAAAGCAATACATGGACCGCGAGGGCCTGGGGCACGTCCCGGTGCTCGCCAACGTCTACGTTCCCACGGCCAAGATCGCGCAAATGATGCAGGCCGGTGAAGTGGCGGGCTGCGTGATTCCCGACGAACTGATCAAACGACTCGACAAGGAGAAGAAACCCGAACGTCTGGAGCGTGCCGCGCTCATGGTCGCAGCGGCGAAGGATCTGGGTTTTGCGGGAGCGCACATCGGCGGATTCAATCTCTCCCATGGGGATTTCATGACCATTGCCGAGCGCGCCGAGGCCATTGGCAACGGGTGGCGAAGCCGTTTGGACGAATTGGTGTTCCCTTGTGCGAACGAATTCTACCTTTTGCCTCCAGGCAAAGATGGGCTGAGCGACGAGACCGGCAAATACCAGCTCAGCCACAAGCGGCCGCATGCCACATTCTCCCAGCGACTCTCCGCCCTGGTGCACCGCCGCCTCATCGCTGACGGTTCCCTGGGGGCGCGCTTCTTCGGTTCTCGGTTCAAGACGGAAGGGAAAGCGAATTCCTGGCGTCACGGCCTGTGGTACCGGCTGCTTGAGCCTTCCAGCCTCTATCGCCAAGCCACGTTGGGGTGCAAGAGTTGCGGTGACTGCCTGCAGGACCACCTCGACTACGCTGGGTGCTCCATGCGCTGGTGCTACAAGGAACTACGCAACGGTCCTTGCGGTGGCTCCCGCATCGACGGTACCTGTGAGGCTCGTCCCGAGCAGGAATGCATCTGGAATGTGATTTACCGGGGCGCACTGGCCATGGGGGACGATCCGCGCAAATTTGCGCGTACCCTGGTCCCACCTCGCGACTGGTGCCTGGACGGCACCAACGCTTTGGCGAATCGCTTTGCCAAGTTGGATAATCGCGACAAGCGTATTGAGGTGACAGAAGGTAGAAAACAGTAGGCAGAAAGCAGCAAGCAGAGGACGGTGAGCAGTAAGGCGCAAGCAAGGGCGGCGTAGGAAAGAATTGTGCTCTTGGCTTACTGCCTGCTACCTTCTGCTTACTATCTACTTGAGGAGGGAAATTACATACGATGCTTATCATCGGTGAATTGATCAATTGCACCCGGAAGAAGGTTGGGGCAGCGGCTGCCCAGCGGGATGCAGAATTCTTCAAGGAAATTGCGCGGAGGCAAGTGGAGGCCGGGGCGGACCTTCTAGACGTCAACGGCGGCCTGCCGGGGCAGGAGTTGGAGGTCTTGCCGTGGCTGGTCAGAATCGTACAGGAGACCGTGTCCGTGCCCCTGTGCCTCGATAGCGCTGACCCAGAAGCCCTGCGGCGCGCTCTTCCGCTCTGCCAGCAACGGGCGATGATCAATTCCATCACCGACGAAACGGCGCGCATCGGAGCACTGCTCCCGGTCTTGAAAGAATTTCGCCCCAAGGTCATTGCCCTGTGCATGGGTGAGGCAGGGCCGCCCAATACTGCCGAAGAGCGCCTCGCTACCGCCAGCCACCTCGTCGACCGGCTGCTGGCAGAAGGATTTGTGCTCGACGATATCTATGTGGATCCTTGCGTGCTGCCGGTTAGTACCGGACCCGAACACGGCAAAGCGCTTCTGGAAGCCATTGGGCAGATCACCGCGCGATACCCGGGGGTGCATGCGAGCGCCGGCGTCAGCAACGTGTCGTTCGGACTTCCTTTGCGCAAACTCCTGAACGAGGTCTTTGTTGTCCTGCTCATGGCCCGCGGCCTTGACGCCGGTATCGTTGATCCCTGCGACACACAACTGATGGCGAATATCCGTGCCGCGGAAGCCTTGCTGGGGCGGGACGAGTATTGCGCCAATTACCTCCGCGCCTTCCGCGAAGGGAAACTGGAGTTGCCAGCCGCAGCGGCGTAAGAGCAGCGGCAAGTGACAAGTGACGAGCAAAGCACCAGTGCGATGTCCGATGTCCGATGTCCGAAGTCCGAAGGCAAAAGACCAGTCACCGGGCTTAGGATCCTGGACTTCGGACTTTCAGCTCGTGACTAGCCGAACGTGAGGGATTCGATGCACACCCTGATTCAACAATTAGTCACCCAAGGGCTGACCCTCACAGACGGTGCCTGGGGCACGGAGTTTCAGGCACGTGGGCTGGAAGCTGGCGAGTGCCCGGATGTTTGGAATCTGACGCATCCCGAGCGCGTGGAGCAAGTCGCCCGCGCCTACGTTGAGGCTGGCAGCCAGGTTATTCTGACCAACACTTTCCGGGCCAATCGCCTGGCGCTGGGGGGGCACGGGCTCGCTCTCCAGGTCGACGAAATCAATCACCGGGGGGTGGAGATTTCACGGCGCGCCGCGGCGGGACGGGCGCGCGTCTTTGCCTCGCTGGGACCGAGCGGCAAGCTGCTCATGATGGGTGAGGTCAGCGAGGAGGGCCTCCGGGCGGCCTACACCGAGCAAGCCCAGGCCCTGGCCAGCGCCGGAGCGGACGTCTTGATCTTCGAAACTATGAGCGACCTGGCGGAGGCGAAGCTCGGCGTCCAGGCAGCGTGCGCAACGGGACTACCGGTGATCGTCTCCCTGGCATTCGATTCCGGCAAGAACCACGACCGCACCATGATGGGCGTCACGCCGGAGGAGGCCGCCGCCGAACTTACCGCCGCGGGCGCGGATGTCATCGGCGCTAATTGCGGGCAAGGCATCGAGAGCTATGCTCCTCTCACGAAGCGGCTCCATGACGCGACCGGGCTGCCCATCTGGATCAAACCCAATGCGGGCCTGCCTGAACTGGTGGACGGCCGCACGCAGTACAAAACCACACCGGAGGAATTCGCCCGGCACGCCCCGGCCTTGGTGGCGGCGGGAGCGAACTTTCTGGGTGGCTGCTGCGGAACCAATCCGGATTTCATCTGTGCGCTCCATTTCGTGTTGGGGCGGGGCTCGGCCCGGGACCTAAGCTGAGAAATCCATGCGTTTGAAGCTGCTCAGTTGCGAGATTTTCTTTCGCGAATTTTGCGCCTGCGTGGCGCGCTCGCCGCACACGGTGGACATCGAGTTTCTCCCCAAGGGCCTGCACGACATCGGGTGCCAGGAGATGCAGGCGCGGTTGCAGGTGGCCATCGATCGTGTCGAGCAGCGCCAGTATGACGCCTTGCTGCTCGGCTATGGGCTCTGTAACAACGGCATTGTGGGACTGACGGCCAAGCTCATTCCCCTGGTAGTGCCGCGCGCGCACGATTGCATCACTCTCTTCCTGGGTAGCGCGGCCCGCTACCGGGAATACTTCGACAGTCATCCCGGCGTGTACTTCAAGACCACCGGTTGGATCGAGCGCGGTGAGGCCGATGGCGAACTGGGTCAACTTGCCCTGGGCAAGAAGTTGGGCTTGCAGCAGAGCTACGAGGAAATGGTGGCCAAATACGGAGAAGATAACGCCCGCTACCTGTGGGAAGAGTTTGGCAACAACCTGGCCCGCCATTATCGACAGTTTACCTTCATCGAGATGGGCATCGAACCGGACGACAGCTTCGAGCGGCGCGCGCGCGACGAGGCGGCGAAGCGAGGCTGGACTTTCGAAAAGGTCGCCGGGGACATCGGGATGATCCAGCGCTTGGTAAACGGCGAGTGGAACCACAAGGAGTTTCTAGTGGTTTATCCCGGCCAGCGCATCATCGCGAATTATGACGAGGGTATCATCTCCACGGAGGCCGCGAATCCATGAACTCCCTGGAACGTGTGCGAACGGTCCTGGCCGGCGGGATCCCCGATCGCGTTCCCGTGTGCCTTCACAATTTCATGCTGGCCACGCGCGAAGCGGGCGTCCACATGGAAGACTACCGCGTTAACCCTGAAGTCATTGCCCGCGTCCATCTCCAGGCGGTGGAGAAATACGGGCACGACTGCATTATGGTGGATACGGACACCACCATGCTGGCCGAAGCCCTGGGTGCCCGATCGGAATGCGCCCCCAATGAACCCGGCCGCATCGTGGAGCCTGCCCTCCGCTGCCTCGATGAAGTTGACCGCTTGAAAGTGATTAACCCTGAAACGGATGGCCGCATTCCCGCTCTGCTCGAGGCCGTCCGGCTGATGTCCAAACAAGTGGGTGGCGAAATCGCCATTCGTGGCAATGCCGATCAGGCCGCGTTTGATCTCGCTTGCCTGGCGCGCGGCATCGAGGAGTTCCTCATGGAGCTCATCGAGCAGCCGGACAATCCCCAATTAACCCGCCTCATGGAGATCTGCTACCAAAGCCATCTCGCCGTTCATCGGGCGCTCGCCAAGGCGGGCGCGCACTTCACTTCGCTCGGCGATAGCCTGGCAGGGCCTGACGTCACCTCCCCTCGGATGTTCAACCGCTTTGCGCGCCCTTACGAGGAGCGCCTGGTAAAGGATCTTGCCGCGAACGGCATCTTCGTGGTGATCCACATTTGCGGAGACACCAGCCGCATCCTCGACTCGCTCTCCGAATACGCCCCGTGTGGCTTCGAGCTTGATTACAAGACTGACGCCGCGAAAGCCAAGCATACCGTCGGCGCACGCCACGTGCTCTTCGGGAACATTGATCCCAGCGGCGTCCTCGCTCAGGGAACCGCCCCGCAAGTTCGGGAAGCCGTCCGGCGGCTTGTCTCCGTCTGGAAACCGGGAGGACGATTCATCCTGAATGCCGGCTGCGCCATCCCCTCGACTACGCCGTCTGAGAACGTTCATGCGCTGATTGACATGGTGAAGGAGTGCGGAGTGTATGCCTAGCCAGGGTATGAGTAGTCGCGAAAGGGTGGTCACCGCCATGCGGCGCCGGACTCCGGACTGCGTGCCTTTCGACATCACGCACGGCTTCACCGCGCCACGCCTCGACCGCTTCCGTCAGGAAACCGGCAGCGACGATCCCGACGCGTACTTCGGTGGTGCCGCGCGCGTGGTGGACATCGCCCCCACGCGCTTTGCTCATGATTATTCGAGCTATTTCGAGAACTTTCCGCCCCGCGCCACAGTGGACGAGTGGGGCATCGGGCACCTGCCCACTTCCAGCGACGATCCCTGGCACGCACACCTGGAAGGTTTCCTTTATCCCATGCTGAAGCTGCGCACCCGGCAGGATGCTCTCGCCTACCCGCTGCCGGACGTGGAGGCCGAGTACCGCTTCGCACCCTTGGCCCCCCAGATTGCCAACTACCACGCGCAGGGACTTGCCGTCATCGGCTTCCTCGAAATGACCATCTTCGAAGTTGCCTGGTACATGCGCAGCATGGAACTGCTGCTCACGGACTTCGCCGACAACTCGGAATTTGCCGCCGCGCTGTTGGAGCGTATTACCGCCAAGCGCGAAATTCAGGCCGCCGCCTATGCCGAGTTGGGCGTGGACATCATCTGCCTGGGCGACGATGTAGGTACGCAACAAGGAATGTTGTTGAGCCTGCCCATGTGGCGCCGCTGGCTGAAGCCGCCCCTGGCGCGCGTGATTGCCGCGGCCAAGCGCGTGCGGCCCGACATCCTCATCAACTACCACAGCGATGGAAACATGGAGGCGGTCATTCCGGAGTTGATCGAGATCGGCGTGGATATCCTCAATCCCGTGCAGCCGGAATGCCTGGACCCGGTCAAGTTGAAGCAGCGCTACGGGCAACACCTCGCGTTCTGGGGAACCATCGGCATCCAGCACACGTTGCCCTTTGGGACTCCGCAGGAGGTTCGCGCCGAAGTGAGAACCCGGATCGAGACGGTGGGAGCAGGTGGAGGTCTGCTCATCGGCCCCACGCACATTGTGGAGCCGGAAGTCCCGCTCGAGAATATTGTGGCCATGGTGGAAGCGGTCAACGAGTTTGGAGTCTATAGCTAGCGAGGTTGATCTCATGAACGGACGCGAACGCATTCTCGCCATGCTCGACGGCAAGCCGACGGACAGTCTCCCCTTCATGCCCATGACCATGATGTTCGCGTGTCTCCGCAGCGGTGCACCATATCGCGACTACGCCACGCAGTTTGAGGTGCTGGTGGAGGGGCAAATCCGCACCGCAGAGGAGTTTGACTTCGATTACGTCAATGTCATGTCCGATCCCGCGGGCGAAGCCGCCGATTGCGGCGCGCCGGTCAAGTATTTTCCTGATCAGCCACCCGCGCTCGATGAAGTGAACGCCCTGCTGACGGACAAACGCAAGCTCAACGGCCTGAAGGTTCCGGATCCTTACACCGGGCGACGCATGGCCAACCGGTTGAAGGCGGTGGGGCTTTATCGGCAGCGCATAGGCGAAGAGAAACTGATTGAGGGCTGGATTGAAGGCCCTGTTGCGCAGGCCGCTGATTTGCGCGGCATCAACACCCTGATGATGGATTTCTTTGACGACCCCCTGTTCGTTACCGACCTGTTCGAATTCGTCCTGAAACTGGAACTTGCCTTCGCGAAAGCCCAGGTGGCGGAAGGCGCCGAACTGATCGGCGTGGGCGACGCGGCGGCGTCGCTGGTGGGTCCCAAGATCTACCAGGAATTCGTGTGGCCTTACGAAAAGCGCATGATGGATGGTTTGCGCGCACTAGGCGTCCGGACGCGGCTGCACATTTGCGGCAACACGCGGCCAATTCTGGGGCCCATGGGAAAGTTGGGTTGTGACGTGATCGACCTCGACTCGCTCGCACCCCTGGCCGAAGGGCGCGCCGCGATGGGACCGAACCAGGTGCTGCTGGGGAATATCGATCCGGTGCGTGTGCTCCGCAACGGGACCCCGGAGGAGGTCTACGCCGCCGTGGCCGAGTGTCATCGGCAGGCGGGTGGCCGTTTCATCGTCAGCGCGGGTTGCGAAGTGCCCCGTGATACACCCGCAGAAAACCTTCGTGCCATGCTGCGCTACGCTCGGGAACACGCGGTGGCGTGAAGTGTTTATATGGGAGGCTGGTGAAACGGAATTGTAGCGGCGCCTGGCTGGGGCCCGAGCGAGGCGAGACAGAAAGGGAATGAAGGTCATGAATAGCCGCGAACGCGTCTTGGCGATGTTGGACGGGGACGAGGTAGACTACCTGCCGGTAATGCCTATTACCATGATGTTCGCGGTCGATCAGATTGGTGGGAAGTACTACGCTTATGCGACTGACTACCACGTGTTGGCGGATGCGCAAATCCGCACCGCCGAGGAGTTTGATTTCGACCACGTTTCAGCCATTGCCGAAACGCGGGAGGCGCCAGACTGCGGCGCCGTGGTGGAGTATTTCGACGACCAGCCGCCTTCCATTGTGGAAGCCCAGGCCCTGCTCGCGGATAAGAAGACTCTGGCGCGCCTGAAGATCCCTGACCCCGTGGGCGGAGGGCGCATGCACGATCGCGTAAAGGGCCTCGCTCTCCTGAAGCAGCGCATGGGACGCGACAAAATCGTGGAAGGGTGGATGGAAGGCCCGTGTGGCGGGTCGGCCGATTTGCGCGGCATCAACGCGCTGATGGTCGACTTCTACGACGACCCGGTTTTTGTCCGCGACCTTTTTGATTACGTGTTCGAGGTGGGCATGCGATTTGCGCAGGCTCAGGTGGAAGCGGGCGCGGATGTCATCGGCATTGGCGACCCGGCGGCTTCGCTGGTGGGGCCGAAGATTTACCAGGAGTTCGTCTGGCCTTACGAGAAGAAGATGGTGGACGGCCTGCACGCGCTCGGCGTCCACGCGCGACTGCACATTTGCGGCAACACCCGCCGCATCCTGGAAGGCATGGGCCGCTTGGGCTGCGATTTTATTGATATCGATTCCCTGGCGCCGCTGGCTGAGGCGCGCGCGGAAATGGGGCCCCGGCAAGTCTTGCTCGGAAATCTCGATCCGGTGCGCGATCTGCGCGCTGGCACGCCCGCATCAGTGTACTCTGCGGTGGCCGAATGCCACCGGCAGGCGGGCCCCTTTTTCATCGTGGGTGCGGGTTGCGAGGTGCCGCGTGATACGCCTGCCGAGAACGTCCACGCCATGGTACGCTATGCGCGCGAAAATCGCGCGCTGAAGACCTGGCAAAGTTCAACGAGGACTTCCTCGGTTGACTGAGAAGAAAACATACCGCATCGTCCTAAGGCCCCTGCAGTCGGAGCTTGTGGCGCCCGCCGGAACCGCCTTGCGCGACCTGCTTTTTGCACAAGGGGTAGAGTTTCCCTGCGGCGGGCAGGGGCGATGCCGCGGCTGCCGCATCCGCGTACTGGAGGGAACGGCGGCGGTCAACGCCCCACAGCGCGAGCGTCTGAGCGCGGAGGAACTCTCGAGGGGCTGGCGGCTGGCCTGTCAGTGTTCGCTCGAGGACGATCTGGTCATCGAGTTGCGCCAATGGGACGCGGCCATCCTGGTGGACGATACTCCCTTTGCCTTCCAGCCGCGGGAGGGCTTCGGTGTGGCGGTGGACCTGGGCACGACCACTCTGGTTGCCCAGTTGCTCGATCTCCGCACCGGCTGCGTGCTGGCTGTGCGCACGGCGCTCAACTCCCAAGCCCGGTTTGGCGCTGATGTGATGAGCCGCATCCGCTTCGCGGTCGTGGAAGGCGGGCAGCCGCAGCTCCGGGACAGCATTCGCGCGCAGATCGGAAGCTTGATCGAGCAACTGGTGTTTGCCGCCCGGATCTCCGGCGAGGGGATTCGCGACGTCACCTTGGTGGGCAACACGGTGATGCATCACCTGTTTTGCGGCCTGGATGTTGAGCCGCTTTCGCGCTATCCTTTCGAGTCGCCACACCTCGGCCTGCAGGCTCTCACCGTAGGCGAATTGGGGTGGCAGCTCCGGGGCAGCCCACGGGTGCATTTCCTCCCCTGCCTGGGTGGGTTTGTGGGGAGCGATATTCTGGCCGGTATTCTGGCCACCAACCTCGGCGAACGCCAGGATCTGAATGCACTGGTCGATTTGGGTACGAACGGAGAGATCGTGATCGGGAATCACGAGCGCCTGCTGTGCGCATCGACGGCTGCCGGGCCGGCCTTTGAAGGGGCGCGAATTTCGATGGGCATGCGCGCCTCGACAGGTGCGATCTCTGAGGTGAAGGTGGAGGACCAGCAGCTTCGTTGTCACGTATTGGGGAATGTTCCACCCCAGGGATTATGTGGAAGCGGGCTGGTGGATGCCGTCGCGGCCGGACTCGATCTGGGCAAGATCCAGGCTTCCGGACGCTTTGCCAACGGGGCCGGCGCCTGGGAGTTGTGCCCACCCGTGGCGCTGACGCAGGGCGATATCCGCGAGCTGCAACTCGCCAAGGGCGCCATCGCCGCCGGCATTCGCATCCTGCTTGAACGGCGCGGCGCCTCCCCCCGCGACCTCGAGAAAGTTTATCTCGCGGGGGCCTTTGGCAATTACATCAACCGCACGAGCGCGGCGCGCATCGGACTGATCGGCTTTCCCCCGGAAAAAGTGGAGGCAGCCGGAAACACTGCTTTACTGGGGGCGAAGCTGGCCCTCTTCAGCCCGGCGGGTGAGGACAGTTCCTATACCCGCCTGCGCAGCAGGATTGAACATGTCGCCCTCAACGCTGACCCAAGTTTTCAAGAAATCTTTGTGGAGGAACTGGCTTTTCCACAAGGCATCTGTGCTTAACCTAAAAGGGAGACTCGTATGACACTCTTTGAAGAACTTCAACAGGCTATCATCAATGGGAAAGCCCCCGTCGCCAAGGAATTGACCGAAAAGATGCTGAAAGAGGGCATTCGGCCCGCCACGATCTTTCCCGAGGCCATCATCCCGGCCATGGACGAGGTGGGGCGTCGCATGCGGGATTGCGAGTTTTTCATTCCGGAGGTACTGATTGCCGCGCGCGCGGCGCGTGCTTCCACCGATATTCTACGGCCCTTGCTGAGTGCAGATGAGGCCCTCCGATCCGCCGGCACCGTGGTATGTTGCACGGTAAAGGGTGACCTGCACGACATCGGCAAGAACATTGTGGCCATGATGCTGGAGAGCGCCGGCTTCCGCATAATTGACCTGGGCGTAGATGTCACGCCTGAGAAGATTGTCGAGGCCGTTCGCCAGCACCAGGCCAATATCGTGGCGCTGTCGGCTCTTCTCACCACCACGATGGTCAACATGAAGGCGGTGATCGAGGCGCTCACGGCAGCTGGACTGCGCGACAAGGTGAAAGTGCTGGTCGGCGGCGCACCCGTTACCGACACTTGGGCTCACTCGATCGGCGCCGACGGCTATGGCAAGGACGCGCCGGCCGCCGTGGCGTTGGCGCGACAACTCGCCCCGGCATGAACTCGGACCCTCACAGCGACTCTGTGACCCGCCGCGGCCCACCCCTGGCAGCCGCGTGCAGGCAGAGGCCATCATGACTTCCCGCGAGCGAGTCCGGCTGGCTCTTCAGCACAAGGAACCCGACCGCGTCCCCCTCGACCTGGGCGGAACGTCGGTGACGGGAATGCACGTGGACACCGTCTATCGACTACGCCAGGCGCTGGGGTTGGATGCGCCAGGGACACCCATCAAGATCATCGAGATTGGCCAGTTGCTCGGCGAGATCAAGCCGGACTTGCTGGACGCATTGGAAATTGATACGGCATCCCTGGCTGGGACCGGGACCGCGTTCGGCTTCGAACTGAAGGACTGGAAGGAGTGGAGAACCTTCGCTGGCACACCGGCGCTCGTGCCGGCCGGGTTCAACACCCGGGCTGAGCCGAACGGTGACCTCCTTCTTTATCCGCAAGGCGACTCTTCGGCGCCACCTTCGGGTCGCATGCCGCGCGGCGGACTCTATTTCGACGTTATCGTGCGCCAGCAGCCTCTGGACGACAAGAACCTGCGTGTCGAGGATAATCTGGAAGAATTCACCCCCGTCTCTAGCCAGGAATTGGAACATTATCGGCGGCGGGCCGAGGAACTCTACTCCCAAACGGACAAGGCTATTATCCTGAACCTGGGCGCTCTGGCGCTCGGCAACATCGCGCGTGTCCCGGGGCCAGGGTTGAAATATCCCCGTGGAATCCGCGACGTCGAGGAGTGGTATATCAGCCTGAGCTCCCGCCGCGACCACATTTACAAGATCTTCGAACGTCAGACCGAGATCAACCTGCTAAACCTGCAAAGAATTAACGAGGTGGTTGGCAATCGCGTGACCGCTGTGTACCTTACCGGCACGGATTTTGGCGCGCAGAATGGCCCGTTCGTTTCACCCCGGACTTACCGCGGCCTCTTCCTGCCCTTCCACAAACAGATCAATGACTGGGTGCACTGCCACACCACCTGGAAGACCTTCATTCATAGCTGCGGTTCCGTCCGGGCTCTGATCGAAGATTTCATCGTTGCGGGCTTTGACATCCTCAATCCTGTGCAGTGCTCGGCGGCGGGCATGGGTCCTTATGAGCTGAAGCGAGAATTTGGTGACCGGATTACTTTCTGGGGTGGAGGTGTAGACACGCAACGCACCCTTCCTTTCGGCTCACCGCAGGAAGTTCGCCAGGAAGTTCGCGAACGAATCAGGGCCTTCGCTCCCGGTGGGGGCTTCGTCTTCAATGCCGTCCACAACATTCAGGCGCTCGTGCCCGTGGAAAACGTGCTCGTCCTGTACCAAGCCGCGCGCCAGTATGGAAGCTATCCCTTGCAACTGGACGCCGCGGCTTAGGGGAAGGCAGTAGCCTGAAAGCTTGTTAGCGCGATGACGAGTACACGAGGCTTCTTGTCGAAGAAGTATTGGACGTCCCACCCATTCACCCTCTTGTTGACCGTGGTGGAAGAACGGGCGGCGGGTGATTTCTGCTTACTGCTTACTGCCTTCTGCCTACTGTTTTCTTCTTAGTACGTACTTTATGGAGGAATCTCATGCTGACTTCACGTGAGCGCGTCAATCTCGCCCTGAATCATCAGGAGCCCGACCGCGTGCCCCTCGACCTCGGCGCGAGCGCCGTTACCGGAATGCAGGTCGACACCGTCTACAAGCTGCGCCAGGCGCTCGGCCTGGATGTCCCCGGCACTCCGGTAAGAGTCGTCGAACCTTACCAGATGTTGGGTGAAATCAAGCCCGACCTGATGCACGTGCTCGGCATTGATGTGGTAGGCCTGGGGAAGCCTGCCACTATGTTCGGTTTCAAGAATGAAGGCTGGAAGCCCTGGACAACCTTTGCCGGTACCCCGGTGCTCGTCCCCGCAGGCTTCAATACCGACCCAGACGAGAATGGTGACATCCTGTTGTACCCCGAGGGAGACCGGTCGGTCCCCCCCAGCGGCCGCATGCCGAAGGGCGGTTTCTATTTTGACTCCATTCCCCGCCAGCTTCCGCTCGACGACAACAACCTGAAGCTCGAAGACAACCTTGAAGAGTTTGGACCCATTTCCGACGCGGATCTGGCGCATCTGAGGCGCGAGGCGGAGAGGATCTGGACCGAGACTGACAAAGCCGCGCTCGCGAACTTTGGAGGAACGGCCTTCGGCGACATCGCACTGGTCCCCGGACCCTGGCTGAAGCACCCCAAGGGTATTCGCGATGTAGAGGAGTGGTACGTCAGCACCGCCATGCGCCGTGACTTCGTTTACAGGATCTTTGAGCATCAGTGTGAGATCGGAATCAAGAATCTCGAGAAGATTCACCAAGTCGTGGGGAATCACGTGACGGCGGTTTTTCTGTCCGGGACGGATTTCGGGCAACAGAACGGTCCGTTTATATCACCCAAGGCCTATCGTGATCTCTTTAAGCCGTTCAACAAGGCAGTGAACGACTGGGTCCACAAGCACACCACGTGGAAAACCTTCATTCACTCGTGTGGCTCGGTCCGGGCCTTGATTCCCGACTTTATCGACGCGGGCTTCGACATCCTCAATCCCGTCCAGTGCTCGGCGGCTAGAATGGCGCCGGCAGAACTCAAGCAGGAATTCGGTGACCGAGTGACGTTCTGGGGCGGCGGCGTGGACACCCAGAAAACGCTGCCGTTCGGGACGGCCGAAGAAGTCCGACAGGAAGTCTGCACGCGCTTGAAGACGTTCGGGAAGGGCGGAGGGTACGTCTTCAACACCATTCACAATGTGCAGGCGCGCGTGCCCATCGAGAACGTCCTGGCCGTGTACGAAAGCGCACGCACGTGCGGCCGTTTGGGTGACTGAACCCCATGGGGCGGCGCCCCTCCGATTCGGACTTTGTGTAGTGAGTAGGCTAGGGGCCTCCCCTGGCGGGCAGCCCCTAGCCCTTTAGTGGGAAGACTTCGAATTACGGATAAAGACCGCGCAGCTTGGTAGCCTCCGCGACGCGGCTGATACCGAGCATGTTGGCGGCGGTACGCATGCTGACCTTGTGTTCGATGCGAATCCTCAAAACCTCGTTAAAGCTGGTCTTCATGACCCGCTCCAAGCGGTTGTAAACGTCCTGAGCTTCCCAGAACAGGTGCTGTTCGTCCTGCACCCATTCAAAGTAGGAAACCGTCACACCACCGGCATTGCAGAGAATGTCCGGGATGAGGAACACCCCGTTCTTCTCCAGAATGGCGTCTCCTTCCGGCGTAACCGGCCCGTTTGCCGCTTCACCGACGATCTTGGTCTTCACCTTGCCGGCGTTGGTACCGTCAATGGCGTTTTCCAAGGCGGCTGGAATAAGGATTTCACACTCCAAAGCCAGCAACTCGGCCGGGGTGATGGCATCGGCGCCGGGGAAGCCCACCACGCCTCCCGTCTTCTCCTTGTACGCAATCAGCTTGGTAACGTCCAGCCCTTTGCTGTTGTGAACGCAGCCGCGAGAATCATTGGCCGCGATGACGTGCGCCTTGTTGTCGTACAGAAGTTGGGCGGCAATGGTCCCGGCGTTGCCGAACCCCTGCACCACCACCCTCGCACCCGGGATGGGAATGTGCAGGTGCTCCGCAGCGCTGCAGACCGTATAGTACACTCCCCGGCCTGTGGCCTCGTTCCGGCCCAGCGACCCGCCTAGAGCGATGGGCTTGCCGGTAACCACACCGGAAACCGGATAGCCCTTGGTCATGCTGTAGGTGTCCATGATCCAAGCCATGACCTGCGAGTTCGTGTAAACATCCGGAGCCGGAATATCTTTCTCCGGGCCGATGAGCGGCAGGATCGCACTCGCGTATCGCCGGGTGAGATGCTCAAGTTCGATTTGAGACATCGCTTTGGGATTGCAGGTCACGCCACCCTTGCCACCGCCAAAGGGAATGTTGACCACGGCGCACTTCCAGGTCATCCACGTGGCCAGGGCTTTGACTTCATCGAGCGTGACGCCAGGATGATAACGGATTCCTCCTTTAGCCGGCCCCCGCGCCGTGCTGTGCTGGACGCGATATCCCACGAAGTTCTGAATCTTGCCGGTGTCCATCCGCACGGGAAGACTAACCTCCAGAATTCGTTCCGGGGACCTGATCATATTGCGCATGCTATCGTCTAACTGTAGAGCATCCGCCGCGAGATTGAAATTCTCCATGGCGGAATCGTACGCGGTTTTTACCGTTTGATTTGATACTGCCATTTGTTACACCCCCTATTTGCGAGGAACAGTTCGAAAGTCCCGCGCGAGTATGCAGCAACTTACGAACCAACACAATACCTGGAAAGAACGGCGTGATATAATGTCCGACAGGACACTTTGTTCATGCCGCCGCGTCCAGAACGGTAGTTTTTGCGAAGTACCCGAGGGGGTGCGCCCGACATTCAGTGGCAGATGAATTGCACTCATGTCGATCTGGTTTGAGACAGGTGCGGAGGTGCTCGTCCGCGTGTACGTGGCGGGGCCCGGGCAACGCAGTTGCTGGGTATAAGCGCGCAGTGAGAGGGCAATCTCAGGGGGAAAACAGTGGACCCACAGACTCCTAAGCAGACTGATGCGCGGCCGGGGGAACCCAAACCAAAGCTGCGACCGAACCCCAAGGCGCCTCGCCAAGCTCTGCCCTTGCGGTCGCCCGAGGCGCGGTTGGCGGGCTCTGAAGAGGTCTCCCTGGGGTTTTCCCAGGAGCAAGTCCGGGTCGAGGCGCTGCGATGTCTGCAATGCAAGGAGCCGGTTTGTATCGAGGCCTGTCCGCTGCACATCGACATCAAGAGCTTCATCGGTTTGATGGCGCAAGGTGAGTTCGAAGCAGCCTACCAGAAGATCAGCGAGGAAAGCCCTTTCCCTGGGATTTGCGGGCGCGTCTGCCAACACGAGCTGTACTGCGAGAAAGTCTGCTTGCTGGGGAAGAAGCTGGAGCCTGTGGCGATTGGTTCGCTCGAGCGCTTTGCCGCGGATCAGCACGCCAAGACGGAAGCACCTGCTTTGCCGGCAAATTCTTCTCCGCAGAGCGCCCGCGTCGCCCTGGTGGGCAGCGGTCCAGCCTCTCTGATCGCGGCGTATGACCTGATCCGAAAGGGGTATCGCGTAACTGTCTTCGAAGCGTTGCACCAACTGGGGGGCGTACTGGCTTACGGCATTCCGAATTTCCGCTTGCCCAGAGAAATCATGCGTGAAGAAATCGACTGGCTGCGGGCCTTGGGCGTGGAGTTCCGGAAAGACGTCATCATCGGAAGGACCCAGTCTCTCCAAGAATTGTTTGCGGAAGGTTTCCAGGCAGTGTTCCTGGGCACGGGCGCCGGCCTGCCGCATTTGATGAACATCCCCGGCGAAAACCTGATCGGGGTCTATACCGCCAACGAGTTCCTTACACGGCTGAACCTGATGGAAGCTTTTCGTTTCCCGGAGTCCGACACCCCGGTGCGGATTGGAGCGCGGACCGTGGTGGTGGGTGGCGGTAACTCGGCCATGGACGCCGCGCGTTGGGCGCGCCGCATGGGCAGCGAGACCACCATCCTGTTCCGCCGCGGACGGGCGGAGTTGCGCGCCCGACTGGAGGAGATCGAGCACGCCGAGGAAGAGGGTGTGCACTTTGAGTTCCTGGCGGCGCCCGTCCGCCTGCTGGGCGACGAGAAGGGTACGTTGCGCGAGATGGAGTGCATCCGCATGCAACTGGGCGAGCCCGACGAATCGGGCCGCCCTTCGCCCGTTCCCCTGCCGGGCTCGGAGTATCGAGTGCCGGTGGATACAGTGGTCATGGCCATTGGGCAAAGCGCCAACCCGACGGTGCAGCGCGCCACGCCGCAACTGGCGACGAGCCGCGGCAAAATCGTTGCCGACGGCGCGGGCCAGACGAGCCTCGCAAAAGTTTTCGCGGGCGGGGACGTGGTGCGAGGCGGTTCCACCGTAATTCTCGCCATGCGCGACGGACGCGCGGCTGCGGCGGCGATTGACCAAGCCTTGCAGGGTGACCATCCCGTGGCCGTTGCGGCTCCCGCCCGGGCCCCCCACGCAACCGCCCCGGACCGAGTGGAAAACCGCATCCTCGCCAAGCGCCAGATCACGCCGGAAATTGCCTGGTTTGAGGTGCAGGCGACCGGCGTGGCCCGGCACTGGCAGCCCGGCCAATTCGTGATCGTTCGTCCCCGCGCGGACAGCGAGCGCATCCCCTTGACCATCGTGGACGGTAACGCCGAGAGGGGAAGCATCATTCTCGTCGTCCAGGCGGTGGGCAAGACCAGCCGCGTCACGGTGGAGCTGGAACCCGGCGAGGTTCTGGAAGATGTGCTCGGCCCGCTGGGGCAGCCGGCCTCCATCGAGAATGTCGGACACGTGTTGTGTGTGGCCGGGGGCGTGGGCGTGGCGGAGTTGCTGCCGGTGGCGCGCGCTTTCCGCCGCGCCGGTAATCGGGTCACCGCCCTGTGTGGAGCGCGTTCGAAGGCTCAGGTCATTCTGGACGAAGAGCTCCAGGCCGTAGCCGATGAAGTCCAGTGGGCGACCGACGATGGGTCTGCGGGACTGCACGGCACGGTGGTGGACCTGATGCGCGCTTGGAAGGCTGCGCAGTCCTCCCCTCTGGGCGCCGCGCACGTGATTGGTCCCATTCCCATGATGCGCGCTGCGGCGGCGCTCACCCGAGAGTGGGGAGTGCATACGCTGGCCAGCCTGAATCCCATCATGGTGGACGGCACCGGCATGTGCGGCGGCTGCCGAGTCACGGTGGGGGATAAGGTAAAGTTCGCCTGCATGGATGGCCCGGAATTTGACGCGCACCAAGTGGACTTTGACGAGTTGACGCGCCGCACCCGCGCTTACCTGGATCAGGAACGCCTGACTCGCGAGCAGCACGAGTGCCGCATCGGCTTGGGGAAATAACCGCCATCACGCGGTTGTGATTTGCGCGATAACCTTATTGCTGCGCAAGTTACGCTTTCTCGGACAAAGAGCTGAATTATCCTTAATTATCCCTAGATTCCTGCGTTTCTGCTAGCCCGACGGGTTCGGGCAGTTTGTCACTTTCTCTCCTTTCATGTCCATCGCGGGCAGCAGCAAGGGCTGTAAAGGCTCAGGATGGCAACATCGGACGGGCCAAGGCTCCTTAACCCGCTTTGGATTCTTAGAGATGCAACTGCCCCGCCCCCGCCCCTCCGCGTTCCCGAGTTGCTTCGGACTTCGGACTTCGGACTCTGCCTAATTAGCGCCTTCGTGAGCCGCCATGACTGGCGCAGGTGGAATCTTCCATCTTCTTTTTGCACAGCCCGAGTTTCTCAACACGCTGGGACGGTCTCGGGGGCTTCCGGAGCGCAGGGATTATTGCAGCTCTGCGTATTCCGCTTTGGCTTGCTTCAGGATGGGGATATCGGGGTCAGCGTCTTTCCAGAGGGTCAGGAAATCCTGATAGGCGGCGCGGGCTTTGGCGAGGGCCTCAGGCTGTAGGGGCGCTCTGTGAGCGCCGTCTTCTTTTCGGCGGTCATAGACTCGGCGGTCATAGACCGCCGCTACAGGAAAACCCGCCTCTACAGCGTAAGCGCGTGCCAGTCCGAGGCGAGCCAGCGCGCCCCAGGGAAAGTTTATCACCAGTCCCCGGCGCTCGATGAATTTCTGAAATTCCGCTGCCGCTGCGCTGCCGTCGTGCAGCATGAGATAGGCTTCCCCACGCACGTAAACTGGGCACAGGATTATCACCAGCGGTATTGCGCCAAGTTCGACCGTGCTCGCCACCTTCAATAGTTCGATTGCGCGGTTTGGGTCTTGGCGTTCCAGGGCGACGCCCGCCCGGATGGTGGGTAGCCAATACCTCTGGACCAGCGTGCCAACAGGGAAAGTCTTGTCGAGTTCGGCCGCCAGCTTCTCCGCGCTTGCCGTATCGCCTGCCCGTGCCAGGGCCAGCGCTGCTATCGCCCGCACATCGCGGTTGGGAGCCAGCTCCAACGCGGCATAGGCCTCGGCGCGTGCCTGCTCTCGGTTTCCCGCTTCCACCTCGCGCAGCGCTGCCGCTGCCTGATAGGCTGCAGCCGTCTCTTTGGCATCGTTGCGCTGGGCTGACTCCATCGCCCGTCCCGTCAGCTCGTGTGCCTTCTTCAGCTTGCCGTACCAACCTTCCGTGTCCGCTTGCGAGGCCAGCAACAGGTCTTCCGCGCCCGGCTTCCCCATGGCGGCTGAGACCAAGCGCGACATCTGCACCGTGTCGCCCTTCAGAAAAGCCAAGACGTAGCGGTTCTGGAGCAGCCATTCGTTCTCCACCTTGCGCTCCTCCGCCTGCTTATACACCGCCTCCGCTTCCTCCAGCCGGTTCAGGCTCGTAAAGGCGATGCCGAGGTTAAGATAGTTATTCACTCTATTTGGCTCCAGGCGCAGCGCCTCTCGCCATCCCTCCAATGCCCTTTCCCAGTTACCCAGGAGGCCGGAAGTAATTCCCAGCATCAGGTAAGGAAAGTCGTCTCTTGGGTAGGTCCGCTGCCACAGCTCATAAGTCTGCGCCGCCTTCTCCAGCTCTCCCGTCGCGCTGAGGTAGTAGTTCCCCTCGATGGCGAACCGCTCCCGTTCGCTTACCTTCTTCCGCAACTCGTAAGCGCGGCTTGCGTTCTCGGTCGCCCGCCCCACTTCGTTGAGGTCGAAATAGACTGTCGAAACCCAGGAATAGGCCATGGCAAAATTCGAGTCGAGTTCAACCGCCCGTTTGAAGAACGGCAGAGCGTCTGTTTCCCTCTGCGCATATTCCGTCTTTACTCCCAGGCTGTAGGCTTTCAGCGCCTCCAGGGATGGGGTGGTCGCCTCTTCCACCGGCGTGGCGTACTTTTCCACCGAACTGATCGACTCCCCCAGCTTGCTCCGCAAACTGGCTGCCGCTGCGCCCAGAGCCTTGAGCACCGCTTCCTTGCCCGCCGCCTGCTCCTGCGCCTCGGCCAGCACGTCCCCCGTGTTGCAGTTCACCGCCTTCAGGCCAATCACGTACTGGCTGCCCAGCCCCGCAATCGAGCCGGTCAGCATGGCCTTGCTGCCCGTGCGCTGGCAGACCTCCTGTGTGACCTCCGGCGTCAGCCGATCACCGGCGGGACGGCCCATCAGCTTCAATGTCTCACTCACCCTGCGGTCGGAAACCAGGGCGAGAAAGGGGGATTGCTCAAGCTGCACCGAGAGCCCCTGCTTCAGCGTGTCGTCGAATACGCTGTCACCCGTCTTGTTGTCGAAATCGCAGAGGACGATGGTGTCCTTATCGGTCAGGCGGGCCATGGCCTGGCGCGAGCGGAAGTAGAGCGTTCCCCCGATGGCAGCAACGACAAGTATCAGGGCAGCGGGAACCAGAACCTTCCAGCGTTTTTGTAGGGCCGAACGGCGTTCGGCCGGGCGAGCGCTGCTCGCCCCTACACGCCCGGAATCCGTGTCGCGCTTCAGGCGCTTCAGGTCGGTGCGCATCTCAGAGGCGTGCTGGTAACGCAGCTCCCGATTTTTCTCCAACGCCTTGTTGATGATTCGCTCCAGCTCCGGCGGCAAGGCGGGATTCAATTGCACTGGCGAAGTCGGCTGCTCGCCAAGAATCGCGTGAAAGATAATGGCAGAAGTCGCGCCGGAGAAGGCCTGCTTGCCCGTGGCCATCTCGTACAGGACCACACCAAAACTGAACAAGTCCGTTCTCGCGTCGATCTCCTCGCCCCGCGCCTGCTCCGGCGACATATATGCGATGGTCCCAATCGCCGCCCCGGGGCTGGTGAGGTGCTCGAGGTCGATTGACGCGGTGGGCGCGGCTGTAGCGGCGATGTCCTCATCGCCGCCCCGCCCGCCTTGCCTGCGGCCCGCCGCTGGGGACACCGGCGCTACAGCGGGGCGCGTCAATTTCGCCAAGCCAAAGTCCAAGACCTTCGCCTGACCGCGCTGGGTAACGAAGATGTTCGCTGGCTTGATGTCCCGATGGATGATGCCTTTGCCATGGGCCGCGTCCAGCGCATCGGCAATCTGAATCGCCAGGTCGAGCAGGGTATCGATTTGTAGGGGCGAACGGCGTTCGCCCTGGTCTGTTGGGCGCGCGCCGTGCGCCCCTACATCCACCAAACGCTTCAGCGTCTGCCCCTCCAGGAACTCCATGACGATGAAGGGTTGGCCTGCTTGCTCATCAATGTCGTAAATCGTGCAGATGTTGGGGTGATTCAGCGCCCGGGCGGCCCGCGCTTCGCGGGTGAACCGCTCCAGGGCTTGATGGTCTTTCGCCATTCCTTCCGGCAGGAATTTGAGGGCTACTAACCCGCCGAGTCTGGTGTCCTCGGCCTTGTACACCACGCCCATGCCACCACTGCCGAGCCTATCGACTACGCGATAGTGGGAAATGGTCTTGCCAATCATGGCGAGGTCCCGCCTTGGTTGGCCATCTTACGGCGTGCTTAAGGCCAAGTCAACGCGCTGGGACTGGCGGGAGTCGGTAACGCAGAGTCTCTGCCTTTGGGCCTCTGCGGCTCTCCCGAGATTCGAACCTGGGAAGCGGCCTCGAGGCATTAACAGGAAGTAGATGTTTGCTAAATAAAGAACCGCAGAGTGTGAACTGCACACACTCTGCGCTTGCTGCTTAGTCCGACACGCACTCCACTTTTCCTGTATCGCGGTTCGTACGGGGATGCTGTCCGGCGGGACATGGTGCGGCCTTGCCCCGATCGCCAGTCTCGCCCGGACGCCCCTTATCTTCCTCACGTCTCTTGTCTTCCTCGCGTTTCTTATCTTCCTCACGTCTCTTGTCTTCCTCACGCCTCTTATCTTCCTCACGTCCCCTATCACCCGTTTGTCCTGTATCGCCTGTTTGTGCTGCAGGCGCTGGTTGCTGTGGCGTGGTGTTGGTGCAGCCGACACCAAAGAGTGACACGAGCGCGATCAAAATCATACATAGCCATGTCTTCATTAAATTCTCCCTTGTGATGCTGCTCAACGCAAAATGCCGCTACCCCAGCGAATGGTACCCAGCGAGAATAGTGCCCATCTCGCACCACGGGATGCTGTTCTGTTTTGTACAAACATCACAGATCCCAATAGGAGCGGGAAGCGCAGCATGGCCAGAAGCTGCGCGACGTTACCTGCTGCTCGTTCAATGAAGGCCGGTTCAATGAACGATCAGGGCTCCCTCGCCGGAGGACGATCTTACCTCCTGGACGGCTCCCGGTTCGCTGGCTGCTGTCTCTGCTGCAACTGCTGTTGCTGCTGTTCGTGTTTTTGCTGCAATTGCTGCGTCTGTTGCTGATGCCGCTGCTCCACCTGCTGCTTTTTCCCTTCATCGGCGTTCTGCTTCGCCAGCACTTGGTGCTCCTGGTCCTGCTGCTTCTGGAGTTTGTCTCGTTCTAGCTGCTGCTTGGCGACCAGCTTATCCTGCTGCTGCTGGTACTTCGTGTCCACCTTCGGGTTGCCCGTACTTGGAGCGCTAGGCTTTGCCAAGGGCGGAAGGTCGTGAGGATGGACGGCGGTGCTGGGTCGAGCCGCGTTGCTTTCTGAACCCGCCTGATTTCCTCGGCGATTGGCTGGAGTATAGGGCCCTCCTGCCTCTTTGGCTGGTACAGCGCCACGGTCATTAAAATCTCCTGGCCGGGGTGTTGCTGCCACGCCGGGCTTGCCCATACTCGCCGACGCGCGTTGCTGCGGGTTGGCTCGGGCCGCCTGCGCATGCTGAATTTGAGCCCCTACCGGCGGGATATGTCTCTCACGCGCCGCAGCCTCGTCTTCAGGTCTTGGACGTGCGCTGATTCCACCATTGCCACCGTTGTAGCTGATGTGGTTCACCGTGATGTTATTGATGGTTGTATTGTAAACGTTGTGAATTTCATTAAGGTTCACATTGTTCACGGAACGGTTATAGAAAAAGTGTCCGTTATCCCAGCGCCCGCCTTGGTAACCCTCCCCGAAATAGCCGAAGCCGTAATTGATCCCGCCGTAGAAGCCTACGTGCGGACCCCAGTAGCCGTCATAGAAAACAAATCCGTCGCCGCCCCAACCCCAATAGGCCGGAGTCCACAGGAAACCGGGTTCCGGCGCCATCACCCAGGTGCCCGGCACCCAGTAGTAATCGTTGACGTCGTAATCGTAGGCCCAGTAGCCAGGGGTCCAGAGATAATCGTCGCCTGGACAGAAAGGCTGCTCATAAACAGGCAGCGGGGGCGGGCCGATCGTAATGGCCACGCCCACTTGCGCAAACGTTGCTGCCGACATCGACAGCACGACGAGCCCGAACAACAGCGCACGAATGAAACGCATATGCATGGTGATCCCTCTGGCCCCTCATCCCTCGCTTGCTCGGTGATGCTCGGCTGACGCGGGTTGCGTGGATTGAGGGCCGATTTTCGGACGAAACCTACTGCCGCCTCCGTCTCGCTCGCCCATGGTTCTGGCAGAACTTTCTCGTTCCGGAGACGTCGAAGTCTGTCCCCCAAAGCTCAGTTCCCAGCCTGCGTCCCATCCCGGAATTTCCGTTTTCGGTTTGGCCTCTTTGGGTGGCAGGGCGTTGCCTTCCGTCTCAGTGGCCGTTGTCCATCGACGCAGACTCTACCAGGGCCGTACACTAGCAGGCCGGGTCCTGGCCTGTCTGTTCAAAAAAGTACAGCCGCCTGTTCAAGACTGACCATCCCAGCAAGCGTAGCCTGGACCTGTTCGGCAGGTCCGCGGCTAAACTTCCACGTACTTCACGCTCATCGGCTCCAGCTTGACCTGGCCGAGGTTCACCACTCCGCTGCGCGCGGCGGGGCGGCAACGGATTTCCGCCTCCTGCGGCGAGGTGAAGAGGTTCATGATGAAAAGTGCGGAGCGGCCGCTGGAGCTGCGCAGGGAGGTCCAAAGGTTGGGATTCGAGCATTCGACGCGCCGCTCCAGCCCCAACCGCTCCAGTAACGACGCGACCAGGCGCGAGTGCTCACGCATCGCGTGCAGCCAGCGGAATCCCAGAAAGATGGCTTTGCCCCCACCTTCGGTGGGCATCTCCCAGGCGAGGATGCGGCCGGTGTTTTCGTCTTTCCCCAGCGCCGCGGCTCCCGCCGGGAGGTTGTGTGTGAAGTAATTCTCGCCGTTGTTCAAGACGTTCTGAACGTCGAGGATGGTGACACGCGCAAATTCGTTGGGATTGCGTTCCAGCACCGGGCTGCCCAGAAAATCGCTGAGCACCGTGTACGGCTGGAGGTTCTCGTCCGCAACGGGCAGCACCGGCATCATCAGCGCGCGGCCTCCGGCTTTGAGAAAGCGCACAACCCTTTCCTGTTTAGCCCGCGCCAGGCTGGAAGAACTTACCACCACGAGGGGGTTGGACTGGTCGGCGATCCAATCGTCTACACGCAGGTCGCAGAGAACTGGGGATAGACTGGCGCACAGCGCGGAGGTCAGCGCTCCGGTGCGGAAGAAATCCGCGGCCTCACCGCCGGTCATCAGGGACCCCGCGTGGTTTTTCCAATATTGCTCCGCCCGCGCGCACTCGAAGTCGAGAGCGAAGCGGCAATCCGCCTCGCGGGCGCTGGCTTCGAGCCACGGTGATTTTTCCAGGAAGGTTCCCAACTCCTTCTGCACTCCGTAGAGCGGTCGCACTTCATTCTTCGCCCCGAGGGGAGCGCCGTAGTCGTAGATGTCGGTGGTGGTGCCGGCGCCGGGCGGGTTGGGGCCACCCGTGAAGATGTAGTAGTTGTTCCCCTTCATGCCGAACGCCAGGTTGGTCCAATAGCACGCTCTGCAGTCGCCGGCGGTGACGGGCGGCCAGTCCGAAGCGCTGCCTGAGGGCATTTCCATCACGGTCGGAGGAAAGCCCATCAGCCGCAACATTTCGAGCGAAACGAAGATGTTCACCGCGTATTGCGGCGTCGGGTTGTTCTGCTGCCAGCTTTGATCGAGGTTGTAGTAATGGTCCGAGCCCAGCAGGAAGGTCTGGTTGCCCAGCGCCGCCACGGTTTCGAGGAAATAGGCATTCATCGAGGGCCCGCCGGAGTTATGCGTCAGCGGCGTATCCACGCCATGCTCGCGCAGCCAGCCGGCGAGCGTCTTCGCGTATTCGCCCACGGTTCCCAGGTAGAAATCGAAGTAGTCTTTCATCCGGCGAATCTGCGCCCCATCCGCGGTGCCGGCAGGGGCGATCGGCTTCACGCTTTCAAACGCCTCGAAACGGGTGGCGTAAGCACGGTTCAAGGCAGCGACGTCGCCATAGCGCTCCCGGAGGAAACGCGGGTAGCGGCCGTCAGGCTTTCCCAACCCCATGGAAACGGGGTTGTAATCGAGCGAGCCATACCAGATGTGAATCCCCGCCAGCTCGTTGTCGAGTTGGGTGAGGGCGATGGGGCCGCCGCGCGAGACGCAGTGCGCAGCGATCAGGGGCGCCACGCGGTCAAACCACTTCCGCGCCTTCTCCAGAAAGAGCGGATGGACGTAGGAAATCGACGAAGTTCGGAACGACTTCCCCTCGATGTTCTGCGCGCGCAACTCCGGGTAGTTTTCGCAGAGCCAGCCCGGCAGCCCATCGTATTTCATCTCCGTGTATTGATAAGGCCCCGGGCGGGCGATCACGTAAAGGCCCACCTCGCGCGCGGTGCGGAGAAAGCCCTCGAAGTCCAGCACGCCGCTTTCACCGCCAAAGACGATCTTGCCTTCCTCGGGCTCATGCAGGTACCACGGGATGTAAGTCGCCAGACAGTTGCCGCCCGCCTCGCGAAAAAGCTCCATGCGGTGTTTCCAATCCGCCTTGGGAACGCGGAAGTAGTGGAACTCGCCCGAGTACAGAAAAGTCGGCTTGCCCTTAACCAGGTAACTCACGGGGTCGAATTGGATCGGCGCGAGCCCGCGGCTGGCGTCGGCCCGCGGCATCGCTTGACCGTTCGCGAAGGGTGGAAGCGAGGCGAGGGCGGTCTTCGGTATCGCGCCACCCGCGCCCGCCATCGCGAGAATCCGGTTGAAAGTTCGTCTGTTCATGATTCCTCCGCTGCGCTCTGCGTTTTCCTCAATCCCTGATCGAAACTACCGCCGCGGGGTCAGGAGAGTCGCTGTGGCTACCCGCTGCCCGGCGAGAAGGTTGAGGATTCTACCACCCTCTCCGAGGAGAGCAAGTAGCGGAGACGCACGCGTTCTCGGCGTCTGCGGCTCTTCGTCCGTCCATTGGATTTCATCTTCGGATGTTAATACTACGGTCAATGTTTCCATGTTAAGAACTGCGGAGGAAGCCAAACACCGGCTGCCTCCGCGCTACCTGCTCGATAAGATCAATTATTTCAATTTGACCGAGATTATTGGTAGGGACGACAAGACGGATCGCGCCATTTTCTACGCGGATGAGATCTTACGGAGACGCAACACCGGCGAACTCCGCCCAGAAGCGGACAGGTTTGACTTTCCACTAAAGTGACTTTAGTTTGTGTCGATTAACTATCTTGGAGATCTTCGGCCGTGAGTAACCCTTCAAACGATTGCCATACGGTGACGCCTGTTGCGCTACTTAGTCTTCCACCGTTTCCGGCTATCGCCCTACGAGTACTCGAACTGCTTGACCGGGACTCCGTTGGAGTAAAGGAACTGACGGATCTCATCCGAGCTGACTTGGCATTCTCCACTGGACTTCTTGTCATGGCGAATTCAGTGCTCTTCGCCTTTCGATCTGAGATCAAGAGCGTCCAGCAGGCGGCGGCACTGCTCGGGTTACAGCGCGTGAAAGCGTTGGCCTTGACTGTCGGGATAAAGGTTTACCTCCTAGATGCGGTCAACATCCCCAGTGTGCGGGGATGCTGGCGACACAGCGCCGCCTGTGCACTGGTGGCTGAAGAATTGGCCAAAGTGACCCGCATGGAGAGGGAAATGCCTTACATGGCCGGAATGGTCCACGATATCGGGAGGCTCGCCTTGGCCGTGCTGAATCCCAAGCAGTATGCTGACCTCATTGAAGCAGCCGAAGAGAACCCCTTCGACGTCCTCCAGCGCGAGCGTGAGGTTTTCGGCATGGACCATTGCGAGGCTGGGGCCAAGCTGGTGGAGGCCTGGAAGCTGCCGAAGGACTTTCGGGAGATCACGGGCCGCCACCATACCGAGCTCGAGCCTGGGCCGCTCGACAAAGTGGGCTTGGTTCGTTGGAGCTGCCTGATGGCTGACACCTTGGGCTTTGCTGCCGTGCGACCCCACCGCGATTATTCTTATCAGGAGCTCATGCAGTATTTGCCAGAGCGAGACCGCCGAAGGTTCCATCCTGACCCGGAGCAGCTTGGTCTCAAGATAGCAATGAAGATAAACTCCTTAGAGTGAAACGCTTGTGGGCATATGGGCGATAAAGCGGGTAGCCACAGTCGATGCGATTGTGGCCGTGGGCTTTTCTCCCGTGTGTGTCCAAGTCGCAGCGGACCAGTTGCGTCCTTCGTTGAACGGAAATCCCTGTCGATACAAGAACCCACGGTCACAAATGCATTGACCGTGGTGTTATGAAACAGCGATGCCTCCTCGGGTCCGGGTAAACTATACCTGTGAAAGAGATTCGACCGGTTATTCCTCGGCGGGTTGCTCGCCAGCAGAGCCTGCTTCCGCTTCGCCGGCTGAGTGCCATTCTGAAACTAGGTGCTGACCACTGTCAATCGGCACCTAAAACCCGCTTGACACGGCATCGCGGTTTCAGAGATGGCTACCCGCTCGCCGAACGACCGGAGAGCAGTTTCCGTGTGTCCAAAGGTGCGGCAGTTGGGGGATTTCATCCACCCTGCGGCATTACTCGCGAACTATCCCAGCGAGTGCTGGTCAGTTACCCGGTCATTGCTGTCGGGGAACGGCGGTCTCGCATCCAGCCTGGACTTTTCGAGTAAAGACTGGACGACGGCAAGAAGTTCCTTAACGCTGAGGGGTTTTGAAAGATACCCGTCCATGCCCGCGGCCAAGCAGCGCTCCTTGTCACCTTGCATGGCATGGGCGGTCATGGCCACGATGGGGAGGTGAGCTCCCGTCGCCTCTTCCATCTTTCGTATCATGGCTGTCGTCTCGAACCCGTCCATCTCAGGCATTTGAACGTCCATGAGGACCAAGTCGAATTCCTGATTCTCAAGCCGCTGCAACGCTTGCCGCCCATTAGTGGCTATGGCCACGTTGTGCCCGTGTTTTTCCAACACACGAGAGGCCAGGGTCTGGTTCACGAGATTGTCTTCAGCGAGCAGGATACGAAGGGGCCTTCTCTCCTCGCGCAGCAAGTGGCGGGTTACAAACGCCGGTTTCCCCCCAGAGCCCTTCGAGCCAGCGACCCGGAGGAGAGCATCCAGCAGTTCAGCTTGGCCCACGGGCCTGGTGAGATAGGCCGCCAGCCCCAGTGCCCGGCACCGTGCGGCGTCGCCGCGCTCCCCTGCCGAAGTTAGCATCATGATCGTGGTGCCAGAAAAGCGTGCATCCTTGCGGATCTCCTCGGCGAGCTGGAATCCGTCCATTTCCGGCATGTTGGCATCGGTCACTACCACCCGAAATGGTTGGCCCGCATCGGAGGCCTGCGCCAGGGATCGCAGCGCTCCCGCGCCATCCCCCGCGAGCGTCGGGTTCATGCCCCAACTGGCAAGCAGACTGCCCAGAATGTCCCGCGTGGTCAAGTTGTTGTCCACCACCAGCACCGGCATGCCCATCAGTGGAACCCTTTCCACTAGCTCCTGAGGGCCGCCCGCCGTGGAAACGCCGAAGCTGGCCGTGAAATGGAAGGTGCTCCCTTGGCCCGGCGCACTCTCCACCCAGATACGGCCTCCCATCATTTCCACCAGTTGGCGGCTGATGGTCAGTCCCAAGCCCGTCCCGCCAAAGCGTCGCGTGATTGAGCCATCCGCCTGCGTGAAGGCGTCAAAGATGCCGGCCTGCTTTTCAGCAGGAATGCCGATACCCGTGTCCTGCACGCGGAAGTGAAGGCTCACGACCGCGTCATCTCCAGACTCTCTTTGGACCGTCAGGGTGATCTCGCCTCTTTTAGTGAATTTTAGCGCGTTGCCAAGCAGGTTGAGCAGCACTTGGCGCAGGCGCCCGGGATCTCCCTTCAAAGTTTCGGGCAGGTCAGGATCAACGTTACAGTTCAGCTCTAACCCTTTCTCCTGGGCGCGCAGGCCCAGCGTCCTCAAGGTCGCCTCGATGCTGGCGCGCAGCTTGAATTCAATGCATTCCAATTCGAGCCTGCCAGCCTCAATCTTGGAGAAATCCAGGATGTCGTTGATGATAGTGAGCAGTGACTCGGCGGAGGCCCTGACCATGTCGGCGTAGTCGCGCTGTTCGGGATTCAGTTCCGTCTCCAACAGGAGGTCCGTCATTCCCATGACGCCGTTCATGGGAGTCCGAATCTCGTGACTCATGTTCGCCAGAAACTCGCTCTTGGCCCGGTTGGCGGCGTCAGCGCGCAACGTTTCCTGTTCCGCTCGCCCTCTCTCCTGTTCGGCTCGCGCTTTCTCCTGTTCTACGTGGGCCTTTTCCTGCGCCAATTCCCGGGTGCGGGCCATGACGGCCTCCTCGAGCGCCCGCTGAATTTGCTTTTGCCGCAGGTGCCGATGGCGCAAGAACAGGAGCACGATCACGGGCGGCGTCAAACCCAACAAGCCAAGAAACCACCACGTGCGCCACCAAGGTGGCCGGATTCCAAACGCGAAGATGGCCGACTGGTTGCTCCACGGGCCCGAGCCGTCGCGGGCCTGCACCTCCAGCCGGTAATCGTCAGGGGGCAGCCCCGGGAACTGTAGCTCCCGCTGCGAAGTCTCCCGCCAGTCGGCAAAGAGCGGTTGAAGGCGATAGCGGAAAAGCACGGAGCTTCCATGGGCGAAGATGAGCGCCGAGTACCGCGCCGTCAGGGAATTGGAGGCATAGCTCGTCGAAATGTGACTTTCTTTCTCGACGTCGGTCTTCCCTAAGGTCAGTTGGGTGAATACGACAGCCGGCGAGCGCACTTGGCGGACAAGTGGGTTGGGGGTGAAGCGTGCCAAACCGCCACTGGTGCCGATCCACACCGTGCCGTCTGGCTCCGCCGCAAACCCTTGCAGATCGCAATCGTCCCAGACCAAACCGTCATTATGGTCGTATTGATCCCAGCGGTCTCCGTTGAAGACCCGCACGCCTTGGTCGGTTCCTGCCCACAATTGGCCGCGCGCATCGAAGCCGAGGAAGTAAGTCATTTCCCCCCGCAGCCCCAGTTCGCTGCCGTAATGGGTCATAGACAGGCGTTCACCGTCCACCCGAACCCGCGTCACGCTGCCGGAATACCAATAACCCACCCAGAATTCGTTGCTCCGGGCTGCAGCGAGGGACATAATGACGTCGTTGCGCAGTCCATCGGCGGTCGTGATGTGCCGCCAGCGGCCTCCCGCCAAACGGAAGATCCCCCCGGTCGCGCCAACCAGAATCTCCCCGTCCGGCCCCTCGGTTACGACGAAGCAACGAACCGCCGGGATGTCCTCCACGCGCCGGAAGCGCTTTTCGGAGAGATTCGCGACATAGACCCCGCGCTCCGTGGCCGCCCAGACTCGGTGCGACCGGTCGATCGCCATCGAGAAAAGCGCCAATCCTGCCAACCCGCGATCCTGCTTGAGCCACTCGATTCGCCCGGTCCGCGCGTCGATGCGGGCCATACCATGGTCTGACGTGCCCAGCCAGAGACTTCCGTCCTGTTCCAGGTGCAGGGTGACGACGGGCGTCCTTCCCACACGAGCGTCCCTTTGCCAGGTCCACTGGTCTCCGGTCTTCCGTCCGGTGAACAAGCCGTCCGCCGTACCGACCAATAGCGTGCCATTGCCCGGAAGCAGAATGGAGAAAACCAGTTCGCTCCCCAGGCCGCTTTCTGCGGTGAAACTCTCCCATTCTTCGTAACCCCTCCACTTTGCCAGGCGGCGCCCGGCCAACCCCAGCCAGATCGAACCCTCCCGGTCGCGCAACACGGAATAGACCGGACCTCGCAAGCCTTCTCGACCGCCCACAGTTCGGAAGTGTCGCCCTTCACCAATGGCCAAGCCTTCGGTGGTGGGCACCAGCAATCTACCCCGGCTGTCCACCTCCATCTGTCTCCCGCCCGCCGCTTGCGGAAACCCTGGATTGACGGCATCAAAGCGCGTGCTCCCATGCCGCAGCACAGCGAACTTCTGCGAGTCGTGCACCCACAAATCGCCGTTGCCATCCCGGCGGATGCTCGCCCAGTTTCCCTCCGGCAGACCGGCGAGCCTGCCGAAAACGGTAACCCCCGCCTGGCTCATCCGGCACAGGCTGGTGGCGCAACCGAACCATACAACCCCCGGTTCAAGGAAAATCCCGTGAGCGTCGGGCCCCCCAGCACCGGTGGGCGTAGTGAGCAAGCGAAGAGCTAGACCGCCGCCTGCGTTCGGGGCAATGGCTTCCACAAGCCCACGCTCCGTGGCGATGAAGGTTCGCCCTATGCCATCAAAAAGAATCGAGTTGAAGCCCTCAATGCCGCGGGCACCCGGCAGGGGCACTTTCTCGAAACGCTGGCCCTTTTGCTCGAAGAGACCCCCCCGGTACCCCGCCAGGATGCCTCCATCCGGAGCCTCGCCGACACTCAAGACTATGTCGTAAGGAAGACCCTCAGCAGACCCGTAACGCTGAAACCGCTGGCCATCGTAGCGGAACAATCCGTTTTCCGTTCCGACCCACAGAAAGCCTGTGCGATCCTGGAAAAGGACTTTCACCGCCACGCTGGTGAGACCTTCCTCGGGTCCGTAGTAGCGAAAACTGTCCTGCTGAGCCCCTACCGGCGCAGCAAGGGCGAAGCAGACCACGGTGGCCGCGAGGGACAATTTCGCCTTGGGGATGCACCATGACACATCTAAAATATCGGCCCACTCTAACAATCTCTTTAGACCCAGGGTGACAGCCTCGGCGCCATCCTCCGACCGGCGGCCCCGAAACAATTTACCGCGAACACAGCAATCACCGCTTACCCAATTCGCCCTCGTCACCCGCTTGCCCTAATAGTGCCGTCTGCCGTTTTGACCTCATTCACTATTTGACAGGGGGTAGACTTAGCTGCAAACGCGCCGTAAGATGACCACCAAAGGCGGGGAGCCTCGCCATGATTGGCAAGACCGTTTCCCACTATCGCATCGTTGAGAAGCTTGGTGGCGGCGGGATGGGTGTGGTCTATAAGGCCGAGGACACCAAGCTCAAGCGTACGGTCGCCTTGAAGTTCCTGCCTGAAGAACTCGCTAAGGACCGGCAAGCTCTGGAACGATTCCAGCGGGAAGCCCAGGCGGCTTCTGCTCTCAATCACCCCAGCATCTGCACCATCCACGCTATTGAGGAGCACGAGGGCCAGCCCTTCATTGACATGGAGTTGCTGGAGGGGCAGACCCTGAAGCATTTGGTGGATGTAGGGGCGCACGGCGCGCGCCCAACAGACCAGGGCGAACGCCGTTCGCCCCTACAAATCGATACCCTGCTCGACCTGGCCATCCAGATTGCCGATGCGCTGGACGCCGCACACGCGAAAGGCATCATCCATCGGGACATCAAGCCAGCGAATATTTTCGTGACCCAGCGCGGCCAGGCGAAGATCCTGGATTTTGGTTTGGCGAAATTGACGCGCCCCGCTGTAGCGCCGGTGTCCCCACCGGCGGGCCGCAGGCAAGGCGGGCGGGGCGGCGATGAGGACATCGCCGCTACAGCCGCGCCCACCGCGTCGGTCGAGCCCGAGCACCTCACCAGCCCCGGGGCGGCGATTGGGACCATCGCGTATATGTCGCCGGAGCAGGCGCGGGGCGAGGAGATCGACGCGAGAACGGACTTGTTCAGTTTTGGTGCGGTCCTGTACGAGATGGCAACAGGTCAGCCCGCCTTTTCCGGGACTACTTCCGCGCTTATTTTTGATGCGATCCTGCACCAAGCGCCCACTTCGCAAGTGCGGTTGAATCCCGACTGTCCGGCCGAGCTGGAACGTATTATCAACAAGGCGCTGGAGAAAGACCGTGACATGCGCTATCAGAGCGCGTCCGAGTTACGAACCGACCTGCAGCGCCTGAAGCGCGACACGGAATCAGGGCGTGTAGGGGCGAGCGGCGCTCGCCCGGCCGAACGCCGTTCGGCCCTACAAAAACGCTGGAAGGTTCTGGTTCCCGCTGCCCTGATGCTTGTCGCGGCTGCCATCGGGGGAACGCTCTACTTCCGGTCGCGCCAGGCCGCGGCCCGCCTGACCGATAAGGACACCATCGTCCTCTCCGATTTCGACAACAAGACGGGCGACAGCGTATTCGACGACACGCTCAAGCAGGGGCTGTCGGTGCAGCTTGAGCAATCGCCCTTTCTCGACTTGGTTTCCGAGCAAAGGGTAAATGAGACATTGAAGCTGATGGGCCGTCCCGCCGGTGACCGGCTGACGCCGGAGGTCGCACACGAGGTCTGCCTGCGCACGGGCAGCAAGGCCATGCTGACCGGCTCGATTGCGGGGCTAGGCAGCCAGTACGTCATTGGCCTGAAGGCAGTGAACTGCAACGCGGGAGACGTGCTGGCGGAAGCGCAGGAGCAGGCGGCGGGCAAGGAAGCAGTGCTCAAGGCTCTGGACGCCGCGGCGGTCAGTTTGCGGAGCAAGCTGGGCGAGTCGCTCAGCTCGGTGCAGAAATACGCCACGCCGCTCGCGGAAGCGACCACACCGTCGCTAGAGGCGCTGAAAGCCTACAGCCTGGGAGTAAAGACCTACTATGCGAAAGAGGAAACAGCCGCGCTGCCCTTCCTCAAACGGGCGGTGGACCTTGATCCGAATTTTGCCATGGCCTACGCCTGGATGTCGTCGGACGACAGGGACCTAAACGAAGTGGGGCGAGCGGCCGAAAATGCACGCAAGGCTTACGGCCTGCGGGAGAAAGTGAGCGAACGGGAGCGGTTCTGGATCGACGGGGAGTACTACCTTAACGCGACGGGAGAGCTGGAGAAGGCGGCGCAGACCTACGAGCTGTGGACGCAGACCTACCCAAGAGACGACATGGCTTACGCAGAGCTGGGATTTATTTGCACCCTCCTGGGAAACTATGAAAAGGCGTTGGAGCAATTTCGAGAGGCGCTGCGCCTAAATCCAAATGGCGCGATCGAATATGTCACCGTTGGCTTCGCCTACACGTCTCTCAACCGGCTGGACGAGGCGGAGGCGGTGTACAAGCAGGCGGAGGAGCGCAAGCTGGAGAACGAGATTCTGCTCCTGTGCCGCTACTGGTTGGCCTTTTTGAAGGGCGATGCGGCGCAGATGGCGCAATTGGCTGCAGCCGCCATGGGCAAGCCGGGCGCGGAAGACCTGTTGCTGGCCGCGCAAGCGGATACGGAAGGTTGGTACGGCAAGCTGAAGAACGCCCACGAGCTGACGGGGCGGGCGATGGATTCAGCCCAGCACAACGACGCCAAAGAGAGTGCGGCCGCCTATCAGGCCGAGGCAGCGCTGCGCGAGGTGGGAGCGGGAAACCGGGAGCAAGCGCGTGCCGAGGCCAATGCGGCGTTGAAGCTGGCCCCGGGCCACGATGTGCGGGCCATAGCGGCCCTGGCCCTGGGGCGGGCAGGCGATACGGCAGGGGCGGAGAAGCTGGCGGCCGAACTGGACAAGGCCTTCCCGCTGGACACGCTAGTCCAGAGGTATTGGCTGCCCACCATCCGGGCGGGGGTCGCCCTGGAACGCCAAGACCCGAGCCGGGCCATCGAGCTGTTGAAGGCGGCAAGCACGATCGAACTTGGCTCGATTACGGCCGACCTGACTATATTCCTGTGCCCCGCTTATTTGCGTGGGGAAGCCTATCTCATGCTCCGCGACGGCAACCGAGCGGCAGCGGAATTTCAGAAATTCATTGACCACCGAGGAGTGGTGGCGAACTTTCCCTGGGGTGCGCTGGCCCGCCTCGGACGGGCACGCGCTTACGCTGTAGAGGCGGGTTTTCCTGTAGCGGCGGTCTATGACCGCCGAAAAGAAGACGGCGCTCGCAGAGCGCCGCTACAGCCGGACGCCCTCGCCAAGGCCCGCGCCGCCTATCAGGATTTCCTCACCCTCTGGAAAGACGCCGACCCCGACATCCCCATCCTGAAGCAAGCCAAAGCGGAATACGCAGAGCTGCAATAATCCCTGCGCACCGACCCTCGCTTCCAGGACCTCTTGCGCCGCATGAATTTCCCGCCATAAAATCGCCCTCGTTGACTTGACGGACAGCCGAGAATACGATAGGTCCAATTGGAATCCCTTCGGCGGCCAGCCCAGGGTCGCAAGCCCATGACGGGAACGATTGTTTCTCACTATCGCATACTCGAAAAGCTCGGCAGCGGCGGCATGGGTGTGGTCTATAAGGCCGCAGACACCACGCTGGGCCGTCAGGTCGCTCTCAAGTTCCTGCCGGAGGAATGGAGCAAGGATAGTCAGGCCCTGGAACGTTTCCAGCGCGAAGCCCGCGCCGCCGCGGTCTTGAACCATTCCAACATCTGCACGATTCACGAGGTCGGCGAGCATGCAGGCCAGCCCTTCATTGCTATGGAGTTGCTGGAGGGGCAGACGCTGAAGCAGCGGCTAGCGGTAGCGGCGGGTTTACCCCGCCAGCCCGAACGTGGCGGCATAAAGCCGCCTCTACGAACGGACGAACTGCTGGGCCTCGCCATCCAGATTGCCGATGCGCTGGACGCCGCGCACGCGAAAGGCATCATCCATCGGGACATCAAGCCAGCGAACATCTTCGTGACCCAGCGTGGCCAGGCGAAGGTCCTGGACTTTGGTTTGGCGAAATTGACGCGCCCTGCTGTAGCGCCGGTGTCCCCACCGGCGGGCCGCAGGCAAGGCGGGCGGGGCGGCGATGAGGACATCGCCGCCACAGCCGCGCCCACCGCGTCGGTCGAGCCCGAGCACCTCACCAGCCCCGGGACGGCGATTGGGACCATCGCGTACATGTCGCCGGAGCAGGCGCGTGGAGAAGAGATCGACGCGAGAACGGACTTGTTCAGTTTTGGTGTGGTCCTGTACGAGATGGCCACAGGCCACCCCGCCTTTTCGGGGACAACCACGGCGCTCATCTTCGATGCCATTCTGCACAAGGCGCCGACATCGCCGCTTCGACTGAATCCCGATGTGGCGCCGAAACTGGAAGAGATCATCAACAAGGCGCTGGAAAAAGACCGCGATTTGCGCTACCAGAGCGCGTCTGACATGCGCACCGACCTGCAGCGCCTGAAGCGCGACACGGATTCCGGGCGTGTGGGGGCGAGCGGCGCTCGCCCGGCCGAACGCCGTTCGGCCCTACAAAAACGCTGGAAGGTGCTCGTTCCCGCTGCGCTGATCCTTGTCGCGGCTGCCATCGGGGGAACGCTCTACTTCCGCTCGCGCCAGGCCATGGCCCGCCTGACCGATAAGGACACCATCGTCCTCTCCGATTTCGACAACAAAACCGGTGACAGCGTATTCGACGACACGCTGAAGCAGGGACTCTCAGTACAGCTTGAGCAATCCCCCTTTCTCGCCCTGGTTTCCGACCGCAGGGTGAATGAGACATTGAAGCTGATGGGCCGTCCCGCCGGCGACCGGTTGACGCCGGAGGTCACACACGAGGTCTGCCAGCGCACGGGCAGTAAGGCCATGTTGACCGGCTCGATTGCGGGGCTGGGCAGCCAGTACGTGATTGGCCTGAAGGCGGTGAACTGCAACACGGGGGACGTGCTGGCCGAGGCGCAGGAGCAGGCGGCGGGCAAGGAAGCGGTGCTCAAGGCTCTGGACGCCGCGGCAGTCAGTTTGCGGAGCAAGCTGGGCGAGTCGCTCAGCTCGGTGCAGAAATACGCCACGCCGGTGGAAGAAGCGACCACGCCATCCCTGGAGGCGCTGAAAGCCTACAGCCTGGGGGTAAAGACGCGCTCTGCGAAAGGGAACACACCCGCGCTGCCCTTCTTCAAGCGGGCGGTGGAGCTTGACCCGAATTTTGCCATGGCCTACGCCGCGGTGTCGGACGTCTACGGGGACCTCAACGAAGCGGGGCGGGCGGCCGAATATGCACGCAGGGCTTACGAACTGAGGGGGAAGGTGAGCGAACGGGAGCGGTTCGCCATCGAGTCAAACTACTACGAAGTCGCACCGGGAGAGCTGGAGAAGGGGGCGCAGACCGACGAGTTGTGGGAGGAGACCTATCCAAGGGACGCCGGGGCTTACGAAAGCCTCGGATTCGTTTCCAGCACCCTGGGAAACTGGGAAAAGGCATTGGAGGAATGTCGAGAGTCCCTGCGCCTGGATCCAAATGACGCGGCGAACTATGCTCTCATCGGCCTCGCCTACACGGCCGTCAACCGGCTGGATGAAGCGGAGGCGGTGTTCAAGCAGGCGGAGGAGCGCAAGCTGGAGAGCGAGTTTCTGCTCCAGTACCGCTACTGGTTGGCTTTTGTGAAGGGCGATGCGGCGCAGATGGCGCAGTTGCTCTCAGCCGCTATGGGCAAGCCGGGCTCGGAAGACCTGTTGCTGGCCATGCACGCGGACACGGAAGGCTGGTACGGCAAGCTGAAGAACGCGCACGAGCTGACCGGGCGGGCGATGGATTCAGCCCAGCGCAATGACGCCAAAGAGAGTGCGGCCGCCTATCAGGCCGAGGCAGCGCTGCGCGAGGTGGAAGCGGGAAACCGGGAGCAGGCGCGTGCCGAGGCCAAGGCGGCGTTGAGGCTGGGCCCAAACCGCGATGTGCGGGCCGTGGCGGCGCTGGCCCTGGCGCGGGCAGGCGACACGGCAGGGGCGGAGAAGCTGGCGGCCGAACTCGACAAGACGTTCCCGCTGGACACGCGGGTCCAGAGGTATTGGCTGCCCACCATCCGGGCGGGAGTCGCCCTGGAACGCCAAGACCCGAACCGGGCAATCGAACTATTGAAGGTGGCGAGCACGGTCGAACTCGGCTCAATTACGCCCGACCTGACTATATTCCTGTGCCCCGCTTATTTGCGTGGAGAGGCCTATCTCATGCTGCACGACGGCAACCGAGCGGCAGCGGAATTTCAGAAATTCATCGACCACCGAGGAGTGGTGATGAACTTTCCCTGGGGCGCGCTGGCCCGCCTCGGACTGGCACGCGCTTACGCTGTAGAGGCGGGCTTTCCTGTAGCGGCGGTCTATGACCGCCGAGTCTATGACCGCCGAAAAGAAGACGGCGCTCACAGAGCGCCGCTACAGCCTGAGGCCCTCGCCAAAGCCCGCACGGCATATCAGAATTTCCTGACAATTTGGAAAGACGCCGACCCCGACATCCCCATCCTGAAACAAGCCAAGGCAGAGTATGCAAGGTTGCAGTAATTCCGGCGCTTAATCGGCTGAGGAGAACGTCGGGGCCGTCATTCTCAGGCGGCGCGGGGTGCGCGGGGCAGAGCCGCAGGTTCGGCGGCAGGAGTAAGGCGCGTTCCCGCCAAGCCGTGCAAGGCTTCAGGAATGCGCTCGGGAGAAGTGATAATGGCCAGGCGGCCGCCGCGTTCGAGGTACGCGAGTGCAGCTTCAATCTTCGGTCCCATGCTGCCGGGCGGGAATTGCCCCTCGCGCAGGTAGCGACGCGCCTCGGCAGCCGTCAGGTCGCGGAGGGCCTGCTCCCGGGGTGTGCCGTAATGGAGCGCCACTTGGTCGACCCCAGTCGAGATCAGAAAGAGCTCGGCTTCCAGCTCCCATGCCAGAAGGCTCGAGGCGCGGTCCTTGTCGATGACCGCGTCGATGCCCACCAGCCGCTCGCGCTTGAAGACCACCGGAATTCCTCCGCCTCCGCAGGCGATCACCAGTACATCATTGGCCAGCGCCGCCTGGATGGCAGCGAGTTCCATAATCTCCTTCGGCTCCGGCGACGCCACGAGGCGCCGGTAGCCGCGCCGGGCGTCCTCGGCCATCGTCCAGCCGAGCGCGGCGCGACGGCCCTCCGCCTCTTCCCGCGTATAAAAGGGACCGACGGGCTTGGTGGGATTGCGCCAGGCGGGATCGCGGCGCGACACCAGGACTTCGGTGACGATGGTCACCACCGGCCGCCGCAATCCGTGGCGTTGCAGCGTTTCCTGCAGCATCTGCTGTAAAAGGTAGCCGATGGTGGCTTGGGTTTCGGCGACGCAGGCGTCGAGCGTGAGCGGCGGCACCTGCGCGGCGGCCAGCTCCGAGCGCAGCAGCGCGTCGCCCACTTGCGGCCCGTTGCCGTGCGTCACCACGACCCGGTACCCGGCGGCCATCACCGCGGCGATCCCTTCGCAGGTCCCCGCCAGGTTATTGCGCTGCTCCTCCAAAGTGCCGCGCTCGCCCCGCCTGACCAGGGAGTTCCCGCCGATGGCCACCACCGCAATGGGCATGCTGCCTCTCAGGAAAGGAGCGCCAGCAAAATGGCTTTCTGAATGTGCAGGCGATTTTCCGCCTGGTCGCAAACCAGGGAGCGAGATGCATCGATAACGTCATCGGTCACTTCCTGGCCGCGATGCGCCGGCATGCAGTGCATAAATAAGGCTTGGGGGCCGGCGGCGCGCATGAGCTGCGCATTCACCTGGTAGGGACGGAAAACCTGCTCGCGCGTTTCCGCCTCGTTCTCCTGGCCCATGCTTGTCCAGACGTCGGTGTAGACGGCGTCCGCGCCCGCCACGGCCTGGGCCGGATCGTGGGTCAACTCAATGTCGCCTCCCTCGCGCTTGGCCTCCGCCAGCGCGGACCGGTCTGGTTCGTACCCGGCCGGCGTGGCGATGCGCATGCGCACGCCCAAACGCGCGGCGCCGTACATCAGGGAATGCGCCACGTTGTTGCCGTCACCCACCCAGGCGAGCGTGGTGCCCTCGAGCCTACTCTTGTGCTCCAGCAGCGTCAGGTAATCGCCCAGTGCCTGGCAGGGATGTTCGAAATCCGAAAGCCCATTGATGATGGGAATCGAGGCGTGATCCGCCAGTTCCAGCACCGTCTGATGTGAGAAGACGCGCGCCACCACCGCGTCCACCCAGCGGGAGAGGTTGCGCGCTACGTCCTTCACCGCCTCGCGCTTGCCTAACCCCACCTCCTGCGGCCCCAAGTAGAGCGCCTGTCCGCCTAACTGGCCCATGCCCACCTCAAACGTCACGCGGGTGCGCAGGCTGGGCTTTTCAAAAAGCATCGCCAGCGTCCTGCCCTCCAAGGCGTGCTTATGGCGGTCGGGAGCGGCCTTGACCCGCTGCGCCAGCGTCAGCAGGTAATCGATTTCCGGCGGCGTCAGGTCGTGCAGAGAAAGCAAATGCCGGCGCGCCAGGGCCGCAGGACGCGGCAGCGGTTCTTTCCCGGCCTCGGCAACGGCTTTGAGTTTATGCATAAGGTGCCCTCTGGATTCCCGTCGGCGCGGGAATAACCGTACGCTCAATGTTCAACAAGCTGCGGAAAAAGGCCAAACCTGTCATCGTGAGTCCCGGTTTTTCGGGACGGAGGATCTGCATTTGTCTTGGTTACTGAAAACCCATACAGATCCTTCGCTGCTGCTCAGGATGACAGCAGCGAAGCGATTTCCGAGCCTTTCAAGCAACCCGCAGCCGGCGCTGGGGTTGCAAGCCTTCCGTAAAACGCTCCAAGATTTCGCCCAGGCCGGGCTGCGTACGCTCTTCGATCTCGTAATTCACTCGCAGGCTGGGCTTGTTCAAGTGCAGGATGCGCCCCAAATCAACGGGCGTCGCCACCAACACCAGGTCGCACGGGGTGCGGTTGATGGTTTCTTCCAATTCGTGGCGCTGCGCATCACTATAACCCATCGCCGGGAGAAGGTCTTTCAGGTGCGGGAACCGGTGGAAGACTTCTGCGATCGAGCCCACCGCGTAAGGACGCGGATCAACTTGCCCGGCGGCCTCGAATTGGCACGCCGCCACTACGCCCGCTCCGTAACTCATCTCGCCGTGCGTGAGCGTGGGCCCGTCTTCCACCACCAGCACGCGCCGGCCCTTGATCCGAGCGGGCTCCGCCACGCTGACTCGGCAAGCTGCCTCGATCACCGTGGCCGCAGGGTTGTGCCGAGCGATATTCGCGCGCACGGTCGCAATACCCTCCGGGGAAGCCGTGTCAACTTTGTTGATGACCACTACCTGCGCCCGCCGCAGGTTGACCTCACCCGGAAAATACGCCAGCTCGTGGCCCGCCCGGTGCGGATCGGCAACGACAATTTCCAGGTTGGAGCGGAAAAAGGGCGTGTCATTGTTGCCGCCGTCCCACAGGATCAGTTCCGCTTCCTGTTCCGCCTGGCGCAGGATCTGTTCATAATCAACCCCCGCGTAGACCACCGTGTTGCAGCGAATGTGCGGTTCGTATTCCTCACGCTCCTCGATGGTGCAGCGCTCGGTTTCCAAGTCAGCGAGCGTGGCAAAACGCTGCACGCGCTCCGCCGCCAGATCACCGTAAGGCATGGGGTGCCGGACCACCACCAGCTTCCAGCCCAGCTCGCGCAGCTCCTGCGCCACCCGGCGTGACACGGGACTTTTGCCGCAGCCCGTGCGCGTGGCGCATACCGAGACCACCGGGACGCGCGCCGGCAATTGGGTGCGCTCCGTCGCCAGCAGCCAGAAATCGGCGCCCGTCGCCACGGCTCGCGAGGCTAGATGCATCACCGTTTGGTGTGAAACATCGCTGTACGCAAACACCACCACGTCCACCGACTGGGCGCGGATCAGGTCCTCCAATTCCGCTTCGGCCACGATCGGAATGCCGGCGGGATATAACGCCCCGGCCAGCTCCGCGGGATAGCGGCGGCGATCGATGTTGGGGATTTGCGCGGCCGTAAACGCGATGACCTGAAAAGCAGGATTGTTGCGAAAAACCACATTGAAATTGTGAAAGTCTCTTCCCGCCGCACCGAGAATCAGGACCTTCTGCATAGCCTGTCCCCCCACGCGTGCTACCAGTCCGCCGATCTTCCGGTCAGTCGACTAATGTCTAAGGATTCGCAATCACCGACTTTACGCTGCGCCGAACCGACTCGGTCCTGTAACAGCAAAAGCCGGGCCACGAATCTCGCGGCTGCCACGGCTGCAGTTAACCTACTCATTCTTTGGGAGATAACTCGTCGATCCCGGCCCCAGCCGACCGCTGCGAAGCGCAACGTGCGGGTTATCACCCTGTGAAAAGGGCGTTTACAAACCGCGCCGGCCTAGAATCCGTCGGGGGCAATTTATGAGGGAAGTCACTTTCGGCAAAATACGACTAATTGTCCGTTGCCCCGCACCCAGCATGGCGGCCGGTCGGATGCCCCGCCTATCCAGTTCTTGTGTCCCTTTATTAGGGCTTATTCACCTTCGGCAGGCTCCCGCAACTCAATCTGCATGACAAGGTTCATGAGCGGAGTGACTTCGCGGAACACCGCGAGCATGGATTCCACCAAGTCCAGGCCCGTCGAGCTGTGCACTTCTGCTTCGCTCATGGGGTAATAAAGTTGGAATCCCGCCCAGTGGTTCGGGGGGGCGGCACGCAGCAGGCGGTCGAGCTTCGCGACGCCGGGAAAGTTCGCCTTCGAAAATCGCGCGATTTCCGTTTCCCAACTGCCGGCGTGGAGTTCGAATCCCTCGCGCAAGATCAGCCGCCGCAGCTCCCGCTCGAGCCGGCTGCCGGGCCGCAGCCCTTTGAGCAGCCGATGCCAGTCCCAATCCGAGCGCAGTTGGCAGGCGCGGAACGAGCGCGGCGGCTTGATGTAGCCGCGCTCGATCTGCAATCCGCACTGGAAGAACTTCTCCTCCGTCTCCACGGAGATGAAGAACTTCGCGCAACCGAAGCTTACCTGCGAGGAAAGCGGCTTGGCCTCTCGGTTGGCGCGCGGCAGAAAGGCAATCCATTGCCAGAAGACGCCGCGGCCCCAGCGCTCCGTAACGAACCCTTGCTGGTAGTGCGCTTCCAGCGCGAGCTTCAGGATGCGCGTGATGCGCTCGTGGTCCGCAAGATTGCCCACCCGGATGCCCCGGCGGAAATCCAGGAATTCCGGCCGGAACCCAATGGCCACGCTGGGCAGTGGCAAGGCTGCGTGAGGTTTTGTTTCCATAGCGAATCTCCTGGGCCGAACGCCCGCCCCCGATTCTACTGGCTCGACCGCATCCAGGAACGCAACATTTGCCGACCGCTACTCAACCTGCCCGTCCGTTGGCTGGGGCGGGACGCCAGCGCTACGAGATTTTCCCGCCATTCTCCCAGTATAGCCGGAAGCATTCCACATTAATGTCGCGCACCCAAACCACGACAAGCTTGCCGTCGCGATTCCCCTATGGCAATCTTGCTGGGAGTAACCTTCCGCGTGGCGGTCTGACGCGCGGATGGTTATCCGGCTCATATGACCGACCCAGGTGGGAAAACCGGAACGGGGCTCGAGGCGGGCAAGTCGGCTTCGACGGAGGAGTCCCGCCCCCCCTTCGGGGCCCAGCCACGCACCTTTACGCGCTGGCAGCGCGTCGAGATATTCCTCGCGAGTTGGGTCGGGTATTTCGCAGTGCTTCTGATCGGCAGGAGTCTGCGCTGGGAAGTCTTCGGCTGGGAGAATTGGGAAGCGGCTCGCCGCCGCAGCAAGGGATTAATCTACACGTTCTGGCACCGCGGGATTTTTCCCGCGACTTGGTTTTGGCGGAAACGCAGCATCATGGTCATGACCAGCCAGAACTTTGACGGTGAATACATCGCGCGGATCATCCAGAAGCACGGTTACGGCGCGGCGCGGGGTTCGAGTTCACGCGGCGCTCAGCGGGCCTTAGCGGAGATGATTCGCTGGCACAAGACAGGGCGGGATACGGCCTTTACCATTGACGGCCCGCGCGGCCCGCGCTTTGTGGCCAAGCCCGGCTCCGTCCTGCTGTCCAAGGCCACGGGCGCGGCGATCCTCTGTTTCCATGCGGTGTCCCGCCGCCGCTACGTGTTTCGGAAAAGCTGGGACCTTACAGAGTTCCCCGTGCCCTTCAGCCGGGCCGCCATGTTCATTGCCCCCCCGATCGTCGTCGCCCGCGAGGCCGATGCCGCCGAGCAGGCCCGAGCGCTGCAGCGGGTGCAGTCCACGCTCGACGAGCTTCGCCGCCGCGCTGAACATTGGCAAGAAGACAAAGCCTGAGCGGCAGGATTCTGGCCCACAGGAAGGCGGAAGGTCACCGAGCGCCGCACCGCCAGCTTGGCCATAGCATGGGCCGGACTATTGCTCAGCCACAATGCGTTCGAGTTCAGGGTAGATCGCTTCCACCTGCTCCCGTGCCCGCTCCTTGCTTCCGGAGCAATCGATGACATAGTCGGCGCGGCGGCGCTTCTCTTCCGGCGGCATCTGTGCTGCGATGCGGTGCTCCGCCTCCTCGCGCGAGAGCCCCGCCTTGGACATCAGCCGCTCCAGTTGCTGTTCGGGCCGACACCAAACCACGAGCACTTTCCGCAGAGTCCCTTCGCTGCCTGACTCAAAGATCAGCGCGGCATCGACGATAACCACGCCCCGCGGGTGGCGTGCATGGTTTCCACGCGCCAGTTCCCCCACCCGGGTGATGATGCGCGGGTGCAGAGCAGCATTGAGTGTGCGCATTTCCTCCGGGTGTGCGAACACCCGGGCGCCCAGCTTGCCACGGTCGATGCTGCCGTCCTGAGCGAGGATCTCTTTCCCAAAGAGCTGGACGACTTCCGAGTAGGCGGCACGGCCGGGCTCGATCAACTCGTGCCCGATCCGGTCAGCGTCAATGATGCAGGCCCCCAGGTCCTGGAAGAATCGCGCCACGGTGCTCTTTCCGCAGGCGATACCTCCGGTGAGGCCGAAAGTGGAGCAGGGTTGAGACATTCAAGGCGCCGCAACGCGCGACCCGCGGCGGAGCCGCGCGGCCTGGATGGTATTCGACATCAGCATGATGATGGTCAAGGGTCCGACGCCGCCCGGCACGGGTGTAAATGCGCCGGCTTTTTCCATCGCGTCTTCCGGCTGCACGTCGCCCACCAGCACCGAGCCCTTCGTCTTGAGGGTCGCGAGAGGGGCTGTGGCATCGTGGAAGACCTTACGCACTTCCTCTTCCGTCGTCAGGCTGTTCTGGCCCACGTCAATCACGGTAGCGCCGGGCTTGATAAAATCGGCGGTCACGAATGCCGCCTTGCCTATGGCTGCCACCAGGATATCTGCCTCGCGCGCCACCTCGGGCAGATCGCGGGTGCGCGAATGGCAAATCGTGACCGTAGCGTGCTCGTGAAGCAGCAGCATGGCCACCGGCTTCCCCACGATATCGCTTCGCCCGATTACCACCGCGCGCGCCCCTTTGATCTCGACGTTGGAGCGTTTTAGGATTTGCAGAATTCCCGCCGGCGTGCAGGGCACAAAGCCCGGGCGCCCCGCCACCAGGTTGCCGACGTTGATCGGATGGAACCCGTCCACGTCCTTCGCAGGATCGACGGCCATCAGCACCCGCTTGGTATCAACCTGCGGCGGCAGGGGAAGCTGAATCAGGATGCCGTCGATATCCTCGCGCCGGTTGAGGTCGTCAACCAACTGCAGGAGTTCTTCAGTGGTCGTCTCTCTGGACCGCTCGATTTTCTCGCTGAACAGTCCCAGCGTTTCGCAGGTCTTCACTTTGTTCCGCACGTAAATCTGCGATGCGGGATTCTCACCTACCAGCACCGCCGCCAAGCCCGGCGTGATGCCCGAGCGCCTCAGGTCGCGAAGCTGCTCCAAGAGTTTCGATTTGATTTCGTCTCGAATTTTATTGCCATCAAGAAGCGAAGCTGCCACCGTTGTTCTCCCCAGGTTTTATGAAGCCAAGCGAGTTTAGCACAACCGGGACTTTTGGCGAGGCCGTCCCAATCTATCGTAACCTTCGGCGCCTGCGCATGCGTCTAGACATTGGGGAGGCGCTAGGTGAAGTGCGGGCGCTAAGCCCAATGCGGTTCACTTAAGGGGCTCCCGCACCTTACTTTCGTGAGTGACCCCCTCACCCCGCAAAACGCGGGGCCGCGTTACCGCCTCGGCTGATGAAAACGCCGGTTGCGGTTCCCCGCTCTTCCAAGGGAGCGAGAGAGAGAATCAAATCAAGAAGTGAACAGCATTGCTACGAGGTCCCATTCTGCGCACTTTCCTCAGCCCGCATTGGAAGCCATAGGGGCTTTCGATTATAATGACTTTGGCCCCGGTCGCTTGCCGAGCGATGTGCTGAGGGCTCGCGAACCGCGGATTCCCAATCTCTCCAACCGCGTAACGTGCGACAGGGATGGTGACGTATGGCTGAGCCCACCACGGCCCCCAATACCGAGAGCCGTGTCATTTACAGCGTAACGGAGATCATGCAGTTCCTCCCGCACCGTTATCCGTTTCTGCTGGTGGACCGGATTGTAGAGCTGGACCCGCCTCATCGTATCGTAGGGTTGAAGAACGTCACGATAAACGAGCCGTTCTTTCAGGGGCATTTTCCGGGCGCCCCAGTCATGCCGGGAGTTCTGATCCTGGAAGCGATGGCGCAGGTAGCCGGCGTCATGATCTACCGGGAAATGGCCGACGAAGAGAAGACCCGGAAGCTCATCTACTTTACAGGTGTCGACAACGCTAAGTTTCGCCGCCCCGTCGTGCCGGGCGACCAGTTGCGCATTGAAATGGAGTTGCTGAATCGCCGCAGTGCCTTCGGCAAGATGGCAGGGCGCGCCACGGTGGACGGGAAACTTGCCTCAGAAGCCACGGTGATGTTCGCGATTGGCGATCGGCCAGGTCAAGCGAGTCCATGAAAGCTCATCCCACTGCCATTGTTCATCCCCACGCGCAAGTTGCGGGCGGCGTAAGCATCGGTCCTTACTCGTTGATCGGCGAAAACGTCGAGCTAGGCGAAGGTACCGAAGTTATGTCCCATGTGGTGATCGACGGCCGCACCCGGATCGGCAAGAACAACCGGATCTTCCCCTGGGCCTCGATCGGGCTCGCCCCGCAGGACTTGAAGTATAGCGGTGAGCCCACGCGCCTCGAAATCGGCGACGACAATACCCTGCGTGAGTTCCTCACCATTCATCGCGGGACGGGCAAGAATGGAGTGACCCGCATCGGCAACCACACCCTGCTGATGGCCTACGCCCATATCGCCCACGACTGCGTGATCGGCAATCACGTCATCATGGGCAACGCAGCATCGCTGGCCGGGCACGTGGAAGTGCAGGATTTCGCTATCGTGGAGCCCTTCTGCGGGATACACCAGTTCTGCCGGGTCGGCCAATACGCGTTTCTGGGAGCCTACTCGGTGGTCAACAAGGATATCCTGCCGTACTCAAAGGTGTCGGCGCCGCGGCCGGTGGACATGTATGGCGCCAATACCATCGGGCTGGAACGCCACGGCATCAGCAAGGAGGAAATCAGCGAACTGCAGACTGCGCTCAAGCTGCTCTCGCGTTCGAAGCTGAATACCTCGCAAGCGCTGGAGGCCATTGCGGCCAAGGGATTCCAGTCTCCGCACGTCCAGGTGCTCGTGGAGTTCATTCGCACCTCTGAGCGTGGCGTGGTCAAGTGAGGTGACCGGGTGATCGGACGAAGGGAAGATGGAGAGTTCGAGTGGAGGAGGGCCGCCCATGCCACGCTGCGCGGCGCTCCGCAGCGCAGTCCTTTCGATCTCCCGATGAACCTATGAGCCGATCTCCCGTTCTCCCGATCTCCCGATCTCCCGATCGCTACGCCATCATTGCAGGCAACGGGCATTTTCCCTTCCTGGTGCTGGAGGCAGCCCGGGACCGGGGCTTGGAGCCGCTGGTGGTGGCCATCAAGGAAGAAGCAGCGCCGGACCTGGCGGAAAAGACGCGGGACATCCATTGGCTGAGCCTGGGTGAGGTTTCCAAGTGCCTCGACCTGCTGGGCAGCGAAAAGGTCAGCAAGGTGGTGCTCGCCGGACAGGTAAAGCATGTGCAACTATTCAGCTCCATCAAGCCCGACGGTAGGGTGAGCCGCATGCTGCAAGGGCTCCACCGCAAGAACACGGACGCGCTGATCGGGGCGTTCGTACGCATGATCGAGGGGCGCGGCATTCACGTGGTGGATTCTACGCTCTTCTTGAAGCCGTTGCTGGCGGAACCCGGCCCACTCACGCGCCGCGCTGCCGACGCGGAGGAAACGGCGGACATCACTTACGGGCGCGGGCTGGCCAAGAAGATTGCAGGGCTCGATATCGGCCAGACCATCGTGGTAGCCGACCGCGCCTGCATCGCCGTCGAAGCCATGGAAGGCACCGACGCCACCATCGAGCGCGCCGCCGCCCTGAGCAACGGCCGCCGGCTGGTGGTGATCAAAGTCAGCAAGCCCCGGCAGGATATGCGCTTCGACGTTCCCGTGGTGGGCAGAAAAACCATCCAGGTCATGCAGCAGTCGCGTGCTACGGCACTCGCCGTGGATGCGGGCAAAACCCTGCTCTTCGACCGGCAAAAACTGATCGAGGACGCGGACCAAGCCGGCATCGCCATCGTCGGGATGAAGGACTGAGTGCGCCCGGTTTGGTCGGCGTCACAGAGCGTCGGAAAGCAAGAGGAGAGCATTGAACGAGAAGATTCCGGTCGCGGTGCTGGGGGTCGGCGAGCACGGCAAGAAGCACGCGCGAGAGTTGAAACAGGTTGCTGGAGCGGAACTGGTGGGGGTTTACGACCTGCGCCCGGAGCGCTCGCGCGAAATAGCCGCGGAACTCAGCGTGCGCGCTTTCCGGTCCCTCGACGAGGCGCTTTCTGCCGTGCGCGCAGTGAGCGTAGTGATTCCCACTACTGACCACGCGGCAGTGGCGCGCCAGGCGTTCGCGCGCGGTGTGGACGTGTTGTTGGAAAAACCCATCACACGCACTGGAGAAGAGGCGGACGAGATCATAGCGTTCGCCGAGCGTGCGGGGTGCATCCTGCAGGTTGGCCACGTGGAGCGCTTTAACCCTGGCATCGTGGCCGCCAAGGCCGTAACCACGCGCCCCATGTTCTTTGAAGTGCATCGCCTGGGCGTCTTCAGCCCCCGCAGCCTCGACGTGGATGTGGTTTTCGACCTAATGATTCACGACCTCGATCTCGTGCTGTGGATGGTCGGAGCCCCCTGGCTCGATGTGCGCGCCGTGGGGCTGCCAGTGCTCTCGGACAAGGTGGATATCGCCAATGCGCGAGTGGAATTCGATAACGGCGCAGTGGCCAACTTCACGGCCAGCCGTGTGAGCACCGAAAAGGTCCGCAAGTTCCGCTACTTCCAGCCCGATGAGTACCTCTCGATCGATTTCACGCGGCGCGATGCCACCCAGATCCGGGTGGACCGCCAGGGGCCAAGCCCCCGCATCGCCTTTCAGAAACTGCCCACCACACCCCAGGAACCCCTGCGCGCGGAATTGACGGCTTTCGTGGAGTCGGTTCGGACACGCCAGCCCCCTTTGGTGGGCGGACGTGAAGGAAAGCAAGCTTTGGCATTGGCCGAGGAGGTCATGAATTGCATCGAACATCATAGAGCCCTGGTTAACGTCCCGTTGGGGCGCCCAGTGGGACAAAGCGGTGAGTCATAGGACCTGAGAAGCCATCTTCGATAATAGGAATCACGGGACTTGGAAACCTCGGATGAGTGTGGAACCCCAAATCAACCTGCTGCTGGAGCTTGACCCAGAACTCGCGCGTTGGCGCCGGCGCGCGTTGTTTCTGACCTCCTTGTTCCTGCACCTTCTCCTGATCCTGCTGATCATCTTTGCCCCGGACCTCTTCCGCCGGGGCAAGCTCATGATGGGCATTCCGGTGAACGCGCGGCCGAGCCAGCAGGTCACCACGTTGTTCCTTCCTCCAGACCTGCTGAAATCCCTGCGAGAGCCGCCTCCGGAAGCGCGTAATCTCTCCGACAAGAACCGTCGCGCCCAGGGGCGGTCTCCCGTGGTCGATCCCAAAGGCATCCACGCGCCCTATTCGCGCGGCAATACGGAATTGCCGGAGATCGCTCGTGGCGGCCCTCCCACACCGCCCCCTGCGGCCGCACCCACACCCCCACCCGGGGGGCCGGCTGCCCAACCGGCCTCGCCGACGGGCCCTCCCCCCCAACCTAAGGACGAGACGGGTCTGCACTTAGAGGACGTCAGGCCCGAGGGAGGCGGGGGCGGCGGCAAGTTCCGCATTCCGGCGATGACGCCGGGCCAAGCCATCCAAGAGTCCGCGCAAGCCGCCGCGCGAGGCGGTTATCACTCCGGAGCAGGAGTCGGGAGCGGGGGCGCTTCCGACATGGAGTTCAACAACCTGCACCCGAACTTCTCCACGGAAATGCCTACCATCCTGTCGGACACGCGCGGCGTGGACTTCGGCCCTTACCTCGCACGGATCGTCTTTATCGTGCGTCGCAACTGGTACGCAGTGATTCCCGAATCGGCGCGCCTGGGCGAAAAGGGACGCACCGGCATAGTGTTCGAAATCCTCAAGGATGGCTCCGTACCCCAACTACGCCTGGTGGCTTCCTCGGGATCCGATCCCCTCGACCGCGCCGCGCTCGCCGGCATTCACGCCTCCATTCCCTTCCCGCCCCTTCCCGATGAGTTCACCGGCAACCACCTTGTTCTGCAGTTCATCTTCCTTTACAACATCGCTCCGCAGTAATGCGCACCTGGACTAAAGGTTGTTCGTCATTGCATTTCAGGCGGCAATGGGAAGCAGCAACGTGAACGTCGAGCCTTTGCCCAACTGACTTTCGACGGTGACCATGCCGTTCATGCGCTCGACGAGGTGCTTTACGATGGATAGACCCAAACCCGTCCCGCCCACTTCCCGCGAGCGGGCCTTATCCACGCGATAGAAGCGCTCGAAGATGCGGGGCAGGTCGTCATGGGGAATTCCAATACCTGTGTCGGTTATGGAGATAGACACCCGGCCGTCGGCGGGGCGTGTGATCTCCACCAGCACCTCCCCGGAAGGCCGATTGAACTTGACCGCGTTATCCAGGAGGTTGACCAACGCCTGCTCGATTTGGAGGCGGTCGCCCAGCACCCAGGCGTCTTCCATCCGCCCGCAGGCCACGGCGATGCTGCGCACGCGCGCTTCGGCTTCCACGGTGCGCAGTGCTGATTCCACCGCCGCGCGCACGGGGACGGGCTCGGGACCGGCCCGCACCTTCCCCGATTCGAGCTCGGAAAGCGTGAGCAGGTCCGAGGCGATGTTGTTCAGCCGGATGGCGTGCGCCTTGATGATCTCGAGAAAGCGGCGATTGTTCTCCTCGTCCTCCAGCGCGCCTTCCAGCAACGTTTCGGCGTAGCCGCGGATGGCGGTGAGCGGGGTGCGCAGTTCGTGCGAGACGTTCGCGACAAAGTCCCTGCGGACGCGCTCCAGGCGCTCCAGATCGGTGATGTCATGCAGGATGGCGATAGCGCCGGGCGCTGTACGCGAGCTCAGCGGCGCGGCCTGCACCTCGAAGATGCGCTCGGCGGCGCCGGGAAGTTGCAGGCGCTGCTTCACGGACTGGCCTCCGGCCAATACGCCCGCCAGGATCTCCCGCAAGTCGGGGTTGCGCACCAAATCCACCAGCGGCAGCTTGGCCGGGATGGGATTGGGCGCACCCACAGCACGCGCGAACGATTCGTTCGCGAAGGTGATGCGCAGACTATTATCCACCGCCAGCACGCCTTCCACCATGCTGGCCAGGATGGCCTCGCGCTGCACCGACCCCACGCCCAGCCGGTCCACCAGATCCCGCAGTTGCAAGGCAGTTGAGTTCAGCGATCGCCCCAGTGCCCCCAGTTCGTCCTCGGCAGTCGGCAGCGGGGGTTGGACGAAGTGCTCACTTACCAGGCCTTCGGCAAAGGCCCGCAGCCGGTCTATGCGCCGGGTGAACGATTGGGAGAAGAAATTGGCGATGACCAGCGCCACCAGCGCTGCCAGGAGCGACGCACTCAGGATGCGCCAGCGCACCGCCGCAATGGCGGAATCCACATCCTCCAGCGGCAAAGCCAGGCGCAACACGTGCCCCGGCTTACCCTCGTAGTCCAGACGCAGAGCAAGATAGCAGAGGTCGCGATTGATCGTGGCACTGCGGCGGATCGAACTGCCCACGCCATTCCGGTGGGCCGCCTGGATTTCGGGACGCTGCGCGTGGTTTTCCATGGTTTCCGGGTCGTGGTCGGAATCCGCCAGCACCACGCCCCGCGGGTCGATGAGGGTGACTCGGGCTCGGGCGCGCAGGGAGGCCTGGCGCGCCCAATCATCCAACCGCGAGAGCGGAACCCCCTGAACCTCCCCCTGCAGGATACGCGCTTCCGACTCCAGTCTCAGCTCCACGCTCTGGACTTCGCGGCGCGAGGTGTAATGCGTGAGGGGGAAATCCAAGACCAGTAGGGTGACGGCAATCAACAGGAAAGCGCTGGCCAGCAACTTGCGAAAGATCGGACTGCGGAAAGTCATAAGGGCAGGACCGCGAAACGAGCGTGCCGGGCGCGCTGCACGCGGCGCGCCACTGCGCCACGGGGGCGCAACCGGGTCCTGGCCGGCCGCCCCCTTGCGAATTACATCACAGGGGTTCGGGGGGAGCAATCACTTTGTGCGTGGGGTCCGGGCCGCTGGCAGCGAAGCGGCCGGCTACGCCTCGACGCCTTCCAGGATTTCCGGTGCAAAGCGGTAGCCACTGCCCCGCACCGTCTGCAAGAAATGGGGGTGGTTCGGCGATACTTCGATCTTCTCACGCAGGCGGCGAATGTGCACGTCCACGGTGCGCGGCGTCACAAAGCGGTCGCGGCCCCAGACTTCATCCAGCAGGCGATCGCGATTGAAAACGTGGCGCGGATGCGAGGCCAGGAAGTAGAGCAGCTTGAATTCCAGCGCACTCAGTTCCACGGCGCGCCCATGCACGCTCACTTCCTGCGTGCGTGTGTCGAGCCGCAGTCCGCCCGCTTCCACCACTTCGCGCTTTTCCGCCATGCGCTCCTGGCGGCGCAACACGGCCTTGACGCGCGCCACCAGTTCGCGCGGGCTGAAGGGCTTTACGACGTAATCGTCGGCGCCGATTTCCAGGCCCAGGATGCGGTCCATTTCCTCGCTCCGGGCCGTGAGGAAAATGACGGGCAGAGCCTTTAGACGATCGTCCGCGCGCAGGCGCTTGCAAATCTCGAAACCGTCCTCGTCGGGAAGTAGAATGTCCAGCAGGACGAGGTCGGCGGGATTACGCCGCAGGAAATCCAGACCCTCCCGCCCGCGCGAGAAGCTTTCGACTTCGAAACCTTCTTTCCGGAAGTTGTACCGGACCAGTTCAACGATGTCGCGTTCATCTTCGATAATCACTACGCGTTGTCGCACGATGGAATTATAACATCCGAAATGTTACGGGAGTATTAATAGATGAAAAGACCGGTATGACAGGATCTGCCGCCCTTCCGGCCGGCGATGTCCTCCGGATGAGAGCTGCCTTTCCGCAGCCTGTGAGCCGCCGCCATTCCAAACTCCGCAGTGAGGAGTCCGGATTCGTGCCGCAGAAGTCGGACTGCCAAGCTCTCTCCGAGAAGAGAGGCTGCTTGCCGTCTCCAGAAGCTCTCTCCACAGGCGGAGAAGGTTGCGGGCGCGAAAAGTCCCGAACCCTCCCAGACAAGTCCGCGCCATGCTTGCTGCCGTCCACTTTGTCGCCCTCGCGAACCGTTAATTCCTGCTTTTCTTGCGAAAACACGCTTATTTTGCCTCGAATTACCGCACAATTCGTGAATTATCTTGCAAAAAGCCTTTACAATAGCATGACATATTGTCACTTATCATTTGTTTTCATATACATAGCCGGATCGACCTTCATTTTTAACATCTCTAAGGGTCAGCGGCCCCTTTCGAACCTTGAAAAGCATTCATGACTGCCACAATTGGCGCGGGCTGGAATCCTCTGTCCTTTGCGTGAACATCGCTTTTCCCCGCTCGAGGCCATCGGGATGGTCCGATCCTCGATCAATTCGCGACGCGCCTCGTCCTGAGACCGACAGCGCATGTTTCCCAAACTGACCATCGTCGCCAAGCCGTGTTCGACCGCAGGACTTACTTTAGCGCCGTATGCCTTGTTTATCAATAGAGTTATTGTCTGTTCTGCCTGCCGGTAGGGAGAATCGTAAGTGAAAAGTGCGTAATTGTCAGATATCCGGCTGAGCGCGACTACGGCCCGCGCGAAAAGCCTCGGAGCTTGCTCCGGGCATTGCCTGGCGCAAAGGTCTAGGACTTCTGAAAACCCGGCGCGAGAGTTGACGCCCCGCATGCCTTATAATAACGTGGGCATCAAGGAAGGGCGCTGGCATGATCCTGGTCATCGACAACTATGATTCCTTCACCTACAACCTTGTACAGTATCTGGGTGAGTTGGGCGCCGAGCTGGAGGTGGTCCGGAACGATCAGACTACGGTTGCGGCCATTAAGAAGAAGCCGCCCGAGCGGATCGTGATTTCACCCGGCCCCAAGACCCCCTCCGACGCCGGCATCTGTCTTGAAGTGATAGAAGCTTTCGCGGGCCGCATACCGATTCTGGGAGTCTGTCTCGGCCATCAGGCCATCGGACAAGCTTTCGGCGGGCGAGTGATTCGCGCGCCGCAACTCATGCACGGCAAGACCAGTGAGATCCGCCACGACGGCAAGACCATCTTCCAAGGGCTGCCGAATCCGTTCCCTGCCACCCGCTATCATTCCTTGATTGTCGAGCGCGCGACTTTGCCCGGCTGCCTGGAAATCTCCGCCTCCACCTCAGAGGGCCTCATCATGGGACTCCGCCATAAGGAGATGAAAATCGAGGGTGTGCAGTTTCACCCGGAGTCCATCCTGACCGGCGCGGGCAAGCAACTCCTCGGCAACTTTCTGCAGCTATGAGGCAGGCGGAATGGCGTCCACTCGTGGTGCGATTGCCCGCCGCGGCTGAGAAGGGTTGACCCGCAGAGCGGGGTCCAGCGCGGTGGGCCTGTTGGTTTCTGAACGCGCGCCCGCTCACCGGCGACAGCGCTGAGTGAATTCCGCAAGTGCCCGGAGCTTCGCGCGCGCGGCGCCCGAATCAATTTCTTGGGCGGCTCGCTCCACGCCTTCCGCAAAGCTTCCAGCCTTCCCTGCCAAGGTCAGGGCCGCCGCGGCGTTTGCCAGGACTACATCACGATGGGGGCTGCGCTCGCCTTCCAGCACTGCCAGGAGCAGGCGAGCATTGGTTGCGGCATCCCCGCCCTGGAGCTGTTCCAGGGAAGCGCGCGGCAAGCGGAAATCCTCGGGTTGCACGTCGCGCGTCTCAATCTTGCCCTCTCCCGTAAAGGAAAGCCGGGTCGGCCCGGTGGTGGTGATCTCGTCGATCCCGTCCGATCCCGCCACTACGAAGGCTTGGCGTGTGCCGACGGCCTGAAGCGTCTCGGCCATCATTTCCGTGCGCGCGGCGTCGTACACGCCCACCAACTGCACCGTCGCGCCCAGGGGATTCGTAAGCGGGCCGAGCAGATTGAAAGCACTCTTGGTCTTTAGGCTTCGCCGCGCCTTCATCACGTGCTTCATGGCCAAGTGCAAGCGCGGCGCAAACAGAAAGACCATGCCCACCTTGTAGAGACAATCGGGAATACGTTCCAGCGGCAGCTCGATCGCTACGCCCAACGCCTCAAATACGTCGGCGCTGCCGCAGCGGCTTGAAATCGAACGGTTGCCGTGCTTGGCCACGCGCACTCCCGCCGCAGCCGCCACCAGTGCAGCCGCTGTAGAGACATTGAACGTCCCCCGCCCGTCGCCGCCCGTGCCGCAAGTGTCAAGCAGTGGCTCGCGATGCGAGATGTCTTTAAGGTTCACGCCCGCGGCCTGCAGCGTTTCCGCCGCATGGGCGCGCATCACCTGCGCGAATCCCACCAACTCTTCTGCCTGTTCGCCCTTGTCCCGTAAGGCGGCGAGGAACGAAACAATCTCCTCGTCCCGCACGGAGCCCGACAGGAGCAACTGCATCACATCGCGCGCTTCCAGGCGTGATAGATGCTTGCGCTGCGAGAGTGTTTCGATAGCCTGGCGAATCGTCATACGCTTGGCCAAGAAGCGGATGCGTTTGCATTCCCTGCCTGGATTTTCTATACTGCCAGATTCCACAGTGAATGCAAGAAAGGGCTTGGTAGAGCATTATCTCCGTCGGGAAATTCTGCTTAACCATGGATTGCCCCAAGTGCAGGTTTTTACTGACAACTGAATACTGATAACTGAAAGCCTTAAATGAAAATCCACGAATATCAGGCGAAACAGATTCTCGCAAAATTTGGCGTCACGGTACCTCGCGGCGAGATGATTACAAAGCCCGAGGACGCTCGCGCTGTGGCGGAAAAACTGGGCGGCACGACGGTGGTGGTCAAAGCCCAGATTCATGCCGGTGGCCGCGGCAAGGGCGGGGGCGTAAAGCTGGCGCACAATCCCGCCGAAGCTGAAACCCTGGCGGGCCGGATTCTGGGAATGACTCTGGTGACCCACCAGACCGGCCCGGAAGGCCGCGTCGTGAAGGGCGTGCTTATTGAAGAAGGCTTGGACGTCGCGCGCGAGCTGTACCTCGGTATTGTCATCGACCGCGCTTCCGGCAGACCCGTGTTCATGGCCTCGAGCGAAGGCGGCGTGGAAATCGAGGTGGTCGCCGCCCAGCACCCGGAGAAAATCCTCAAAGAATTCATCGACCCGAGCGTCGGCTTTCAGGCCTTCCAGGCGCGCAAGCTGGCTTTCGGCTTGGGCCTGGAGGGCAAGGTAGTGACCGACGCGGCGCGCTTCTTCGCAAACCTCTACCGCGCCTTCGAGGCCACGGACGCCTCCTTGGTGGAGATCAATCCTTTCGTGATCACGCGCGACGGCCGCCCGCTGGCGCTCGACGCCAAAATGAACTTTGACGATAATGCCCTCTACCGTCATCCCGACATCCGCGAACTGCGCGATCGGGACGAAGAAGACCCGCTGGAAGTGAAGGCCTCAGAGTACGGGCTCAATTACATTCGACTGGATGGCAACGTGGGCTGCATGGTAAACGGCGCGGGCCTCGCCATGGCGACCATGGATATCATCCAGTACGCGGGCGGCCGCCCGGCGAATTTTCTCGACGTGGGCGGCGGCGCCAACGAGGAGCAGGTTCGCAACGGATTCGAGATTATCCTGAGCGACGCCAACGTGCGCGCCGTACTTATCAACATCTTCGGCGGCATCATGCGCTGCGATATCGTGGCCAACGGTGTGGTCGCTGCGGCGAAAACCCTCGGCATCAAAGTGCCCATCGTCGTGCGGCTGAAAGGAACCAACGTCGAACTCGGCCAAAAGATCTTGCAGGATTCCGGCCTGAACTTCAGCTTGGCCAACGACATGAAAGAGGCGGCGGAAAAGGTGGTCGCACTGGCGAAGGGATTTCCTCATTGACTCATTGGTTCATTGATCCATTGCTAGTATGCTGACTATTTATCCAGCAGAAGAATTGAAAAAGCGCGCGAAGCAATCTGCCATCCGCATCGTGAAGCTCTATCAAGCGATTCCGCGGACGGAAGAGGCTCGCGTCATCGGAAGGCAAGCTTTGCGTTCAGGAACGTCGGTAGCCGCAAACTACCGGGCCGCATGCCGGGCGCGATCCAGGGCCGAATTCGTCGCCAAAATCGGCATCGTTGTTGAGGAAATTGATGAAACGGTTTTTTGGCTGGAGCTTTTAGTTGAGAGTGGCCTGGTACCAAAAGCGCGAATGGAACAGTTGCTGGTTGAGGCCAACGAGCTACTCGCCATCTTTGCCGCATCTCAGCATACGGCAAAAGGCCGATGATCGTGTCAATGAATCAATGAACCGATGGAGCAATGAATCAACTCTATGGCTATTCTTGTCGATGAGAATACACGTCTGGTAGTTCAAGGCATCACGGGCCGCGAGGGGATGTTTCACACCCAGCAGGCAGTTGCTTACGGCACGAAGGTTGTGGCCGGCGTTACACCGGGCAAAGGCGGGACCAGCGTCGACGGCATCCCGGTCTTCAACACCGTGCAGGAGGCCGTGGGCAAGGCGGGCGCCAATGCTTCCGTCATCTTCGTTCCTCCGGCTTTTGCTGCCGACGCCATCATGGAGGCGGCGGACGCCGGGCTGCCGCTCGTAGTCGCGATCACGGAAGGTATTCCCACGCTCGACATGGTGCGTGTCGCGTGCTATCTGTCCGGCGGGACCACGCGCCTGATCGGTCCCAACTGCCCAGGCATTATTTCTCCGGGCAAATGCAAGATCGGCATCATGCCCGCGCAAATTCACCTGCCGGGGCATGTGGGTGTGATTTCGCGCAGCGGGACCTTGACCTACGAGGCGGTGGCTCAGCTCACGGCTTTAGGCATTGGCCAATCGACCTGCATCGGAATCGGCGGCGACCCCATAATTGGCACCACCTTCGTTGACGCTCTGTGGCTTTTCAATGACGATCCGGACACGCACGGCATCGTGATGATTGGAGAGATCGGTGGAACGGCGGAGGAAGAGGCCGCCGCCTTCATTCACTCGCACGTTGAGAAACCAGTCGTCGGATTCATCGCTGGACGCACGGCGCCTCCGGGCCGCCGCATGGGCCACGCTGGCGCCATCATTTCCGGCGGCAAGGGCACGGCAGCCGATAAGATCGCAGCGCTCCAGGCCGCCGGCATCGCCGTGGCCGAGAGCCCCGCACTGATCGGCGAGACGATGGCGCACGCAATGGGTGATTTGTGATTGAGTTGGGCAATCACCAATCGCAAATCGCCAATAAAGGAGACGCATGCCAACGGAACGAACCTTAACTATCATCAAACCTGACGCCGTCGCGGCAGGACACATTGGCGACATCATCAAAATCTTCGAAGCCAATCAATTTAAGATTGTGGCGGCCCGGCTGGTGAAGCTCAGCAAAAAGGAAGCCGAGGGCTTTTACGCCGTGCATCGGGGCAAAGGATTCTTTGAAAGCCTGACGAATTTCATGAGCTCGGGCAGCGCGCTGGTGATGGTTCTGGAAGGCGAGAACGCCATCCTGCGGCTGCGCGAAGTGATGGGCGCCACGAACCCTGCCCACGCCGCGCCGGGCACCATTCGCAGGCACTATGCAGCAAGCATCGAGAGCAACGCCGTGCACGGCTCCGACGCCCCGGAAACAGCCGCTTACGAAATAGGTTACTTCTTTCCCGGCATCGCCCTCGTTTAGCGTCAATCAAGAATACACCGCAGGGGTGCTGAGACGCAGGTGTCAGGTGCTAGGTTTTTGGTGGCACCTGGCATCTAACCCCTCCTTTGCTCTGCACCGGCGCGTCTCTGCGCAGGCAAACGGATCGTTCCCGGGCTTGACATCCACTCGCCCGGCGGCGAGGATAGATGGACATGAGCGACTCAATCCATTTTCAACTCGGACGATTTCTAGTCATCTTCGGCATCGTCCTTGTGGTATTCGGGCTGCTCGCGATGTCCGGATCGAAATTCTCTTTTGGCCTCGGCCGGCTCCCCGGCGATATTACCTATAAGGGCAAAAATTTCACGTTCTACTTTCCGATTACATCTTGCGTAGTGGTGAGCGCCGTGGTATCGCTCATCTTCTGGTTGATTTCGCTTTTGACGAAGAAATAGTGCGGTCGTTGCCCGTTGTCCGTCGTGGGTCGCAAAGCGCCAAACGGAGCAACTGACCGCGGACGACGGACAACTGACGGTCTTCCCGTGACCCAACCCTCCCTTAATTTCGGGCCAGTGCGCAGGATCTACAGCGTGGCCGAGTTGAGCCTGGAAATCCGCAACCTTCTCGAGAAACAATTTCCCGACGTTTGGGTGACTGGGGAAGTTTCCAATCTTCGCGCGGCCGGTTCCGGCCACTTCTATTTCACGCTCAAAGATGAAACCGCGCAGCTTCGTGCCGTATGCTTTCGCAATCAGGCGCGCTACCTGAAATTCAAACCCAAGGACGGCCTGGCCGTGATTGCCCGCGGACGTCTGAGCCTGTATGAAGCGCGGGGCGAATATCAGCTCTATGTCGAGTTCCTGGAACCGGCGGGCCTGGGCGCTCTGCAACTCGCCTTCGAGCAACTGAAGCAGAAGCTCGCGGCGGAGGGTTTGTTTGAGCAGGCGCGCAAGAAGCCGCTGCCCATGCTGCCGCGCGCTATCGGCGTCGTGACTTCGCCTACGGGGGCCGTGATCCGCGATATTCTGCGCATCCTCCGGCGCCGCTACCGCAACATGAGTGTGGTGATCTACCCCGTGAGGGTCCAGGGCGACGGCGCGGCCCAGGAAATCGCGGAAGGTATCGCCTATTTCAACTCTGGAACGCTGGTCGACGTGATGATTGTGGCGAGGGGCGGCGGCTCACTGGAGGACCTGTGGGCGTTCAACGAAGAGGTGGTGGCGCGGGCCATCGCCGCCTCGCGGATTTCTGTCATTTCCGCGGTGGGCCACGAAACGGATTTCACCATCGCCGATTTCGTTGCTGACTTGCGAGCGCCCACGCCCTCCGCAGCAGCCGAACTGGTCGTTCGCCGCAAGCAGGACTTCGCAACGGAACTCGATACGCGCCTGCGCCGCTTGGCGCACATCATACATCTGAAACTTTCTGAAGTGCGGCAGGCTCTGACCGAACTGCGGATGCACCAGGTTTTCCAGACGCTGGCGGCGCGGATCGCCGAGCGCGCCCAACGAGTGGACGAAGACGTGGCCACCCTCGACCGGCTCATGCGCGCGCACCTGCACACCGCCCGTCAGGAATGGCTGCGCGCCTCGGCGGGGGTCGTGCGCTACGATTTCCACCGGCATCTCGGACTCAAGCGCGCCGCACTCGAGGAGCGCGAGCGCAGACTTGAGACTGATTTCCGGCGATTCCTCACGGCGCGGCGCAATCGCCTGGCGCAGCTTGCCGCAGTGCTGAAAGAACGCAGCCCGCAGACCGTCCTCGACCGCGGCTACTCCCTCACGCGCGACGCGCTGGGGAGGGTGGTGCGCAATGCAGACCAGGTTGCGGTCGGCGCCGCAGTGTTCATCCGCCTCGCCCGCGGCGAACTGGGGGCTGCGGTTACCCAGAAGAAATTGTAGTTTGGTACAGAGGCGGGGGCGGCATTCAGAACTGAGGGCTGCGGATCGACGGCGTGCCCTCAAACCTCGACCGGAAATCCTCGCTGCGGCGCGGGCCGATGCACTCAAGCAGGCCGTTTGAGCGTCGTCAGTAAATTTGAGACTTACTTCTTCTGCGCCAGGGCAAGCTGCCTGCGGACGCGCTGGGCATCGGCGAAGCGGGTGAGTTTGCCGGAGGCATCCAGGAAGATCATGAGCAAAGTGCGGCCGTCCGCATTCACTCGCATCACCAGACAATGGCCGGACTCATTGATGAATCCCGTCTTCTGGACGTCAATGTCCCAATCGGGGCGGCCGACCAACCGGTTGCTGTTCCCAAAGGAGAGAATACGTCTGCCGATATGGACGGAATAGTTCCGATCCGTGGAGAACTCCCGAATAAGCGGATATTGATCAGCAGTTTCCACGAGTTTGACCAAATCGAAAGCCGTCGAAACGTTTTCGGTGGTCAAGCCATTGGAATTGACGAAGTGCGATTTGCTCATCCCGAGTTCGGCCGCCTTGGCGTTCATCGCCGCAATGAAAGCCGGGCGTCCGCCTGGGTAATAGCGGCTGAGGGCCGCCGCCGCACGGTTCTCTGACGCCATCAGCGCCAGGTGCAACATATCCGCCCGGCTCAACGACCAACCGACCTTCAGGCGGGAAGTCGTCCCCATGGCTCGATCCCGGTCTTCATCGCCGATGGTGAGCACGTCCTCGAGCGGCAACCCGGCGTCGAGCACGACGATCGCGGTCATCAATTTGGTGATGGAAGCGATCGGCGTCACCTTGTCCGCGTTCTTGGCAAGCAACACTTCGGAAGTACTCCCATCCTCTACCAGGGCGATCTTCGATTTCACCGCCAGTGCTGACGGGCGTGCAGCCGTGCGCGCAGGCCGCTGCGCCGGCGAGTGCGCAGGGGGAACCGCAGGCGAGATTGAGGATGGTGAATTCACGCTTTGCCCGCCCCACACGGCGGCAAAAGCGGCTTGGGCGGGGTGGCAGAAAAAGGCCAGGTTGAGACCCAACAGAGCCAGCCCGGCAGAAAGGCATATCGAGACGTGCCGGCCCCTAGGCGTGTGTCGAAAGGAAGAAGTCATTCTGGGTTATGCGACCGCTACAGCTTGTACCCGATTTTGCGCAGGAAGTCCTTGCGGAATTTGATATCCGCCTCGGATTCGAGGCCCCGGGTCTTCGCGCCGTCGATGACGCCGAGGATGCCGCGCCCCTGTTCAGATTCCGCCACGATCACTTCCACAGAATTCGCAGTGGCGCAGAAGATCTGGCAAACCTCCGGGACGTCCTTCACCGTGTTCAGGATGTTGATGGGGAATCCGCCTTCCATGAAGATAATGAACGCGTGGCCACAGGCCAGCGCGAGCGCGTTCTTCTGGGCGAGCTCGATGAGCTGGGGATCGTTCCCTGCAAAGCGCACCAGCGCCGGCCCCGAAGATTCACAGAATCCGACACCGAACTTCATGTGGGGCGCGGTTTGCACAATCGCTTCGTAAAGGTCCTCGACGGTCTTGATGAAGTGTGCCTGGCCGAGGATAAAGTTCATGTCGGCGGGTTTTTCGATCTTGACGGTTTCGATTTTCATGCGTCGCTCCCTGAGTAGCGCCACGAGGATTTTACCGCGGGCGGCCCGAAAGAAGCAGCAATTCCTGCGCCCGGCGCGTGCGCCGCTACTCCTCCGACACCTTGAGCACGGCGAGGAAAGCTTCCTGCGGTATGTCGACGCGGCCCACCCGTTTCATGCGCTTCTTCCCTTCTTTCTGCTTTTCGAGCAGCTTGCGCTTGCGCGTGATGTCACCACCATAACACTTGGCCAGCACGTTCTTGCGGATGGCCGCGACGTTCTCGCGGGCGATGACACGCGAGCCGATGGAGGCTTGCAGGGCGACCTCAAACATCTGACGCGGAATCAGTTTGCGCATTCGGGTACACAGGGAACGGGCCCGGGGGAAAGCGGCGTCGCGATGGCAGATAAAGCTGAGGGCATCCACGGGTTCGCCCGCGACGAGGAAATCTACCTTGACCAGGTCCGAGACCCGGAAGCCCGCGAAGTGATAATCGAGCGACGCGTAGCCGCGCGAGACGGACTTTAGCCGGTCGTAGAAGTCGAGGACGATTTCGTTGAGCGGCAGCTCGTAGGTCAGCAGCACGCGCTTGCCGGAGACGTATTCAAAGCCTTTCTGCACACCGCGCTTCTCCTCGAGCAGCGCGAGGATTCCGCCCAGGTGCTCATCCTGCGTGAAAATCTGGGCCCGAATGATGGGCTCCTCCACCTTCTCGATATCGCCCGAGACCGGGAACTTGGTTGGCGTGTGAACCTCCAGAACCTCGCCCGCATTCGTGGTGATGCGATAACGGACGCTGGGCGCGGTGGTGATGAGGTCAATGCCGAATTCCCGTTCCAGGCGCTCCTGCACGATCTCCATATGAAGCAACCCCAGGAAGCCACAGCGGAATCCGAAGCCGAGAGCTTCGGAGTTTTCAGGCTCGTGGATGAGCGAAGCGTCATTAAGGCGCAGCTTGTCGATGGCATCGCGCAGATTCTCGTAAGCGCTGGAGTCAACCGGATAAAGGCCCGCGAAGACCATGGATTTGATTTCTTCGAAGCCCGGCAACGGACCCGGAGCGGGGCGTGCGTCGTCCGTGATGGTATCGCCAATGCGGGTTTCGGAAATGCGTTTGATGTTGGCGATGACAAAGCCGACTTCGCCGGCCCCCAGCTTCTCAACCCGCACGGGTTTGGGAGTAAGTACACCGAGCTCCTCGACGTTGTACACCTGGTTGTTTGACCAGAGCTTGATGCGCATGCCGGCGGAAAGCGTGCCCTGGACGACGCGCGCCAGGACCACGACGCCGCGGTACGCGTCAAACCAGGAGTCGAAAATCAGCGCCTGGAGTGGCGCCTCAGGAGATCCAGCGGGTGGAGGGATGCGCGCGACAATGGCTTCCAATACCTCCTCGACCCCGGCACCGGCTTTCGCGCTGATGAGCAGCGCCTCCTTGGGATCGAGCGCCAGGGCGTGCTCAATCTGTTGCTTGGTGGATTCAATGTCGGCGCCCGGCAAGTCAATCTTGTTAATGACCGGCACAATGGTGAGACGGTTGTTCATCGCGAGCTGGGCATTGGCCAGCGTCTGGGCTTCCACCCCTTGCGAGGCGTCGATCACCAGCACTGCGCCTTCGCAGGCGGAGAGGCTGCGCGAGACTTCGTAAGAGAAATCCACGTGGCCGGGCGTGTCGATGATGTTGAGCAAGTATTCATTGCCATCGCGGGCCTTGTAGTGCAAGCGGACGGCATGGGCCTTGATGGTGATGCCGCGCTCGCGCTCCAGGTCCATGGAGTCGAGGACCTGCTCCGACATCTCGCGTTTGGAAAGCGCGCCGGTGAGCTCGAGCAGGCGGTCGGCCAGCGTGGACTTGCCATGATCGATGTGGGCGACAATCGAGAAGTTGCGAATGAAGCGAGCGTCGGTCATGAAACCATCGTTTCGCCGTTCCGCGCAGAATGCGAACCGAGGGGAGATTCACCGCGTGGTACGAGTGGGGGAGCAGGTCTTTGCCAATCGTGAGACTGTTTCCGAACCCTTTGAAAATCTAACAGGCTAAAGATGCCTAAGTCAATCATTATGCGGCACGGCTGGCAACCGAAAAGCACGCAAAAACACCCTTGGAACGCTCAAGTGGTACTTAATTGGTACTCGTTTTTCCGCTCTTTCTTTTTCCCCAAAAATCACCCAAAGGTCTTGCACGGCAGCTTAACTGCCGAGGTATATTCTCCGTGATGGACTCCGCACACACCGACCCCGAACTCCGCCGCTGGCTCCGCTGGGCATCCGAGGAAGGCAACACGCCGATGTTCGCCCGCACGGTTGCCGACGCTGCTCTTAGCGCCTGCTCGCCCGACTACGAACTGCTCCGGCCAGTACTGCTTGTGCTGAAGCGACGGCATCCTGAAACCGGGCACGGCGAGTCCCCATAACGCAACAAGGTATTACGCACGCCGGTAATGCCGTTGCGGTTTTGCCTTGACATCCCTGCCTGCGAGTGGGAGCATCTCGCCAATCAGCCTAGCTGCATAACAAGGCCGAGAGGGAGGGCGTAATGGCAGCCTGTGCCCACTCCCGTCTTGCGCTGCGCACGCTCCTCAAGCTCCGAAGGTGCGCCGAGGGCTTGACTGCCCGCCCCTTCCTTCCAGGCTATGTCCCACAGGAGAACCACAACTTGATTTTCAAGGAGGCCAATCATGGCACGAACCAGTGTTCAGGCACCGGCCCCGCAGCCCGACCCCGAGGTTAAGAAGCTACAGGCTTTGGTGGGCCATTGGACGTTCAAGGGGGAATACAAGGCTGGACCGTTAGGACCCGGCGGCAGCAGTGAAATAATGTGGCCCAGGGCGTAAGCCCTGGGAAAAGGCCCTCACCCCGCCTTCGGCACCCCTCTCCCGCGCGGGCGGGAGAGGGGACGGGGGTGAGGGAGCACTCCCCTACCCACGGCTCACGAGTCTGTGTGAAAACTCGGCATCTTACGTGCTTAGCAAGCGGGTCAGGAGGCCCGCGATGAAATTTCTGGTGTACAGTCCCGATCAGGCTTATCTGGTGCCGCCCAGCGTACGCGATATTTTGG
>Ga0326727_10001109_pt1 | contig 103511 bp, 82 predicted proteins | sample MB2enrmetagenome_FD_207643 | JGI IMG/M metagenome (GOLD analysis project Ga0326727, IMG submission 207643) | Lab enriched peat soil microbial communities from McLean, Ithaca, NY, United States - MB29MY | ecosystem: Environmental > Terrestrial > Soil > Wetlands > Peat | place: USA: New York... | reverse complement strand
CCCGTCTCAACTCTTTCCTGCTCAATCCCGTTCTCCCCAATCTGAGTTCCTCCTCGCCACAGGAACTCTAAAAGGGGACATTTCTATTGTGGTTTCATGGGGACACTTTCAATGTGGTTCAACAGGACCCCATTATTAACTTGACTTAGTTTGGGAATGCGCTAAACTCTCGTGGTCAGTGCAGGGCCTCCGCGCCTTCCCCCTGGAGAGCCTGACTGAGACCGGGGTCGTAGAAACTTCAAGATTTTGACTGAAACGCCCAAGAGGAAATTCCTGTCGAACGTCGGGACGGTCCAGCAAGCCATGGCCACCCGTAGTTCGTAATGGGAATGTCTGCTTGGCTTCACAGCAATCCCTCACAGGGGTGGGAGAAAAGCAAATGCAAAACCAGAATTGGCGGTTCTTCAGTAGAGTAATCGCTGTAGCGACAGTGGCAGTATTGGTCGTAAGCTTCACAACCTTGGCGATGGCTCAGCGCATAGGCGGAGAAGAGAGAAACTCCATTTTTGCCGCGGCGTCCAAAGTATCCACGAGTGTTAAGGGGGTCACCGTTTTTGCGGCCCCGCCGAAAGGCTTTGATCCCTTAACCGCAACCAACCGCGAGCTGCTCAGCTATGGCTTGCCGCAGCGTCCCGACAAAGCGGTCGACGCGAAAGGCTATGAAGTATGGGAAAGAGCAATGTTGGCGTTGAAACCTGGCGCCGCAGCGGGGGCTGGACACACATCATCGAATCCGATGACGGCCAGCGATGTCAAAGCGCTGCCGTACACGAGCCGGGAGATGGTGGGGGGCACGCAGACCCAGACACCGGACGCTAGCGGCGTAACCTTCTATAACTCCGGCAACTGGAGCGGTATAGCGAATACCAACAAGCTCACGTCCTGGAACAAGAAGACTTCCTTCGATGAAGTTGTGTCAGTCTGGAATGTGCCGGTTGCAAACCACCCGTTTGGCAACCTGCCCTGCTCCGAAGGTCCGTGGTTTGAAGTGACGTGGAACGGCATCGACGGCTTCAACAATGGTGACGTGGTACAGGGCGGCAGTGCCATCTATTGGGATGGCGGTGGTTGTGGCGGCCCCGTTGAATACTACGGATGGGTCGAATGGTATCCAAGCTATTCGATCCTGGAGATCTACTGCGGAAGCAGCCCCTGCGCCGTGGGCCCGGGCGATGACTTCGAGGTAATCACTTACGGTGCTCCGGGATTCGCCACGCAAACTGTGTTTGTCGAAGACGTTACCCAACAGTGGTCTGGGACGTTCAGCCTGCCCTACATTTCAGGCCCGGGAGTGGTTGGAAGCAGCGCCGAGTACATTGTCGAGCGTCCGTGCTGCAATGGCAGCAATTACTATCCTCTCGGCAATTACGTCTGGGAGTTCTTCGACGACAGCTTCGCGTATGACGTCGCCGGTTCACTGTTCTATCCGGGCAACGCCGCGGCCAGCACCGCCGTCATCACAATGCTAGCCGATGACGGCAGCGCGATTTCGTATCCCGTGTTTTACGGCAGCGCCGGAAACCAGGGAAAATATAGCATCTGGTTGGCCGACGAGAACTGCGCCTACTCGGGCGGTTGCACGCCGTAATCGGTCACCGCTGTCTGACTTGTTGTTCACACCTCAAGGCCTACCCGGTTGGTAGGCCTTTTTTTCATCGGGCAACTCAACCACTTTCTGCACTTCGCGGCCGGACCGAGTTCTGGCCGGTTCGGGCACTTATGCGAACGAGGCTCCGCGGCAGATGGAGTTCGGAGTAAAGATTACCTTCTAACAGCTTCTTGGAAAGAACATAACCTACACAATCAACCGGCTCGCTGACTGGCGTGGTTCCTAGTGTGGAGGGGCGCTCTGCGGTGGCTGGCCCTGCTGCTGCCTCTGCTGCTGGATCCTGTCAAAGTTCTGCTGCATCGCGTCCAATCCGTGCTCCAGTCCGAGTCCGGGGTTGGCCGGCTGCGGGCTCGGGTTCTGGTTCTGGTTCTGGTCCTGGTTTTCAGCATCGTCCTGATCGCTGTCGTCGGCGCTATCGTCATCGTCTGCCGCCTGCGGAGTGACAGCCGGGGGGTTCCCTGGCCGCGGAGGCACTTGCTGGGCCGCGGGGAACAACCCGGCCGCCTTCGCCATACTAGCCCCGAGTTGATCTGGAGGCGCGTTCACAGGGCTGGGCTGGTAAACCTCCGCAACCATCTTCGCGTCCCCAGTGCCAGGCCGGCTGCTGAGCATCACACTCGAAAGCGCCGCCGGATCGGTGACTGAACCCACCAGCACGTAGTTGAAGGAACTGCCATTCAGCAGGGCCGCGAGGACCTCGCGTGCCGGTGCCGGGCCGAGCCGGGCCACCACGCGTTCGGTAGCGTTGGACGGAACATCAATCGAGGCGCCTGTCTGCTTGCGGACCTCGCGCAGGATATCCCCCAAGGTGGAGTTCTCGGCCACAATGGTCAGGCGGCCATCCTGATAATCCACCTGCGGAGGCGCGGCCGGAAGCTGGTCGAGAGGAACCTGGGGCAGCGGACCTTCGGGCGCGGGCGGTAGCACAGCTTGCTGCTGCGGGGACTTACGAACCTTGTGCCCGCTGGAGGTCTGGGCTGAGGCGGAGGGCAGCGCCAACAAAAGTCCCAACGAAATCGATACCAACCACCTGCCTGTATGCGCCATGCAACCCCCATCCCGCGTGCCCGTGGCCGCGTTGCTGGCCAGCCGCACCCCAGCTCATTCTAGCATTGATTATAGAATGTCAGTCCGGGTTATTTTTTACTCACAGCCTTCGGTGGTGCAGGTTCTCGCCCTGCGGCCCGAATCGGCGGGATAATGAATTAGAAGATGACTAAGGAGGAGTTATGGAGCTTCCTATCGCTCCTCGGAAATAGGCGTTCTTGGCCACCATTCTGCGCCTGCGGCGGCGCGAGTCGTTGCGCGAAATCGTGCGCTCCGAGGGGCTTCTACGGCCTTTTCTGCGCTCGGATACGGCCTTTGCCTCAACTTTTGCGATAACTGTGCAAAGTCTTTCTCTTCCTGCAAGAATTCTTTGTGAAAGCGCGATTATAAGCTTGACAAAGTTTGGGAACACGCTAAGCTTCCCAATGTCAGTGCAAGGCTGCTACGATCCACTCCCCAAAGTAGAAGCTGCGCTGAGTTCGGGGTTGTACAACTTCACAATTGTGAAAAAAACTTCCAGGAGGAACTCCTTTGAAACTGAAAAGCTTGTTCGTAATCACTCTTCTCGCCGTGGCCTGCAGCTTTGCTTCCGCTCAGACCTTCGGGTTCGCGTCAACCAGCGGCGGTCTGTATTGCAACTATGAGCAAATCGCCTATGGCGTGGATCTCTCTGGCGCATACGACATCGTCGACAACCTGAGCGTCTGCTGGTCGGCTTACGGCCTCAGCGGCCCCAACGGCACCGGCGGCGGCTTCTCCGCAAGCGCTGCCAATACCGGCTTGCCGGTAACTGGTAAGGGCGTCATTTACGGCGACAACCTTTACGACGCTTTTGACATCGGCTACCTGACCGGCTACGGGTACTACGTTGACTCCATTTACACTGGCGAACAGTGGACCGTGTTGACCAAGCTGAAGGCCAACAAGGTAGACAAATACGGCCATTTCCATGGCTCCTATAGCTGGATCGGGCTTGCCAGCTATAGCACCTTCGTGTTCGGCGACAACTACGGCTACCTGTCCTCCAGCATTCCGAAAGCAGGGGGCAAGGAAGCTTCCCGCGGAACAACTGCCGGCAAGCCGGTGGCGAGACCGAAGAAGTAACGACTCTCGATTCCTGTGTTTTTCATTAAGCCACGCTGATTCACGGCGTGGCTTTTTTTTGGTATGCTGAGGGTCATCGGTCGTTCGCCATTCTGCGGAGGAACGCAGATCTGTCCGTTACTCGCGAACGACCAACGACCAACGACAATTTGGGGGAGATCAAAGAAATGGGCAGATTGACTGCAGCTCTGCTTCTGGCGGGCTGCGCTACGTTGCAAGGATGGGCACAGGCGCCGTCAGGGCAGAGGCCGCCGGAGCAAGCTCCCGCGGCAGAACAAAAATCAGCGGATCAGAATCACAAGCCGGAACAGACACCAGATAATCATCCCGCCGTGCCCGCAAGCTCGGGCGAACAGGCGACCACAACGCCGCCTGAGCAAAGCGGGTTTCCACTGGATCAGTTTCAGGAATTTTCGGCAATCATGACGGGAGGCGTTCTTCCCATGAGCGACTGGGACGGGTATATCTACCGTTCCGGCAAGCTGATGAGGATGCAGCGCGATACTCCACAGCCCAGCTATTTCATCACCGATTTGGCAAAACAGCAAACGCACGGCTTGGCGGCCAGCGGGTGCATCAAGCTCAATTATCCCTATTCGCGTGCTTTCCCCTTTTTCCTCTCGGGGCCTGGATACAAATACGAGCGCGTTCCGGCTGGCGAAGAAACGGTGGACGGCCATGTGTGCCGCGTAGAGGACATCACAATTCTTGCTCCGAAACATCCCCAGCCACTCAAGATCAGGTTGTGGGAGGCGGAAGATTTGCAGGGTTTCCCGGTCAAGATCGAGAATCGCCGTGCCAATGCCGCGCGTTGGAGCATACATTACAAGAACGTAGTGCTGGGCCCTCAGGATCCCACGCTCTTCGTGGTTCCGGACACGTGCCAATCGTCGGCCGGTTTCGTGCGCCCAACCCCAAAACCCAAGACAGCGCCGGCCGGAAAGCCGCAATGAGCCGTGAACTGCGAGTCGTCAGCCGGGGCGCGTTCCGTCCCGGATTTGTAACTGCTAATTTATAATTTGTGGTTGGAAGGAACCTGGGCGGCTCTGCAGTGACAGATTACCAACCGTGGATTTCCAGAATAGGATGTTCGGCATGCGTGTGATTCGTTGGCTTTTGTGTGTCGTGGCCTTGACGGCCGGCGCGCTCGGTGGAAACCAGCCCGACACGCCCAAACCGGATGCGCCGCAGGCGCCGTCATATCCGAATATTATTTTGATCACGATCGACACCACCCGCGCCGATCGCATGGGATTTTTGGGCTCGAGACGCGGATTGACTCCGCATCTGGATGAAGTGGCGCGGCAGTCGGCGGTGTTCACGCGCGCCTACTCGCAAGCTCCTTTCACGCCGACGTCGCACGCGACCGTTCTTACGGGCACATATCCGCAGTACCACCAGGTACTTAACTGGGGGACACTGTTGCGCAAGGATATTCCGTACATGCCCGATATCCTGAAGGCCCACGGTTATACGACGGCGGCATTTGTCGGTTCTATAGCTCTGGACCCGGGCTGGGCCGTACCAGGGTTTGAGCGCGGGTTTGACACCTACGACTCCCACTACAGTCGGGAAGGCTATAGCCCGAAGACCCGCTACCAAACCACCGAGCGGCGAGGGGGCGAGGTGGTGGCGCGGGCGCTGGCCTGGCTGAGCCAGCATCAGCAGGGTCCATTTTTCCTCTGGGTGCACCTGTTCGACCCGCACGAACCCTACGACCCGCCTGAGCCGTACAAAACGCGCTATGCCAAGGCGCCGTACGACGGAGAGATCGCGTATGTGGATTCGGCGTTGGGCAAGTTCTTCAGCCAATTGAAAGCGTCCGGTCTTTACGATGGGGCGCTGATTGCTATGACCGCCGATCACGGCGAGTCGCTGGGAGCGCACGGGGAAGACCAGCACGGCATTTTTGTTTATGACGAAACCATCCACGTGCCGCTGTTCATCAAGCTGCCGCATGGTCAAGCCGCTGGGAAACGCGTCGAGGATACGGTGGAACTGGCGGATATCATGCCGACGCTGCTGGAAACGGCGGGCATTGAGGTGCCGAAGGAAGTGCAGGGCACATCGCTGGGGGAGCTGATGAAGCCCGGACCGGAAGGCGAAGCGGCGGCGCAGGCCTGGCGCGATCGGGGCGCCTATTCCGAGGCGGATTACGGGCACCTTGCCTTTGGCTGGAGCGCGCTGCAGTCGTTGCGGACGGAGAAGTATACGTATATTCAGGCGCCGCGCCGCGAACTATACGACAGTGCGGTGGACGCAAAGGCGCAACACAATCTGGCTTCCGCATCTCCGGCCGTGGCGGACACGCTGTCGGCCCGGCTGGAGGTCTTCCGGCAGAAGACGACCAACGCGCGACAAGCGCCGAAGGCCGACCTGGACGCTGCCAGCATGAAGAAACTGGCGGTGCTGGGATACATGGGTTACAGCAGCGAGAGTTCTTTGTCCGCTTCCACTGAGCGGGGGGCCGACCCCAAGGACAAAATCCAAATTGCCAACACTATCCTGCGGATCAGCAGTGCCCTTCAGGATTTCCGCTGCGACAAAGCGATGCCGCAGCTGCAGAAAGCGCTCCGCGCCTACCCCAGTACCGCCATGCTGCATTTCTTTATGGGTGGATGTTATCTGGAGAAAAAGGATTACGAGAAGGCAGTGCCGGAATTGCGCCAGACAGTGAAACTGGACCCCGGTTTCACCCACGCAGAAATGACCCTGGGCCGCGCATTGATGGAAATGGCCGATTACGAAGGGGCGGTGACTACGTTCGAGCACATTGAGGCCACGGCGCCGCAGATTATGTACGCGCACATTTTCCTGATAGTCGGCTACGCCAGGACGAACCGCGTGCAGGATGGTATCAGGGAGTGCCGCACGGTGCTGCAGAGCATACCGGACAACTTCGGGGCTAACCTGAATCTTGGGCGGTTTTTGCTGCAGTCGGGAGACCTGGAGGGCGCGATACCCCCTCTGCAGAAGGCGGCTACGGTTCGGCCGGACAGGCCCGGCCCTCACATATACCTGTCCGATGTCTATGCGCGCTTGGGACGTGAGGAGGATGCGAAGCGGGAAAAGGCTGAGGCCGACCGCCTGCGGGCGCTTCCAAACCGGTCACCGGACGCAACCCCGGATGACAAGCCGGATAGCGACCTGTCCAAGCCAGAGTGAGAGGTCGAGCGGCCGATGAGCGGATGTTTTTCAAGCGGTGATGGCGCAAGGAGCGCTCGTTTTGCCATGCCTGTGATTCGTTGTCTCTCGGTTGTTATTGCTCTGGCAGCTGCCGCGCTGGCGGCGGCCCCCAAGCCGCCTTCTTCGAATCTAAAATCCCCTAACATTATCCTGATCACGCTCGATACCACGCGCGCCGACCGCATGGGATTTCTGGGGTCGAAGCGCGGGCTGACGCCGAACCTCGATGCTTTGGCGCGGCATGGGGCGGTGTTCACGCGCGCCTATGCTCAGGCTCCTATGACGGTGCAATCGCACGCCACCATTTTCACCGGCACGTATCCGCAATACCACCAAGTGATCACGATTGGGGTGCCGCTGGCGACGGATCTGCCCTATGCTCCGGAGATCCTGCGAGCGCATGGATATCGCACGGCGGCGTTTATCGGCAGTATGGTCCTTTACCCGCACCCACCGTTCGCCCCTGGTTTTGACCGTGGGTTTGAGACCTACGATGCCGATTTCCGCAATGAAGGCCCGGGAAAAAATCGCTACCGCACCGTCCAACACCGCGGAGCTGAAGTGGTAGCGCACGCGTTGGCGTGGTTGAACAAGCACCCCAAGGGCCCCTTTTTTATATGGGTGCATCTGTATGATGCGCACGATCCCTACGATCCGCCGGAGCCCTACAAGAGCCGGTACGCCTCGGAACCTTATGATGGGGGCATCGCGTACGAGGATGCAGTGGTGGGCAGACTGCTTCGCCAGTTGAAATTGCGCGGGCTGTACGATGGCACGGTAATGGCGGTGATGGCCGACCATGGAGAGTCGCTGGGGGCCCATGGAGAGGATACACACGGGATCTTTCTTTACGATGAAACCATCCGGGTGCCGCTGCTGATTAAGCTGCCGCACGCGAGTGCGGACGGGACACGGATCGAAGATCGCGTGGAACTGGTAGATGTATTGCCTACGCTGCTGCAAGCAGCTGGGATTGAGATTCCGAAGGAAGTGCAGGGGAAATCGCTGCTGGCTCTAATGCTAATGAAGGCGGGAGCGGCAGAAGGTAATCAGACAGCGGAGGCCTGGCGCGACCAAGCGTATGCCGAGACAGAGTATCCGCGAGTCGGATTCGGCTGGAGCGCGGAGCGGTCGCTGCGGACAGGCAAGTATCTGTACATTCAGGTGCCGCGCCGGGAACTGTATGACCAGGCGGCGGATCCCCAGGCGGATCACAACCTGGCATCGTCTTCCGCGGCGGTGGCCGACACGCTGGCAAGCCAACTGGAAGCTTTCCGGCAGAAAACGGCCAGCCAGCGGGAGGCTCCCAAGGCTACGCTGGACCCAGAGGCACAGGAGAAACTGGGAGCGCTCGGATACATGGCCTCGGGCAGAAATGTTTTACAGGGACCGGCCGCCAATCAAGCCACCGACCCCAAGGACAAAATCGAAATTGCCAACATGATCCATCGGGCCTCTGTATTGCATCAAGAAATGCATATCGACGAGTCGATTGCGCTGCTCGAACAAGTGCTTGCCAAAGAACCCGGCTTGTCGCTCTATGCGAGGTTGGGCCTTTATTTGATGCAGAAGCAGGATTACCGAAAAGCCGCGCCGGTCTTGCGTAAGGCTCTGGAGATGGATCCCGATTCGACTGGGACTCGTTTCCAGCTGGCCAGGAGTCTGATGGCGACCGAAGACTTCGTTGCCGCAATACCGGAGTTGGAGAAGCTGGTTGCGAAGATACCGAACGCAGTAGACGTACACAGCTACCTGGAGTTAGCCTATGCCCGCACCAACCGTGTGGCGGACGCCATCAGGGAGTGTCAAACGGTACTGGGGTACGACCCGGAGGACTACGGAAGCTACCTGATTCTTGGCCAGTCCCAGGCGCGGTCGGGAGATCCCCAGGCCGGAGTGGCCACGCTGAAGAAGGCGGTTTCGCTTCAACCCGAAATCCCACTGGCGCATCTTTGGCTGGCAGATGTTTACGATCAGTTAGGCCAGAAGGCGGATGCGGCGCGGGAACGGGAAGAAGCCAAGCGCCTGGGAGCAAGAAACCGGAAGTGAGCGGCAAGTTCTGGTCCATTTGCGTCCTGCCGAAGATGTCATAGCGCGGCCCCCAATGTGTGCGGCTTTGTGCGGGGCGCCCGACGTATGCACCTGCAGCCGCAGAACTATGCGTTCACACTCAGGGCATTGCTGGAGCTGCTCGTGGTGGACGGTGGATTGCTGACCGGCGGCACCGTGGGCGGCTTGTGAACGGCGGGTGGCACAACGGGCGCTGGGCCAACGGGCTCCTTGCCTTTGACGACCGGCGGCACTGTGGTGGGCGGCTCGTGAACGGCGGGTGGCACAACGGGTGCTGGACCAACAGGCTCCTGGCCGTTGACGAACGGCGGCACCGTGGGCGGCGCCTGAACGACCGGCGGCGCGGTGACGGGTGGGGCGGTGGGTGGCGCCTGGACGACGGGTGGCACAACAGGCGCCGGGCCAACAGCGCCGGAATTGTAGGCTGAGATGGCCGTTTGGGCCTGCTGGTTTTGCTTGCCGAAGGTGGCGGAAAGACTTGCGAAGGCCGACTGGGCTCCCGCAAGATCGCCCGATTGCAGGGCTTGACCGATGGCCTGGAAATCCTGGGCGCGATCGGCTCTCCCAAACGTTTGCCCATTCTTGTAGGGGCCGCTCTGGCCCAGTGCGGTCAGGGTGTTGAAGTCCTGCTGCGCTGCGTTCTGGTTGCCAGTCTGCAAATCCTGTCCGAGTTGGGCGAGATCGGCTTGCCGCTGCTGTAGGTAGGCTTGCACTTGCTGGTAAATCGAAGGCGTGGCGTCGGCTGCGGTGGCGCTGCCTGGCTGCGTGCTGGCGAGGGTTACGACTGCGGCCGCAGTCGTCTGCGATGCACTTTGCGAATTGCCTTTGGTGGTTAACGCAGCAAAGGCTGCCTGTGCTCCGGCCAAGTCGCCGGATTGCAAGTCTTGGCCGATGGTCTCGAAAGCCTGGGCGCGAGTGGACTTTAAGAAAGGCTCGGAATTGGCGAAGGGCCCGCTTTGCCCGAGCGCTGCCAGAGTGTTGTAGGCTTGCTGAGCGCCGTTCAGATCCCCGCTTTGAAGAGCTTTGCCGAGTTGCTTAAGATCGGCGTGACGGTCTTGGTAGAAGCTTTGGATCTCCTGATAAATCGATAAGCTGGAAACTGCCGCCGTTGACATAAGTTTTCTCCCGATCGCTCGTTGCCGTTACATCGCCACAGAGGCTCAATTGCCGCCCTGCAAACTTCATCGGTTGAACGGGAGAATGACTTTAGGGGAAACGGAGAGCTCCCGAGGTCCAATAGCGACGCATCGGAAGTAGAGTGCGAGACAGGAATATGTCTTGCCACTGCGGAGGCGAAAAAGCCGGAGCAGTTGGTGCTCCGGCCCGAGTTACTCGAGGGGTCTTGCGCTTAGGCGATCAGCGTCTTTTCGAAGTGCTCGCAGAGTGTGGTCTCCAGCGTGTAAAGCTTGCGTGTCATGGGAGTGGTCATATAGGGCCTGAGTATCTGCTCGACCCTGGGGGACCACTCTTGCTCATTGCGCTCGAGATCCTTCTTGTCGGTCCAGAGAGTGACCGCCAGCATCTTTTCGGTCTTGTTCTCGGGCACAAGGGGAAGGATTTCGAGGAAGCCATCCTGCTTTTTCAGAATGGGAAGGACCTCTTTTTTTACGACGCGAATGAATTCGTCTTTCTTCTCCATTAGCGGAACGAACTCAAGGATGCGTGCGAACATGGGAAAGTCTCCTTTCGCTCTTGGAATTGTGAAATTGGTTCCGCGAGACTTCTGTCTGGCCCGGGTCTGCGGGATCGAATGGCAGCGTATAACGGAGCCGGGTGGTTTGCAGTGATGGATGGGCGGGGCCAGTGTGATGATTTTCGGGTGTTCTTGTTCCAAAATGGGAAGCTGACTTCACTTCTCCGGGCGCACAAGTCTGCGCCTTTTTTCCGGCGTATGCTAAAGCATGGTCTGGTGGCGAAGCATTTTCGCGGTGCTTGTCGGGTCGCTGCTGTGCGGCGCGGCGTTTCCGCAAGCGGCCGCAGCTCAGCCGGCGCCTCCACCCGCCTTGCGAGCCGCCGTGCCGCTGCTGTGCACGGAGAATAGTGGAGCCGCCCGCACGCGCGTTCGCGGCACCGGAGTCATCGCCGATTCCGGCGGCACGTTGCTTACGGCGGCGCACGTCATTCTCCAGGCGCGCTCCAACTGCACGCTTAGTGTGATGGTCCCGGATGAGGAATGGATCCACGCCGGGCGATTGCGTGCCTTCCTGTTGGGAGATTGCCACCTGAGCCAACCACTGGATCTGGCGGTGTGCCTCATTCATCCTGCGGAGAATAGCCGCGACTGGGGCTATCTTCGCGCGGCTCGGATCCGGCTGCGTCCGGCCACGCCCGGCGAACCGGTATGGGTTACTGCCTTCACCGGTTGGGGTTTGCTGCCGCTGACCCGCAGCGGGCATATCACGGGGCGCCAGAACTACCAGCGCAAGGATGGATGCCGCTGCGACTTCGCGACCGACATTACGGCCGTCGAGGGCATGAGCGGCAGCCCGGTGATCTCCAGCGAAGGAGAAGTTCTGGGAATTCTGACGCTGGCGGGAAACGGAAAGTTTCGCGGCCTTTCTTTCGGTGTCAGTTTTGAGGAGGCAAAAAGCTTTTTGACCGCCGAGGGTGTGATTGCCTGGGGTGGCTTCGTGGATCGCCAAAAATTTGCGGCTCGGATGTTGGAGGTTCGAACATTAGAGACTCGGACACTGGATCCGATCCGGCTCAAGCTAGACCGAATCCCGAGTTGCGTGACCAGAGGGCGGCTGTCTCTGCGCGGTTAATGAATTTAGGACGCTACCCATGTTTGATCCCATTTTCCTTTTTCCCGCGCGGCAATTATAATCGCCAATCACCGTAATCCCGTGCAAGTGTTGACGGAAGACAGACCCCGACCAGGAGAGTGCATGGTTTCTGGCGAGGCTGGCCCCGTCAAACGCTGGTTGCCAGTTCGATTCTGTATTCGGTCAGTTGTGACATTTTTTTTGCATTCCCTGGAGGCGCAGTAAAGAACATGGAAAAACTAGTTCGTATCGCTCTGGCAGCTCTCTTTCTTCTAGGCATCGCTTGCGCTCAGAACGTTCCGGCAATCGATGTATTCGGCGGCTACTCGTACCTCAACTTTGACATGCCGGCGAGCACGGAAACGAACGCTGCGCACCTGGCTCTAAACGGTTGGGAATTTTCAGGCGCTGTCCACGTGTTTCGTCGTTTTGCCGCTGAGGGAGAGGTCAGCGGCCACAACCTTAGCGATTGCGCTGGTGAGTCGGGTATGAATTGCAGCGATTTCTCCTATATGGGAGGGCTGCGTTATAACTTTGGAAATCACTCAAGCAAGATCACGGGCTTTGTACACGGCCTGGTTGGGCAAGACCGGGCGGATCTTCCAATTTCCTCGTCTTCGACCACCCAGTCCGATACGTCCCTGGCGTTCGCTGCGGGTGGTGGCATTGATTATTGGTTCTTTCGGCACGTCGGATTTCAGTTGGGGCCAGCCGATTACCTATTTACCCGTCACCTGAACAACTTCGACGGCATCAATGTTCCCATCCAGAACAACATCCGCGTCTCTGGCGGAATCGTTTTTCGATTTGGCGGTGAATCTGCTCCTAGTGAGCCCAAGGCTAGGTCCCGGCGTGCTGCTTCTGTTTCTACTTCTACTTCTACGAGTCGACCCGCGACCGTTGCGGCAGCCGCGCCTCAGCCTGCTCCGCTGTCGGTGAGTGTGCCGGGCCGCGGGATGTCGATCCCTGCGTTCGGCCTCGTGGTCGCGCCCCAGGAATTTGACGGAGCGAAAATTGTGGAGATCGTGCCGGGAGGCGTCGCGGAGATGGCATCCATGAAGGTCGGCGATCTCATCAAGTCCGTGGATGGCAAGCCGGTAAAGACGCCGATGGAATTGGTCGCTGAACTATCGGACAAATCCGGGAAAGTTCGCATCGGTATTCAGCGGGGCGACTTTGCGACGGAGACACTGATCCTGCTGGGCGCTCACTGACGATTGCCGTAAACCGGATGTCGAGCGGTCTGGATCGTGCCGAGGGCAAAGGCAATGGCGGGGATATGGGGGACTGCTGCGCCCGGGGAGGTTCGAACTCCCGACCTCCAACTCGGGAGGCAGTCTAAGTGCCATCGGCCTTCCGAGAATCGGACACTCTCAGCATTCAGCCCCACCCCGTGCGCCTCTGAGAGAAAATAAGCCTTTGCAGGCAGCTTCATGCGTGGCTTCGAAAAACTGGCTCTCCGGGTCGGCGTGTTGACGTTTCTCGCCCCGTGCCTAGCACAAACTCATCCCGCTCTGCCCAACGCTTCGCACAAACTCGAGATCACCGTCACCGACGAAAACGGCGTCGCCGTTCGTTCCGCCTTGGTGCTCCTCACCACGGCCGCGCAAGCCAGTCCGCTGCGTTGCGAAACCGACTTCGCCGGACACTGCACCTTCACCGGCCTGCCCGCCGCCACCTTTCAGCTTCGGGTCGAGAAGCAGGGCTTCTATTCCGCAGTCCTGCCTTCCGTCCAGCCAGAGGTCACCGCCGCGGTGGACGTCACTCTTTCCCACCTCGAGGAAGTCCGCTCCGTCGTCAACGTTAACGAGTCTCCCCCCGCCATCGACGCCGCTCAGGTTTCCTCCAAGGACCAAATCTCCGGACTGGAAGTCATTGATATCCCCTACCCGGCGACCCGCGACTACCGCAACGTGGTGAATTTCATTCCTGGCGTTGTGCAGGATACTTCCGGCCAGCCCCATGTTGCCGGCGCCCAAACCTATCAGGCGCTCACCCTGCTCGATGGCTTCAACGTCACTCAGCCCGCCAACGGCCTTCTGCTCGTCCGCGTCAGTTCCGACGCTTTCCGCTCCATCGAGGCCGAACCCAGTCGCGAGCCCGCCGAATACGGCAAAGGTTCAGGCGGCGTCCTCGGCTTGAACACCGGGATCGGCGACGATCATTTCCGCATCCTCGCCACCAATTTCATTCCGGCGGTGCAGGACAAGAACGGCATTGCTCTCGACCAATGGGTGCCGCGCGTCACGTTTTCCGGTCCGATTCACACCCGCAAAATGTGGTTCTTCGACGCGCTCGAGGGCGAATATGACAACACCATCATCACCCAACTGCCGCCCAATGCCGATGCGGACCACTTGTGGCGAGCCGGCAATCTCGCGAAAGTCCAGACCAATCTCACCTCGCGCAACATCCTTACCACCAGCTTTCTCTTCAACTATCTCAACGACCAGCACTCCGGCCTCTCGCCTTTGCAGCCCGTCTCCACCACTCCGACCGACGCCGAATCCGCCTATGTCGGAACCGTCAAGGACCAGCATTACTTCAGCGGCGGCGAACTTCTCGAGGCGGGTTTCAACGTCTCCCAATACAACCTCGCGCTAACCCCGCTCGGCACCCTGCCTTACTACATCACTTACGATTCCGCCGGCGGCAACTACTATCTCAACTCGCACACTAACGCCCGCCGATGGCAAGGCTTGTCGAACCTGTACTTGCCCCCGCACTATGCCCACGGCCGTCACGATATCAAGCTCGGCGTCGACCTCGACCGCATCGACTACGACGCCCGCTTCACTCGCCAGCCGATTTCTTTCTGGCCTGCGACCACGGCCAACGGCCCATGCCCCACCAACGCCAACGGAGTCCCCATCCCGCCCTATAACTGTGCGCTCTACTCCGCATTTTCCAGCGGCAACTATTCCACCACATACAATTTTGAAACCAGCGCTTATGTGGAAGATCGCTGGCTGCTCATGAATCGCTTCCTCCTCGAACCCGGCCTCCGTCTCGATTGGGATGAAATCGTCCGCCGTCCGCTGCTCTCTCCTCGTCTCGCCGGTACTTACGTCCTGGACGACTCCGGCAACACCAAGCTCTCCGCCGGAGTGGGCCTGGTGTATGACGCCACCGACCTCATCCTCATCGCGCGCCCCAACGCCGGAGAACGGCAAGACTACTTCTTCTCAGGCGGCCAGCCCACTAATCTTGACGGTACCCCTATCTCAACCCCAACTCCCGTTCTCTCCACTTTCTCCGTCAACCGCCAAAGCCTTCAGGCGCCGCGCTTCCTGAATTGGAGTGTCGCACTCGAAAAGAAACTCCCGGCATCCTTATTCCTGAAGGCCGAATTCCTCGAGCGCCGCGGCACTCGCGACTTTGTTTACGACACGCCCGACAATTTGCCCGGCGGCAACTTCATCCTGCAAAACACGCGGGACGACCGCTACAAGGCGTTCCAACTGAATTTGCGTCGCAGCTTCCGCCAGCGCTATATGGTCATGGGCTCCTACATCCGCTCCAGCACGCACTCCAATCAAGTTCTAGATTTCAATGTGGACGCTCCAATCCTTGCTCGCGTCCTCCTCCCCGGAACTCCCCCCACCCTCGTCGGTCCGCAGGCTCCTGGCCCTTTGCTCTGGGACGCGCCCAACCGCTTTCTCTCCTGGGGTTTCCTGCCGTTCTTCCGCCTCCCTATAATCCACGAACTGGATCTCGCCTACTCCGCCGAGGCGCGCTCCGGATTCCCCTTCAATGTCTTCACCGATCAGCAACTCCTGGCCGCAGCGCCCAGCTCCTATCGCTTCCCAACTTATTTCACTTTGAACTTGCATCTGGAAAAGCGTTTTCACCTTTTCGGCTACTACTGGGCGCTGCGCGGCGGCTTCGACGACATCACCGGCCGCTCCAATCCGGTTGTCGTCAATGCCGATGACAACTCTCCCCAGTTCCTGACTTTCAGCGGCTACAATCGCCGCGCCTTCACCTCCCGCATCCGCTTCCTCGGCAGAAAGTAACCGCCCTGCCTCTCCTGCATGTGAATCGCTCGATGATCCGGAGAATCGTAGTTCTGGAAGATCGTGGCTCTGGAAAGTCGTGAAGCCCAGGCGTGGGGGCGGGCCCTCCGGTGAGATCGCGCAAGTAGGCTGGAGTGGTACGTGAATACCGTGGTTGACGAACCGTAAACGGTTGAACCGTAACGGTCGAATCTTGGGAGCAACCCCTTGCCATAGGAGTAGAATCTGATCAAGTAGCAGCGCGCCGGCCTTGTACATAGGCGCCTGGCTCGAAACTGCGCTCCCATGTTCGAAGGGAGGTACAGATTATGAGCAGATCCGGTCTTCTGAGATCCCTCTTCGCATTTGGTGTTTTCATCGGTCTCACTCTCACGCCAATTCCATTATTCGCTCAGCACGGCGGCGGCGGTGGTGGTTCCCACGGCGGTGGTGGCGGCGACGGTTCCCATGGCGGCGGAGGCTTCCATGGCGGTGGCGGATCTTATGGCGCCGAGCGGTCTTCTGGCGGCGGAAGTTACGACCAAGGCGGCGGCTTTCGTGGCGGATCAGTGGCGGGGCGTGACGGAGCGGGCAGCCGTTCGTACGGCGGGTCTGAAGCTGGCCGCAATTCCGGCTCGTCAGAAAGTCATTCGTCGAATCTTCGTCCCGCAATCAACGATGGCCAGTGGCATTCGTTCGGCAACTTTCGTAGTTCTGCGCGTTCCAGTGAAGGACGCAATTCCGGAGGGGTGGCGAACTCAAGCCTCTCCGCTCGTAGTGCCGGAAGTTCCGAGGGCGGTTGGCACTCTTTTGGCCCGTCCAGAGGCGCAGCGGGTTTCGTCGGCGGAGCCTCCCGCGCGCGGGGCTTCGGTTGGGGTGGCAATGGTTGGCGAGGCGGTTGGCCCGGCTACGGTTGGGGCGGTGGCTTCGGTTGGGGTTGGGGAGGTTGGGGCTGGGGCTTCGGCTTCGGATGGCCGTACTGGGGCGGCTACTGGGGACTTGGCTGGAATCCCTGGTGGTACGATCCTTACTGGTATGCCCCGTTGGTTTACACATACCCGGATTACAGCTACGACTGGTCCGACAATCCGCCGCCATACGCTCCGGATTCGTCGTATAACTACGACCCGTCGGCAAGCGACCTGAACGCGCCCAGCTTGAACTACGATGCTTACTTCAGTCTCAACAGTGACGCGAGCCCGGGCAACAGCGGTTCAGTCCAGAACGGACAGACGCCTCAGCCCGAGGCTGCGCCGAACAGTGCGGCTCCGGCGGCCCAGCCTTAGCCGCGCTGCATGGTCTTCCTGAACAAGATGGTGGCTTCCGATCCGCGCCTGCCTTTCGGTGGTGTGAAGCACTCAGGCCACGGGCGCGAACTCGCCGTGCAAGGGATTCGCGAATTTATGAACATCAAGACGGTGTGGATCCAGTAGTGGAAGCGCGACCAGTCCGCATATTCGCAGGCCCGCTGTTGGTGGTGCTGCTGGCCGCGCTCGCGCTGCCGGCCGCGGCGCAGGGAGGGCCGCCCTTCATCACCGACGACCCCGGCACTCCCGGCGACGGCAACTGGGAGGTCAACGCCGCGCTCTACAGCGAGCGCCATCCCACCGAGCGCATCTATAACGCCCCCATCCTGGACATCAACTACGGCCTCGGTCCGCGCATCCAGCTCAAGTACCAGGTGCCGTACCTCGTTGTTGGCACCGACGACGGCCCGACTCGAAGCGGCTTGGGCAAGTCGCTGGCGGGCGTGAAGTGGCGATTTTACGATAGCGATGAGAAGGGCCTGGAGATCTCGACCTATCCCCAGCTCGAATTCAACAACCCCACATCCTCAGTGGTGCGCGGACTCACGGACGCTGGCGTCAGGTTCTTTCTTCCCATTGAGGTAACCAAGAAGGTCGGGCCATTCGAGATCAATCCTGAAGCGGGCTATTGGTTCGCCGACAAAGCGGGCGCGGCCTGGGCCACTGGCGTGGTGGTCGCTCGGGAGGTCAGCAAGCGGCTGGAGCTGGATGGCGAGTTGTATGCCACCGCCAACACCAATGGTTCCAACCACTGGAACACCTATGATGGCGGAGGCCGCTACAAGCTGGGAGAGCACTTTGTGCTGCTGTTCATGGCCGGACGCAGCTTCCGCAGGCCGTCGAGCGGCCAGCCGCAATTGTTCGGCTACTTGGGAATGCAGTTTCTGTTTTCCACGAAGCACCAGAAGGAAAGCCCGGCGGAGACCGGCCAGCGGTAGCGGATGACATTACTTCGCCTTTGGTTCGCCTTGCGTCTTTTCTTGTCCTTTCTGCGTATATCCCAGTAGTATGCACGCAACGACTTGTTATTTCGTCAATGCAATGGTGGATGAGAAGAGTGAGATCGCGCAGGGATTGCGTCGTCGCGATCCCGACTTGCTCGACCGCCTCATCGAGCAATACCAGCACCGGCTGCTGCGTTACCTGATGTCGCTGACCCGCAACCGGGCCACCGCCGAAGACCTTTTTCAGGAGACCTGGATTCGCGTTCTGGAACGCGGACGGCAATACGACGGAAAACATGAGTTCAGCGCGTGGCTGTTCTCCGTGAGCCGCCACCTGGCCATCGACTTCTTCCGGCGCAAACAGCCGGCTAGCCTCGACGGTCTGCTCGAGGACAAAGACAAACCGATGGACCCGCCCGCGTCGGCAGAGCCCTCTGCGTTTGATCTGGTGGCGCATCGCGAACTGGGCGAGCGGATCGCCGCCGGACTCGATCATGTGGCTGCCGAATATCGTGAGGCCCTTGTGCTTCGTTTCCAGGAAGGACTGTCGTTGGAAGAGATTGCCGTGGTCACCGGCGCGCCGCTTGGCACGGTGAAGTCCCGGGTATACCGTGGCCTGAGCGCGCTTCAACCGTGGCTGAAAGGAATACGGGGATGACCAACACGGGGATGACCAACACAGGGATGACTAACAACGATCACGTGCGCGCCCGCCGGATGCTCGCCCTCGCGGACGCCGGAGAGCTGCCCGCCGCAGACCGCGCTTGGCTGGAAAGCCACCTGGAAGCGTGCGACTCTTGCCGCGCCTTTGCCCAGGACACCGGCGACGTTGTTCGAGCGCTGCGTTCGATTCCTGTGGCTGCCGACCGGACCTTGGTCGCCGCCACCCAAATGCGCGTGCGGTTGCGTGCCCGGGAGCTGCGGCAGCGCGATGAACGCTTGTGGTTGGTTGGCGCCTCCTGCGTAGCGGTGACGCTGGCCGCCGCCTTTACGAATCTCGCGTGCTGGCGCGGTTTTACCTGGCTGGTGGAGCGCACCCATGTTCCCGCAGCCACTTGGCCGGTCGCCTTTGTCGCGCTCTGGATCGTGCCCGCGCTGGCTGCCAGTGTGCTGTTGCTGGCCAAGGGCACGCACCTGGCCGATCACAACAGCTGAACCCAGGGATTGAGAGAAGGAGACACATCGATGCAAGTGCGAAACGAAACTCGGACAAGATTCTCGGACGAGATCCGCATTATTTCCCCCGTTGCCTATTTCATCGCTTTCCTGGCCTTTGCCGGAATGCAGATTCTTTTCGCCACGGTGGTGGCCAGCGATCCGAAGGCTCCTCCCCTCTGGGCCCGAGAATGCCTCGCACTCCTCTGCGGCGGCCTGCTGGCCGTGTGGGTTCTGCTCATCGGATATGTGAACCGGGACGCCGGCCGGCGGGGCATGAGCCGGCTTCTGTGGACGCTGGTGGCGATCTTCGTTCCGAACGCGCTGGGGATCGTCCTGTACTTCATTCTGCGCAAACCGCGTCTCGGGTCCTGCCCGCAATGTGGGACGCACGTGGAGGCGGGCTTCGCTTTCTGTCCCAAGTGCCGCTACCGCTTGCAGCCAGTCTGCCCGCAATGCCAGCGCGGAGTCCAGCCGGGCGATGTGTTTTGCCCGTACTGCGGAGGCGCCTTGGATACGACGGCTCGCGAGGCAGCACCCTTGTGAAACAGAAAATGTGAGTCAGGAAAGCTCACGCTTTGTTCAACCGCGAATTTTTCCGGCATACAGCGCCATTCCCACCACGGCATCGATTCCCAGCGCCTCGAGGCTGTCGATTTCGTGCTGCTCGGTGATGCCGCCGGCGACCACCAGGTGTTGTTTAGTGGCGCGCCTTAGCGCATGAACCGCCTCCATCGGGATTCCGCCCATCAAGCCCTCGGTGTCGATGTGGGTATAGAGGAAGGTCTCGCAGAAAGGTTCTAACCCGCGAATCATATCGAAGGCAGTGACGGCAGTCTGGGTGCGCCAGCCATCAATCGCAACTCGGCCTCCGCGGGAGTCGAGAGCAAACATCAGTGCCGACTTCGGAATTGCCTCTGCCAGCGCGCGAGCGTGCTCCTGGTTGATCCGGCCTTCGGTTAGCAACGCGGACCCGATGATAACCTTGCGCGCGCCTAGGCCCAGAATTTCCTGCGCAGTTTCAACGTCGCGAATGCCGCCGCCGACCTGACAGTTCAGTTGGCCGACGATCTGCTTCACCAACGGCCGGTTGTCACCGGCGCCGCGCGCCGCGTCGAGGTCGATGAGTTGGACGATGGGGTACTTGGAAAAGCGCTCGATCCAGTAATCGAAGTTATCGAACTCCAGCTTCTTCTGCTCTCCCTGAACTAACTGCACGATCTTGCCGCCCATAAGGTCGATCGACGGAATCAGCATGGCCACCTCATTGGCACGTTGGCAGCTTGCAGTTCGCGTTTCAATTGGCCAATGTCCTCGATACCGAAATGAAAAATGGAAGCGGCCAGAGCCGCGTCGGCGCTCCCGTTGCGGAAGACGTCAATGAAGTCCTGGGCCGACCCAGCGCCGCCCGACGCGATCACAGGAATGGAAACTGCGTCGGCCACAAGCTGAGTCAACTCACAATCGAAACCAGCCTGCGTCCCGTCGCGGTCCATGGAAGTCAGCATTATTTCTCCGGCACCGCAAGCGGCTGCCTCGCGCGCCCATAGAATCGCGTCGCGGCCTGTGGGAGTGCGGCCTCCGGCAACGAACACCTCGAAACCCCCGCTAACCCGCCGGGCGTCGATGGCCACCACGACCGCCTGCGAGCCAAAACGAGCGGCAATTTTCCCGATCAGCGACGAGTCTTTTACCGCGGCCGAGTTGATGGCGATCTTGTCCGCGCCGGCCGCGAACACGGCTTCGGCGTCGGAGAGTCCACGGATTCCTCCGCCGACGGTGAATGGAATAAACAAGCAGCGCGCCGTGCGGCGGACGACGTCAAGCATGGTGTTGCGTTTGTCACTGGTGGCCGTGATATCGAGCAGAACGATCTCGTCGGCGCCATCGCGGGCGTGAGCAGTGGCGCATTCCGCGGGGTCGCCGGCGTCGCGCAGATTAACGAACTGCACGCCTTTCACAACGCGGCCGTCGTCCACATCGAGACAGGCGATGATGCGTTTGGTCAGCACTTATCGAACCTCATTTATCGAACCTCATTTGTCAAACCCCACAGAAATTCTTGAGAATGAGAAGCCCCACGGTCCACGATTTTTCCGGATGGAACTGCACTCCGAAAATGTTTTCTTGTTCGACGACGGCGGAAAACCGGCCTCCGTATTCGGTCGCCGCCGTGGTCGCGGCGACCACCGGCGATTGAAAAGAGTGGGTGTAATAAACAAAGGAGTCGGACGCGACATTGTGCAGCAACCGCGAGCCTTCCCGGATTGCCAGCGAGTTCCATCCGACGTGCGGCGATTTCACCGAAGACGGAAACTGCCGGCATCTTCCAGCAAAAATTCCTGCTCCCGCCAATTCCGGGGCTTCGTCACTGCCCTCGAACAGCCACTGCATTCCCAGGCAAATTCCGAGGAACGGCTTGCCCGCGCTCGCGCCTTCGAGCACGGCGTCTCGCAAGCCCGTGTTGTCGAGGCCGCCCAATGCGCTGAAGTGCCCGACGCCCGGCAGCACGATCTTGTCCGCGGCTGCGACGGCTTCAGGCTGCGTGGTTACGACGACTTCGGCGCCGAGATAGTCAAACGCCTTCTTTACCGAATTCAGGTTGCCGGCGCCGTAATCGACGATCGCGATCGTTTTTGAGCCGATCATAGAAGCCCCTTGGTGCTCGGCAGCATGCGTCCGAGGCGGCGATCGCGGGAGCAGGCTACACGAAGCGCGCGCGCAAAAGCCTTAAACAGCGCTTCGATCTTGTGATGGCTGGAGCGCCCGTACATCACACGCGCATGAACATTGGCGCGCGCGCCGCGGGCGAAACCCTCGAAGAAGTCGCATAACAGTTCCGCTTGCAGATCGCCAACCCGCGTCGCTCGGACCTTAGTCTGAACCACGGCGACCGCGCGGCCGCCAAAGTCCACTGCCGCCAATCCGAGAGTTTCGTCCATGGTCATCAGAAAATAGCCGGCTCGCAGAATGCCGCGCCGGTCGCCCAGCGCCCGGTCGAACGCCTCGCCCAGGGCGATGCCCACATCTTCCACGGTGTGGTGCTGATCCACATCCAAATCGCCGAGTGCGGCAAGTTTCAAATCGAACCCACCGTGGCGCGTGAAGAGTTCCAACATGTGGTCGAGAAAACGGATCCCCGTGGAGATTTCATATTTTCCTCGGCCCTCGATGTTGAGGGTAATTTGAATTTCTGTTTCCGCGGTTTTGCGATGCAGTTTGGCTTTCCTCATGCCCGCACCTCATTTTGCAAACCAGTTCGCAATCCCAACTGCTCAACCACGTCCCGCAGCGCGGCAATGAGAGTCTCTGTGTGTTCGTCCGATCCCACGGTCAGGCGAACGCAGCCTTCGCATCTTGGGTCGGAATGCCGGTCAGAGTGCCGGTCACGCACCAGAATTCCGCGATCGCGGAGGGCTTGCACAAACCCCGCGTGGGCGGAGCCAATGCGCACGAGCACAAAATTCGCGTGGCTCGGCCAGTAATGCAATCCGAGAGCGCCAAGTTCCCGCTGCAATTTCTCGCGGTTGCTCAGCACTTGCGCGACATAGCGGCCGACGTACTCTTGATCCTGAAGAGCTTCCGGCAGAACGGCGAGCGCGGCCGCGTTGACGTTATAGGGCGAGGCTACGCGGCGGACCATCGCCATCTGCCGCGTCTCTCCCGCAAGAATTCCGATTCGCAAACCGGCGAGGCCGTAAGCCTTGGAAAAAGTTCGCGCCACGAAAAGATTCTCGATCTGCCGCGTGTGGTCAATCCGTGTTTGGTCAATAAGGGTTTCGCCGTGAAATTCGAAATACGCTTCATCGACGAGCACGGCAGCTTGCGGCGCTCGTTGCGCGATCTGCATCAGGACATTGCCTGCGACCGCCGCGCCAGTCGGATTGTTAGGATTAGCGACCGCAATCAGCCGGGTGCGTGGGCTGAGTTGAGCAAGCAGGGCTTTTTCTGGAAAGGTGAAGTTGTCGCCGGCACGGACTTCGATAACGCGCGCGCCTTCGGCCTGCGCGAAGATCGCGTACATGGCAAAGGTGGGCACGACGATGAGCGCTTCGTCCCCGGGATCGAGATAGGTGGAGCAAAGTAAATGAATCGCTTCATCGACACCGTTCGTGAGCAGAACCTGCGCCGGATCGAGCCCGAAGAATCGCGCGACCTCGCTCTCCACCGGCTCGCGCTCGGGATAGCGCGCCAGGAGCTCGGCGTTGAGCGACCGCAGGCGGGCCAGCACGCGCGGCGAACATCCCACCGTGCTCTCGTTGAAATCGAGACGCAGTCCGGTTCGGCCCGCCAAAGGAGGACGATAAGAACGCAGATTCTTTACCGTCTCGCGAGCTTCAAGCATGGGAGCACCTCACTCGGAAAGCTTCCGCGTGTCCCTTCAAGCCCTCGGCGGTTGCGAGCGCAATGCCCGGCGGCGCGATGCGGCGGATTCCTTCGCGGGAAACTTGTTGGCAGGCAATGACGCGGACGAAATCGAGTACGCTGAGGCCGCCACGCACACGGGCCATCCCACCCGTGGGCAGCACGTGGTTCGGTCCGGAGACGTAATCCCCCGCAGCCTGCGGTGTGAATTCGTCCAAGAAAACCGCGCCCGCGTGCTGCACCAGCGGCGCCAGCGCCGCCGGGAGTGTGAGATGCTCGGGCGCGATAAGATTTGCTATCTCGACGGCCTGTTCAAGAGAAGCGACCAGAAGAATGGCGCCACGACGCGCGAGCGAGTGGGCGGCGATCGGGTTTGCGCGTGCGCGCTTCCGCGCCTCCTTCTGAACCTTGTTCGCTAACGCGCGCGAAGTTGTTATGAAGATGCACAGCGCGTCGGGATCATGTTCCGCCTGCGCCACGAGATCGGAAGCAATGCACGCCGGATCGCCGCTTTCGCTGATGATGACGGCTTCGGTGGGACCAGCGAGGAATTCAATGGCGCAATCGAAAGCCACAAGTTTCTTGGCCGCGGTCACGTATCGGTTGCCCGGGCCGACGATCTTGTCTACGCGCGGGATCTCTTCCGTTCCATAGGCAAGGGCGGCGATGGCCTGTGCCCCACCGACCCGGTAGAACTCGCGCACGCCGAGGAATGCAGCCGCCGCCAACGTTGCCTGCGCCGGGCGCGGAGACGCGACGCGAATCTGCTTGACACCGGCTACCTGCGCGGGAATCACCGTCATGAGCACCGTGGAAGGCAAAGGATAGCGGCCGCCCGGGACATAGCACCCCACCGATTCCAGAGGGCGCACTAACTGGCCCACAGAGACGCCGGGCTGAATTTCGCGCCGCCACTCGTTGAACAATTGGGGCGCTTGCCACTCCGCATAGCGGCGGATGTTGCCCGCAGCTTGCTTGATCGCGTCCTGCAGCTCTGGATCAGTTTGCTCCCAAGCCTCCTGGAGATCGGCCTCGGGAACGCGGAGTGGCTCGCCCTTGCGCAATCCGTCCCAAAGTGTGGCGTAGCGGCGCACGGCGCGATCACCGTTGCGCCGGACTTCACCCACAATGCGGCGGACGGCAGGCTCGACATCTGCCAGATCGGTCGCGCCGCGCTCGGCCAGCGCAGTCACAAGACGAACCTGCTCGGCGCCTTCGAGAATGCGCATTGCATCATTGCGGGTCACAGCATCGCGCATCACCTTGTTGCGCATCACATCACCACCTTGTTCAGCGGATACTCGACGATGCCCTGAGCGCTGGCTTGCTTGAGCTTAGGAATCAGCGACCAGGCGGTGTGCTCCTCAATCACTGTGTTCACCGCGACCCACTCGCCATCGGCCAGGGGCGCGACGGTCGGATTTTTCAGAGCCGGCAGAAGTCCGAGAACCGCGGGCAAGTCTGATTTGCGCACATTGAGCATCAGACCGACCCTCCCCAGCGCAGCGATAGCTCCGCTCAGCATGACGGACAGGTTTTCAATCTTTTCTCGCCGCGCAGGATCGGCCCAGGCGGCCTTGTTTGCGACCAGTTGCGTGTTCGACTCAAGAACGGTTTCGAGGATTCTCAGGTGATTGGCGCGCAGTGAACTTCCCGTCTCAGTAACCTCGACAATGGCGTCTGCCAGTAACGGTGGCTTGACTTCGGTTGCGCCCCAGGAGAACTCGACCCGCACGGAAACGTTGCGGCTCGCGAAATAATTGCGGGTGAAACTGACCAGTTCGGTGGCGATAATTCGCCCTTCAAGGTCTTCGAGTTTCTGGAAGTTCGAATCCTCCGGGACGGCCAGCACCCACTTGACGCTGCCCATGCTTTGTTTGGCATAGATCAGGTCGGTGACCTTGACCACTTCGAGGCCGCTTTCGAGCACCCAGTCCAGACCGGTCAAGCCCGCATCCAGGGCGCCGTGTTCGACGTACCGTGCCATTTCCTGGGCACGAATGAGCAGGCATTCGATCTCGGGATCATCCGTGGCGGCAAAATAAGAGCGGGCGTTGGTGTAGACGCGCAGTCCGGCGCGGGTGAACAGGCTCAACGTCGCTTCCTGCAAGCTTCCTTTGGGAATACCCAGCCGCAATTTCATCGCTCCGCCCTTTCTGGCACAGCTCTTTCTTGTCCGACCTTCTCCCTTCCAAAGACGGCGGTTCCGGGCGCGCTTCCCAGAGGAAGTTCCTGCGTAAAGCAGGAGCGCGTTCCGGTGTGGCAGACCTTGCCCTCACCGAGCACGCGGACGCGCAGCAGCACCGTATCCCGGTCGCAGTCAGTCCAGGCGGCGATGACTTGCAGATGATTGCCGGAGCTTTCTCCCTTGGTCCACAGTTTCTGGCGAGTGCGGCTGTAGAACGTCGCGAATCCAGTGTGCAGGGTCATATCCAGCGCTTCCCGGTTCATAAAGCCCACCATCAGCACTTCCCCGGTGCCAGCATCCTGAATGACCGCGGGCGCCAGGCCCTGCATCTTGTCGAAGTCGATCTCCATCAAAGCCTCCTAATCTTCGTGTCAGAATCTTGGTGCCATAATCTCAGACCTCGCGCAAAAGCAAAAAGCCCGCTGGGCGAGTTCTGCGCCAGCGGGCTTGGATTTCCTATAAGTGCTTGGTTATCCGTGGTCCCCCGCCGACACGCTCATCGCATGGTGATGATGGTGATGGCGATGGGTCAGCGGAGTCATATTAGGCATGATACTAGGGCAGTAGGATATGGTTGTCAAACTGTTTCTGGGGTCAGGGCCGCGGTGAGGCAGCGATCAGCAGTGCGACGATCCCCACCTCCCGACAAATCCGTTCCTGTCACGTCTAACGGGGGAATCCGCATGTTACGCTTTTTGCGGAGCCTTCGGAGACGCTACGTTGCTTGGCCGGGTCTTTAAAGCATTTCAATATCGCGATTTCCGCCTGATGTGGTTTGGCGCCTGCACCTCCAGCATCGGCACCTGGATGCAAATCGTGGCGCAGGGCTGGCTGATTTACAGGCTGAGCCACTCCGCGTTCCTGCTGGCGCTGGATCAATTTCTCGGCGGCATTCCCATCTTTCTGTTCTCTCTGATCGGAGGCGTGGTAGCTGATCGCGTGGAGCGCCGGAAAATTCTGCTCGGCTCCCAGTATGTGCAGATGACCACCGCCGGGCTGCTCACCATTCTGGTGGCGACGGGCCGGGTACACGTCTGGCACATCCTTTGCCTTTCGTTCATTTCCGGTCTGGCCCAGGCCTTCGGCGCTCCGGCCTACCAGGCGCTGATTCCAACCCTGGTCGAGAGGGAAGACATGCCCAACGCCATCGCGCTGAATTCGATCCAGTTCAACTTGGCGGTGATGATCGGGCCGGCGCTCGCCGGGCAGGCCTTAGCGAGGCTGGGAGAGAAGTGGTGCTTCGGGCTGAACGCGCTTTCGTTCCTCGCGCCCATCGTGTCGCTGTCGATCATCCGCGCCCGCTACCTGCCAGAGAGGACCACGGAGTCGATGTTCACCAGCCTGAAGCAGGGCATTCAGTTCGCCCGCAAGCAGAGTTCGATGGAAGCGCTGATTATTCTGGCTTTCTGCATGACCGCTTTGAGTATGCCCTTGCGCACTTACCTTCCCGTATTCGTGAAGGACATCTTCCATCGCGGTCCGCAAACCTACGGCAATCTCCTCGCGCTCATGGGCCTCGGTTCGATTTGCGGCTCGCTGACCATCGCCAGCGCGGGCAATATAAGAAGAAAGGGGCGCGTCGCTCTCAGCGCGCTCATCTGCCTGGGCGCGGGAATCTCCGGGTTTGCCCTTTCAAAGTCGCTGCCGCTCAGCGAGACCTTCCTGGTGCTGGTCGGCGCATCAATGATGGCGGTTTTTGCCACGGTGAATTCGCTCGTGCAGTTAATTACCACGAACGAAATGCGCGGGCGCGTGATGAGCGTGTACAATTTCGCGTTCCGCGGCGGCATGCCGATGGGGAATCTGTTGTCGGGATGGCTCGTTCCCGTGTTTACCGCCCCGCTGGTGCTCAGTATGAACGGATTCCTGCTCATTCTGCTGGCCCTTTACTTCCTGCTGATCCAACGGCGGCTGGCTGCGCTTTGAAAAACGCGAAGCGAGAAGCGGCGAGGCACATTTCCGCATCGGTGCGCGTGATGGTTGACAGTGATGCCCGTCAACTGTGCAATATCTTGAACACTGCGAGGAAAGCACGCAGCTAACTTATTGGAAACTGGCGCGCCCGGAGAGATTCGAACTCCCGACCTACAGCTCCGGAGGCTGCCGCTCTATCCAGCTGAGCTACGGGCGCGGCTGTACGTTGAGTCTACAACCTTCTCTGATCGCCTTCAAATGGCCGTCGGCAAATCGGATCATCGGTTGATCGGGCCATCGGGCCAGGATTGCCGACCGCAGGCAGGCCATTGGCTGCGTCCTAGGCCTTTTCCATCGCAACCGCGCGTGGAAACATTATCTTGTTTTCGAGATGAATGTGCTGGTGAAGGTCATTCTCAAACGGGATGCTTTGTTCTTAGCTCGCCTCGCGAATCGAAATCGTGATCTTGTAGAACACGGTGAGGACCAATGCGCCGGTCGCCCACACCCCCAGGACGATTCCCAACTCCGGAGCGGTTGGCGCATACGTCGTCACGGCTCCCAACGGGGAAGGCACAAAACCGGCGACAATCAGGCCCATGCCCTTCTCCAGCCACAGAGAAACGAAAACCAATACCGACGCCAGCGCGAGTACTCGTTGGTTTTTGCGAAAACTGGGGACCAGCAAAGCGACCAGAGCGGCTCCCGCCATGCCCGCCGAAAGCCACATATACGGCGCCAGAGGATGCTTTCCCTCCAGTCCAACAAACAGGTACTTTAAAGCCTCGCCATGATCCGGCGCGTGGCTGTAAAGCGCCGTGAACAGTTCCACCAGGAGAAAAAACACGTTCACGGTCATGGCATAAGCGACAATGATCCCCAGTCTGCGGATGACCTCGTTGCCCGCATCGAACGAGGTCAAGCGGCGCAGCAGCAGACATAGCAAGATCAACAATGCCGGGCCCGAAGCAAAGGCCGAAGCCAGGAACCGCGGCGCCAGAATGGCTGTGAACCATAGCGGACGCCCGGGGAGACCGTTATACAGAAACGCCGTGACCGTATGAATGCTAATGGCCCAGGGAATGGAAAAAAGAACCACGGGCCTGAGCCATCGTGGCGGCGGCACGCGTTTGTACTCACAGCCCAGCACTGCGGATGAGATCGCCGCATTCAACAGCAAGTAACCGCTGAGCGCAATCATGTCCCAGAACATCATGGAATGGAGCGTGGGATAGAGCAGCACATAAAACACGCGCATCGGCTGTCCCATGTCCACGAAGATGAATAGCATGCACATGATCACGGCGGCGATGGCGAGAAACTCGCCCAGGATCGTGATCCTTCCAAACTGTTTTACGTCGTGCAGGTAGTACGGCAATACCACCATGACCGCCGATGCGGCGATGCCGACGAAGAACGTGAACTGCGCCACGTAGATTCCCCAGTTGACATCGCGGCTCATTCCGGTAATACCCAAACCATAACTAAGCTGCCGGCAGTAACAGACGAACCCTACGGCCGCCAGGAGCAACAAGAACGCCATCCAGCTCCAGTATCTGCAGCTGCCAGCCATCGCTTTGTCGAGCATGTACATAGTTACTAGACCAGCTACTAGATCAGATAGAAGACCGAAGGCCCGGTGCCTAGCTCGGGTTGGCGCTGCACGGCGTAGCGCACCCGCAAGGCCTGCCTCACCGCCGAATCTTCGTCGTTCAAGTTGCCGAAAACCAGTGCTTTCTCCTTGCATGCTTCCACGCACGCCGGAAGAAGGCCGTCCGCCAAGCGCTCTTCGCAGAAATTACATTTCTCGACCACGCCTTTGGTGCGAGTCGGAAGCTGGGGGTTCAAAGGCTTGATATAAGGCCGGGGATCGAACCAGTTGAAGCTTCGCGATCCATATGGGCAGGCCGCCATGCAGTAACGGCAGCCGATGCAGCGGTGGTAGTCCATCATCACGATGCCATCGCCGCGTTTCCACGTAGCCTGGGTCGGGCAGACCCGCACACAAGGCGGATCGGCGCAGTGATTGCAAAGGACCGGCACCCGGCTTCCCGCCAGGTCCTGGCGCCCGTAGTCGGTCCGCTGGAAAGGGAAGACCTTTTCATACGGTTCCTCCCAAATCCACTTCACTTCGTGGGCGGGATCGGGAATCTGCGGGATGTTGTGGGTCAAGCGGCAGGCGCGAATGCAGTCGTCGCATCCTTTCCGGCATTTCTCGAAATCGATCGCCATGCCCCAGCGCCGCGCCGTGGACCCGCCGGCGGCGATGTTCTTCGAGCCCGGCACAGTCGAGGACGGCTGCGCCGCAGCACTGATGGCCTTTACGAGATTGCCGGAGCCGGCGACCAGCACCGATCCCCCCGCCAGGCGCAGAAAATCCTTGCGCGTGATCTTCATGGTGTTCTCCCCGCCGCCGTAGCGGCGGCCGTGGTTGCCGCTGTAGCAGAAGCATCCTGATGACAATCCCAACAGTAAGGCGCGGACACGGCCACGTAACTGTGGCAGCGATCGCAGAACTTCTCCTTGCTGCCATGGCACTGGCCCAGGCAGGTGTTGGTAAGGCTGACCTTGTAGCTCTTACCGTCATAGGCGTTATAGCGCAACCGATGCTCGCGAACCGCGCCTTCCCGCCAATCGATCAGCAACTGCATGTGGGCGGCGCGCATGTAACTTCGCGGAGCTACGCACGCCGTCTGGTTCGCCGGAAGTTGCAAGTCCGGCTCCTTGGTTGACGTCTTGGCGGCGATGCCTTGCCACATCGGGAAGGTTACGCCGGCCACAAACAGGAACAGCCCGGAGAAGATCAGCAACCGGTCACGCATGCGTCACCTCGGCCGGCAGCGGTTCGCCCCGCAGATTCGTTGTCCGCTCCTTTTCTCCGGTCATGACCAGAGCGTTTCCCAGCAATTCGTGCACGCCGGCGACTTCCACTCCTGGCACCCAATAGTCCATCAGGGTGGGCAGCGTAGCCTTGTCGATGGCGCAAATGCAGGCGAGCAAGTTCACGCCGTGTTTTTCCTTGACGTATTTGACCGCGTTGGCTCGCGGGAAACCGCCGCGCAAACGCATCTCCAGGTTTTCGTCCGTGCCCAGACCGGCGCCGCTGCCGCAGCAGAAGGTCTGCTCGCGAATGGTATTCTCCGGCATTTCGTAAAAGCGGTTGCAGGCGCGCCGGAGAATGTAGCGCGGCTCCTCCAGCAGTCCCATGGCCCGCGCAGGATTGCAGGAGTCATGGAACGTGACCGCCAGATTGTCGTTACGCTTTGCCGCGAGTCTGAGTTTGTCGTGGTATAGCAAATCAGCGGTGAACTCGCAGATGTGCACCATGCGCGTGGAGCGAGCGTTCTCGAATCGCGTCCCGGTGATGGGCGAGACGGGTTCCTCGAGGAAGCCGGCCGGGCCGTTCATGGTGTCCATGTACTGGTGAAGCACGCGCCACATGTGGCCGCACTCGCCGCCCAGAATCCACTTCACGCCCAGGCGGCGGGCTTCCTCGTAGATTTTCGCGTTCAACCGCTTCGTCATCTCGTGGGAGGTGAACAGGCCGAAGTTGCCGCCCTCGGAGGCGAATGCGCTGTAAGTAAAGTCCAGTCCTATTTCATGAAACAGCGTCATGTAGCCGAGCAGGGTATAGTAATGCGGCGTGGCGAAATAGTCGGCCGAAGGCATGACAAACAGGATTTCGGCCCCCTTGCGGTTAATGGGAAGCTCGACCCGGATGCCGGTGATTTCCTCCAGTTCGCCGGCGGCGAACTCCAGGCTGTCTTTGAAGGCGTGCGGCTGGATGCCAAGATGGTTGCCGGTGCGGAAACAGTTGGCCGCCGGTTCCAGGACCCAGTTGATGTTGCAGCCGATCAGGTTCAGCAGTTCGCGGCCGATCATGGTGATCTCGGCCGTATCGATGCCATAGGGACAGAACACCGAGCAACGGCGGCACTCCGTACACTGATAGAAGTAGTAGAACCATTCCTTGACGATGTCTTCGGTCAGCTCCCTGCCGGCGCCGAAGATACGGCCGTTGGTGGTGAAGTACCGGACATAGACGGAACGCAGAAGTTCGGCGCGCACGACCGGCATGTTTTTCGGATCGCCGGAACCCAAGTAGAAATGGCATTTGTCGGCGCAAGCGCCGCAGCGGACGCAGATGTCCATGAACAAGCGGAACGACCGGTACTTCTTCAGCCGGTCCTTCAGCCCTTCGAGTATGATCTCCTTCCAGTTGGACGGCAGTTTCCAGTCGCTGTCGAACGGTTGCCATGGGCGCGGATTCGCCATTCCCAGGTAGGCGACATTCTTCGGCTGTGCGCTGTAACAGAACACACCTTTACGGAACTCGACCTTGGGGTCGCGCCAGTCGCCGCTCGGCGGTTTGTGGTCAATCTGTACTAGAGGTTCCGCCACTCTTGGCCTCGTCCAGTGGAATTCCGGCTGCCTTGATCTTTTCGCGGAATTCGTCTTCCCATTCCGCGTAAGTGTGGGTCTTCACCGGATAGTTCCAGGGATTGATATGCCGCTTCATGCGGCTATTGTTAGCCAGGTTGCGGGTGGGGCTCAGGAAAACACCACCCATGTGCATGAGCTTGCTGAAGGGAAAGTAAACCGCCAATGTACAGACCAGCATCAGGTGAATCACGAAGACTAGGCTCAACCCGGCGGGTATGATCGGATGGAAAGTGGCCAGGCCCAGGGCCAGGCGTTTGACGTCCACCAGGTCAACCCTCATGCTATAACGCATGAGTATCCCGGAGCCGGCGATGCCGAGCACGAGTAAGAGAACAAAGTAGTCGGCCAACTGCGAGAGATAGCGGACGAGAGGGTCTTGCCATCTCCTCAGGAGTAAGTACAATCCGGCGCAAACTAACACCACATCGGAAAAATAGAGTGCGGGAGTGCCAATCTGGAAGAAACTATCCCAACCGGCAAGCACGGTGACAAACGCCGGTACCGGCTGTACCACGAGTCGAAGGTGACGAAGCACAATTACCAGCAGCGCCCAGTGGAAGGCCAGCGCCCCCAGCCAGAGCCATTTGCTCTCGCCGAAAACATATTGCCCATCGTGCAACTCCGCGCGGTTATTGCGGAACAGTGAGCGGAAGAGCAAAATCTCCAGCGCCATCCGCGCCACTGCCCCCATCCCGGTGCTGGGGTTCTCGAGCGATGCGGCCCGGATCCAAGGCAGGGATTTCTGTTGTCCACACGTCGTCGGGATGCGGAACGGCACCGGAGACAATGCCCATTGCGCTACGCGGTAACAGAAACCGGCAAGAAATATCGCCAGCGCGGCGTAGGGCACGGCCACCCAGAGAAGAACCCGCCCCGCGGTTGCCGCTTGCCCCTCCCGGGCAACGCCAAGTAACGTCACTGTCACTGGGCCGGCGGCTGCGAAGACGACACTCATACTTTAAGTCCCGGCTCGCGCCGGGCGGCTGCCACACCCATTCCGCGCCTGCTCTCGCTGATCCGGAGGTCGGCAACGCGTTCGCGACAGCGCGCGTATTCCTCGAATGCCCACAATGCGAGTTGATCGATTCTGGCGTCGAGCGCTTCCTGGTTCGCTTCCGTCGGGAACTGGCGCAGGATCGGTCGTAACTGAAAAACGAATTGCAGTGCCTGACTGGCCGTCAAGTCCTGCACCGCGCGGATACGGACGATGTTTTCCAATGCGGCTTGTGCGGGTTCCGCTTCCATCCCGCCCAGCACTTGTTCCAGCAAGACGGCAAGATTCTCGCGCAGGGTGTGGCCGACTGGATTGCGGAACGGATCTTTTTCCGCGCCGAGAAACCGTAGCGTCTCCTCGGAGTGGCACTCCACCGCCCGCGCGAACCAGCGATCGAGCATGGCCTCCTCTTTCCCGAAACTCCCGCCAGCGGATCGCAAACGCGCGTGTGACATTGCCATACGCTATATGATAAGACAAGATTGCGCGATAGCGGACCTCCAAATCTAAATCGCTCGTATTATGCCTTTTGTGAGAGATTGAATCCATCTCTATGGCTCATACTTGGCACAGTTTGTACCAAGAACGGGCAGTAGGTCACAATGCAAGAAGGCGAAGTGATTTAGAATCAGTAGAGCAAAAGAGTCGGGGCGTAGCGCAGCCTGGTAGCGCACCTGCCTTGGGCGCAGGGGGTCCGCGGTTCAAATCCGCGCGCCCCGACCAATTGTTTTCAATCTCTGACTGACAGTCCCGCTGGTCTCCCCACCTGATTTTAGCCCAGGTAGTCTACCTCGGAAAGCCGCAAGCACATTGGATCTCTTGCACCGGCCGAGTGCAGGCACCGCCACAAAATCATTTACAGACGAAGAGCACCAATGTTTTCGATGGCTTGGGTGAGCAGGACGGAATTGTTGCGCACCACCATCGCCGCTCCGCTGCTCCACGCGTTGTGGGCGACGGCGGGAGCCTGTGCGCCGGCCGGATCGGTTTGGCTTGTAGCGAAAGAACTGCTCCGGCTATGAGAGTGAAAAGCGTGAGCATGGCGAGCGCGAAGGCGGCCATACCGGTTTCTAGCTTGTCCGACTGTTGGTGGAATTCAGTAGACTTCCTCCTTAAGTGGTTCGCCACGCTAGTGGAAAGAATCAATCTCAGAAGCCGCGCAGACACTTTGCGTGCCTGCGCGATCTCGTGCGTCTACTGGATCGTGTACTTGCCGGTCGCGACCGCACTCTGCGGATAGCCGGGCACGATGGCGATCGCCTTGATGGTGGTGGTGACCGTCACCTGAATCGGCGCGGCGTAGGGCGTCGAATTCTTGGTTGGAGTAGTGCCGTCGGTCGTGTAGTAAATGCTGGCGTCGGGCGAGGGATGGCTGAGCGTCACCGTTACCGAACCTTGGTATTTGCCGGGCTTGGGTGAGAACGTCGGCATGCCGGTTTTGTTCGAGGTCGCAAGCGCGAGGTAGGCGTCGCCATTCGTCAGTTGTCCGACCACACCGTAGCCGTTGGCGGTAACCGCGTAGGCACTATAGAAAGTAAATGCTGTCGCGTTGACGCCAACGTCCGCAAGCCAATCGCTGACGGCCTGTGTGCCGGTCGCGGCCGTCCAGCGCCAGGCAACCCAGTCGCAGCAGTTCGAGGCGGCGTAGCCCACTATGGTTTTGCCATCCGCGGAGATTCCGGTTGTCGTGGTAAAGCGTTTGCCCGCCAGAATGGGGAGCTGCACCAAACCCGTGGCTTTTGTCCAGCGGAAGGCAGCGCTACAGTATCCGCCGTCGGCGGGGCACTGTCCGTATCCGGCGACGACGCTGCCGTTGGTGGAGGCGCCGGTAGCATACGTATTCGATCCCCCCGGAAAAAGGCCGAGGAGCTGCATGCCAGTCTTCTCCGTCCAGCGGAAGGCAGTGGGGTGGCCCTGGCTGTCATTCGAATTGCCAACCACGACGGTGCCGTCTTCGGAGACGGCCGACGCAGCGGACCAGTCGGCGGAATTGCCGTCGAGGCCAACATAACCGTTCGTGGTCCACAGCCAAGCGGTGCTCCCGCAGGGCGGACAGGTTATTTGGGCCGTTCCCACTATGACGCCGCCGTTTTTCGAGACACCTTGGGCGGCGGGCTCCAGCCATCCATCCGGTACGGGCTGAAGCCACTCGAAGCCCCCCGCGGGCGTCCATGAAAAAGCGCCGCCGTAGCCGGGCTCGTTGAATTGCCCAACAATCGCGTTGCCATCGGCGGAAATGCCGTAAGCGTAGGCGTTTGCATTGTCATTGCCGTTGGGGTCGAGGTCCTGCATGCTGCCGGCCGCCCAACGAAAGGCCCGCGGGTTTTGATTGCCGGTACCCCCTGAAATTCCAGCGACCACATCGCCGTTGGCGGAGACCGCGTAGGCAATGGAGCCGAGTCCGGCCAGGCTGCCGAGATCCGTCACCGAACCGTTCGATGTCGCCATGGGTGCGACTTGCGTCCAGGACACAATCGATAATGACAAAATCAACCCTGCAATAATCAACAATCGTTTCATGGTTCCTCCTAATAAGGTCCTTAGTTAGTTACTGTGTCGTCTAACTGCGTTAATAAAAGTGGCCCATGCCAGTCGAAGATGGGATCGATGGTCAACGGGTACTTGGGATCGTAGCTGCCTAGTTGGAAGCCGACCTCGCCATTGGATTCCTTGAAGGCCACCCTCACCGTCATCCGTTTGCCATTGATTTCTTGCCACGCTTCCGGCGAAGACTCCGTAAAATAGCCGCTGGAGAACTTGAACTTCAACGTGCCGTTTCTCTCCAGCGAGACCGGCACGTTGTAGCGCAACCGGATGTTCGCGACATCGGCTCCGGGTGCCAGCACGTAGGTGCTCTCGGTGATCCCGTGAGAATTGCTTTCATAGGTCAGGCTGATCCCCGGCCACAAGTCTTCGTAGAAAACCTTGGTGTTGGCAACGCCGCCCAAGATGTCTCCGGCCTGGGCGAGCAGGCGCGGCATGACTCCTGGCGTGCCTTGGAATTCGACGGTGAGGGCGTGGTCGCGCGCGGCCAGATAGGCGCGATCGGGACGGAAGCCCAGCACGTGTCCGCCCGAGCTGAGTTCCAGAATCTCGCCGCCTTTCGTCGCGGCAGTCTTAAGATTGTGCACCACGCTGGCACGTTGCGCTGGTACGGACGTGTCCTTGGGCTGGGGCGCCGCTTGCCCTGAACCGGAGGGCGCCAGAAGCGCCATTGCAAGCAGAAACCGATAGAACGGAACTAAGGTTCGCGACATATCTTTTGCTCCTACAACGCCAAGCCAGTGGAAAGCGTCGAGCCGACTATCGCCTTGCCTCAGGCGGCCCCCGCCGCCATGACCTCCAACAGCAAGCAGGGGCTACCTAACCGGTTCCTACGGCTGATAACTCTGCACGTTGTTGAGGAGGTTTCCGTTGAAGGCATCCTCGCCGCCGAAGCAGTACAGCCGCGCTTTATAAACTGCGGAACCGGGCAACAGGGACGCCTGCGGCATGGCACCCAGCGTCGCCCATGTGTTCTTGGATACCTTGTACGATTCGGTCACGCTCAGGGCGGACTGGTTCACGGCGTTGTAGCCACCCGCGACGTACAGTTGTGCACCGATGGCCCCACCGCAAGCCCCGTTCCGGCCCGTAGGATCGGCCTTGAGAGACGACCACGTATTCGCGGACGCGCTGTAGCCTTCGCTGTCTCCGGTGTCCCCGGAAACCGTATATCCGTCAGCGGCCACAATTGTGGTTCCGACCAGGCCGACTGTAGGCGCCGACTTTCCTGTCAGCAGAGGAGCTTCCTCGGTCCAGGTATCGTTCGCGGGATCGTAGCTTTCTACCGTGTCGAGTCTGATAGCAGCCTCGGAATAGCCGCCGACGACATAAATAATGTTCTTCTCCACCGCAGTTCCGGCTTCCCACCTCGCGGTAGGCATGGCAGCTTTCGGCTTCCAGGTGTTGGTCTTCGGGTAGTACGCCCACACCGCGTTCGTCGCGGTAAGTCCGTCGGTGGTTCCGCCAAAGATGTATAAGACGTTCTTGACGACGGCGAAAGCCGCGCTACCGGTCGTTGTGGGCAGCGGTGCAGCCACGCTCCAGGTGTTCGCCACCGGGTCGTACACCTGATTGTCGGCCACCGGGCCGGTCGCGTTTATTCCGCCAACCACATAGATCTTCCCCTTGAGGACTCCGGCGGAAACGCTTCTGAGAGCGACCGGCATCGGCGCGCCGCTGCTCCACAAGTTGTGTGTGACCTGAGGAGCCTGCTCGCCGGCCGGGCCGGTCTGGGCTTGGAGCGGAAGAGTTGCTCCGCCAATAAGAATGATGAAGACGGCCAGCATGGTGAGCGCAATCGCGGCCATGCCAGTTTTCCTAAGCGTCGTACCGTGCATGCAATTCATGAATTTCCTCCTCAAGAGCAGTTGGTCACGATCCGGGCTTTGTTCTCCACTACCCGTCACGCCAACCTTTCTGGGCGTACGTAGCATCGTTCACTGGATAGACCTGGAGGATGGGCCCAGACAAGTTTCCGGGGGTAAGTAACGGTTTCTTCCGCAGTGTTTTCAGCGACTTACTTTAGGAAAGTACGGTGGTGGCGAAGGCAGCGTGCTATACTACTCCCGCGTCCTCCCTCGATGTCGGAATGCCCGATCATGCCCGAAACGCGCGGGAGCGAATCTGAAGTGCAATCCGACGTGCGGTCCGATTTGCGAGAGGTCTCGCCTACCGAGATCCGCGCCGAGCTACGCAAGATTCTCACCTCCCAACGCTTCCGCCACGCCGAACAACTCCGCAATTTCCTCAGCTACATCGTCGAAAAGACCTTGGCAGGGCACGGGGACGAACTGAAGGAATCGGTCGTCGCCATGGAGGCTTTTCAGCGCGGCAGCTCCTTCGATCCCCGGCTGGATGCGTTTGTCCGGGTACAGGCAGGGCGCCTGCGCACCGCGCTGGCCGAATACTACGAAGGCGAGAGTCGCGGCGACGCGGTACGGATTGATATTCCGAAGGGCAGCTACACGCCGGTATTTTCCCGGTGCGGCCCGTCGCCCGGCGTTGTTCCGGCGGGCACGCCAGTTCTCCCTCGCGCGAATCGCGCTTCCACAAAGAAGACCGCCGTCGCCATAGCCGCTTCGGTGCTGATTTTGTCGGTCGCGGGCTGGTTCGTCGCCATGGGTAAGCTCCCGCCATTTCGCTCTCGCCAGACCCCGTCGTTAGCGGAGAGAGGGACGATTGTCGTGGCTGACTTCGATAACGCCACAGGAGACCCGGTCTTCGACGGCACGATCAAGCAGGCTCTGCTGATGGATTTGGAGCAATCGCCGGCGCTTTACCTGCTCCCCGAGCAGCGAGTGCAGGAGACGCTGCGTCTCATGGCGCATCCGCCGGGCCAGGCAATCAGCGCCGGAGTGGCGCGCGAACTGTGCCAGCGCGCCGGGGGGCAGGCCGCGCTCTCGGGCTCGATTGCGGGCATGGGCACACTCTACGTGATCGGGCTGACTGCGGTCGATTGCGCCTCTGGCGAAGTGCTGGCGCGCGAACAAGTACGAGCAACGGGCAAGGAACAGGTTCTCGCGGCGGTGGACAAGGCTGCCGTCGATCTTCGCGCCCGCCTGGGCGAGTCGCTGGCCAGCCTGCAGAAGTACGACACGCCGCTTGAACAGGCCACTACTCCTTCTTTGAAAGCCTTACAAGCTTACAGCGAAGGAATCTCGATACGAAACGCGCAGGGCGATACAGAAAGCGTTCCCTATTTCCAGCGTGCCATAGAGCTGGATTCGACCTTCGCTATGGCGTATGACCGGCTGGGCGTGGTCTGGTGGGGCTCACTGAAATTCAGCTCCGCCGCTGGGAATTTCCGCAAGGCCTTCGCTCTGCGCGAGCACGTCAGTCAGCGCGAGCGATTTCACATCGAGTCTTGCTACTATCACTTCGTGACGGGCGAGTTCGACAAGACGCTCGGCGTGTACCAGCAGTGGCAGCGCGAGTATCCGCGGGACTCGGTGCCGCACACTGGAGCGGCCATGATTCACGAGGCGATCGGAGAGTACGAGCACGCAGTCTCCGAGTTGCAAGAGGCTCTCAAGCTCAATCCGAACGTGGCATACAACTACACGAACCTGGCTCAGGCCCTGCTTAGTCTTGACCGCCGGCAAGAGGCTCGCTTCACCCTGGACGACATGCAGCGGCATAATCTGAGCGAACCTGACCAGTTCCTGGCGCGCTACCAATTGGCTTTCCTCGAAGGGGATGCGGCGGAGATGCAACGCCAGGCCGCGCTTGCTTCCGACAACCCGGAGACCTCCGAAATCCTTCTCCTCGTTCGGGCGCAGACGGAAGCTTGCCGGGGGCGTGTCGGCGAAATGCGCCGGTTGGTTCGCCAGGCAATTGAGTTGGCCACAACTCTTCGTGAAGGCGAGCGGGCGGCCATGTGGCAGGCTTATGGCGCGCTCATGGAAGCCGAGTTTGGCAACCGCGATGAAGCTCGGCAACAGGCGGCTTCCGCTCTGCGCCTCTCGGACAGCCGCGATACCCGGATTCTTGCCGCCCTGGCCCTGGCACGTGCCGGCGAGAGCACCCAGGCGCAGATGTTGGCCGCTAAACTTAGGCAGGAATTCCCAACGGATACGACGCTGAATGGGTACTGGCTGCCTGTGATCGAAGCGGCTAAGCAATTGCACGCGGGCGACGCGGGGCGGGCGCTCGCAGCCCTGGAGGCTGCAAAGCAGTACGAACTGGGGCAGTCCTCGATTTTTCAGGTCACCGCATTCGGTCCCATGTATCCGGTCTACTTGCGTGGCGAAGCTTTCTTGCTCAGCAAACAAGGAGAAGAGGCAGCGGCCGAATTCCAGAGCATCATCGCGCATCCTGGATTGATCCAGAATTTCCCCTTTGCGGAGTTGGCTCATCTCGAACTTGCCCGCGCGCTGGTCCTTCAGGGTGACCGGGATAAGGCGAGGGGAGCGTACCGTGAATTCCTTGCGCGATGGAAGGATGCCGATGCTGGCACTCTGGCCGTCACAGTGGCGAAAATGGAGCTCGGCCGGCTGGGTGCGGACTGATTGAGCTTCTCCGCCACCAACTCTGCTTCATTCCCCCAGGCTACCAACTCCGCGGTAATGGACAGAGATTGTTTTGCTGATGACCCGTCGTGTTGCGCCTGCCGGCGGCCGCGCGAAGACTGTTACAATCCTGGTCATAGTCGTCTTCTTAACGCCATTAAGAAGTTTCTATGCTGGCTCTTGCTGCTGGAAGGCTGTTGACTCCGACGGACGCTGTCGAGCATCCTCTCGTGCTCGTCGATGAGGGACGCGTCCTCGAAATTTCCCCTCGCAGCAGCCGGCAGGTTCCCGCCGGAGTTTCTTTGTCCGACTTCGGCGATGGCGTGATCGCTCCGGGCTACATCGATCTTCACATTCACGGCAGCGCCGGATACGACGTCATGGACGACGCAGCCGCGGCGCTGCCGGCGATTGAACAACTGCTGGCGCGGCATGGGGTCACGAGTTATTTCCCAACCACCGTCACCGCTCCGATGAATACGACTTTGCGCGCACTCGAACGGCTGGCGGATGCGATCGGAGAGCGCGAACGACAGAAGGCGGATGGTAAGAGTCGAGCGGTCCCGCTCGGAATCCATCTTGAAGGACCGTTTCTCAGCCATGCGCGCCGCGGGGTTCACCCGCCGGAAAATCTGCTGGCTCCAACGCTGGCCTTGTTCGAGCAGTTCTGGCAGGCGGCGCGCGGCCGTATTCGTATGATAACGATTGCTCCTGAATTGGAGGGCGCGCCCGAGGTCATTGCCGAAGCCGCGCGGCGCGGCGTTTGCGTGAGCCTGGGACATTCCGACGCCGACTTTGCAGCGGCCGAACGCGGAATCGCCGCGGGAGCGCGGCACGCGACGCATACTTTCAATGCCATGCGTCCGCTGGGTCATAACACGCTGGGTCATAGCAATCTGGATCATCGCGGTCCCGGTATTTTGGGTGCGGTGCTTACGGATCGCCGTGTGAGCGCGGATATCATCGCCGATGGCGTTCATCTTGATCCTGCAATCGTGAAGTTGGTGACCCGCGCCAAAGGCCCCGAGCAAACGGTGCTCATCACCGATGCTACGTCCGCAACCGGCATGCCGGAGGGCCGCTATCGCCTTGGGTCATTCGAAGTGGATGTTCGCGATGGCAAGTGCATGGCAGACGGCAAGCTGGCCGGAAGCGTCTTGACCATGGACCGCGCCGTAGTCAATCTGGCGCGTTTCGCAGAATGGGATCTGCCCCAGGCAGTGGCAGCCGCCAGCCAGAATCCGGCGCGGGTGGCGCGAATCGCGAATAAGGGTGTTCTCGCGGCGGGAGCCGACGCGGATTTCGTGGTCCTGAGCCCGGAAGGCGACGTGTTGCGGACTTTTATCGGCGGCGTGGAATGCTCTGGGTAACGCTTTCAAACTCCCGTAGAGACGCGGCTTGCCGCGTCTGAGACGGGGCAAGCCCCGTCTCTACAGGAGGAGGAGCTACGGCATCGTGCGATTTCATGAATACGAAACATGACGAAGGAGAGCAATGGCTGAGACTCGCAAATTTCCTCATCATCTGATTCGAGAGATTTTTGAGCAGCCCGACGCCTTGCGGCGGACCATTGAACCTCGCGTCTCGCTGGCCGAGGGACGGGTTCGCCTGGACGAAATCCATATCTCGCGCGAGGAACTGTGCGCGCTGCGGCGGATTAACATCGTGGCTTCGGGGACCAGCCGTCATGCGGGGATGACGGGCCAGTTCATGATGCAGGAACTGGCCGGTGTGCCGGTCGATGTGGACTACGCGAGCGAATTCGAATACCGCAATCCGGTGATTGGGCGGGGCGAACTTAGCATCTTTATTACTCAGTCGGGAGAAACCGCCGACACGGCCGCATCGCAGCGCGAAGCCCGACAGAAGGGGTCGCGCACCATCGCAATTTCGAATGTCGAAGGCTCGACGATTGCGCGGGAAGCCGATGGTTTCATTTACACCCACGCTGGTCCGGAGATCAGCATCGCCTCCACCAAGGCGTTCACCGCGCAGATGGCGTGTTTGTTTCTGTTCGCGCTGTACCTCGGCGAAATCAAAGAGAAGGTTTCGAAGGCGCTGGCCCAGCGCTACATCGGCGAACTTCTCGCGCTGCCGCAACAGACGGAAACGATCCTGGCGGCGTCCGATCAAGTCGAGAAGCTGGCCGAGCTTTACTATCGCGTGGACGATTTCATGTTCCTCGGCCGCGCAATCCATTACCCAATCGCCATGGATGGAGCTCTCAAGCTGAAAGAAGTTTCGTACATTCACGCGGAAGGCTATCCCACCGGAGAAGCCAAACATGGGCCGAACGCGCTGATCGATTTCCGCTTGCCGCTGGTCATGATCGCGACCTGCGACCCGACCGATGCCGGCTCCGTGGTGCGCTACGACCAGAACGTCAGCAACATGGAAGGCTTCAAGAAGCAAGGTGCGACGTTGATCGCGCTGGCGACGGAAGGAGACACAACCATACCGCAGTTAGCGGACCACACCATCTTCATTCCCGCCGCGCCGGAACTGCTCTCGCCGATTCTGGAGATCGTTCCTCTGCAGCTATTTGCCTATTATGTCGCCGCCAAGCGCGGCCTCAATGTGGACCATCCGCGCAACCTGGTGAAGGCGGTGACGCTGGAGTAGGGAGCCGTCAGCTCTCAGGGAAGACCGGGTATCCCCCCCCTACCTCGGTCTATTGGAATCATTGACTTGGCGACAATTTCCTCTCAAAGTCTTGAGCGAAATGGACTTATAGGCAAAGTCTTGAGCGCGTGGGAGTTAGCTCCGGGAAATGAGGCGCGGCCCATCGTGTCGCGACTATCCGACCGAAAAAAGTGTATACTCGGTCTTTTAGAATCATTGGCTTAGGAGAAAATTTCCGCAAGGTCTTTGATTTTAAAGGACTTATTCGTAAAGTATTCCGGAATAAGGACTTAGAATGATGCTCGGCCTGCTCACCCTCGCAAAGTATTGATTACAAATTGATTATCTGTAAAACATTGCGAATAAATGACTCAGTTCGGCTGCTTCTCTTTCGCCCCTCCGGGGCTTCGCTACCTTGGGATGCCTCACACCTACGCCTTACGGCGTGGGCTGGATTCTTCCGCCGCTTCGCGGCTGGGGTGGGTTGCTTTCAGTTGTCAAAGAGCGAATGCAGATTTGGCTGCTACTTCTATTTTATCGTGGGTGTCAAGCGGGAGGTTCTGAAGGTGATGGGTCCTTATGACTTGGAGGGAGTATACTGATGAGCCTCGGATGGACCTCAAACAGCAAAAACAGGAATTTAGTCGGGCATACGTGAAAGCTGTCGCAGCGGCTTGTGGGTACGCCACGTTTGAGCATTCTACGGACGACGACAGTATTGATTTGGGAATCTCTAACCGAGGGGGCAATGGAACGACGCGGTCGCCACGCCTCGAACTGCAGCTCAAGTGCACCGGGCGGGATGTTGTTGGGGACCTTACGGTCGACTTCCCGCTCAAATTGAAGAATTACGATGATCTCCGACCGACGAATCTGATGGTGCCGCGAATTCTAGTCGTTGTAAAGGTTCCCCAAAATGTGGACGAATGGACTGTTCATTCGGAGGCCGAATTGCTGTTGCGCCATTGTGGTTATTGGTACTCCCTGCGGGGGATGCCTTCTGTAGAGAACGTGGCAAGTGTTACTGTTAACATACCGCGTACACAACTCTTTAACGTTGCCGGTCTTCAAAGCATTATGAATCGCATTGCGAACGAGCAATTGCCATGAAAGCAACTATCCGCGACCGCCAAATACTCGAATCTCTCAGGCCGTTGGAAGTAGTCAGCTACCTTCGCGCGACGGGCTGGACGCAGGCGGAGATACGACCAGAGCGGTATTCGGTATGGACGCGCAATGGCAACGGGGAATATGAGGTTGTTGTTCCCCTTGCGAGGTTCGATGATTTTGCGTTGCGCATGGGCGACCTCCTGACGACCCTCGAATCCGCCGAAAGTCGGTCACAAATACAAATTCTCACGGACCTCAGTTTTTCTAATGCTGACGTGGTTCGCATAAGCTCGGATGTTGCGGAAAGTGCTGATGGCACTATCCCTATTGAGGATGCGGTCACATTGGTCCAGAAGGCGAGAGATGCTGTCTTGGCCGCAGCCTGTTCGGCGATAGAACCACGCGCCTATTTTGCCCCGCGAAAATTTGACAAGGCTCTTGACTACGTCAGAAAAGTTAAGATGGGACAAACGGAAAGAGGCAGCTACACGGTCACAGTGGTGTCAAAGGTAGCCCCTGTTTTGCAACAGCCAGAATTGTTGCCTGGAGATGCCGAAGAACCATACGAGAGGCGCGTCGTTAGAACTTTCGGTACTGGAATTAGTCGAATACGGGCGGCCGCTGAGGAAGCCGCCGCCAGTGGCAGACTCGATTCGTTTGAGGACGGCATACCTTCTGGCATCAGCGCCAATCTTTGCAATGCGCTCGTTGGGATGATTGAGGACAAGGAATTTGTCAGGGGTCTGGTGTTCTCGTTCTCTTGGTCGCGGACTCGACCACTGTTGCAAGAGGTCCCTCCGCACATATTCATCAGTCCTGATTCGTTCCCCGTGATTGAGGAAGCTGGAAGGCGGTTACGCGAAATCAGTCCTCAAGAAGAGTTTGAGCTTATAGGAATTGTGGTTAAGCTCGACCGGGGGCCGGAGGAGCGTCTCGGGCGTGTAACCGCGTTAGGTTTCGTAGATAATCGCCCACACAGTATAAGAATGGAATTGGGTGTTGAAGATTACTCTCAGGCGACGACAGCCCACAATGAGCGCAAGTTAATTCAGGTCCGCGGCGACCTTTTCAAGGAAGGTCGGTCATATGTTCTGAGGGACCCACGCGGGTTAAGAGTCCTACCTAGCGAGTGAAAGGCCCACCCAGCCGGTTGGCGATGAGCGCTGCCACCGGATGCCAAACGGGCGCGTCCTTCCAGCAAAATTCCTCTCGATTCTTTATGATGGAAGCTCGCAATCCTTCCGTGGGGTGGTTCAACGTGGCTGAGGCGCAGAAGGCTGAGACGCAACCGATTGGTACGCAGACTGGCACACAGATAAAGACGAACGGAATCGAAGTTCTCGAAACGCGGGAGTGGCTGGACTCGCTCGACTATGTGCTCTCGCATGGCGGCCCGGAGCGGGTTGGGCGGCTGTTGCAGCAACTGGCGCTGCATGCGCGGCGCGAGGCTGGGATCAACTTGCCCTTCTCGGCGACGACTCCCTACCAGAACACGATCCCTTCCCGACAGCAACCGCCGTTTCCGGGCAGCCAAGAGATGGAGCGCCGCATCAAGAGCCTGGTGCGCTGGAACGCCATGGCCATGGTTGTCCGCGCCAACAAGATTCAAGAAGGCATCGGCGGGCACATTTCGACGTTTGCGTCGGCGGCTACGCTCTACGAAGTGGCGTTCAATCACTTTTTTCAGGCCTCCACGGAATCCGGCGACCGCGATATTGTCTATTTCCAGGGACACGCCGCGCCCGGAATTTACGCTCGCGCCTATCTCGAAGGCCGCATCCCCAAAGAGAAATTGGAAAACTTCCGGCGGGAGTTGAAACCGGGCGGCGGACTCTCGTCGTATCCGCATCCCTGGCTCATGCCCGACTTCTGGGAATTTCCGACCGTGTCGATGGGACTGGGTCCGATTCAGGCGATCTATCACGCGCGCTTCATCAAGTATCTCGAAAATCGCGGCTTGAAAACCTCGACCGGGGGCAAAGTGTGGGCGTTTCTCGGCGATGGCGAAATGGACGAACCGGAGTCCCTGGGCTCGATTACGCTGGCTTCGCGCGAGCGGCTCGACAACCTGATTTTCGTCGTCAATTGCAACCTGCAGCGCCTCGACGGGCCGGTGCGCGGAAACGGCAAGATCATCCAGGAACTGGAAGCGATTTTCCGCGGCGCAGGATGGAACGTCATCAAGCTGATCTGGGGCACTGATTGGGATCCGATCATTCAGGCGGATCGCGATGGCCTGCTCGTCCGGCGCATGGGCGAGATCACCGACGGTCAGTACCAGAAATATTTCGTCGAGAGCGGCGCGTATTTCCGGCAGAATTTTTTCGGCACCGATCCCCGGCTGCTGAAGATGGTCGAGCATCTTTCGGACGAGCAACTCGCCCGCATGAGGCTGGGCGGTCACGACCCGATCAAAGTGCACGCCGCGTATAAGTCGGCGGTGGAGCACACGGGATCTCCAACCGTGATTCTCGCCAAGACCATCAAGGGCTATGGACTCGGCGAAGCGGGCGAAGGCAAGAACATTACGCACCAGCAGAAAAAGCTGAATGACGATGAGCTGCAAATCTTCCGCTCGCGCTTCGGCATTCCGGTTCCAGACGGCGAGCTTCACGATGCGCCGTTCTATCGCCCCGCCGACGACAGCGCGGAAATCAAATACATGCAGGAGCGCCGGAAACAACTGGGCGGCTACGTGCCGGTGCGGAAGGTGCGCGCCACGCCGCTGAAGCCGGTTGCTGAAGTGATCTTTGAAGAGTTCTACAAAGGCACTGAGGGCCGCGAAGCTTCGACCACCATGGTCTTCGTGCGTATGCTTTCGAAGTTACTGCGCGACCCTGAAGTGGGCCGCTTCATCGTGCCCGTGGTTCCCGATGAAGCCCGCACGTTCGGCATGGAGGCGCTCTTCCGGCAAGTCGGTATCTATTCGAGCGTCGGCCAGCTCTACGAGCCGGTCGATATGGCTACGCTCCTTTATTACAAGGAAGCGAAGAACGGGCAGATTCTGGAAGAGGGCATCACCGAAGCGGGATCGATGTGTTCTTTCATCGCCGCCGGCACCGCGTATGCCAATCACGGCATCAACACGATTCCATTTTTTATTTATTACTCGATGTTCGGATTCCAGCGCATCGGCGACCTGATCTGGGCGGCGGCGGACATGCGTTGCCGCGGTTTCCTGATTGGAGGCACGGCGGGAAGGACGACGCTGGCGGGCGAAGGCTTGCAGCATCAGGATGGACACAGCCACGTGCTGGCGCTCCCGGTACCGAACCTGCATGCTTATGATCCGGCGTTCGCCTATGAGATCGCCATCATCATTCAGGACGGCATCAAGCGCATGTATGTCGATGGTGAATCCGTCTTCTATTACTTGACGGTCACTAATGAGCCGCTGCCGATGCCCGAGATGCCCAGCCAGCCGGGCGTCCGCGAGGGCATCCTCAAAGGTTTGTATCGCTATCGGGCTTCTGAAAAGAAAAATGCAAAGCTGCGCGCGCAGTTACTGGGCAGCGGCGCCATCATGTTTGAGGTGCTTAAGGCGCAGGCGATTCTGGAAAAAGATTACGGCGTCGCGGCGGACGTCTGGAGCGTGACCAGTTACAAGGAGCTCTATCGCGAGGCGAACGACTGCGCGCGCTGGAATAGGCTGCACCCCACGGAGAAAGCTAAGGTGCCCTATGTTACTCAGACGCTGAAGGGCGCGTCCGGCCCCGGCCCTTTTATTGCGGCATCGGATTACATGAAGGTTTTGCCGGAGAGTATCGCGCAGTGGGTTCCGGGCAAACTGGTGTCGCTTGGCACGGACGGCTTCGGGCGCAGCGAGAATCGCGCATCCTTGCGAGACTTTTTCGAAGTGGATGCAAAGCACATCGTGCTGGCCACACTGCATGCGTTGGCGGGTGAAAAGTCCGGCCAGAAGAAGGACGGCGGCGAGGCTGTCAGCGCGAAGCTCCTGGAGAAAGCGATCCGCGATCTTGGCATCGATCCGGAAAAACGCAACCCGGCGACCAGCTAGAACGAAAGAGCTAGAGGGAAAAAGAAAGAATGGCGACGGAATTTAAGCTGCCCGAACTGGGCGAGAATATCGAGAGTGGCGACTTAGTCCGCTTGATGATCAAGCCCGGCGACAGCATCACCGAAGGCCAGCCCGTCATGGAGCTGGAAACCGACAAAGCCGTGATCGAGGTTCCTTCTTCAGTCAGCGGCGTAGTGCGCGAGATCAACGTCAAAGAGGGTCAGAAGATCAAAGTTGGCGAAGTGATCTTTACGGTGGAGGGCGGTGTCGCCGCAGTGGAGCCTGCTCGCAAGCACGAGCCGGTGGAACACATCTCCGGACAGCAGGCGGCAAGGCTCGCGTTCCAGTTGGCAATGCGCGCGGAGGGCAAGACGGAAGAACAGGCGCTGCCACCGGATCAACCGCAAGCCGCGATACCGGCGTTCAGCATGCCCGTGCAACTGGGCAAGGTTGCCGGCACCGACCGCGATCCTATTCCGGCGGCGCCACACGTGCGTCGGCTGGCGCGCGAAATTGGAGTGGACATTCGCAGCGTGCCCGGCAGCGGCCCGGGCGGACGCGTCAGTGAAGACGACGTGAAGCTGTTCGCCAAGAACGCTCTGGTGGCGGCGGCCGCGGCGGCACAAACTCCACGCGGGAGTTTCGTCGAACCCGAACTGCCCGACTTTGCCAAGTGGGGCAAGACGGAGCGGGTTTCGATGCGCGGGGTGCGGCGCAAGACCGCTGAACATCTGCGTCAGGCATGGAACACGATTCCGCATGTCACGCAGCAGGATCGCGCCGACATCACCGAACTCGAACAGTTGCGCGCCCGCTTTGCGCCGCGAGCGGAAGAAGCCGGCGGCAAGATGACGGTGACTGCGATTGCGTTGAAGGTCTGCGCGTCGGCCCTGAAAGTCTTTCCCCAGTTCAATGCCTCGATTGACATGGGGAAGGAAGAAATCATCTACAAGCAGTACATCAACATCGGAGTGGCCGTGGACACGGATCGCGGACTGCTGGTGCCGGTGATTCGCGACGTCGACAAGAAAAATATCGTCGAGCTGGCGGCGGAGATGACGCAACTGTCAAAAAAGGCTCGTGAGCGCAAGCTTACGGTCGAGGAGATGGAAGGTGGCACATTTACCATTACCAATCTCGGAGGAATTGGCGGCACGGGATTTTCTCCCATCGTGAATCATCCCGAAGTCGCGATTCTCGGCCTTTCGCGTTCGCGGATGGAGCCGGAGTGGGTGCAGGAGAAAGCTCAATTCGAGCCGCGCTTGATCTTGCCGCTCTCCCTCTCGTACGATCACCGGTTGATCGATGGCGCCGATGCCGCGCGTTTTGTGCGCTGGATCGCGGAAGCTTTCGAGCAGCCGTTTCTGCTTTCGGTGCAGGGATGATTCTAGCGAAGAGACGGAGGACGACTCGTCAGTCCTGATTCCTCTTCCAGATTCTCCTTGCGATACCCAGCAAACCGTTGAAGATCATTACCGCCCCCCAAAGAATAAACGCGCTGCCCAAAACCATCATTGAAAGGCTTCGGTGATATCCATATCGTGCGAGTCGTGATTCTAAGTAAATCTCATTCAGGAGGATTGGCACACCTGCGCCAAGGGCGACACCCAAGCCGATCACTACTAAACCGACGGATTGGAAAAGAGTCAGATTCCTGCCGCCGGTCAGGAGCACTTTGTCGACAGAGCCTGTGGGTACGAGCCTCGGCAGGTTACCATGATGCTGGCGATCCCAGCGATCCGTGATGCCAAATCTCATTGCAACAGGATACTGCGAATTGCTGCCAACATCTATTACGATGTATTTGTATTCAAACCGAGGATATGGAAACGTCCATGGCAAATAATCCAAATCTCCGTGTGGCTGTGATTGGCGGCGGGCCTGGCGGCTATGCTGCTGCGTTCCTGGCTGCCGACCTGGGCATGAAAGTTACGTTGATCGATCCGGAAGCGAACCCCGGCGGCGTCTGCCTGTATCGCGGATGCATCCCGTCCAAGGCTCTGCTGCATGTGGCCAAGCTGCTTGAAGAAGCCGAGCAGGCAAAGAACTGGGGCGTCGAATTCGGCGAGCCCAAAGTCGACCTCAACAAGCTTCGCGGATGGAAAGAGAGTGTCGTCAAGAAGCTGACCGGTGGACTGGGACAGTTATCCAAGCAGCACTCGGTACAGCTCGTGCAGGGCAAAGCGGCATTCGTGAATTCCGCCACGCTGAAAGTCACGAAGACCGCGGGCGGCGAAGAGGACTTGACATTCGATCGCATCATCATCGCCACCGGATCGCGTCCGACTGTTGTGCCCAGTCTCAAACTCGACAGCCCCCGCCTCATGGATTCTACCGGCGCTCTCGACCTGCCCGACGTTCCGAAAACGCTGCTCGTCATTGGCGGCGGCTACATCGGATTGGAACTGGGATCGGTTTACGCGACGCTCGGCAGCAAAGTGACCTGCGTGGAAATGATGCCCGGCTTGCTGCCCGGCGCCGACCGCGACCTGGTGCTGCCTCTGCACAAGCGCCTGGAAAAACTTTTCTCCGCGATCCTGCTGAATACCACGGTCAAATCGCTGAAGGATGAGAAGACCGGCATTCGCGTAACACTCGATGGTCCAAACGTGAAAGAAAAAGAGCAGATGTTCGACCGCGTGCTGATGTCCGTGGGACGCCGTCCGAATTCCGAGATTCCCGGCCTCGACCAGACGAAAGTCAAAGTCAACCAGAAGGGATTCATCGAAATCAACGAGCAGCGCCAAACCGCCGATCCCACGATCTACGCGATCGGCGACGTTGCCGGCGAACCGATGCTGGCCCACAAGGCGATGCACGAGGGCCGCACCGCCGTTGAAGCCATCGCGGGCCACAAGGTTGCTTTCGAGCCGAACGCGATTCCCGCGGTCGTGTTCACCGATCCTGAGATCGCGTGGGCGGGACTGACGGAAACGCAGGCCAAAGAACAAGGACGCGAGATCACCGTCGCCAAATTTCCGTGGGCCGCTTCGGGGCGCGCCATCACACTCGACCGGCCCGAAGGGCTCACCAAGCTGCTGATCGATCCGAAGACGGAACGCGTGCTTGGAGTAGGCATCGTGGGCGCGGGCGCGGGCGAGCTGATTGCGGAAGGCGTGCTGGCCATCGAAATGTGCGCGCTGGCGGCCGATGTGGGGATGACGATTCATCCGCACCCAACGCTATCGGAGACGATGATGGAAGCGGCGGAAGTCTTCTACGGACAAGCCACGGATATTTATCGTCCAAAGAAGTAGGGGCGGCCTTTGTGGAACTACGGCAAGTCCGGAGTGCTGTATCCGCCGGCAGCTGCCGAGCTGCGCTCGGCTTGGCCCCTTCGACTTCGCTCAGGGCAGGCTTGCGAGGGCACCCGTCTCCACGCGAGAGCGTCATGCCGAGACGAAGAATGTATTCCAGCAACGCAGAAAAGCACGGGGGTTAGAAAATGAGCGAAATCGATGCTCTGATCGGCAAGGCCGGCGAACCGGTTCCGGTTGTGGATGTGGCTGACATCAAGGCGGTGTGGGCGCACGGCCGGGAGTTGAAAGCGCAGCACCCGGGAGGGGTGGCCGTCGAGCTCGATGTCTGGAAGCAGGTTTGCAGTCCCGGCGCGGATGTTCGCGCCGTCGCTTATCGTTGCCAAAGGTTGGGCGTGTTGGAATGGCTGCTGCGGGCCGCCTGGACCGGCGGGGACCTCAGTGAGAAGGCCTTCGAGGTTGCGGCCATGATCGATTTGCGTTGGATGGCGCCTGGCGTCGCTCAGAGCGGGTCCGGTGTGGAGGAATTTCTTGCAGAAGTTTTCGCGGAAGAGCGGCACTGGCGTTCCCCGGAGAAATAGCATGATCCACATCCCGTCATGGCCGATCGCGAAGCCGAGCTGCGCTCAGCTTGGACGGGCGGGGGCGCCCGTCCCCACACGAGCGGATCTTCGCTTACTGGAACCTCGATGAAAAAATTGGCGCTCTTGGTTCTTGTCGCTTCCATTTCCACCCATGGGCTGATGGGCCAGTCGTTGCTTGCCCAGTCGGTGACCAGCCTGCTGCCGGGTGGGGCACCGGCTCAGGCAGCGACTCCCGCACCCGCCGATGAACTGGGACGTGGGACGCCTTCGGGAGCCGTGCTTGGATTTCTGCAGACGGCGCAGGCCGGGAATTACCAGACCGCCGCCGATTATCTGCAAATGAGCACCGCGCGCCGCCAGTCGCAGGGAGCGGACCTGGCCGAAAAGCTGAAGGTGCTCATGGACCGCACCTTCGTGGGCAACCTGCGGCGGCTCAGCACCAGTCCCGAAGGCAATCCGGATTACGGCGCCCCCGATCAGCAAACCATCGGAGTTTTTTCCTATGGCGATGCGGATGTTCCCGTTGTCCTGGTCCGGATCGCGGATCCGAATTCCGGAAAAATCTGGCTCTTCTCTTCCGAGACGCTCGGCAAAGTTCCTGAGCTGTATGAGAACCTTGAGGCTCACCAGGTCGAAAGCAAGCTCCCGCAAAGCCTGGTTAAGAACGTGTTTCTCGGGATGCCACTCTGGCAATGGCTGGCGCTTTTCGCCGCGATTCCAGTGGCGATCGCAATCGGCTGGGCGGGGGTTCTGCTGCTGGCGATTCCGCGCCGGCTCTGGCTCAAGCTCAGACATCGTCCCAACCTGCATTCCTACAGAGGCATGTCGAAGCCGCTGCTGCTTTCATTCAGCGCGCTGGCTCACCTCAAAATTGCCTCCTACCTCGGCCTGCCGTTGCTGGCACGTTTTTATTACTACCGGGTGGCCGGCGTTCTCGTCAGCATCGGCTTTTTCTGGTTTCTGCTGCGCGCCGCCACTCTCATGATGCAGCGACTGCGCATGCATGCCATCAGCGCGGGCCGCACCGGCACCGGAACCCTGATGGTACTGGGCGAGCGGCTGGTCGCAGCGCTGGTAGTGATCGTCGCCATCCTGACCGCGCTCGGCATCGTGGGCTTCAACCTGACCACCGTGCTGGCCGGCCTTGGCATCGGCGGCATTGCCATTGCATTCGCAGCGCAGAAGACACTTGAGAATCTTTTCGGCGGAATTTCCGTTCTGGGTGACGAGGTCATCCGCGTCGGCGACTACTGCCGCTTCGGCGATCGCACTGGAACCGTGGAAGACATCAGCCTGCGCTCCACCCGCATCCGCACCGACGCGCGCACCGAGGTCTCAATTCCAAATGGCGCCCTCGCCACCATGAGCATCGAAAATTTCACCCGTCGCGACAAAATTCTGTTCAATCCCGCGCTCGCGATCCGGTGTGAGACTTCGGCGGACCAGTTGCGCTATCTGCTGGCTGAAGTCCGCCGCATGTTATACGAACACCCGAAAGTCGAAAATGACAGCGCAACCATCCGCTTCGCCAATCTCGACAACAACGCTTTGCGGCTTGAGATCTTCAGCTACGTGCTCACCTGCAATGCGGTGGAATTCGCCGCCATCCGCGAAGACCTGTTGCTGCGCATCATGGAGATCGTGGAGAAATCGGGCAGCGGCTTCGCCTTCCCGTCGCAGACGGTATATTTCTCGCGCGATTCCGGCCTCGACAAGGAAAAAGCCGGCGCCGCCGAACAGCAGGTGCAGCAATGGCGGGACCAAAGCAAGCTGCCATTCCCAGATTTTGCGCCCGGCGACAAGGCGGCCTTCCGCGGTTCGATTGTCTATCCTCAGCCGGAGTCGGCGATCGGAAAGAACCAGCGGCTGCCCTGAAACATCTCTCGTGACGGTATATAGTGTGCGCCCTCAGCGGCTAAAGCCGGAACCTTTTTGCAGCCTTGGCGGCACGGCTGAAGCCGTGCCCTACCCGTTCCTGGCTCCCTCTACAGCAAATCGAGAAATGCTTTAGCACGATAGGGAGTGCCCCACTTACCCCCGTAACTTGCGGCTTTCGACGGCGATTCCTAGCATGAAAGAACCATGTCTTATGCTCTGTTGTTGTCGCCGGATGACCAGGCAGTCAGCGCAATTACTTGCGTTTTGGAAGAGATGTCAGTGGCCTGCGAGCGTCCCCTGGACGGAATATCGGCTGCCGAAAAACTCAATTCGCACAGCTTTGACCTGGTGTTGGTCGATTGTGAAAATTTGTCGGCAGCCAAGCTGATCTTTGACGTTTGCCGTCGCGGAAGAAACGGCAGCAACCCGGTCCGGATCGCCATTGTCGATGGCGGCGCCGGTCTGCCCACCGCTTTTCGCCTGGGCGCGGAACTGATTCTGACCAAGCCGGTCGCGAAAGACCAAGCCCGGAACACGATCCGCACCGCAGTCACCCGCGTGCGAAAGGAGGCTCCGGCAAACGAGAGCGTTCCCGTGCAGCCTGCGAGCGCGGCCGTGCCCAGCGCGGCCGTGACCGAAGAACGCGCGCTGGCGGCAGCAGCCGTTTCTTCGCAACTGACAAGCTTTGCGGACCCCGCTCCAAGCTTCGTTTCAGCCTCCGTTCCAACCGCTGCTTTACCGGCGGCGATCTCCGCGCCGGTCCCCACGGCGAAGATGCATTCCGCCGTAGACGAAATTGATGCCACACCAGCTACTCCAAAGTTGAATCCGCGGTCCGCATCTTTTTCGGCATCGCCTTTGTCGGAGTCATCTTCGGCTCGAGGTGTTTCAGTAAGTTCGGAGCCCGCGCGCCCGGTAAAACTCTCCGACGATCCTGTGCTTGCGGAACTGGAAGAATCGGAAGTGGAGAGTTCGAAACTGGAAAACTCGGGACTGGGCAAAGCAGCAGCGGATCCACCGGCAGCCGAATCTGACGCCCCGGTCTTCTCATCCTACCCGCAGAGCCAGCCGCGCCGGAAGCGCCCGCGCGGGTCGTTGGTCGCGTTGTTAATGCTCGTGCTGACTGGCGGCGGCTTCTATGCCGCGTGGACGTATCAGCCCGGATTCCGAGAAATCGCCCAACCACAGATCGATCGCGTGCTGGCCCTTGCCGGGAAGGTACTGCCGCCAACTTCGGTGCCAAATCCGGCGAAGCCTTCAGCGCAGCTGGCTCCGGCCACAGCCTCGGCGCCGGCACCGGATTCGCCAACCGCTCTGAATCAGAGACAATCGACAGCCGCAGATTCCGCAAAAGGCTCACCCGCAACGTCGGCCACTGCTACTGCCCCTGTTCGGCCGGCGGCGACTCCGGGCACAGTTGCGCCGCCAACTTCCGGCGCCACGGCTGCACCGGGCGTGACCAAGCCTGAGGCCAGCAAGCCCAGCGACAGCAGGAAATCCGCCGCCGCTGCGACTTCATCCGACGCCCAACTGCCCGGGGAAGACAGCGCGATCATTCTTTCATCCAAGGGCGCGGAAAAACGGCTGGCTCGCAGCGTTCCGCCGAAATATCCCGTCGAAGCGCGGTCGGGGGGAACGGAAGGGACGGTCGTCCTCAAGGAGGTCGTTGATGAGAACGGCAACGTTGAGGGTCTGCGGCTGGTCGAGGGAGACGCTGTGCTGGCAACCGCCGCCATGCAAGCGGTGAAGCAGTGGCGCTACCGGCCCTACGTCCGCGACGGAAAGGCCCAGCCGTTCCAGACCGTGGTGATCGTCGACTTTCAGCGGCCTTGACCGCGGACGGCAGCTGCCCTCTCAGCCGCCATCGCCATCGCCTTCGGAACCGGCGGCAGACTGCGAAATCTGCCGCCTAATCGTCCGCCATTCAATTACCCCCGTAACTTGCTGGTACCCACTCCATTGCCTAGGATGACTTCATTATGGGTTACCAAGCTTTGCTTTTCTGTCCCGATGAAAAACTGGCTCGTGTCGTAGGTCAGGTGTTCAGCGAATTGGACTTCACCGTAGAGCCGGTTCAGGAACCGTTTGCTGCGGTCAAGAAGTTGATGGCGCAGCGCTACGACGCCATCGTCGTGGATTGCGAAAACGAACAGAATGCTTCGCTGCTCTTCAAGAGCGCAAGAAACTCCAGTTCGAATCAGAGTTCGCTGGCCATCGCATTGGTCGAGGGACAAGCGGGCGTGGCCAAGGCCTATCGCATCGGCGCCAACCTGGTGCTCACTAAGCCGATCAACGTCGAGCAGGCAAAGGGAACGCTTCGGGTCGCGCGGGGACTCTTGCGGAAGAACTCCGACGCTGCCAGCGCCAGTGCTGCCAGCGCGGCAGCCCCCGCAATGCCCGCAAGAACGGCTCCTGTATCTACCGGCAGTTCATTCCAGCCGGCGAGTCGAGGCGCGGCACCGATTGCACCAGCGCCAACCCATATCGAGCTTCCTGAATTTGAGGTTCCGCTGCCGGCGACGATTCCGGCGGCAATTCCGGCCCTGGCAGCGCCGGCAAGAGTTGAGGACAAAGCGGCGGTTGTTCCAGCGCCCGCAGCCAAAACCCAGATTACGATCGCAGCCGAGCCGGCAGTGGAAGCGCGGCAGCCCGGTTCCCCGGGTGTCATCAAGAGCGATGGAGTCAAAAAGGACGTAGCCAAAATCGCCGCCGCGGCCGTACCCGCGCAAAATACCAGTTCCGCTTTCAAGTCTGCTTTGGGATCGGCGGCAGCACCGGCTCCCGCAAAAGAGGTAACGGCTGCGCCGGCGAAAGAGAACAAGGCGGTTGAATCGGAGCCCGCCCACTCGTCGCACGCCGCCGCTTCCGCTCCCACGTTCAGCTCGGTGAGCGCTACCGCTGCGCCGTCTTTTGCCGCATTGGGAGAAGAAGGTTCCGGCGGATCGGGCGCCAGCAAAAAAATCCTGATCGCAGCGGTGGCTATCCTGGCTCTGGGTGCGCTCGGCTACCTTGGTTATGGGAAGCTGGGCAAGTTCGGCACAACTTCAACTCCGCAGGCCGTAAGCAAGCCGCAGAACTTGGAGCAGCCCGCGCCTGCTCTGGCGCCGACGATCTCTCCAGTGGTGGCGCCTTCGACCGGCACATCCGGCCACGCCAGTTCCGCAACCCAGACCGTTGCTCCCAAAACGGCGGCAGCGACAGCGCCCGGCAAGCCGTCGGCCGACGCCGGCAATTCTCCGGTGATTCGGATCGCCGCGAACCCCGAGCCGGGAACGGCGAAACCCGGCGCAGCACCCATACTCGTGAAGTCGAACCCCGCGGGAGCCAAAACCCAGACCCAGGCCGAGGAGTCCGCTCCTCCGCTTCCCAGCACGCTGGCCGTTGCACCCGAAAGCGATAGCAACTTGAGGGGCCTGATGTCTTCGGCATCGTCAAGTGTTCCCAAGCCTTCGCTGGCGGCACTAAGAGTCTCCCAAGGTGTGTCCCAGGGACTTCTGATCAAGCGCGTACAACCAAGGTATCCGTCATCCGCGCTCGCGGTTCATGCCGAGGGCGCCGTGCAGATCGAAGCCACCATCGACAAAGAGGGCAACGTCACCAATCTGAAAGTGCTCAGTGGATCGGCCGTTCTTTCCCGCGCAGCGGTGGAAGCTGTCCGCCAATGGAGATATAAGCCGTACTACCTCAATGGCGAACCCGTCGAAATCCAGACGCAGATCACGGTCAACTTCAAGGCAAACTAGAGAAGGCAGGTGTCAGGTCTCAGGTCCCAGGGACATCTGCACGCACGCCATCAAGAAGGACAAAGTTAGTCGCTCAGAATCAGGTGATGGAGGCCGACACTTTGCCCTTTTCCTGCTTCTTGCCAGCCCCGGATGAAAGCGCCCTAGCGCAGGAGTTCGTCTCCCAACGCAACCAGGTCACTGCGGCCGTCGCCGTTGAGGTCGCCAACCAGGGGTGGTCCGGAGGAGATGGCAAGAAACGTGGAAAAGGTATCGTTGCCGGCTCCAAACAAAATGAAGGGCTGGCCGAATGGATAATCCTGGGTCGACTCGAGCATGTAAAGATCGTTGTTACCGTCGCCGTTGAAGTCGCCAGTTGCCACACTTGCACTGGCGGTTTGCGATCCATAACTTTGATTCTGGTCGGGAGCCAATGTAAACTGGCCCGCACCGTTGCCAACGAGCAGCCGCGGGTCTGGTGCCTGCACGCTTACCGCAATATCAGGAATCCTGTCTCGGTTGAAGTCTGCGACCGCAACCGCGCCGACAGTGTGGCCGACATCGTAGTAGTCAGCGCTGGCAAACGTTCCATTGCCGTTTCCCAGGAGAATGAGAACCCCGCCAACTGCAGCCATGGCAACGTCCCCGTGACCATCAGCGTTGAGGTCACCCTGGGCAAAAGCATGAAGATACATATCCAAGACCGGAGTGCCGGCCACTGAGGGAAGGACCGTACCGTAAGTGAGATTGCCCTGGCCAAGAGCAACGCCAACGCCTTATGGCGTCATGAAAAGTAAATCCAGAATTCCGTCCCCATTGAAGTCGATGGCACTCACCAGAAAGTCACCGGCTGGAAACGTCGTCAGCGGAGTGGGAGGCCCGAACCTTAGCAATCGTATCTCCCTGCCGGTTCCACTCTCGCAGAACTACGATGCACTCGTGACCGACGGCGTGGATAACATCTTCGTTGCCATCACCAATACTGGCAATGGCATTGCGGTTGTCGACGTGACCTCGATTCCCGAGCCATCGCTCCTCGCATTCGAATCGCGCCCGCACCATCCTGCACCTGGGGCCGGTCAAGGCAAGAACGTCGGTCCTCGCAAAGCACAAAAGGGGCTGCCAGCAATTCGCGCAGTTCCCTACGCTACCCGGCAACTGCTTCATTCCCCCGAAAGTTGGGGGAAGATGTCCAGTTCGCAGAAGTAATCTATTCTTGACGGCGCGCATTTTGTTCATTGCGGCGGATGAAGAAGAAGTCCGCGGGGCGAATAAGAACTAAAAAATTAGGTGTACCTAATACGTACCGAATATCCTCGTTTCGCGCGTTTTCGTAGTTTTTTGAGCGTGCTTAAATTTTCAATAAGTTGTTTGTTTTCAATCCGGTTACGGAATCGGTGGAGGGAAACAGCGTGACTGCCGCTAAAGTAAAGAAAAGAATGGTAGGCACGAGGAGACTCGAACTCCTGACCTCTACCGTGTCAAGGTAGCGCTCTAACCAACTGAGCTACGCGCCTACATCTGTTGCCCGGACTTGCAACCACAGGCGCCGTGTGGCACGGGGCGACGCGGCACCGACAAAGGGATTTTACCACGCGGCGGCGCGCCTCATGTATGGGCATCAACGCTGTCATCTGAGCGAAGGACCTCGTGCATCGCGAATTCAAATACATTCGGTCCCTCGCTACGGTCAGGATGACAACCCAGACTTGTGTCGCGAACTAACGGGATACGAACCTAGTGCACAAAAGAAAAATTCAGGCCCGTGGCAATCTGCAGGTCATTCTGTTTCGTCCCGGGCGGCGGGTTGCTGACGTAAATATCCCCGAACGAATTTTGCCAGCCCAGCCACTTGTTGAGTTTAGTGACCGTGCCGAAATTGAATGTGCCGCGGTATTGTCCGGTCTGAGTAAGGTCCGGGTAGAAAAAGAACGTCTGCGTAATGACTGTCCCCTTCCCGACCTTTTGTGTGAAGGCATCACCCAGCGTCAAGGCCCCCAGGCTGCGAGTCACAGCCGCGACCGGCGTGCCGCCCGCCGGCGGCGGTGGAAGAGTGAAAGCCGAGTAGCTCTCATGCGTGTAGTTCCCACCGGCCAGCAGATCCAGGGTAGTGGCGGAGCTCTTGATCGCGTGCACACCAATTCCACCGCCCAGCGTGGACCTCAGATTCAGGTATTGCAGTGAATTGGAAAAGAAATCGCCATTCACAAACCCAAACGCGCGCGTAGCGAAATTACGGTCGTAGCGCGCTCCGCCCCCGGTCGAGTTCGCGGTGGTGTGCGGCGACGCCGTGGGCAAGTCGTTGGTGGCGTATATCGAGTTGGTGTAAAGGATCAGTTTGTCGTGGAATCCGGTACGGGCGGAATTAAACGCGATGTTCAGATTCCTGGTCTCGCTGTTGCCGCGGGTCACGGCAAAGCCCAGGTTCACACCACCGTTCCAACCTTCCAAGAGCCCCGGGTGCAGGCTCTTCTCATAAGCCGCCTGCTCGGCTGGGCTGCGCAGCATGGTGACAGAAGCCTTCGGCGCTTCCACCGATCCTGCTGCCTTGGTTACGACGACCACATCGTCGCCGTTCGTGGTCACAGGTCCCACCACCGTCTTGCCACGCAGACTGACATTCAAGTCGCCCGCGGACGTCAGGCTTTGGATCGCATCGAATTTCACGGTTACGTCGCCGGCGTAGTCGGTCTTGATGACCAAGGTCTTGCCATCGGACTTGGTGATCGAGCCGGTCAATCGGTCGCCGTTCTTCAGGACGATCTGATCGGCGACCGCCGGAATCGCCAACAGCAACAACGAAAAAAGACCCACTACAAACTTCCTATGCACAAGAACCTCCTAAGCGATTCAAAAACAGAAATGGAATTTCTACCCCAAGTTTAGGGACACAACGGTATCCCACTCGCAGGAAGTGGGTACAGAACTCTCCCGCTGCCAAAATTATTCAGTTTGGATGGAGACATTATATCGGGCTAGCGATAATTCGGCGCGCAGGCAACCAGGATGTTACCGCGGATTCAGGCTTTATTTTCAGGCTTATTTTCAGGCTCAGGCTTGGTTTCAGCCTTGGTATCGTGATCCTTCATACCGTCTTTCAGCGCGCGGATGCCCTCGCCCAGACCCTTGCCCAACTCGGGCAGTTTCTTGGGGCCAAACACCAGCAGCGCGATGAAAAAGATGATCAGCAGGTGCATGGGTTGAAACAAACCTTCAAACATAGAGCCTCCCAAGCGGACGCGCCGGCGGGAAACCGGGGCGGCACGACCACGCTAATAGTGTATCCCAAGCGATCGCTGCGAGTCTCGCAGATTCCCGCCATGGCCGCGCGTCTGAGTATTTAGGACATGTCCTAATAAATTACTTCGGTGACCTATCGGCGTTACCGTCGCCGGACTATCTTGGCCAGAGGGCGATTCTCGCGCGTCAAGACCGCCGGAGGGCTTCGTGAAACGCTGTGTCCTTAGATGGCTTTTGCTTCTGCTGGCGGCAGGCTCCTTACAGGCCGAACCAGTTCCTCCCACGCCCGCTTCCGATGCCATTTTCCTGTGGCTGGCGGGGGGCATTTCAAGCGCGCGGATCCAGCGCCTGATCCAAACACAGAACGCCGAAACGCCGGACGAGGCCCGGAACCTTTCATGCCCCGCTACGTCGCAATGCACCCGGCAATGCACGCGCGCCCTGCAAAAGGCCGGGGCTGATTCGGACCTGATTCAGAGCCTCGTGCGTCGGAGTCCGGATCCGAAGTCAGGATCGAAGTCGGGATCGAAGCCCGGATCGGAGCCCGGACCGAGAGTCAGCCGCCAGCCCGCCGCCTGCTCCTGCTCCAGCCCTGCGGCACAGGTTGCCGCTCTGGTTCACGACAAGAACTTCGACGCCGCCGAAGACAAAATCCGCGCCCTGCTTCGCGACGATGCGGGCAATGATGCAGGCCATGTTTTGCTGCATTTTGTCCTCGGAACCGTCCTGCGCCGCGAAGACCGGTTCGACGAAGCGCTCGACGAATTTACGGAATCCTCGCGCCTGATGCCCGGACTCCCCGAAGTGCACAGCCAACTTTCTTACCTGTTTTACCGGACAGACGATTCCGATGACGCCCTCGCCGAAGCGCGTACCGCCCTCAGCATGGATCCCGCCAACGCCGAGGCCTACCGCTGCCTTGGACTCGCGCTCTACGCCGATGGCCACTACGATGCCGCCCTGCACGCCTTCGACGAAGCGCTCGCGCGCGAACCTGCCGGCTCGCTCGCCAACGCGGACGTCTACTTCGACGTGGGAATCACGCACCGCGATCAGGGAGACTTGCGCCGCGCCGCCATCGCCTATCGCCACGCCCTCAGCCTGCGCCCCGACTTCTGGGAAGCGCACAGCAATCTGGGCGTCGTCCTGCACGATCAGGGCAAGCTGGATGAGGCGATCGCGGAATATCGCGCCGCTAAGCGCCTCAACCCCGGCGAAGCCAGCGTCCGCAACAACCTGGGAAATACGCTTTGCGACAAGGAAGACTTTGACAGCGCCGTCGCGGAATTCAAGGATCTCTATCGTCAGAGTCCGGAGTGGGAAGGCGGTCACAACTGCCTCGCCCGCGCCTACATGTTCAAACACGACTACCCATCTGCTATTCGCGAATTACGGGCCGCCATCGCCGCCAATCCCGCCGGAGCGGCCGAACACCGCGTTTTGGGGCAAGCCCTGCTTCTTTCCGGAAGGGATCAGGAAGCTGTAGACGTGCTGCGCAAAGCAGTTGCGCTCAATGCCGAATCCAGCCTGGCCCACCACTATCTCGGCACCGCGCTCGTGAATACGCAACAACTGGCTGAGGCTGAAAAAGAATTCCGCGAGGCCCTCCGACTCGAACCCAGCGCCCAGAATCACTATTCCCTCGCCGCCTGCCTGATGGCTCTTAACCAATACGAAGAGGCTCTCGGAGAACTCGAAATTGCTTCCCGCATGGATCCCAGCCAGAACCTTTACCGGGCCCGCATGCAGGAGGTCGTCCGGCTGATCACAACCTCGAAGTAACTCGCGAAGTAACTCGCAACGAGATACACCATTGGACATTACCTTTTGTATGCACTAACGTGTATCGCCTTCGGTTATCGACAAACCTAAAATGTAAGTAGAAAACGCGGCGCTCGTGGCGCCGCCGGGGCGATCTATGGAAACCAGCGCTGTCAAGCAAACCCGGGAGAATTCCGTCAACCCTGCCGTGCTATCCGCTGCAGAGCGGAGTATGCCGCATGGGTCTGCACCCGACTTTCCCTCGGCACCGGAGAAAAAGACCATCGGCTACGGCCTGCCTTGTTCGCGCTGCCACGCCTACTATCCCGCTGACATGCATTCCTGTCCGATCTGCAAATCGCCGGATCGTGTCTCGCCCACCGTGCCGGTGGTGCATTCCACGGTTCCTGTCGCGCCACAACCCGCAACTGGCGCACAAATCGATGCCGAACGCGAACGCTTGCTGAAAGAGCTCAAGTCGCAGGCCTTCGCTTCCCACACTCAAATCAACGCCGCCGCCACTTTCCGATGCGTTCTCCAACACCAGCACAGCGGGGCCAGCGAGCCCGCCGCCGTCTGCCACACCTGCTACAGCGAGGCCCGCCAACAGGCCGACCGCATGGAAGCCGCTTTGCACATGGATGCTAAAGAAGCGGCAAAGATTGTCTATGAAGCGGTCTGGGCCGACACGTCCGATCCCAACACGACCTACCTGAACGCCGCCAACGCACTGCTGTCGGAGTTGCGCAAACGAGCCGGCATCGGCCTACTGCTCGGCGCGAATCAGCCCTTCGCGCACTAACCCGTGTGGAAGCGGGGCTGCGCCCCGCTTGGACGGGGCGAAGCCCCGTCCCCACACATGTGCTCCCCGCAGACAGTGGTTTGCAACTTTCGCGCCCGTTCCACATCCTATTCTTAGAGACCCGGCATGACCGAAAAACTCAACGACAAGATTAAGAAGACCGAAGCCGAGTGGCGGCAGCAGCTCACTCCCGAACAATATCAGGTGGCTCGCGGCTGCGGCACCGAGCCTGCTTTCACCGGCCAGTACTGGAACAAACACGATGACGGGACGTACCACTGCGTCTGCTGTGGCGCGCTGCTGTTTGGCTCGGAAACAAAATTCGATTCGGGAACCGGGTGGCCGAGCTTCTATGCCGCCGCCGACCGCAAGAACATCCGCGAACACACCGACACCAGTTATGGCATGGCTCGCACGGAAGCCCGCTGCGCCCGCTGCGATGCGCATTTGGGCCACGTGTTCCCGGATGGTCCTGGGCCAACTGGGCTACGCTACTGCATGAACTCGGCGTCCCTTGACTTCAAGCCGAGGCAGTAAGCACAGAAAAGGAAAACGATGGAGCGCCGGACATGTCTGGCCGGCTGGACGGGCTAGACGCCCGTCCCTCCATCGTCGTCGTTGAATTCAATTTCGTGAACTTACGCGTTGCCCGCGGTCGCGGCCATCGCTTTGGGCGCTTCCAACTTGTTCTGGACCAGCGCCTGCGTTTTCTGATCTTTCTTTTCGGCGTTGCGCACCTCGACACCGCCCTTGAGGACCGCGCCTTCTTCGACGCTGAAGCGATGCGTGATCACATCGCCCGAGAGCACGCCTTCGCTGCGGATGTCAAGCCGGTCCGCGCACTCGACGTTGCCCTGCACCTTGCCCATGATGACCAGTTCTTTGGCGGTGATGCTCGCCGCGACGTTTCCGTTGCGGCCGATAGTGACGCGGTTGTCGGGAAAGTTAATCGTGCCTTCGACGCGTCCGTCAATGAAAATCGATTCCGCACCCGTCACTTCACCCTTGATGACGAGCGTGCGTCCGATGTGGGCCTGATCCATGGGTGAGGTGGCCGGCTTGACCGGAGTGTAACCGTGAGTGGGGGCCGCGTTTGGAGAGTACTTCGGTTCCGGAGACTGCAACATGAATGAACCTCACTTGAAATCCGCGACCGCAGCGGGAGTTGGCCCTGCGGTCGCGGTCGATGGGCTTCTAACGGCAAGAAGAGAATGGCACGAATGGACGTGTTACGACAGGTTACCGAAGGGGGTGTCCGTTGGCGCGGCGTCTATCGTGCGAACTTATGATGGAATCTCCCAGCCTTTGTCTTTCATTTGCCTTGGTGAGTTGCTGCGCGACCTCTGGATACCGCAGTTCCATTCATCCATTCAAAAGTATAGGCACAAGCGCAGATCGGCATTCAGAAGTTTTTGCACGGAGATCACCCAATCATGAAAAAAATATCCGGGGAATTGTCTCACGAGAAAGTTCCGCGACGATTCCACGCGCCAGGGTCGAGCTGCCGCTTTGAGCCCTATCCCTAGGCGCTCCCCAACCGAGATTCCCAACCCGTTGACCGGCTTATGGTTAAAGGAACGCACCCTTGCGTACTCCTTTTGTAACTTGGATGCGCACCCGATACGGCCTACAGTCAATTGGATCGCGCTTTTTCGGCCCCCGGCGTGCATCGAAGTATTTGAAAGCTCCGATGTTCACACGGCGTTCGAATTAAGATTTACCAGCAAGGCGAAAGAATGACGAAGCGTAACCAATTCGGACTAGCACCGAGCGGTTCCGTACTTGTAGTACTTGCGATCGCCGTCGTTCTTGCTCTGTCGATCGCCGGATGCGCCCAAACCAGTCCCTACGTCATCGCCGCTTCCACGGTTGCGGTGGACTCGAGCAGCGCCGCCACTGTTCCCGCCGCCACCAGTGACGAGGCGGGCGAACCAATCCTCACCATCAAAAAACGCGTCGATGAAGTCAACGTGCTCTTCATCGCTACCGATCGCCACGGCAAATTCGTCCGCAATCTGAACCAGACCGATTTCTCCATCTTCGACGACCACAAGCCGGTGCAATCCATCCTCAACTTCCGCCGCGAGACCGACCTGCCCATCGAGTTAGGCCTGCTCATGGACGTGAGCGGCTCGGTGCAGGGCCGCTTCGGATTTGAAAAGGAAGCAGCCACCGGATTTCTGCAGCACATCATCCGTCCCGGCTATGACCGCGCGTTCGTCGTAGGGTTCAACAAAGAGAGCCGCCTCACCCAGGATTTCACCGACCAGGTGCCCTTACTCGCCGCCGGAGTGCAGCGCCTGAACAATGGTGGCGGCACCGCGCTCTATGACGCAATTTATAAAGCGTGCAAGGAAAAACTGCTGCGCGAACATTCCGATCATCCTATTCGCAAAGCCATCGTCATCCTTAGCGACGGCGAAGACAATCAGAGCGAATACACGCGCGCCCAGGCCGTTGAGATGGCCGAGCGCGCCGAAGTTCTCATCTACGCCATCTCTACCGACGACAGCGGCCTGATTCTGCGCGGCGACAAAGTTCTCGAGGACCTCGCTTCCGCCACTGGCGGCCGCGCCTTCTTCCCCTACAAGATGAAAGACATCACGCACTCGTTCGCCGCCATTGAAGAGGAACTGCGCAGCCAATACGACGTTTCCTACAAGCCGTCCGACTTCGACGCCGACGGGCGCTACCGCTCAATCGAAATCACCGCCCTGAAGAAAGATCTGCAAGTCCGCGCCCGCCGCGGATACTACGCTCCCCGCCAGTAAAGCCAAGTTCAGAAGTTTCAAGGTTTCAGTGTTTTAAGGACTGGGACCATACTCTGAAACTTTGAAACCTTGCTCTTTTGAAACTTTGCTGCTAACGTCCCCTTGATCCGCATCGAGGAGGGTTCACATGGTCTTCGCGGTCCTTGCAGTTGTAATTCTGTTGGGCATCTTTCTGATCGCGATGTACAACAGCCTGGTGCAGTTGCGCGTACGCTCTGAATCGGCCTGGTCTGACATCGACGTGCAGCTCAAACGACGCCACGACCTGATCCCAAATCTGGTCGAAACCGTAAAAGGCTACGCCGCCCACGAAAAGGGTACGTTCGAGAACATCGCGAAATTCCGCTCCATGGCCATGCAGGCCACCGGCCCAGCCGACAAGGCCGCCGCGGAGAATCAACTGACCGGCGCGCTCAAAAGCCTGTTTGCGGTGGCCGAAAATTATCCCCAGCTCCAGGCCTCGCAGGAATTCACGCAGCTGCAGAATTCTCTCAGCGAGATCGAAGACGCAATTCAAAACGCGCGCCGCTACTACAACGCCGTGGTGCGCGACCTGAACACCAAGATTCAGTCTTTCCCGACCAATATTCTGGCCGGGATGTTCGGCTTCCAGCAGAAGCAGTTCTTTGAAGCGGCTGCCACCGATCGCGAACCAGTTGCGGTGAAGTTCTAGATATGTTCCGTCAACGATTGCGCCATCGCCAACCGCCGCGCGGGTCTGCTCCCTCGCCCACTTTCCCCCTGTGTTACCCCGTGTCCCTTGTGGTAAAGCTTTTGCTCTGCGTCCTGCTGGGGCTGCTACTAACTCCAGCCCCTGCCTCTGCCCAGGCCCGCAACTGGCGCGTCGCCGATTTCAAAGACACCATTTCCATCGCCGCCGATGGCACGGCCCTGGTCAGCGAAAAAATCACCCTGGCTTTCGTCGGCGAGTGGCACGGCATTCACCGCACCATTCCGGTCGAGTATCCCGGGCCGCAAGGCACCAACTACACGCTCTTTGTCGATGTCACGAGCGTCACCGACGAAAACGGAAACAGGCTGAAGTACGATTCCAGTAAGTCGGGAGCCTATCGCGATCTCAAGATCTACATTCCCGGCGCGGTCGACACGACGCGCGTCGTCAACATCGATTACTCCGTGCGCAACGGTGTCCGCTTCTTCGATAGTTACGACGAGTTCTACTGGAACGTGACCGGCAACGATTGGCCGGTTCCCATCGACCACGCTTCCGCCTTCGTAACTCTGCCCGAAAATGCCGCCGGAGGTTTGCGCGCTCAGGCCTTCACCGGCGCCTACGGTTCTAAAGAAAGCGAAGCGACCGCCGACGTCAAGGGCGCCGACGTTCTTTTCGAAACCACCCATCCGCTTTCCATGCGCGGCGGCCTCACCATCGACATTTACATCCCGCAGGGAGTGCTCAAGCCTCCGTCCGCGCTCACGAAGTTAGGCTGGTTTCTCGGCAGCAATCCCATCCTGTTCCTGCCCCTGCTGACCCTCGCCGTTATGTTCGCGCTCTGGTATTCCGTGGGACGCGACCCCGATCCCGGCGTCTCGGTGGCCCCGCAGTATGAGCCGCCCAAAGGCATTTGTCCCGCCGAAGCCGGAACTTTAATCGACGACACCATCCACCCCCGCGACATCACCAGCACCATCGTCGATCTCGCCGTGCGCGGCTATATCAAGATCGAAGAAAAAGTCGACACTTTCCTGGTCTTTCACCACAAAGATTATCTGTTCCACCTTTTGAAACCGCGCGAGCAGTGGGGCCCCGACCTTACGCCGCACGAACGCGTGATGCTGGAAAACATTTTTCAGGGCGGAGTTGAAACTCGCTTGTCCAGCCTGAAGAATCGCTTCTACACCGTGATTCCCATAGTGCGTGAGGACATCATGTCTGCCCTCAAGAACAAAGGCATCTACACGCTCGATCCGGAATCGGCCAATGGCTACAGCATCGCCGCCGGCGTTGCCATCGCGATCCTCGTCATCGGCGTGCAAGTCATGGGTTGGATGAACCTGTTCTATTCCATTCCCCTGGTGATTGGGAGCGTTCTTGTTTCCGTTCTGATCTGGTGGCTCTTTGCGCGCCAGATGACGGCCAAGACTGTGGCCGGTGCGCGCACCCGAATCGCTGTCCTCGGATTCCAGGAGTTCATGAATCGCGTGGACGCCGACCGCATCAAGCGCATGCCGCCCGACACGTTCGAAAGATTTCTCCCTTATGCCATGGCGCTCGGCGTCGAGCACCACTGGGCGCAAGCGTTCGACGGAATCGTGAAGGATCCGCCGAGTTGGTATGTTTCGCCGAACGGCTATGTCGGCTTCACTCCTCTTTTCTTTTCCAGCTCGATGCACAGCATGGCCTCCGACATGCACCAAGTCTTCGTCTCCGCCCCCAGAGCCAGTTCCAGTGGATCGGGATTCGGCGGGGGAGGCGGATTCGGCGGCGGAGGCTTCTCCGGCGGCGGATTCGGCGGCGGCGGCGGCAGCGCATTCTAGCTTGCGCGGATCGCAATCCCTGCACGCATTTTTTCATTCGCAAGGGCAACTTCAGTCAGGAGTGTAATGGCCTGATTTCGCCAAACAACTATTGAATTTCCTGTGCCTTTGTAAGATCCTCTATTTGCCGATGGACGATATTCTCACTCACGAACGCAAGAGAAGGTGGTTCGTCTGGGGGACTGTTGTCACTTGCACGCTGTCCATTCCGCTCATTATTGGCATGTCCAACGCCTTTAACGGCATCGCCAGGGAGAAGGCGACCGGCCCCGCTGCGGTGGCGGGTGGCCTTGCCGAGGGTTATGTGACCTTTGGGGCGGTTATTGCGTTCGCGATGCCCATAACAGCGATAGTCCTGTTATCTAGGTCGTTCGCCAGAGGACACGGGGCGCGTTCGCTTTTTTCCCTCGTCTGCATCTGCTGGAATGCACTGATGCTTGCTCTTGCTGGGCTATTCCTATGGCTCTATTTGGTTTACTTACCCCGGGCTGGTGCTCACCCCCAGTAGGCAGCGACTCCCAATTGGACTCACAATTCGAGTCCACGTCGGTCAGTTCTCGTTAAATCGCAATTTCACTCGTAATCAAAGAACCGCCGGTCATCGTGCAAACTGAGACTGTTTCAAATCCTCAGGCCAGCTCGCGACTGCTTCCTCCAGCCTGCACTCTTCCGCCGATTTATCGGCCCTGAGCCCCATGAACACCGGCGCTCGCAGCTTCATGCCGCTCTCCGCGGTTTCGTGTGTCCACTCGGCGAACTTAATCTCAACAACAAGCTCCGGGCGCACGAACTGAACTTTTCGCAATCCACCAATCTCGCCGTGAAACGGATTCTCTTTCGTCTCGAGCGGCTGCAAGCGAGCAAACATCTCCTTCAGCATCTTGTGATCGAAGCCGGTGCCCACCTGTCCGACGTGAATGAGGCGTCCTTGCCGATCGTACAAGCCAAGCACAAGCGCGCCAAAATATTCGCGGCTGCCCTCCGGATCGGTGTAACCCCCGATGACGCACTCCTGGCGCTGCGTGATTTTGATCTTAAGCCAATCGCGCGAGCGCCTCTCTTCGTAAGCGCTGCTGCGCTTCTTGGCGACGATGCCTTCCAGTCCGCGCTGCTTCGCCGCTTCAAGAAGATCAAGGCCTTTCTCAGGATAGTGGTCGGAAAATTGAATAACCTCGCCAATTTTGATCCGGTCTTTCAGCAACTGCTTGCGTTGCTCGAGCGCGACGCGCCGCAGGTCAAGACCATCGAGGTAGAGCAGATCGAACGCGTAGTAGACGACCGGCACACCTTCGCGCCGTTGCAGGCGGCGCTTGCCCGGCTGGAATCCCGTGCGCTGCTGCATCAGGCTGAACGAAGGGCGGCCTTCGTCATCGAGAGCGACGATCTCTCCGTCAAGGATGGCGCGATGGGCTTTTACGAATTGCGGCAGACTGCCAAGTTCGGAAAACTGCGCGGTGAGGTCATTCTGATTGCGCGACACAAGGCGCACGCGACCGTCTTCGATGAAGGCGATGGCGCGGTAGCCGTCCCATTTAATTTCAAACAGCCAGTCAGGATCGTCAAAGGCCTTGGCGACGGGGGTTGCCAGCATCGGGTGGATGACCGTAGGCATCGGTTTCTCCTCAGCTCCGGCGAGAGCTTGAACCGCAGAGGACGCATAGTTCGCGGAGGATTTCTTGCTTCGGGACTTAGACGCGGAATCTTTGGACCCAGCAACTTTGGACGCGATGTCGTCGGACAAGTTCTTCGCGTGAGCCACGTTCCGCGCAGCCTGCCTTGGTTTCTTACTTTCACTTTTCTCCGCGCCCTCTGCAGTTAAAGCCTTTCGCTTCGAGTCGGCGCGTGCGATTGCGTCCGCCAGCCACGCGGCCTTCACTTTTCCTCGCGATGCAGGACGGCTGCTCTTCCATTCCGCGGAGTCTTCATCGCCCGCGATCTGCGCCATGGTGCGACCGGTGAGGATGGAAGTGTCGTACGCGTCGATGTCGAATCCCGCGACGACGTGATCGTCTTTTTTCTTGATCAGCAGCCATTCGTTTCCTTTGCTTCCAGGCCTGCGGGCCTTGATGTGCACAAGCGCGAAATCGCCGTTGAGCCGCTTCCCCTTCAGGCGAAACTTGAGGTCGCCTTTCGCCAGCATGGCGGCAGCTTCTTCTTCCGTGCCCGGAACATACTCGCCCTTGACGGGCACAGGCGATAGCGGCTCCCAGGTGCCTGCGTCCCAGACCATCACCGTGCCGCCGCCGTAGTTGCCTTCCGGGATGGTGCCTTCAAAATCGAAGTACGAGACAGGATGATCCTCGACCTGCATGGCCAGACGCTTGTCGGCGGGATCGAGCGACGGGCCTTTGGGAACGGCCCACGACTTGAGCACGCCCTCCATCTCCAGCCGGAAATCGTAGTGCAGGCGCGTCGCGTCATGACGCTGCACGCAAAAGCGGTGCCGCGATTGCTTTTCGAGCTTGGGCGGAGGCTCGGGCGTTTCCTCGAAGCGCCGTTTTCGTTTGTATTCGTCGAGCGACATGACGGTTATTGTAATTCGGGCTTACGATTTGCGATGTCTCAGCCTGGTACCCCGCAGGCAAGTACGGTTCGTATCTGGGCATGCCTTCAAACATGCCGAAAATGCTGCGTTATGAGAGCGCCCTCAGGCACTGCAGCCGGAGAGCAAAGTTTCACCACGGGCTCCCGTAATCACCCGGCAAAATGTTAACCCAGGGCCGTATACTGTTGCCGTTTCTTAGGAGTGACGCATGAATCGTCTAACGCGACTTGGAAATCCGCGCGCTGTTTTTGTTTTTATTTTGCTCGCCGCTTCGCTTCTGCAGGCGCAAAGCCCGGCGCCACTCTCTGCCGCGCTGCGCGAGAGAGTCGACGCCATCGTCCGGCAGGCGCTCGCCAGCACCGGCGTTCCGAGCGCCTCGATCGCCATTGTGCAAGGTGGAGCGATCGCCTATCTCCAGGCCTATGGCGACGGCCGCATCGAGCCGCACACGCCCGCGTTGCCTTCGATGCGCTACAGCATCGGTTCCATCAGCAAGCAGTTTACGGCGGCTGCGGTACTGCTACTGGCGGAACAAGGAAAGCTCTCGCTCGACGATCCCGTATCGCGATTCGTGCCCAACCTGACCCGCGGCAACGAGGTTACGATTCGTGAATTGCTGTCGCACACATCGGGCTATCAGGACTTCTGGCCGCAAGACTACGTTCCGCCGTTCATGTTGCAGCCGATCGCGGCTGACAAGATTCTCGATCAGTGGGCGCGCAAGCCACTAGATTTTGATCCTGGAACCGAGTGGCAATACAGCAACACCAATTTTGTGATCGCGGGACTGATTGTAGAGAAGGCCAGCGGCGAGCCTCTGCTGCAATTTCTGAGCGAGCGCATCTTCGCGCCGCTGGGAATGAAGAGCGTCCTGAACATCGATCAGAATCGGCTCACTGAAACCGACGCGACCGGCTACCTGCGCTACGCCATCGGGCCGCTGCGACTGGCTCCGAAAGAGGGGAAGGGCTGGCTGTTTGCTGCGGGCGAACTCGCGATGTCCGCCGAGGATCTGGCGAAATGGGATATCGGCATGATCAATCAGAGCGTGCTCCGTCCGGCCTCTTACGCGCAGATGGAAAGAGAAGTTGTACTCAAGAACGGCTTGGGAACGCGCTATGGCATGGGCGTGGATGTGCGGCAGGAATTCGGACAGCGCGCCATCGAGCATGGCGGCGAAGTCTCCGGCTTCACTGCGCACAATCTGGTTTTTCCGGACGCACGCATGGCTGTGGTCGTCCTTGTCAATGAGGACTCGGTCGGGGCCCCCGGCGACATTGCCCGCAAGATCGCAGCTTTGCTTTTCCGCGAGGCCGATGCCGGCAAGCAAGAGGAACAGTCCCGCGAAATTTTCGCGGCATTGCAACAAGGTAAAATCAATCGCGCCTTGTTCACCGACAACTGCAACAGTTACTTCACCGAACAAGCTCTCAAAGACTTCGCCAGCAGCCTTGGTCCGCTGGGGGCGCCGGCAGAATTTACGCAGACCAACAAGCAAGATCGCGGAGGGATGACCCTCCGCTTGTTCGAGGTGCACTTTCCGCAGAAGACGGTCGAGGTGTGGGAACGGATCATGCCCGACGGCAAGATCGAGCAGTATCAAGTGGGCGCGAAATGATCGGCGCGGGGCCGACTCGCATAACAACTTGTCGCGTGAAAACTAATCGTATGAAGCCCGTCGCATGAAACGTGAATACCCTGAGTCCCCGCTGGTGGGCGTGGGCGCGGTGATCGTCGATGATCGCCACGACGACCATCGCGTCCTGCTGATCCGCCGCGGACAACCGCCGCTGCTTGGCGAGTGGTCGTTGCCGGGCGGCATCCTCGAATGCGGCGAAACTCTGCGCGAAGCAGCGGCCCGTGAAGCCCGCGAAGAAACGGGATTGGTGGTCGAGACGAGTGAGATGCTGGGCGTGTATGAGCGGGTGATCCGAGACGACGAGGGACGCGTGCGGTATCACTACGTGCTGATTGATTTCTTGTGTCGTCCGGCCGGCGGCGATCTCAAAGCGGGGAGCGATGCGGCGGATGTTCGCTGGTTCACGCGCGACGAATTGCCCGCGCTCAACCTGGCGTACGATACCAATGACGTCGTGCTCAAGGGATTGGCGCGGCACTCCGGATGACGGAGCGATTCTCTGCATCGCGTGTCGGTCCGCCAACTTATCGCGAACCGAGAGTCGCCGTGACCGCAGGCAGATGCCGAACTGCGCTCGGCTTGGACGGGCGAGGGCGCCCGTCCCCACACGAGCCGCTTCAGTCGGCCATCTTCGCCACATGCACCGCGAAGCCCGTCTTGGGGAGGAGCGATCTTAATTCGAACACCTTGAAGCCGTCGCCGGTGATTTCCGTCTGGCGATAGATGCCGGGTTCAGTTTCGGCCGTTTCGTGGCGCCCCTGCAGATCGTCGAGAAACTTCTGCGCGTCTTTGAGGCTGGCCTCACCGCCTTTGGCACGCGTCACCACGGCCTCGGTGGCATAGGAGCGCACAAGTTTCGGCCAATACTTTTGCAACAACTGGGTGCTCGCGAAAATATCGGCCCAGACAATTTCTCCATTCACGGCGACCACGACTCCCACCGCATTCTTATCGCGCAGTTGGCGGATGACGCTTTCGTAGTTGCGCTGCACCGGTTCGGCGACAGCATCAACCTTCTGCTGCACTTCCTTGTTATCCATAACGCGGGCATAAGATGTGGTCGAATCCACTTCCGCAGCAGCCGGAGCTGCAACAATCGTCTCCATTGCTTGCTTCGATTTTCCCACGTTGTCCCAGACCTGCTGCTGATTTTTGGCGGCCATCGCGCTTCCCCGCACGCCGGGCGAAGCGACAAGACCGCCAGCAACGCCGCCCCCACTGAACTCGTACTTGCCGTTCGCTGCCACCCAGCGTCCGGGCTCGACGCAGAAAACACTCAGGTCTACCGGATCGCTCTCCGCGGGCACGATGCGGTCCTTGCCGATGACGCGATCCTGCTTGCCGCCAGTAACTATCTCGCCAGCGAGCAGTAACAGCGGCCGCTTCGAGTTATTAACCAGGACCAGTTGATTTACCTCCGCGCCGCGTACGGGATGAATGACTGACGGCTCGCCGGGACGGTGACGGACGAGGCCACGCGCCTGGCCAGCTTCAGTTACGACAACGTCGCCGCTGCGCAGGCCCTCATCGAGGGTGAGAAACTCTGCCGTGTCATACGACTTGCTGGCTACAACGGGAAAGACGGTCAGGTTGCCGCTGCGAATCGGGCTGAGCAGGGAGTAACCAGACGCTGGTGTTACTTCGCCCGCTTGCAGCAGGCACGGAACCACAACCGCCGCTATTACTAACAGAGCGATTCCAGCAACCACGATGACCAACCGCATAATTGGGCCTCCCAGCAGTAAAGACACCACTAAAGACACGGGTGTTCCCGCGTGCGGGCGGCGCTCTGATTGCGTCATGCTTGCGCCGCCGCCCCGGCACACCAAGATAGAGCGTGCCGGGGGACTGAACCGCGAGTCTTCCAGGAGTGTCTTTCTCTGCTCGCTGATCGAAGAACGTACGATTTGTTCTTTCTTGCGTCTAAAAAGTTGTTAGCATCATCTGGGAGATGCCAGGGGAAAATGCCAAAGCCCGCCGAATCCGGCCACGCAGCAGACGTCGCTACGGATCTTTACGAGCGCAGCGGGGCTGCGGCCTACGGCGTGGGCGCCGAGCAGTTCACGGCCATCCTGGATGAAATTCTGCGCAAGTATTTCGATCCCGTCCCCAATTCGGCTCACGCTTCGGCGGAACAGAAAGCCGACTTCTGTGCCGGGCTGCGCCTGGAAGAACTGGCGCTGGCGCGCGCATGTGCCGCGGGAAACGAGCGGGCTTGGCAGGACTTCATCAGCCGCTACCGGCAGAAGCTGCATGGCATGGCGCTGCACATTACCCGCGACGGCGCGCATGCCGCGGAGTTGGCCGATTCGCTGTTTGCGGATCTGTATGGCGTAAACGCACGCGATGGAGTGCGCCGCTCGAAGCTCGTGTTCTACACCGGCCGCGGTTCGCTCGAAGGCTGGTTACGCACGGTAATGGCGCAGGAGTTCATCAATCGCTATCGCAAGCAGAGACGCACGGTCAGCCTGGAAGAGCAGACGGACGAGGGTGTACAGTTTGCGGCAGCGGATCCCGATCCGGCGCGCGCTTCAGACCAACGGCTGGAAGCGGCCACCGATGAGGCGCTGGCGGAACTTTCGTCAGAGGATCGGTTTACCCTGGCGTCTTATTATCTGGATGGGCGGACGCTGGCCGAGATTGCGCGCGCGCTGGGGCTGCACGAATCGAGCGTCAGCCGGCGGCTTGACCGGCTGGCAACGGGGCTCCGGAAGCGCATTCTAGCGGGGCTGCGCGCGCAGGGAATGAGCCACGCCCAGGCTACCGAAGCGCTGGAAGCCGACGTGCGGGATATGCGGTTGAATTTGCGCTCGCGTTTGACGCAAGATTACGAGGCGACAACGTTCCCTGATAGTAGTAGAAAGGTCCCTGCACGAGACCCGGGCGGCGGGAGCAATAACCGACAAAAGCCATGACTGGAGTACCCAAAATCGTCTATGACCGCCTGCGGGCTGCTCGGCCGGAGCGTGCTTTGCCGGGCCGAGCTTTGCCGGAGCGAACTGGGCCCGAGCTAGCGCATCCAGATGCGAATCTGCTGACGGCTTTTGCCGAGCAGGCGCTTTCGGCGGCCGAACGCGACGGCGTGCTCGAGCACCTGGCGCTCTGCGGAGACTGCCGCGAGGCGATCGCTCTGGCGCTTCCGGCTGCGGATATTGTGGCCACTCCCGTTGCGGCCGCGAGTGAAGCGGTTCGGGCGACGAAGATTACGACGAAGGCTGAGAGTAATTGGCTGACCGCATTTTCCCGGCCAGGTCTGCGCTGGGCCGCACTGGCAGCGGGTGTTGCAGTGGTTGCCGCGGTGCTTCTGGTGCGTCCGGGAAAGCTGAACCAGGCGCCGCCGCCTCCCGTAAACCAGCAGGTCGCGACTGCTGCGCAGCCAGTTCCCGGCCCGCAGATCGCACCGTCGCCAATCCCGTCGTCGCCAACTGGCCAATCGGCAGTCTTGACTAAGAGTGACGAAGCAAGACAAAAGGCGGAATTGCAGTTATCCAGGAAGCTCAAGGCTGGACAGATTGTGACGCCGTCGCATCAAGCGGAGCCCGGAATACTGATTGCCGGTAACAAGAAGGATTCAGCCCAGGCAGACAACTTATCGGCAGCGCCAGCGACCGGGGCCCGGGCGTTCGCTTACGATGCGTCAACCAGTCGAAGGACGACTGAGGCCGTCGAAGCTTCTGGAGCAGCCCCCGCAGTAGCGCTAGCGCCCTCCGCCGAAGGCAACCTGATGGCGCGGAACGAGACGCCGGCGATTGAAAAGGCAAAGCCGGCACTGCAAGGGATTGAAGCGAATGAACAGCAAAAAACCGAGACTGCTGCGGCTCCCGGATCAGCCACGTCACAAGCCCGGAATGTGACGTTTGCGGCGAAACTGGCATCCCCTGCGAGCCAGGTTTTGGCGCACAATGTCACTTGGACGATTACAGCGGGTGTGCTGCAACGGTCCCTAGACAGCGGCCAGAGCTGGCAAAACGCTTTGCGCGCGGATCGTCCATTGCTGTGCTACGCACGTCACGACCAGGATGTATGGGCAGGCGGGCAGGCGGGTACGCTCTTCCACTCCGCCGACGGCGGTGTAACTTGGGCGCAGGTGCGGCCTTCCATCAGAGCCCAGCAACTTGGTTCCGACGTGACTCACATCGATGTGCGCGGCGATGCGCGCGGCCCGGCACAGATTGTAGTTTCCGCCGGTAACAACGAAATCTGGAGTAGCGCGGACGGCGGAAAAACCTGGGAGAAGAAGTGATCCGGCCGCTTCTGACGTTCTGGTTTGCGGCTCTCCCGGCCGGCCTGCCCCTCAAGGGGCGTCTGATTTCGAGGAACTTACGGCATTGCTAAAGCGATACCCTGGTACGAATCCCGCGCCTTTCCGCAACCTCCTCAGCCGTTAGAACCCGCCCCGCCAACGGGCAAAAGCCGGTGTTCATTTTGCGACACTCACGGCGCGGCTGAAACCACGCCCCTTCAAGACAAAGTCAAAACGCTTCCAAACAAAGTCGAAACCCGAGTTTTTCAGAAACCTATGAAGGTCGCGCGCTGATACGAAACTCACTTGCACCACGGGCTGTCAGGTTACCTCCGCGCATGACCCCGCGGTACTTATTTGCAAGTGTGACATTACGGAAGTGACATTTACAGTGGGGCTAAACGTACATAGGATGAGTAAGTGGTTTGGCAGTTCTGGGGGAGGGCTGCCGAAGACGTCCTGAGCTTAGGTGCTCAGGGCGTTTTTTTGTTGTTCTCAACAATTCACCGGAGAAACAAGACTTTCTCAAGCTTAGTTAGGTTGTGACCGGAGCAGCGATGCTCTTGGCTCCAAAAACGGCATCCACCGTGGCTACGATCTGCTCCATGGCTCCATCGATGTCGAATGTGAAACGAACGAGGTCCATATTCTCAAGCGCAGGGTAGGTCGTAACCAGGGTTTGCCACGCCGCATCACTGCCGAGATCAACCCCCATGATCTCGTCATAGCCGTAGCCCAGGTAGCGCGTCCGGCACAGAAGATCGCTCAGGTGAACCAGGCAGGCCAGCGGTCCGGCAGCCGGCAGAAGGCTGACATCGTGGTGACAGCGAGCTGCGTCCACCAACTCCGTTGACAGGCCCCAATGCTCGCAGAGCATCTGCCCGGCGTCGCAATGAGTGAACCCGAGAACTTGCTCTTCGATGACATGGAGAGGCGCGTGCTGCTCGGCGGCGAGCCGCAGGCATTCTCGAAAGTCCCCGGTATAAAGGACCGAGTTCACCAGAAACCCGAGGTCGTGCAGCAGCCCAGCCATGTAAGCTTTTTCGGGCTCCGGATATTCGATTTTCTGTGCCATTCTTTGCGTGACTAATGCGCAGCCGAGCGAGTGGCGCCAGAACGCATCCGGCGCGATCACCCACTTATCCTGCGGGATGATCCGATTCATGCACAAACCGAACAGCATCGAGCGTACTCTCTCGAGGCCGAGAGCCATGACCGCGGAGCGCACGGTTTCGGTCTGGCGCCTTCCGAAGAGAGGAGAATTTGCCAGGCGGAGGCATTGCGCCGCGATCGACCCGTCGTAAGAGATTAACTCAACCACGTCTTCAACTCTGATCTTGTCGGAAGGCAATCGCAACATATCGAGGAGCGGCTTCAGGATTGCGGGAGCGGCCGAGATCGAGTCCAGCTTCTTGATTTGAGCTTGCAGTTGTGCGTGTAGTTTGGCTTTCATTTCTTGGCTCCAGCGGCCTGAGCGGCTGTCGGTTTCCAGTAGGCCGTCGTCCCCAGAAAATGGACCAGCCGAAACGCATCGTTCACTTGGAACAGAGATTCGGCATGTCCCAGAAAAAGATAGCCACCGGGCAACAGATTGGAATAAAAATGCTGCACGACGCGGCGCTTCGAAGCCAGGTCGAAGTAGATCAACACATTGCAGCAGAAAATGACGTCGATCCCTTTCTGGAACAACATCTTGCTGTCGTCACTGAGGTTGATGCGGTCAAAGTGGATCGGCGCTTTGAGCAGATCGTTGGCCTGGAGTTTCTGGCCGCCCACATCCTTGAAGTATTTCCTGCGCAGCACATCGCTGGTATTGCGCAGGGCATACTCTCCGTAAATTCCGGCCCGTGCCGCTTCCAGCGAATTGTCGTTCAAATCGGTGGCGAGAATGTCGAAGGTCCAACCGGCAAGCAGCTTGTCTTTTTCTTCGAGCAGAAACATAGCCAGTGTGTGGGGCTCTTCTCCGGTCGAGCAGCCGGCGCACCAGAAGCGAAGACGCTTGAGGCTGATCAAACCTTTGACCTGCAGGATCTGGGGAAGAATCACGTTGCGCAGCGCGTCCAACTGAGCGGGGTGGCGGAACATGTAGGTTTCGCCGATGGTGATTTCGTTCAGCAGCAGGCGCAACTCTGCCTCGCGGTTTCCTCGCGTAGTGAGGTGTTCCAAGTACTCCGAGGGGCTGGCCACGCCGAGCGCGGTCATCCGGCGCGCGCAACGCGAGATCAGAAGATAAAGCTTCTCCTCGGCATGATAGATTCCAGAGATTCGGTAAGTCAGATCGCGGATCTTCAGATACGCGGGATCGCCCGGGTTGGAGTCCGGAGTCACGGCAGGCTTCGCTCTTGCGATTTCGACGGCCATCGTTTCATCTTTCGCCAGCTAAACTTCCGGGCATCGTTTCATAGATTCTCAAGTTCTTCACGGGCGGGCAGCGACGGCGAAAGCTCTCCGCATCGATACCCTACGCACGACTTCCGGCGCGATGCCGGCCAGAGGATATATGCGATCGGCCAGACTGGCGGCAACCACACTTCCGGGCATGCCCCAAACCACCGAGGACTCCTCGTCCTGGACGATTACCTCTCCGCCCGCCTCCCGTATGACGGCCGACCCACGAGTGCCGTCCGCCCCCATGCCGGTGAGTACCACCGCCAGCACGTTCGCACCGTAGGTTTGAGCCACCGAGCGGAACAACACATCCACCGCGGGACGGCAGGAATTTTCCTGAGCGTCATGGTTGGTGCCCAGCACGAATTCAATCCCCTTCCGAACCACCGTCATGTGATAGTCGCCGGGCGCAATCCAGACCTGACCTCGCTGCAGTTTCTCCCCTTCCTTGCCTTCGCGTACCTCGAGCCGGGCGAGGGCATTGAGACGCTCGGCGAGCAGACGCGTAAACAGGGGCGGCATGTGCTGCACGATCACGATGGGCACGGGGAAATCCGCGGGAAGTTGCGGGATCAGCGCAGTCAGCGCGTTCGGTCCGCCGGTCGACGTGCCGATGGCGACCACGTCGATCCGCGCCTGCGGGCGGGCGGCGACGACAAGGATGGGCGTTGGCCAGGGCCGTGGCTGCGGCACGCGCACGGAGCAGAGGGACTTGATCTTCCGAAGCAGCTCTTCCCGCACCCGCTCGTTCGAGTTCTCGCCATGGGAGGGTTTGGTGACATAGTCGCTGGCGCCCCGCGCCAGCGCATCCAGGGTTGCAGTCGCACCACGCTCGGTAAGAGTGCTGAACATAATCACCGGCAATTTTGGATAGAGTTTGCGAATCTCGACCAGGGTTTCCAGACCGTCCATTCCTGGCATCTCAATGTCGAGCGTTATCAGATCTGGCTTGGCCTCTGGAATCCGGGCCAGCGCCTGATTGCCGTTTCCCGCCGTTCCCGCGACGACGATCTCCGGGTCGGATACCAGCAGATTGCTGAGCACCTTTCGGATGACCGCCGAATCATCGACGATTAATATGCGGACTGGTTTCATGTCTCCTGTCCTAAAGCGCTGCTGGCTCCGACGGCTCCACAACAGCCTTCTCAGCGCGCACCGGCAGCATGCCTTGCCGCCTTCATCGCGGGGGTTTCGTCGTGTTTCTGTGCGCTCCCGGCCCCGACTTTGAAGCGCCCCACCAGCTCGCGCAACTCGGTCGCCATCTTGCTCAAATGCTCGGTCGCGGTCTGCGCTTCGCCGACGTTGGTCGAGGTGTTCTGCGCCGCCTCCGCCACCCCTTTGATGTTGTCCGAGATCGTGCTCGCTCCCCGCGCCGCTTCCGACACGTTGCGCGTCATTTCGCTGGTGGTCGCGCTCTGTTCCTCGACCGCCGTCGCGATCACCGTCGAAATATGGCTGATCTTGTCGATCACTCCCTTGATTCCCCCAATCGCCGCCACCGCGCCGTCCGTGTTCTCCCGGATAACGCTGATCTTCTGCTTGATCTCTTCCGTGGCCTTCGCCGTCTGCTTGGCCAGTTCCTTGACCTCGTTGGCCACGACGGCGAACCCCTTCCCGGCCTCGCCCGCGCGCGCCGCTTCGATGGTCGCGTTCAGGGCCAGCAGGTTGGTCTGCTGTGCGATCGACGTGATCACCTCGATCACCTTGGCGATTTCGACGCTGGAATCGCCCAGCCGCGACACCGTCTGGTTGGCCGATTCGGCGGCTTCGACCGCCTCGCCCGAGACCCGGGCCGCCTCGGTCGCGTTCTTGGCAATCTCGCCGATGGTGGAATTCATTTCCTCGGCGCCCGAGGCCAGTGTCTGGAGGTTGGTGTTGACCTGGCCGCCGGCTTCGGAAACGACCGTCGCCTGCGCCGTCGTCTCTTCGGAATTGGCCGTGATCTGCTGGCTGGTGGCGGACAGCTCTTCACTCGCCGCTGCCACCTGCGCCGCGTTCTCCGCGATCGCCCGGATCATCTCGTGCAACCGGTCCATGAAAACGTTGAACCACTTCGCCAGCTCTCCAATTTCGTCGTTGGAGGTAACGTCGAGTCTCTTGGTCAGATCTCCCTCTCCCTCGGCCACGTCCTTGACCCGGTCCACCATGCCCTGCAAACGCAGAAAAATCGAACGCGAAGTTGTGAGCGACACCACCAGCAGAGGAATCATGCAAGCCAGGGCAAGCCATGCCGCCGTCATTGCGCTTCCTCGCCAGGCGGCATCGACATCATCAATGTAGATCCCGGTCCCAATCACCCAGCCCCATGGGGCGAAGCGCTTGACGAACGAAAGCTTATCCACCGGCTTGTCGTTCCCCGGTTTGGGCCACTCATAGTGGACATAGCCTCCGCTGGGCGCCCGCGCCGCGCTGACGAATTCGACAAACATCGCCTTTCCGCTGGGGTCCTTGAAATTCGTCAGATCCTTCCCATCCAGTTCGGGCTTCATCGGATGCATGATCATTGTCGGATGTTCGTCATTGATCCAGAAATAGTTGTTCTCCCCGTAGCGCATGGGCTGGATAGCTTCAATCGCGCGTCGTTGAGCCTCTTCGCGGCTGATTTTCCCCTCCGCTTCCAATTGATACTGCTTTTCCATGATCGAGTAGGGCACCTCGACCAGGTTTTTCGTCTTCTGCAATTTTTCTGAGAGCATTGACGAGTGCTGGTTCTTGATCCAAAAGCCTGCAATCGCCAGTAGTCCGGCGGCAGCCACCATAACCATGACCTTGAATTTTCCTCTGAGACTCATATCAATTCCTCGCTGCGATACATCTCCGCAAATGTGCTCCGTTCACGTCCACGATTCTCAGCGCGCGCCGGCAGCACGCCTTGCCGCTTTCATCGCGGGGGTTTCGTCGTGTTTCTGTGCGCTCCCGGTCCCGACTTTGAAGCGCCCCACCAGCTCGCGCAACTCGGTCGCCATCTTGCTCAAATGCTCGGTCGCGGTCTGCGCTTCGCCGACGTTGGTCGAGGTGTTCTGCGCCGCCTCCGCCACCCCTTTGATGTTGTCCGAGATCGTGCTCGCTCCCCGCGCCGCTTCCGACACGTTGCGCGTCATTTCGCTGGTGGTCGCGCTCTGTTCCTCGACCGCCGTCGCGATCACCGTCGAAATATGGCTGATCTTGTCGATCACTCCCTTGATTCCCCCAATCGCCGCCACCGCGCCGTCCGTGTTCTCCCGGATAACGCTGATCTTCTGCTTGATCTCTTCCGTGGCCTTCGCCGTCTGCTTGGCCAGTTCCTTGACCTCGTTGGCCACGACGGCGAACCCCTTCCCGGCCTCGCCCGCGCGCGCCGCTTCGATGGTCGCGTTCAGGGCCAGCAGGTTGGTCTGCTGTGCGATCGACGTGATCACCTCGATCACCTTGGCGATTTCGACGCTGGAATCGCCCAGCCGCGACACCGTCTGGTTGGCCGATTCGGCGGCTTCGACCGCCTCGCCCGAGACCCGGGCCGCCTCGGTCGCGTTCTTGGCAATCTCGCCGATGGTGGAATTCATTTCCTCGGCGCCCGAGGCCAGTGTCTGGAGGTTGGTGTTGACCTGGCCGCCGGCTTCGGAAACGACCGTCGCCTGCGCCGTCGTCTCTTCGGAATTGGCCGTGATCTGCTGGCTGGTGGCGGACAGCTCTTCACTCGCCGCTGCCACCTGCGCCGCATTTTCCGTGATGGCCAGGATCATGCGTTTCAGGCTGCCGCTCATCTTATTGATCGCGGTGGTCAGGTCGCCCAGTTCGTCCCGGCTGTGAATCTTTAGATCGTCACGGGTCAAGTCGCCGGCGGCGATGGCTTCGGCTTGGACCAGAACTGACTGGGTTGCGCCCGAAATGGCGCGACTCAGGAAGATGGCCACGAAGATTCCGATGCCCAGTGCCGCGAAAGTGGTCACTGCCAGGGTCAGGTTGAGCGATTGGTTCGCCGCATTCAGGGTTTCCTGGTTCTCCTTTAGCAGCGTTTCAAAGCTATCTACCATGTCCCCAAGCGACGCCTTGATGGCATCGTTGACGGGGATGGCTTTGTCCGAGAAATCATTCCCCGCTTTGACGACGTCCCGTTCGCTGCCGGACGCTTGCTCGATGCCTCGGTCCTCAAACTCATGAAGTTTGGGAAGTTGTCTCTTCACCTCGGCTAGCCGGTCACGATTCGCCTGAAGAGACCAGTGAGGAGCCAATTCATCCATCTTCGCAATATCCTTCTCGATTGCGTCCCAGGAGTCATTGAGGAGCTTCTTGCTCTCCTCTCTCCTCTTTGCATCTGTCCCGGCCAGCATGGCTTGGCGGGCCTTGCTTGCCGTCTGATTCAGGTCTCTCTGCAACCCTCGGGCGGCGTTCAGCGAAGGCACCCGCACATCCAGGATGGTGTCCTGAGTTCGTGTGATGTCGGCCGACTTTAAGTAGCTCGTCGCAGCGCTAAGAACCATCAAGGCCAGGATTACTCCAAAGCCCAGTCCCAGTTTTTTCCCAAGTGTGAGTTTCATCGCCGTCCCTCTCGATAATTTACGAATCGAACTTGTCGGTAATATTTCTTAGGCCGCGCGGAATCCCGGGTCCTCCGTCGGACTTCTCCGTAGTCAACCGGCCCGCCTTCTCAGCGCGCACCGGCAGCATGCCTTGCCGCCTTCATCGCGGGGGTTTCGTCGTGTTTCTGCGCGCTCCCGGCCCCGACTTTGAAGCGCCCCACCAGCTCGCGCAACTCGGTCGCCATCTTGCTCAAATGCTCGGTCGCGGTCTGCGCTTCGCCGACGTTGGTCGAGGTGTTCTGCGCCGCCTCCGCCACCCCTTTGATGTTGTCCGAGATCGTGCTCGCTCCCCGCGCCGCTTCCGACACGTTGCGCGTCATTTCGCTGGTGGTCGCGCTCTGTTCCTCGACCGCCGTCGCGATCACCGTCGAAATATGGCTGATCTTGTCGATCACTCCCTTGATTCCCCCAATCGCCGCCACCGCGCCGTCCGTGTTCTCCCGGATAACGCTGATCTTCTGCTTGATCTCTTCCGTGGCCTTCGCCGTCTGCTTGGCCAGTTCCTTGACCTCGTTGGCCACGACGGCGAACCCCTTCCCGGCCTCGCCCGCGCGCGCCGCTTCGATGGTCGCGTTCAGGGCCAGCAGGTTGGTCTGCTGTGCGATCGACGTGATCACCTCGATCACCTTGGCGATTTCGACGCTGGAATCGCCCAGCCGCGACACCGTCTGGTTGGCCGATTCGGCGGCTTCGACCGCCTCGCCCGAGACCCGGGCCGCCTCGGTCGCGTTCTTGGCAATCTCGCCGATGGTGGAATTCATTTCCTCGGCGCCCGAGGCCAGTGTCTGGAGGTTGGTGTTGACCTGGCCGCCGGCTTCGGAAACGACCGTCGCCTGCGCCGTCGTCTCTTCGGAATTGGCCGTGATCTGCTGGCTGGTGGCGGACAGCTCTTCACTCGCCGCTGCCACCTGCGCCGCCGTTTCCGCGATGGACTGCAACAAGCCTCGCAGATTGTTCTTCATCGTGTTCAGCGCCGCCGTTGCGTTCCCAATTTCGTCTTCGTTTTCTACCGGCAAATCCTCCATCGCCAGATTGTTGTCAGCGATTTTGTTGGCCAAATCGACGGCAGATGACAGCGGCTTCGTGACGAGTTTCCGCACCAGGACGAACACAACGCCGGCAGCGGCCAACAGCGAGAGAAAGCTGATCAGGAAAAGTACAATCGAGTTGGAACCGGCGGTTTGGACCAGCCCTTCCGTCGATGCTCTGACCGCAAATGCTCCGCGCAGGTCACCCGCCTTCATGCCTTCCTTCGTAAAGCCGAAGGGGTCCTTCGCCCCGGCCGGATCCCCGTGGCAGAACAGGCAGTCTTGCGTGAGACGGACGGCCTGGGCGTAACGCATCACGTCCTTCCCGTCCTCAACCCGCCGTTCCGAGAATTCTTTAACGGAGGAGTCTTGCTGAAATGCTTCAAGGGCGCGACGCTCGAACTCGTCAGGCTGGTTCTTCGGGTTGCGCGGGGTCAGCGACGGGGTGTGAAACTCCATGTCTTGGGCTGCCGCATATTGCCGGGCAACGCTCCACGCCACCACCACGGGTACCTGATTCAGAGTCTTGAAGTTCTTGCCGGGCACTAAGGTATCGATATTGTCGGAAAACCAGGCGCGCGTGGCGCCGGCCATTCCAGTGATCTGACGCACCTTATCGCGAAACGCCTCTTCGGCCTGCTGGTTTACACGGTGCTCGGTGATCCAGAAACTGACCGCTGACGTCAAAAGCAGGGTCAAGGCAATCGATCCCAGAATCTTTCCGTTCAGTTTCATCTTCCTAAACATTTTGTCGTCTCCAATAACGCATTGAGCATTCTTGTCATCTAACGCAGTCGGTTCTTCCGGCGTCTCCAGCGGAGCCTCGGAAGCCGGGCTTGCCGCTCACACCGCGCTGCTCTGCCCGCGACTCACTGCCCGCACCTCGCATGCCCGGTCGGTATCGAGGACGTGCAGCAACTGGCCCTCGAGCTTGTGCACTCCGAGGATCACCGACCGCAGCCGCGGGGACAGGGTCTCGGGCGAAGGCTCGAAAGTCTCTTCTTCAACATCGACTACGTTGCCGACTTCGTCGGCGATCAGACACACCGTACCTTCCGTCGAATGCACCACCAGGCAGACCGCTGTCAGGTTCGACGTACGCTCGGGCAGTTCAAGCTGGCGGCGCAGTTCGAGAGCCACTACCACCTGTCCGCGCAGATTCATCAGGCCGCTCACCACCGGCGGGGCCAGAGGAACCGGGCGCAACTCGCGGTAAGTGACCACTTCCTGAATCTTTTGCGACTCCACTCCAAACAGCAAGTGATCCAGGTAAAACGTGCAGAATTGTTGGGCGCTTGTCATAAGTTCAGGTCTCAGGTCTCACGTTTCAGGTATTGGCTTTCAGCTCTCCTGGCTCCCGGCCGAACGGGCCAGCGTCGGCTCGTACGCTTCTCCGGCAAGCAGCAGGGCGGGAACATCCAGCAACTCGGTCACCCGGTCCGAGATCACGCAGGAATGCAGCACGCCGGCGCGGGTCGGGGGAGAGTGAGGTTCGAGCGCGCTCTCGACAATGTCGAGGATCTGGTTCACCACCAGCCCGCTGGACTGATGTTCGTTTTCGAGCACCAGCACCTGCAGCATGGCAGTGGTCGGCAACGACAGCACGTCCTCGCCGGGCGGCAGATGCCGCCGCTCCTCGAGCGCATGACTGACGCGGATCAGGGGAAGAATCTGCCCCCGGTACTGGGTCACCCATTGATTGCCGGAGCGCTCGACCTGGTCGCCGGGAATGTTTTCCAGACGAGCCAGCAGCTTGAGCGGCACCGCCATCCGCGCTCCGCCCGGGCCCGTGAACAGCACCAGTTTTTGCTTCCCGTTCGCGCCCTTCGCCGTGGTCTGTGCCGGTTCTGCCTGGATGTGCTCGCGTCCCTCGGCAAGAATCTTGGAGCACTGCGCCAGGCCGAGCACGTCCAGAATCAACGCCACTTTGCCGTCTCCCATGATGGTGGCCCCGGCATAGACGCTAATGCTTTTCAAGTGCTTGCTGAGCGGTTTGACGACGATCTCTTCGGTGTCGTTGATTTCGTCCACCACCAGTCCGAAGTGCCGGCCATCGGCTTCGAGCACCACGATGTTGACGGCTTGGCACGCCGAAACTTTCCGTTCCACCGCCACCAACAGCTCGATGACTTTCCGCGAAGCCGGCCCCACCTCGGTGAACCCGTGCTCCGCATGGATCTGGTCGCCTCTCGTTTTGAGCGCGACTACTTCCCGCACCAGTTCATGGAAGCGCTTGTGGGCGGCTTCCACCTGACGTATCTCCGGGATGCTGCCGAAGTCCTTCAGGCCGGTTGCGTAGAGCCACTTCCCGAGCGCACACTGCGTGGGCGAACCGGCCTGCTCGACGGTCATGGTGGTGGCGCCGTCCAGCACTTGCCGTAAGCGGCCCATCCACTGCTCGTGCGCGGACCGGGCCTTGGCGAAATCGAGCAGGTGCATTTTCGCGGCGGAGGCGGCAGGAGCCGCGCTCGTGGCGTCCGGAGCTTTCGCGTCGGTTTGCAGTTCCCGGTTCAGATAGACCAGAGGCAGCAGGCGTCCGCGCAGCCGGTACACGGGTGCGCCGTGAATCATCTCGATTCCCTGCCGTCCCGTTTTGCCATCGAGGCCGACCAGTTCCAGCAGGTTAACCTGAGGGACGGCATAGCGCTCGCCCGCGCTGGTGACGATCAGAGCCGGAATGATGGCCAGGGTGAGTGGAATCTTCATGCGGACCATCACGCCCTGGCCGGGCTTGGACTGCAGGTCGACGGTGCCGCCGATCTTTTCGATGTGGGTCTTGACCACGTCCATGCCCACGCCCCGGCCGCTCACGTTGGTCACGATCTCGGCCGTGGAGAAGCCCGGCAGAAAAACCAGATTCACGATCTCGCGATCGCTCATGCGCCCCGCCTGCTCGGCTGAGACCAGGCCCTTTTGCAGCGCCTTGTTGCGAATCCTGTCCTGATCGAGACCCGCTCCGTCGTCCGAGATCTCGATGTTGACCTGTCCCCCTTCATGAAACGCCCGCAGGAACAGGCGGCCCTCCGGATCTTTCCCGGCGGCCTGGCGGACCTCGGGGCGTTCGATGCCATGATCCACAGAATTCCTCACGATGTGGGTCAGCGGATCCTTAATGGCCTCGATCAGCGTCTTGTCGAGTTCGGTCTCTTCGCCCTCCATCTCCACCCGCACCTGCTTGCCGCAGGCCAGGGCGAGGTCGCGCACCGTACGCGGCAACTTGCTCCAGATGTTGCCGATCGGCTGCATTCGCGTCTTCATCACCCCTTCCTGCAGCTCGCTCGTGATCAGGTTGAGCCTCTGGCTGGTGGCCAACAGGCCGCTCTCTTCGGTGCTGTTGGCGAACTGCAGGATTTGGTTGCGCGCCAGTACCAGTTCTCCAACCAGGTTCATCAGCTGGTCGAGCAAGCTAACGTCCAGCCGGATGGTGCGGTCGCTGGCACTCTGCCCGGGTGTGGCCTGCTGGACCCGCAGCGCATCCACGACATCGGCCGGCTGCGCCGCGCCCTGTTCCACCAGAATCTCGCCCAGGTGGCGCGGGTCGCCTTCTTTCTGCTTCTCGGCCGCGAGCAGGATCTCCGCCGGCGTGACGCCGGCTCGCTGCATCAGAAGGTCGCCGATATTACCAGGCAAGGCGGCCGCTTCGGAAGTGCTCTCCGGCACGGCAGCAACCGCGGACTTTGTCTTTGCCTTTGTCTTTGTCTTCGCCTTTGTCTTTGTCTTTGTCTCTGCCGGCGCTTCGGACGGCGTTTCAGGAGGCGCCTCGGGAGCCTGCTGCAGGCGCGTCAACCTGGAAATCAGATCGCTGTCGTCGCGCTCGCCCTCGACGCTGGTCGCTTCTATGCTAGCCAGCATCTGACGCACGGCATCCACCATCGCCAACAGACCGGTCGTGATTTCCCCATCCAGTACGAGCTGGCCATCGCGCAATTGCCCCAGCAGGCTTTCGCCGACATGGGCAACGGCTCCCAGTTTGTCGAATGCGAGAAAACCCGACGTGCCCTTAATGGTGTGAATCGTGCGGAAAACGCTTCCCAGAACCTCGCGGTCGTTGGGATTCTTCTCCAACGTAATCAAGTCCCGGTCCAGACGGTCGAGGTTCTCGTAGCTCTCGACCAGAAACTCTTTGACAATGTCGTCGGAATCATCCATAGCGAATACCTTCTCCATCGGCGCAGCCCTTCTCTCGCTTTACTACAAAGCTGCCGGGCGATCTCAATTTTCGGGTTCCCTCAATCAACCTTTCGGTCACACGAAAGGCCCCGATCCAATTAGAAAGCTCTCACGGTGCGGCTCGATAATCCCTGAGATGGAGCATTCGCGGGGCCCAAACGGGCGCGCACCCGGCACCTTCGTCAGTCTCCGATGGATGAATACACTCCGCGCCTCGGCTGGTTGTGCGAACTTTGGTCCCGACTTCAGAGAGGGGCGAAGACTCCATCGCCCAGAGTGAGGAAGCGATCTCTACCTTGTTCCCGAGAGGATTTGGGTTCCCTCAGAATGACTGCGCCCAACGAATCACGTGAGCTTCGTATTACCTACGCGGAGAACGGATACTTCCAGTCTTCTTCCACTCTGCGGCGAATCGGCCGTCTTACACGGGGTACGAGACATCGTCATCTGCCACGCCTGGATTTGCAGAGCTCGGATCCGTGCTTTCCGCCGTGGAGACGGCGCCGTTAGACTTGCTGCCACGCCGCATGGCAACGATGCCGGTGCGCACCATCTCCAATACACCATACGGACGCAGCACTTCGATCAGTCCGTCGATCTTGTCTTCCGCGCCGGTGATTTCGATGGTCAATGACTCGGGAGAAACATCGACCACCCGCGCGCGAAACACGCCGGCCAGTTCCAGCACATGGGAACGCGCATCGTGGGTAGCCGCCACCCGGATCAAGGCCAGGTCTCGGATGATGGCAGGCTGATTGGTGATGTTCTCGACCAGCAGCACGTTCACCAGTTTGTATAGATGCGCTTCGATGCGGCGGGCTTGGTCGCGGTCGGCGTCGACGGTAATGGTCATGCGCGACACCTCTGGTTTTTCAGTCCGTCCCACCGTCAGCGAGTCGATATTGAAGGCCCGGCGGCGAAACAGCGAGGCCACGCGCGTGAGCACGCCCGGTTTGTTTTCAACGTACACCATGAATGTATTCAGCATGTTTTTCTCATTCGTCGCCGGCCGTTTCGACAATCGGGCTCGGCCGCCGAATCATGTCGTGCAGCGCAGCCCCGGCCGCGACCATCGGATAGACGGTATCTTCCTGTTCCACCTTGAAGTTAATCAGCATCGGCCCCTCATGCTGGCGCGCCGACTGGACGGCGGGCACGACCTCGGAACGCTCCGAGACCGTCGCGCTCCGGATGCCGTAAGCCTCGGCTAATTTCGCGAAGTCCGGATTGAGCAAGGGCGTGGCCGCGTAGTTGCGCTCGTAGAAAAATTCCTGCCACTGCCGCACCATGCCGAGATAGCCGTTGTTGATGATGGCGAGATGGATCTTCAGATTCTCCTGCACCAGCGTCGCCAGCTCGCACATCGTCATCTGGAATCCGCCATCGCCCACCACCACCCACACCTCGGCCTCGGGGCATGCGACTTTGGCGCCGATGGCAGCGGGCAGAGCGAAACCCATCGTGCCCAATCCGCCCGAGGTAATCAGCGAACGCGGACGCTCATGCTTGTAATACTGCGCCTCCCACATCTGGTGCTGGCCCACGTCGGTCACCACGATTGTGTTGCCGTCGCGCGTCTGGTGCCACAAATCGTTGATGACATGCGCCGCATAGAGATGGCCGCTGTCGGGCAGGTTCTGGATGTCGCGCACCGCCGAATCGCCCTTCAGCCGGTCGATCGAATCCAGCCAGTCGCTACGGTCAATCGATTCGATGTGCGGCAATAATTCCAGCAAAACTTCCCGCAAATCGCCGACCAGCGGAACATCGACCTTGACATTCTTGTTGATCTCCGCGGGATCGATCTCGATGTGAATCTTTTTCGCATTGGGCGCGTAAGTTTTCAGCGTGCCGGTGACGCGGTCGTCGAAACGCATACCGAACGCCAGCAGCAGGTCGGCTTCCTGGATCGTGTGATTGACCCAGGCTTCTCCGTGCATTCCCATCATGCCGAGATTGAGAGGGTGCGACGCCGGGAGCGCGCCCAAGCCGAGCAGCGTAAGCGCAACCGGAATCCCGGCCCGCTCGGCAAAATCGCGCACCTCGCGCATGGCTCCAGAAATAATGATGCCGTGCCCGGCGAGGATCACGGGCCGCTTCGAATTGTGGATCAACTCCAGCGCCCGCTTATATTCCCGCGGAGCCGGCGAAAGGTCAGGCCGGTAACCCGGCAATTGCGGCTTGGCCACTTCCCAGTCGAACTCGCACGAACCCTGCTGCGCATCTTTGGTGATATCGACCAGCACCGGGCCCGGACGCCCCGACCGCGCCACATAGAAAGCTTCCCGAATCGTGCGCGCCACTTCGCTCGCGTGCGTGACCAGATAATTGTGCTTGGTGATTGGGAGGGTCACGCCCGTAGTGTCGGTTTCCTGAAACGCGTCCGACCCGATCAGCTTGCTGCCAACTTGCCCGGTGATGCAGACGATCGGCGAGGAATCGAGCATGGCGGTGGCGATTCCGGTGACCATATTGGTAGCTCCCGGCCCCGAGGTCGCGACCGCAACTCCCACCTGTCCACTGGCGCGCGCGTAGCCGTCGGCCATGTGGGTTGCGCCCTGCTCGTGGCGCACCAGCACGTGATGGATCTTGCTGTGCTTCAGCGCGTCATACGCGGGCAGAATCGCGCCGCCGGGATAGCCAAAGACATGCTTCACGCCTTCCCGCTCCAGACATTCCCAAAGAATACTGGCCCCGGTCATGGTCATCGTCTCGGCCTTGGTCTTGCCTGAAGTTGGCGTATTCGTCATGCGACCCCCAAAATACTGTCATCCTGAGCGAAGCGAAGGACCTATGCATTTGGATTCCGCCATGCAACAGATCCTTTCGCTCGCTCAGAACGACTACTCAAACTCATGTCGCGAATTACCGTGACATCGCCCTGCCTTGTCCGCGAAAAAAACAAAGCCCACCTTGCCAGTGTTTCTGGCGGGTGGGATTCGGGAGCGCTTGCGATTTCTATTTTCTCAGCTCACTCTTTCCCCCGCACCGAGTCGGACAAGCATACTCGTACCCCTGGAATTTTAAAACTAATTCGCCGGAGACTCCGTCCATTCGTCACGGTTGCACCAAAGAATAGACGTGATAGTACCCGACCGACCGTCCGGTTGGCAAGAGGAAAGTCAGACTCTTTGTCGCAGATGTTCCTGTCCGGTCTGTAGAGACAAGGCTTGCCCTAGGCTTGCCCCGTCTCGGCAGGGAGCAACCAGGGTTTCGCTATAGCCCCGGCCCCTCCGGATACGTCGGCAAATCTGGTGGCCGCGCCGGCAGCTTCTTTGGATTGGCCTTGATCTGCTCCATCAGCATCTCGACCGCTTTTTCCAGTTGTGGATCTTGTCCCTTCACGACCAGATCTGGAGGATTGTCCACCACCACATCGGGTTGCACCCCGCGGTTCTCAATCAGCCATTTGCTGTCGAGCCCATACAGAGAAAATTCCGGGCGCGTGATGTAGCCGCCATCCATGAGCGGCATGTCCCCGCGAATGCCGCGCACTCCGCCCCAGGTCCGCTCGCCGATGAGTGGTCCTAGTTTGTACTGCTTGAAGAAGTAGCTGAAGAAGTCTCCATCGGACGCGGCGTAGCGATTGGTCACGCACGCCATGTATCCGTAGAAGACGTTCTGTGGAACCGTGCCCGGCTCCCAGTTGCGCGCCGGACTCATGGCGGCCAGCACGCGCCGCAACCGCGCAAAAATGAGCTGGTCCACGAAGCCGCCGCCGTTGTAACGGACGTCGAAGATGATGCCTTCCTTGCGAATCTGCGGGAAGTACTGTTTGACGAACTGGTTGAGTCCTTCATCGCCCATGTTGGGCAGGTAGACATAGCCGATGCGTCCGCCGCTGGCCGCGTCCACCTTCTTGCGGTTGGTCTCGATCATGTTCAACTCGCGTAAGTTGAATTCGTCGCCGATCGGCTTCACCACCACCTTGCGCGCGCCGTCCGCCGCGGGTTTGGAGTTAACGGTGAGCGTGACCACCTCATTGGCCGCGTTCACCAGCAATTCGTCGGGCGTCTGCGGAGCACGCAGCGCGCGCCCGTTGATCGCGACCAGGTAATCGCCTTCCTTGACGCTGACGCCCGGCTCGGTCAAGGGAGAGCGGGTGTGCGCGTCCCAGTTTTCACCGGAGAAGATTTTCTTGATTCGGTACATGCCGCTGGCCGCGTCAGCTTCATAGTCGGCGCCCAGCAATCCGACGTTCACCGGGTGCAGATCCGGGAAATCGCCGCCGCCCACATAGGTGTGCGAATTCGATAACTCCCCGATCATCTCGCCCATGATGTAAGTCAGCGAATAGCGATCGGCCACGTAGGGGAGTAACTGGGCATATTGGTCCCTGGTCTTCTGCCAATCCACTCCATTCATCGAGGCCTCGAAGAAGTAATCGCGTTCCTGCCGCCAGACCTCGTTGAAAATTTCTTTCCATTCCTGCGGAGGATCGACCTCAACTCGCATGCCGTCCAACTTGAGCGCACCGTCTCCAACCTTGTGGGGCGCGTCCGGAGGCTTGGCATCGATAATCCCAGTCGGGCCGTCGCCCTCGGCCCGGTACAACAGCTTCGAGCCGTCCCTGGAAAGTGCGAAACGATCCGCGCCATCCAACAGCACTTTGTCTTTGCGTTCCTTCAAATCGTAGGCATGAATCGCCGAATTCTCCCCGGCGAGCGGCCCCGACAGCCCCTGGATGGGCGCAGTCGAGTAGTAGATCGCATCTTTGGAAGCGTCGAAGCCGTGAATCACCGCAGGTGGAACGGCCAGCGCCACGATCCGGTCCTGGATGCCGTCCAGATCGATCTTAAAGACTTTCGGAGGCTCTTTGGTCTCGGTTTGCGCGGCCTTCTCTTCGGGCTTGTTTTCCTGTTCCTTCTTGGTGGGCGTTTGCTTTGCGTTCTTCTTGTCGTTCGACTTATTGCCCGGCTCAGGCGCTGGTCCGGCCGCCGCTGGCTCTTCGCTCTTCACCTTCACCTCGTCGCTCAAGGCCGGAAAGGGTGAAGGCTCGTCCACCGTTAGCGTGATCACGTAAACGCGGGTCGTTTTCGGATTCGCGAACTCGAAATCGATGTTACCCACCACTTCGTTGTAGTCGCGGTCGGAAAGGAAGTATAAGTATCGCTTATCGGGATCGAACACTGCGGAGTAACTATTATCGAGAGGTGAGGTCACGGTGGTGATCTTGTGGTCGGCTAACCCGTACAGATACACCACCGAATAGCCGGACTCTAAATTCTTATCGTAAGCCAGCCACTTACTATCTGGGGACCAGTTGTAATTCTGAATCTCGCCGTACTTGCCGCGGTCCACTTCGACGGGCTTCTTCTCCTTGATGTCGACATACCAGAGTTTCAGATCCTTGTCGGCCCAGGCGATTTTCGAGCTGTCCGGAGACCACGCGGGCTGAAACATAAAACCCGTGTGTCCGCTGGTGATCTGCTCTTCGGCGGCCAGTCCGTCTTGCGGAGCAACGTAGATCTCATCTTCACCGGTGCGGTCCGAAACGTAAGCGATCCATTGCCCATTCGGCGACCACGCCACATGTTGCTCGCGAACCCCAGGAGAATGCGTCAGATTGCGGATGCTTCCATCCTTCGCCGGAACCGTGAAAATTTCTCCGCGCGCCGCGAACACAGCCCGCTTACCGTCAGGCGCGATGTCGAAGTCGGTGATTTGCCGGCTTGCGCTCTCCCAGTGCTTCATGGCCTGGTCGCGCTCACCGTTCACATAGATGGTCAGTTTTTTCGGCTGCCGGGTCTGCAGGTCGAATGTATACAGGTAACCGGCATTTTCAAAAATAATCGCATCGGGGCCAAGGCTCGGCCACATGACGTCGAATTCATCGAACTTAGTAAGTTGCTCGACCTGCTTGCTGTCCTGGTCATAGCTGTAGAGATTGAGCCGGTGTCCGGGCCCGCGATCGGAAGTGAAATAAATCGTGTTCCCGTGCCACATCGGAAATGTATCGGTGTAATCCGTGTGCGGGACGACTTGATCGACAACATTGTTCTTGATGTCGTAAATCGTGATGTCCTGCGCCAATCCGCCGGTGTAGCGTTTCCACTGCCGGAAATTGCGGAAAATCCGGTTGTAAGCGATCTTGGTGCCGTCCGCCGAGAACGAAAGCAGGCCGCCCTCATCCATGGGCATGGGTTGAGGCAGCCCACCGTCGATGCTCACCGTGTATGGGCGTTTGATCCAGCCGTTCGACGCGTCGCGGCGCGAAAGGAAGACGATGCTCTTACCATCCGGCGTCCAACCAATAACTTGGTTGAGTATCCCCATGCGGTCGGTGAGTTGCTGCGCTTGTCCCTGGTAGAAAGTCAACTGCTTTGGTTGGCCGCCCTCGGATGGCATGACATAGACGTTGAAGTTGCCATCGTACTGGCCGGTAAAGGCCAGCCACTTTCCGTCCGGCGAAAACTTTGGAAACAGTTCGCGCCCCGGATGCGAAGTGATGCGGCGGGCCGTGCCTCCGGAGCTTGACGCCAGCCAGAGATCGCCACCGTACATGAATGCAATCTTGTCTTTATATATGTCGGGGAACCGCAGCAATCGGCCTTCTTGCGCTTCTTGCGCTGCCATCAGGCAGGCACAGCCCAGGACACAGCCGACGATAATGAACGCAAAAACACTTCGGATAGAAATCATGAGAGATCCTCTTGAGAAAATCTTGCGGGAGAAATTAGCGAAAGTGGAAACCATTTCGACAAGCGGGATTGTATCAGCTTGCAGGCTGCTGCTTCGAACAAATTTGCTTTTCACTGGCCCTGCGTGTTACCTGCCGCCCGCACCGCTTCCTGGCAAGTACCCGCGGAGGTCAACACTTTGTCAAATGCTGTATCTGTGCGGAGTTTTGCGAGCAGAGGATCATAAAGCAGATTTTCGTGTGCGCAATAGTTCTGCTCAACCGCGCTCTGGAGCAGATGGAGAGCCGCTTGTTTCTTGCCACAGTATGCGAAGAGCGCTCCCTGGTAATACCACGTCTCAGGGTCGGGCTCGGTGGGCAGGCTGGTTTCCGCTTCGTGCGCCATTCGGTCCAGATCCCCGGCGGGCCGCAACTGCAGACAAGACTCCAGCAGATCGCGACGATAGCGCGGCGCGCTGGGCATGAGTTTCACGGCCTCGCGCGCCTCCGGAATCTTCCCCTCGCGCAGAAGGATGGATGGCAACACATACGCGGCCCACTCCGAACCGGCATCCAGACGGACAAAATCCGCGGCCCGTTCGGTCTTACCCAACTCCATGAACGCCCAGGCGCAAGAACGAAAAACATAGTTACCAGGGTCAAGCGCCAGCGCAGTATCGCATTCACTCGTCGATTGCTCCAGCATGCCGGCGTAACGATAGACGTAGCCCATCACAAAATGGGCCTGGGCGCTCTCCGGACGGCGTTTGACCAGCGCCAGCGCCGCCTGGTATGCCTTGCCGAGTTCGCCTCGCTCAACCCGGTTGGTAATCAGTTGTCCAGCGGCAACGACCCGATTCGGATCGAGCTCTATGGCACGTTCGCAGGCTTGGTTGGAGCGCTGGAACATCGGCTCACCACCATCGGAAAATTCTTCGTCATAGTAGCAACGCAACCCGAGCTGTTCCCACGCCGGCGCATAGGTTGGGTCGACGTCGACCACATGCTCGAGAACCGCGATCGCATCCTTGTTCGGTCCAGGGTCATGAGGCAGCGCGAGGCTGTGCAGGTAGAGATCGTAGGCCTCCGCGTTTTTTGGGCGCGTGCCGGTATCGAGAAAATCGCCGGCCGCGCCCAGCGCCGGCAGCAACCCCTGACGGATCTGGGCGGCGATCTGCGCCTGCAATGCGATCAGGTCCTGAGCGGGCGCGGTCACATTGGTCTGCCACAAAAGCCGGTTCCCCTCCACCTGGATCGCCTCGAGTGTAATCAGAAGGTGGTCGCCTTGTTTCAGAAAGTGTCCGGTAAGAACGTTGGCGACGCGCACTTCCCGGCCCGCTCGCTGCGGATCGACGTCGTTGCCGACAAACTTTCGCGTGATCGCGGAGGGACGAACGTCAAGCGTCCGGGTGTAGGTGAGGGTGTTGGCAATTTCATCGGCCAGCGCGAAGCGAAGAAACTCCACGCTGATGTCGCCATTCATGTTCTCGAACGGCAGCACCGCAATGGTGTTCTTCGCCGCGCCACCCCCAACCATTTGGCGCTGTTTCAGCCACCACGCTCCGACTGCGGCCAGAACGGTGAGCAGCAGGGCGCTGACTCCCAGCAGAAGGTACGTTGAAAATCTGCTCGGGGACGACTGAAACGTATTCGTGGCCAGGCGATACGGCAAGGCTGGGCGCCGCGTCCCAGTCCTGGTTAACCCCGATTCCGTTACCCTCCTCAACGACTGGAGGTCGCCCTTCATCGCCAGAGCGTTCGGGTAGCGGTGTCCGCGGTCTTTTTCCATGGCGCGGCCGATGATGCCTTCGAGGTCCCGGGGAAGCGACGGATTGAGACTAAGAGGAGAGACCGGCTTCTGGTTCAGAACTGCGTCCAGTGTAGTAATCACATTGCCGGTGGCAAACGGCTTCTTGCCGGTGGCCATCTCGTAAAGCACAACTCCGAGCGAGAACAGATCGCTTCGCGGATCCAGTTCTTCGCCGCGCGCCTGCTCCGGAGACATGTAAACCGCCGTTCCCGGAATCACGCCCACCGCCGTCAGCGAATCTTCCATCGCGGCCTCGCTCGATCCCGGTTCGCGTGCCGACTTGGCCAATCCGAAATCGAGGATTTTTGTCTGACCGTTCTGCGCCACAAAAATATTGGCCGGCTTGATGTCGCGATGAATGATCCCCTTGGCGTGCGAAGCCGCCAAAGCATCCGCCACCTGGATGCCTATGTCGAGAATCTCGTCGACTTCCATCGGCTTCCCGCGAATCCGCTCCTTCAGGCTCACCCCTTCCAGCTTCTCCATGACAATGAAGGGATGCCCGCCGTTATCCTCGATATCGTGGATGGTGCAGATGCCGGGATGGTTCAACTGGGAAGCGGCGCGGGCTTCGCGCAAGAAGCGGTCGAGCGACTTGCGGTCGTGGACCATCTCCTCGGGAATGAACTTGAGGGCTACGTGACGGGCCAGACGCGTGTCTTCCGCCTCATACACCATGCCCATGCCACCACCACCGAGCTTTCCCAAGATGTGATAGTGGGAGACTGTCTGGCCGATCATTCCTGGGGCCTCGGTGCCGTCGGCGGTAATGTTAGGCCGTCGGCGAAGCCCCGGTCAACCTTCGGTTCTCGTTCAGAATGACGGGTGACACTCCGGACGTATGAAAACCAGCGTTTTCCTGGCAGAAAAGGCGGGCACGGCGGGGTTGCCTGGACACGGCAACTCGGGTAGGCTTTCGGCGCCTGAAAGTGGGCTTTTAAGTCCGCCGCCAGCCTGCTAAAGCATGTGGCTCCGTTTGCCGATTCTTCACAACGTATCTCTGAATACACGGGACCAGCCAATTGCCTGCCCCTCAAGCAACCTCTTGTCTTATGATGGAGGGTCATGTTTCATGGGTACTGACCTGCCACGGAGGTGTGAATGAGCGGCCGTTCATGGTTTGGCGCAGCGGAGGTCGGAGGTTCGAGACTCATGCAAACGTTGGTGGTCGATGATTCCGCTGTCTATCGCAAATTGATCGGCGATCATTTGCGAAGCTGGGGTTTTGGCGTCACCCTTGCGGAGAGCGGCTCCGAGGCTTGGCGAATCCTGGAGCAACCGGATGCTCCCAAGCTCGTTCTGCTCGATTGGGTGCTGCCCGATCTGGATGGCATTGAGCTTTGCCAGCGCATTCGGCAAGTCGGATTGTCCGGTCCTTACGTCTACGTCATCCTGCTGACCAGCAAAGAGGGCCGCCAGAACATGCTCGAGGCCATGCAGGCCGGGGCGGACGATTATCTGGCCAAGCCCTTTGATGAACTGGAATTAAAGGCGCGCCTGCTGGTCGGTAAGCGGATTCTCGACCTGCAAGAGGAGCTGGTTTCCGCTCGGGAGTCCATGCGCCACGCCGCCACCCACGATAGCCTGACCGGATTGATGAATCGCGGAGAGATTCTCAACATGCTTCAGCGGGAATTGGAGCGCGCGCGCCGGGAGCACCAGCCGGTGGGAGTGATTCTTGGCGACATCGACCATTTCAAGAGCGTGAACGACACCCTCGGCCATCTTTTTGGCGATGAGGCCCTCCGGGAAATCGGCCGGCGACTGCGTACGCAACTCCGCGTCTACGACGGTGTTGGCCGCTATGGCGGAGAAGAATTTCTTATGGTTCTGCCTAATTGTGATTTGCCCAACGCTCTGCTGCGCGCGAATGCGCTGCGCGAAATCGTTGCCAGCACACCTGTGGTCTGTTCCGGCGAGGAGAGACTCATCACCATGAGTATGGGAGTTGCCGTCTCCGATTGCGATGAAAAAAACGAACTGGAAGGATTGTTGAATCAGGCCGACAACGGCCTTTACGCAGCCAAGGAGAAAGGCCGGAACCGGACCGAGCACTTCACCCCTGCCGCCAAGAAAACCGCGGCTGGGCGCGCGCGCAAAAACTAAGGCCCGTTTACAACGAACCGAGGATATAAGCTGCCGTGAACTCAATTACGCTCACGACTCAGTCAAAGAGTTCAATGGCGATATAACGCCAACAACCGCGTGGAATCCAGTTTGCGACCACCCACGACGTCGCTGGGGAATTGCCATAGGAGCGAATACCTTTTCGCATCTGCTCTTGACTTCGGTATTTCTCCTGTGGACAATTAGCTCCCAAGAGTGGGGTTGTCCGTTTTTCATATACGGTGTCGTTTTTTTCTGATCCCTGGGAATTCCATCCAAAGGAGAATGATCATGAGTACACCTTCAGGTCCAGCGCTGGATATGGATAAGCTGAATGCCTTCATCGGCCAGTTCGTGACCGATCTCGGTGCTGCCGTTCACACCGGCATGGTGGTCATCGGAGAGAAGCTCGGCCTCTACAAAGCATTGGCCAATGGTCCGCTCACTGCTTCTGAGCTTGCTGCCAAGACGCAGACCGATGAGCGCTATTTGCGTGAGTGGCTGTCTTCGCAGGCCGCGGGCGGATACATCACCTACGATGCGGCCACCGGCAAGTTCGGCCTCAGTCAGGAGCAGGCCTTCGCGCTCGCCATGGAGGACAGCCCCGCCTACCTCCCCGGAGCTTTCGAACTGGCCTTGGGCTCACTGGCCGCCGTTCCCCGAATCGCGGAGTCGTTTCGCACCGGCGCCGGAATGGGCTGGCACGAACACGATGATGGCGTCTTTCACGGCTGCGAAAAGTTCTTCCGGCCGGGATACGCCGCCAACCTTGTCACCTCATGGATTCCCGCGTTGCACGATGTCAAAGAGAGGCTTGAGGCGGGGGCGCGCGTCGCCGATGTTGGCTGCGGCAAAGGCGCATCCACTTTACTGATGGCAAAATCGTTCCCCAAATCTCGCTTCTTTGGGTTCGACTACCACGACAAGTCAATTGAAGGGGCTCGCGAGTCCGCCAGGCGCGAGGGTGTCGCCGACCGCGTGACCTTTGAGGTTGCCAAGGCCAAAGAATTCCCCGGCAAAGACTATGATTTCGTCGCCGTCTTCGATTGCCTCCATGATATGGGCGACCCGGTTGGAGCCGCTGCGCACGTGCGCCAGTCTTTGAGCAACAATGGAACGTGGATGATCGTCGAGCCTTATGCCAACGACCACTTGAAGGACAACTTGAATCCCGTAGGCCGGGTCTACTACTCGTTTTCAACGCTGTTGTGCACGCCTTGCTCACGATCGCAAGAAGTCGGACTCTGCCTGGGAGCACAAGCGGGGGAAGCGAACATTCGAAACGTCGTAACCTCGGCCGGTTTCAGCCGCTTCCGCCGCGCCACTGAAACCCCCTTTAACATTGTTTACGAAGCTCGACCCTAAGGATTTCTCGCGGTCGGACCAGCGGCTGCTCGAACTTGACTGTTGAGAACAGGTTTCACTCAGAACCCCGCAGCCCGCTAAATCATGGTTCCGCTCTTTCACCGGGGGGATGGCCTTTTCGAAGGATGTAATTTCCGCCCAGCGCTAAACTACCCAAGAGCCAACCACTTGTTTCCCGACCTTCCATCTCGCATCAAGCGGTACGCGCGAGACGCCGGATTCGATCTCTGCGGCATTGCGCCGGTCCGCGATTTCGGCGAGTTGCAAGTCTTTCCAGCTTGGATCGCGGATGGCAAGCACGGCGAGATGAAATACATGGAAGCGCGCGATGAGGCCGGGGAATTCAAGCGCGCGTCGCTGGCCCGAGTCGCTCCGTGGGCGCGCAGTGTGGTCGTATGCGCCATCAACTACAACACGGCGCATCCTTACTCGACGCAGGCGCCGAACGAAGATGCCAGTCAAGGCTGGATCTCGCGCTACGCGTGGTCCCGCGAGGATTACCACTACGCCGTTCTCCGCCGCCTGCGGCAAGTAGAGACAAAGATGGAAGATGAGTTACGCTCCCTACGAGACGCAACTGGCAACCGGCCACTGGCAACTGGCAACTGTCGCCTTTCTTATGTCGACACCGGCCCTCTCATCGAGCGCGTGTACGCCAAATACGCTGGCATCGGATGGATCGGAAAGAACACTTGCATCATCAACCAGCGGCTTGGATCGTGGCTGTTTCTGGGCGTGATCCTGACCTCGCTTGAATTCACGGACGATGACCTCGCCGCCGACCTGCCCGCGCCCGATCGCTGCGGGACTTGCACGCGCTGCATCGCCGCCTGTCCCACGCAGGCGATTGTTGCGCCCGGCGAATTGGACGCCCGGCTCTGCATTTCGTATCTGACCATCGAGAAGCGCGGGGAGATTCCAGACCATCTGCGCTCGGGCATGGGACGGCACGTCTTCGGATGCGACATCTGTCAGGACGTTTGCCCGTGGAACCGCAAGGCGCCGGCGACTTCGGCGGCGGAGTTTGAGCCGCGCCAAGGGCTGGTCAATCCCGCGCTCGACTGGCTGGCAGAAATGCAGCAAGAAGAGTTTCAAGTTGTGTTTCGCGGATCTCCAGTCCTGCGCGGCAAGCTTTCCGGCCTGCGGCGGAATGCGGTGATTGCGATGGGGAACAGCGGCGACAAGAAATTCCTGCCGACGCTAAAGAGACTCCGTGAGGATTCAGACTCGGTGGTCGCGGAACACGCGCGCTGGGCGTTGGCGAGGCTTGAACAAAGCAGTACCCAGCGGCAGTAGCCAGTGCACAGCAAGACCCTATAAAGGTCGCGGGCAAGTTTTGATTCGTATCAGGGTGTCGCTTCAGCGATGCCGAGATGTTTCGAATCTATACCCCCTTTTAGGGGCTGCTTGGGAGGATCCATGTTCCAGAAAGATCTGCTTCAGGGCAAGCGCATTCTCATCACGGGCGGCGGCACCGGTTTGGGCAAAGCTACGGCACAGCGTTTTCTGGAGTTGGGCGCGGAAGTTTACATCTGCGGGCGGCGCCAGGAAGTTCTTGCGGCGACCGAGCAGGAGTTACGCGAAAGCACGGGCGGCAAGATCCACTCCCGTCCCTGCGACGTGCGCGACGCCGCGGCCGTCGAAGAGATGATCGAGATCATCTGGAGCGAAGGTCCGCTCGATGTGCTCATGAACAACGCGGCCGGAAATTTTCTGGCGCGCACGGAAGAACTTTCGCTGGGCGCGTTTCAGTCGGTGATTGGCATTGTCCTGATGGGCACGCTGCACACGACGATGGCTTGCGGCAGGCGATGGCTGGCAGCGGGGCGCGGAGGCGTGGTGCTGAACGTGACCACCACCTACACGACGACGGGTTCGGCGTATGTGGTGCCATCGGCAGTAGCGAAGGCAGGCGTGCAGGCGCTGACGCGGAGCCTGGCAGTCGAGTGGGGCGATCGCGGGATTCGGATGAACGCCATCGCGCCGGGGCCGATTCCGACCGAGGGCGCGTTCTCGCGCCTTCTGCCGCGTCCGGAACTGGCGGAAACGGCGAAGAGACGAAATCCTCTGGGACGGTTTGGGACGACCGAGGAGTTTGCCAACCTGGCCGCATTCTTGATTAGCGATGGCGCTGGCTACGTAAATGGAGAAGTCGTGACCATGGATGGTGGGGAGTGGCTGCAAGGGGCGGGCGAGTTTACGGCGCTGGGACGGGAGTTAACGGAAAAAGAGTGGGAGATGATGAGACCGAAACAAACTCCAACGAAGAGCGCGCCGAAAGCGTGAGGCAGGGACAACAGGCCGCAGGCTTGCAGGACGGGATCAAATACGCTGCAAAAAACGAGAGCGCCCGGACTCAGTTTGAGTCATCGGACGCCCGTTTGAACAGCCCTCCCCCGAAGTCTGCTCACCACCAACTCTACGTTCCGATCGCCGCCGGGGGAATGGCACGAACGGGCGACTCCTATAGGACAATCTGGTAGGCCCGGCAGGAATCGAACCTGCAACCCTCGGATTAGAAATCCGATGCTCTATCCGCTTGAGCTACGGGCCCACTTTCGCTAATCGCCGCGTATTTGTTGGCTAGAACGCGGCGTTCGGCGTTTCGTAGTTTTCGCACTATCCCTTGCCTGTTCC
>Ga0326727_10001108_pt1 | contig 103515 bp, 91 predicted proteins | sample MB2enrmetagenome_FD_207643 | JGI IMG/M metagenome (GOLD analysis project Ga0326727, IMG submission 207643) | Lab enriched peat soil microbial communities from McLean, Ithaca, NY, United States - MB29MY | ecosystem: Environmental > Terrestrial > Soil > Wetlands > Peat | place: USA: New York... | reverse complement strand
GACCCAATTCGGACACCCTCGTAAGAGTCCCTGCAGAGCGTCGCTACGCTCCGACAACTGTCCGACAATCCCGGATCGGTGTCCGATTATTTTCGGAATGGGTGTCCGAATTCATCGGAATGCGCACGTTCCGTAAGAACGCCATTGGGGGTTTAGCCGGCGTGTCAAACCAGTAGTACGGGAAGGTCTCGCCCATCATTTCTGTCAAACCCTTCAGAGGATCGGTTTTCGCCGGTGCACCTTTCTTCCGGGCCCAATGTTCAGTCTCCCAAAACACCTCTATAAAGTCGTACTCAGCTCTGAGGACGTGGTGGCTGGTGGGAAATAGAATCATGTGTGTGCCCGGACTGCACGACTTCTGACGAGGCTTTCCCCTGAATGTCATCCGAGGGCTACAATCGCTGGCCGCCTTCTCGAATCGCTCCAGTTCTTCACCCTCGGCGTTGTTCACCCATAGATAATTATGACAACAGTTGTTGTTTTTCGCTATTAATGTGTTGCGTTGTTTACTCATTCTAGTTTTCCATTGCCTCCTTCCATTGCCTGTATGGCTTCACCGGTAGGAAGTCCGCAGAAGACCCCGGTTGGTTCTTGTAGATGAAGGGGTTGTGAACCGCCAAACCCCAGGCCGTTGTGGTTCCCAACGGCAGGTTGCATTCATCTGCTGAATGCAGTTTGAGGCTTTTCGCCTCTGAAAGCGATGTAAGGCTCGGCCACTGCTCGCAGGACCACATGTGAACGATGTTGTTGAGGAACCGTCGGCGTATTCTGTTTGTTGCCCACATTTGGTTGTCCACGCCTTGTTGTGGGCGCCTCGGCGCAGAAATGGTAATAATTCAAAGTGGCTGATTCGGAAGCTTCTCGAAAGCCCCTGGCCGGAGTAGGCCGGCCGGAGTTGTCGATGCGCCTCAAAATAAGTCACCCCGCTTTCTTGGCCTTGCAGATCATTTCGCGGCATATACGGAGTTTCGATTTGTCACGCGCGATGGCCCATTCCAACTGCTTGGCGACTTGCTCCATCACTTTTACGTCGTGGCTCGCCGGAATCTGGGAGTGTGCGCGCCTCGTCCCTTGCGGCCGGTGAGCTGCCGCGGAACTGGCGTTTTCTGTGCGGGTTTCTTTGTTTTCGGCCGTCGCGGGTTCCTGGTTACTGGGAATGCCGCTGGGCGCCGTTGCATTGCCCACGGTCCCTTCTCCAACCTCCCCGCCCCCTGGCAACTGACTCGACACGTACTGCTCAAGCTTCTCCAGCTCCTCGCCGAACTCAAGCATCACGTTAAGTCTGACCTCACAATCGCAGTGGCCGTCATGCTGTTTGAGCCAGGAGATGACGGGCTCCGGATTGAATGTGGGGTTCTTGAAAAACGCCTGGGTCTCCCGTAACGTGTGGTCGCATTCCGGCACTCCGTCCCTGGTCAGGTGGTCAAACAAGGCTTGCAGGTCTGCTCTAGAGATGGGGGTTGAATCCGGAAGCGTTCCTGTCGGCTGCTTTGCCGAAGCTCTCCTCGGTCTTGTGTTTCCCGATTCGCGGTTGATAGTGTCTTTTCGTTTTCTCATATTTGGATTGCAATGTCAGCTCGTTCAATTTGGGCCGGATGGCGGACGGGCCATTACTGAGGCTGCCGGCGATTCAGTCCGGCGTATCCTCATGCCGGGAGCCTGTTCGCCTTGGGGACGCCGACCCTCGCCCGCAGAAACACCCGGCAAAGCGTTATCTTCGATCTGCTCTTTCACAGAATAGACAATTGGCCTCGGCGCCGTTCTTTTCGTGCGTCATTTGCGCCCTGGGGTTAGGGACAGCTTGCTGGCCTTCGCCTTCAACTCCGCCAGCTTCTTCTGGGAGAGAGACAGGCCGTGCAGCGCAAAACAGTACTGTTCAAAGCCGGAGAACTTCTCCCGGTGAAGCCTCCCGGCGAAGATGATAAGCAGCGCCTGGAGGGCTTGCTCGAACCCGTGTCGATGTTGGTCGAACGTGGCCTGGCTCTTTTTGAGGAGGTTTTGTTCCGTTTTGGACAGCGGGTTTTGATCATCAGTTTCGAACTCAAGGTCACGGGGAGTGATCACGAGTTTCCCGTCAACCAGGCCAACTGCCAGCAGCAACACCTTGTCGTTGGCGGGCGCGACGTGGTTGGCCGACGATTGTTTGCTCGGCTCGTCGGTGGGGACGGTACTGTTAATCTCTGCGCTATTCATAGACCGTTCATTGGTTCTTGTCTTGTCTGTCGTGCCCGGCAGGTTTTGGGGTACTCGCTGCCGCCGATTTCAAGGACGACATAATTAGTGAAATGTGCTTTCTTAGACATAATTGGTGTTCGTGTGTCGTTGCGGTGTTTTGCTTGGGCTTGGGCAGTGCCGGTTCCAGCGCCGCCCCCTAGGCATTGGTTATCGATTCGCCTGGACGACTAAGCCGAAGACGCTGTTGAGATTGTGACCATGGCCGACCGGGCAGCTAATGTGGTTGCCACTATTCTATCGGCCCGCCCCAAAGGGCAGGAATATCCCCTCTCGTCGGACCAGGAGTTTGGGACTCAGGGGATGCATCGCCTTCGTGAAGTGTTCCTGGGCCAACTCGGACAGCTTCCGGATGACCTCCTTATCCTCACTGCCCGCCACGAGCAAGCAATCCTCCGCCGGCACTGCCACGATCAGGTCCCCGGACACCATCGAGCGCGTCGCATCGAAGAAACGGTCGAGAAGGATCAAGCTGGCGTCATAAATTCCGCCGCAAGTCACGCGATAGACGCCGTCCTTTCTGCCCATGAGAAGCCCGGGAAATTGCTGGTTCAGGTTCTCCAAAGCCAGCGTGTGCAAGGCCTTGCTGTCGAGCCCAAGGGCGGCCATGCTCTGACCGCTCAGGAATATCATCGTTTTGGGCATGTCGCCCACGTAGACGATAACCAAATCGTCGTTAAATCTCTGGTGGACCTGCTCCGCATGCCTGGCACCTGGGAATTCCGCCTCCCTGCTGTCCTGGAGAAGCCAAGCGTTTCTTTTCAGCAAAGGCAGGATGTGCGCGCGCTCAATTCGCTCGCTCACGTTAACGGTTGACATCGCAATGTAGCCGGATACAAATTGTGCGATGATGTCGTCCCTCTCCAGCGACCGTGCCTGGTATGCCCGGTAGGGATTGTCCAAGTGCGCCACGGCCTCTCGTCCATCTGCGACGTGCAACTTCAGCTCCAAGTCACACAGAATCTCGATCTTCAGGCCCGGAGCAGCCTTTTGTAACGCCGCCACCACGTCAATGGTGAACTGCGCGGGATTGATGAGATTCGTTTCAGATATAGTGTGGGACTCGGTTGGGTTGTTGTCGTGTTGGTTTTTCATAAATGTTAATTCTGTTTGAAGATGATGCAGATCAGAGCTTCCCTTTCAGCTCGTTGTACTTGGCCAGCGCGGCCAAGACGAAGGCTTCCACCCATTCCGGCTGGTTGATGTCGTCCCCCCACCTTTCGCGCGCCCAATCGGCAGAATCGCCGTCGGGTTCCATTTCGTTCGCCATTAGCGCGGCGATCTCCGTGAAGCTGGTTTGCGAGAGGACCTGGGGGAAAATGTCGCCATTTTTATCCCGCCACCGTGCCAGCCGTTCCAGGTCCAGGTACTCGGCATCGTTGGAGGCAAAATCGACTCCTGCGTCCTTGCCCTGCTGGCGAAGGTCCTTGAGGCCCTGCTCTTTGGAGGTCCGAAGGCGAGCAATCGCCTTCTCGTGGTCTTCTGCGTTTTTCATGATTTCTTCGTCTTTATGGCGGCCCGCGTTTCTCTTTCACCGCCACGGCGGCGGGCGTTCACTGCGACGTTCATTGTCATAGTGTTGGTTCCAAAGGGGCCGGGGCACCGCTACGGGCGACGCCCCAGCTTTGAGTGACGTCAGGAGGTGGTCTCTGGTTGAGCTATTGCCGGCGTCTTTTGGTTTAACAAGGCCTCGCCGAGATACTTGTGTTATTCCCTGGCCCGTTTCTCGGCGGCCCGTTCGATCTTGAAATAGGTGAGGCACTTCTTATCGAGCACCGCGGCCAGCCCAGTGATAGTGTCGCACCAGTCGACCAGATCGCTGCTGATCACCTCGTCAACAGCCTCCTGAACATAGCTCCACCCTGAGTCAGTCAAACTGCCGTCTGGCGCGAACCAATCTGACTCGGTCGGGTTGCCCTTCCCGGTGTTGCCGCGTTCGAGGTCGTCGAGCATGCGGTCCGCGACAGCGCCGAGGATGTCGAAAAGGGGGCCGGTACCGACTTCTTGATCGAGGCGTTTCCAGATGCGCTTGAGCATTTTGATCCGGTCCTTGCGCGACGGAATGGTGATGGCGTTGGCGTCGTGACCATCTCCTACGGCAACGACGCTGGTTGTTGTGTCAGAAGCACCCTGCTGGGCGCTCGTGTGTTGGTTTTTTGTTTTCATTTTTGCACCTATTGATGGGGACGACCGGGTTGAGGGTTAGGTGGCGCCAGGTTGCACGGCCGCCGGCGGCTCGGCCTGCGGACTGGCGGCCGGGGGCGCTGCTGGAGCCGGTTTGGACGTGCTCGCCGCCAAGGGCAAGAGCACAGAAACCACGGCGATCACCTTACGACCGGAGGTCCTCTTATGCACGACCAGCACGCGGCACTTCCGGCCCACGAACTTCTCGGGGTCAATCCCCTCCTCGATCTCTTTGGTGGTGAAGTCAGCCCCGTTGAGCAGTTCGAGGTCCTTCCGCAACGGCCCCGAGTCGAAGTTCGCCGGATCCTCTTTGGGGACGATCGCCTGTTTGCCATTGTGCATGATGGCGAAGGGGAGAATGACTTTCTTGCCCTCGCCCCTGTACACAGGGCGTGTGAGTTCGCCGTCGTGCTCCCCTTCCCGTGCGAGGTCGGTTGCCTTTTTAGTAGATTTTATCAGCATATTGCCTATGTTTGTGTTTGCGCGGCCTTCGCCCCTTGCCCCTCGCCCGGCGCCGCATTGTCGAACCGGCCGACCTGGTGCTTGTTCTGGCGGTGCAGGTCGGATCACCGACAGTTTCCACTTAATGAAAAGCAGGCGGTCACACGTCTTTTTGGCTGCTTACGAAACCTCGCGGGGCTCATCGACCGGGATTGGGAGAGGCAACAGAAAGGCCATAGTTACCGAGCAAATTCGACGATAACGGCGTCTTGGTGCAGAGCGGGCCTTCATCCTAACGTCCTTCGCGCCTGCTTACCTGCTGCTACTCTACTGCTGATGGACACGTGCTGCGGCGCCCCGTCCGTCATGCCCGCCCAACTCCGGGTCTTGTTGCTGCTTCCGTTAATCCGCGGTAGCTGTCTCGTGGTCATCCGCTGATTCCTTTTGGGGATCGCACCCGTAAAAGAGGGGCACTTCGCCAACGTTGATAGCCGGCCGTTTGGGGTCCCAAACAGGCCCCAGGCGATAGAGTTGGTTCCTGCTATCGGACACAAGCACGCCGTCGGAATCGATACCTTGGTTCCTCAGCCAGCGATAGAGATTGCTCGCCCACCGGTGGCCGAACTTGACCGGGTCGTCTTGCACCTGCTTTTTGCATTTGGCCATCTCCCTATCCCGAATCGCCTTCGGGCTGGACCGGAATCGTATCCGCAACCTGGCTGCTGCGTACAGGGCGCCGGCCTCAAGAAATGTCACGTACCCTGTCCGGCCAGGGCCGGCAGGATCTTTTTTCGTCATTTCCCTGAGCACTTCGGCGTACTCGGGTGGGACGGCAATTCGGAAGTCCTTGTCAATCAAAAGATTATCGGTCGCCCAGTCAAACCGGAATCGGCCAGTCCGCAGCCTGGGCCTCTCGGTGGCCAGACTGGCTGAGGTCGGTGGTCGATCCGGGCCCTGATAGCCGGGCAGAATGCCGAGGTGCGAAAGACGCGCCACCACTTGCTCGGCGATGACCCTGCCCAATTCAATCGATGGTTGGATATCGGCTTTGTTTACAGGCTGTTCAGGAGCTGGTGCCGCCATAGCGCCGCATTGCTGAGCCTCCGGTTTTGTCGAATTCAAGTCGTTCATCGCGTGTTTTTGATTGGCTAGTCGCTACCCTGGCGGGTGACACATGCGCCACGTTGGCCTTTGCGTTGAAAAATGTTCTCCATTGTGATTTCCTCCTCTTAGCAATTGGGCGGTCGGGCGCCGTCCGGTTCTACGGAATTCCGTTGGGCTGGGGCTTCCTGGGCGTAAATCCACGCCTTGAGGGAGCTCCACACGATCACCCTGACCCCTTTCTGGGCACCTCGTTTGCGAAGCGGGATGCTGCGGACGGGCGGCCGGTAGTCATTCTGCGGCCCAGGAAGAACTAGGCTATTCAGGAAAGACCGGGAAAGGCCGCTGTAGGGACAGAGGGCTCCGGCCTTCGGGAGGCGAATGAATTCCGGCTCGATTCCCGCCACCCTGCTGGCTGCGATCCGGCGCGTGGTCAGGCCAACGGCAGCAGCAACCTGTTCCAACCGTGCGTCTGGGCCTTGGATGGGTGCGGCAGTGATGTCGCGTTTCTTCATGATCCGATCAGGTTGACTGCGGCGCTTGGTCATCTAGAGCGGTCTGGGCCGGCGCTATAGTATAATGTGGACCCGCTTCCCGGCCTGGTTGCCTCAGCGCCGAGACAGACAAGCCTGCGGGCATGGGAAGCTCGTTCGGAGACGGTTTACTCTTCAAAACTCGACCAGTCATAACTTCTCAATTCCACGTTCCCGCGCCAATTCTGCGCTACGTGGACCATCATACGTCCTTGGGCGCACCAGGAAAAACGCATTTGAGACGTGCTTTCGGTAATCAATTTCAGTGCCACTTTCGGCGTCAGTTTCAGTGGCTGTTTCGGATCGAGTTTCAGGGGTCTGCGTGGTTTGCGCTTTACAAATTGAACCGCCTTGTTCAGATTGGCGGGGTGGCAACGCCGCACATCCAGATGTTGTCGTTACAGTTCGCCAGGAACAGAGCTGACCGGCTTTCCCTGTACAAGACTGAAGTTCTTAGAAGCGATTCGCCTGATCACATTATCGCCCAGGTGGGAGCCAAATCCCGCCATGGCCGCTTTAAGTGGACAAACGCGGTTCAGGCGCTTTGTTTACTGCTGGTGAAGTATGCCGAGCACTGTTTGAGGAATCCCAAGGCTGAATGGTTTGATTTCACAACGAAAGAAGACCCAAACCACGCCCAGACCTTGGACGACCGCATGGATAAGGAGAGGCAGGGCGCAAGCTCATGGATGGTCCAGATATTTGGACCCCGTGATGAAGAAGGGCACACGCCGCTGTATTACCTTCTTCAGAACCGACTAAACCCCGGTGGTTCTACCGCTGGACCCTACGGATTCCAGATTCCCGTGAAGGCCTTTCCTCCGGCCACTCTCAAAATCTACGCGAGCGGGCTTTTGTTGACGAAAGCGGACGCTTTACTTGCCCTGGCTAACGAGATAAAACCCCAGTGGAAGGCTATAAGACGAACCAAGGAGTTCAAGGAGAAGCGACCGCCAGCGCCATCAGAACCCAATCCTCCTGTGTCTCCGGTTCCCCAAGCCCCAGCGCCTGCCAGCACATCCTCCGCGCCACCGTCCGCTTTGGAGGCTGTAGTTTCAACCGGCGCAGGTCCAACCGCACCTCCTCAAGCCGAGAAGAAGACGGCTTCCCCTCGATCGGAGAAGCGGCGCAAAGGGCTTGTTCAGAAGAATGAGGAAGAGTCCTCTGCCATAATGCGGCCCCGTGGTGATGAATCCTTGGCCGATTGGTTCAGGGGACTCTCAATGGACCAAATACAGAACTACATCGTTGCAGCGACCGGTTCGGCTAAGCCCAAACAACTTTTGAAGGAACTACTCGACCCGGACAGCACCATGGAAATAGCGAACAAATTGGCTACGTGTGATGCTATCGACTATGGTTGCTTCTATAGCAGTCATCACATACCCAAGGCGCTCAAAAGTGCCGTATCAGCAATTATAGACGAGGATTTGTGGTTGGAGGTCGACGTGCGAGACAACATGCAAAAGTCAGGAAGCTATCTACAGGACTTAGATTCATGGTTCGACGATGCGGCCCAGTATTACTCTCGTGAGTTCGCCCGTGGGTTTGCAGATGATTTGATTGAGAATCAGAATAAAACATGGCTTTTGCGGAGTCTGCAGCATTGCGATTTATGGACTATGTTCAGGCTAATCCAATACTTTCATGAGATGAGGGAGAAACCTGCCGTTAGAATGCTGGTAGAATTGTGTTTTAGAAACGACTTCGCAGTCCTAAGGGAGACGGTCGCAGATGAAGAACAAAGAGAGGTGGTTCTTTGCTTTTGGAACTCGGCCCAGGAATGGATGACGAGGGAACAAGTTCAGAAGCTCCAACGTTTCTTAATACAAGAAAAAGTGCTTCATTAGCCGTGATAGATCTCCGCCGATTTGCGGCCCGTCAGGTTCATCCTCAACTCGGGTGAAACCCCGGCGTTGGCGGCGGCGCTGGTGAATCAATATCACGACTGGTCATTGGTCGGTGTGCCTTTGTCCTCCTCGCCGTTTTGGGTTGCTGGTGTCTTCGGGGTTTCCGGTTTGGTTACGTCAGGCAACTTGCTGATGGGTCCTGTGGTGTCCGCGGCCTGCAAGTGGGTATAGGTCGCGCTGACGGTGGCCGAGTCGTGACCCACGATCATCTGCGCCAATGCGTTACTGGCACCGGAGGATTTCAGCCAGGTCGTGAACGTGTGCCGCAGGGAATGAAACGAGATTTCGCTTTGGTGTCTCTTTGCATCGCGCCCTTTCCCGGATATGGCCGCGTGGTATTTGGGCCGAGCTGGAACTAAACCGGCCGGGAGGAGAATGTTTTCATAGAACTGCGTGGAGATTGTGCCTGTATGTTTCGCGGCAGTCTCAGCCGCACGTGGAAACACGAAGTCCTTGGGATTATCGCTGGAGGGAAGTCCGGAAAGATGATCTAATAATGGACTGGCGAGGGCCATTTCCAGGCGCTTCCCGGTCTTGCTCGTTAAAAATGAAACACGGCCGTTCACCAAATCAATCTGGGACCACGTCAAAGAGGCGACATCTCCCAACCGCTGGCCTGTGTATAATCCCATCAAAACCAATCCACGCCACTCATCGCCTGCCTCGTCGCATTGCTTAAGCACTTTTCTCAGCTCATCCAAGGTGAAGGCGCGGCGTTTGGCCTCTCCTCTTTGCTTGAGCGTTTCCACCTTTGACGCCACATTCTTCTCGGTCAATTCCTGGCGTTGGGCCGCGTAAAGACAGGCACGCAGCACTTTCAAATCCATGTTCGTCGAGCCTGGAGATAAACGCTTGGCCACATCATCACGGAATTCCAGCACATCATTGACGCCCAACGATTCCAGGTCATCGTCTGCCTTTTGTCCAAGGAACTCGAGAAAGCGGTTAATGCTGCTCTCGTAACGCTCGTGAGTTCGGGGCTCCGCCTCCAACGCCTTGCTGTCCAGCCAGCGTTTGCACCAGTCACGGATCGTTGCAGTGGGCAAGGTTTGACCTGATGCCATGAGGATATCGGCCACCCCTTGGGCAATCACCTGGCGCGCTTTGTCAGGAGAGAGTTTGGCACCAACGGCCGCCGCCTTGGCCCAGGTGTTGCAAATCTGGGTGGCCTCCCGCTTATCCTGGGTCTTGGTGCTTCTGAAGTGGCGCTCACCGTCTTTTGAGGCGAACGCGCAATACCAGAACGGCGACTTTCCTCGCGGGTCTTTATGCAAGCTTGCCATATCAAAAAGTCATAACATAGTCATAACATTCAAGCCTGTCAAGGGTGTCCAAACCTGTCAATTTCCTAGGAAAAACGCAATATTATAGGCAAAGATCGAACCGGAGGTTCGAATCCTCTCCCTTCCGCCAACCTCATAAGGTCCGTATGGGTCGCGACCCGGCCACAGGCGCATCGATCAAATGGCATCGATTAGAGCGCCAAGGCTGACATCCGGGGCTTGGGTCCCGCTGGTTTGGAGGCCGGTGGTCTGTCCAAGCCGCGCGGCGGTGGAGGCCCCCGGCTCAGCCACGTTGCCTTGAGACGCGCGCGGGCCGGAGATACAGAACTGAGTTGGTCATGTCCGACCCGGCAGTCTCCTCGACCAGGGCCGCCAGCGCTCTGGCAACCGCGCCCGGGTCGTTGGCCGGGACGGTGTCAGTGTCGCCAAAGATGACGCCCGCCCATGGCCGCTCCTCTGCCGCCCAGCGGCGCAGCAAGCCGGGAATGGTCCGTTGATCGTAGCTCACAAAACTCCTGCCTTCCTCAAAGCAGGCCGCGAGAATATCCGCGTCCTGGGCTGTCCGAAAGGCCCCGCCCCGCCAATCGGCAAGATGCGCCACTTCAATGCCCGGGCAACGGCGCTGCAAGGCCGCCACGGCCGCCTTCTTGATATGGCCGTCCAGCAGCAGCTTCACTTTCTCGATGCCAGAACAGGTTTGCCTCCAGGGCCGCCGTGAGGCCCGGACCGCCACGCGGCATCCTGCAGCTCCACCCACCGCGCATTCGCCTCTTCCTCCTCGATGTCGCGCTGGATTTCCTGGGCAAAGGCCTCCGCGTAAGCCAGGGCCGCCCTCACCCGCGCTACGGGAACCCCGTGTTCCCGAGCAAACTGCTCCGGGCCCATCCCGCCACGGATTCGCTGCACCACCCAATAAACGGCCAATCGTGTGCCCGAGAGGTAGGCCACGCGGCCAGCGGCGGTTTCACGCAGGTCGATCTGCGGGAAGTCCCGCCTCCGCAATCCCTCCTCGATTAAGCGGGCGCCAATCTGCGCCGGCTTATGGCCCAGGCGGGCCGCCAGGCGCTCGACCCCGCGTCGCACCTCGACCGGCAGCCGCAATGTCATAATGCTGCTCTTGCTCATACGCCGGGAAGATAGCCTCTCGGCTCCCCGAAGGCGAATGCAAAAGCATCTAATGTGTCTTGTGTACCCCGTTTGGAGGACCCTGCGAGGGAAGGGCGCAGGCGCATCGATCAAATGGCATCGATTAGAGCGCCAAGGCTGACATCCGGGGCCTGGGTCCCGCTGGTTTGGAGGCCGGTGGTCTGTCCAAGCCGCGCGGCGGTGGAGGCCCCGAGCCACACCTCCAAGCCAACGATACCGAGGAGGACCAGGAGCGTTAATAAAGGCCGGAGGTTGGCGATTCTGCGGGCGATTCTGCGGGCATTTCGATTTGTCTTCATGGCGCCACCCTACGCCTCCGCCGGCTCGATGTGTTAATCGAAAAACTTTAGGCAAACATCAAGCAGGTTAATGATCGGAAAGCCCTGGCAGGCGGGGGGCGCCGGCGGGGGGGCAGGACCCGGGCCCTCCAAGGCGCGCGATCAGGTCCCGGACCAGCGTTTCAATCTCGGCTAGCGCAAGGCGGGGCGGCGCCTGATCCAGGTCATGCACGTGCCAGTAAACGATGCGGTGCTCCCAATCGGGAAACTGTTGTCGCACAAGCGCGCGGTGCTCCGCTTCCTTCAACGCGATGATGAGGTCAGCCGAAGCGAGCTCTTCCAGAGTAGCCGCCCTGGGGTAACGAATTGGTTCGGGAATTGGGATGGACCGTTGCTTGAGGGCCTCAAGAGTGTGAGAGGCGATGGGGCCCACATTGACCGTTTCCGGAGGTTCCACGGAGAGGCCGCAGGAGTGGGCGCGCCAGCCCAGGCCCACTTGGCCGGCCAAGTGGTTGAAGAGGCCCTCCGCAAAACGGCTTCGATAATAGTTCCCGGTGCACAAAAACAAGACTGTTCTGACGCTCATGTTCGGCGCTGCCAATCTACAACAGGTGCGTCGGACCGGCGAAGCAAATCGGCTTTATTTGCCTTGCGCGGGCCTGCCGGCAGCTTACGCTCGATTTGAGCAATGCCATGCAAACAACAACTCAAGTTCTTCTTCTGGCAACGGGGCTGAGTGCGGTCCTGGCTGGGGCCGGGTTGACGCGGGCGGGGGAAAGTACTGCCCCGGCCGGCGGCGGCGCCGGCAAACAGACATTCGATGTCCGCGACTACGGCGCTCGGGGCGACGGCGCGACGCTGGACACTGAGGCCGTCAACCTGGCCATCGCCAGATGCGCGGAGGCCGGGGGCGGGCAGGTGCTGTTCCCGCCGGGACGGTATCTGTGCGGGACAATCCACCTGCGGAGCCATCTGGCGCTCTGGCTGGCAGCGGGAGCGACCCTGGTCGGGACAACCAACCTGGCGCTCTACCAGGCGCCGGGCGTTCCCTCATTCATGCCGGAGGCCCGATGGGGCAAATGGAACCGGGGGCTGATCGTGGGGGAGAATGCCGAGGACATCACCATCGCCGGCCAGGGGGTGATCGACGGCAACAAGGTCTTCGATGCCACGGGCGAAAATCAGATGCGCGGACCGCACACGATCACGTTCGCCAATTGCCGCCGGTTCACTCTGCGCGATGTTTCCATTGTCGACTCGGCGAACTACGCCGTCTTTTTCCAGGCAAGCGATGACGTGGACATTCGGGATGTGACGATCACGGGCGGTTGGGACGGGGTGCATTTTCGGGGCGCCCCGGAACGGTGGTGTCGCCACGTCAATATCACCGGCTGCCGGTTCTATACCGGGGACGATTCGATAGCAGGGCGTTACTGGGACAACGTCGTCATTGCCGGGTGCATCGTGAACTCGTCCTGCAACGGGATTCGGCTGATCGGCCCGGCGACCCGCTTGATCGTGGAGAACTGCCTCTTTTACGGCCCCGGCTTGCAGCCGCATCGCAGCTCGAACCGCACGAACATGCTCAGCGGCGTTATCCTTCAGCCCGGGGCCTGGGATAGAACTCAGGGATTGCTGGATGAAGTCCTCCTGGCCAACAACACCATGCATAACGTTGCGTCGCCGGTGACCCTCTGGACCAAACCGGGCAACCCGGTCAATCGGGTCACTGTGACGGGGCTCACGGCCACCGGGGTTTATCGTTCGGCCTTGTCGGTCGAGAGTTGGTCGGAGGCGCCCATCACGAACGTGGTGCTCCGGGGCGCCAGCATCGAGTTCAGCGGCGGCGGCAGGGCCGAGCAGGCCAAAGAGCGGGTCAAAAGCCCCGGCGTCGATTGCCGTCCGCTGCCCGCCTGGGGCATTTATGCCCGCAATGTGGAGCAACTGACGCTTGAGGATGTCCGCCTGAGCCTGGCCGGCGAGGACCTGCGCCCCGTGGTCATGGCCGACCAGGTGCAACGCCTCGGCCTGGATGCCGTCAGGTTCGCCCATGTCTCCGGCGTCACCCAGCCCGTGATTACGACCAATGTCGGAAAGGTGCTCCTGCGTGAAACGGACCGCTAAGAGCCGCCTCAAAGGGGCTTGATCTGGATGTTGCGGAAGGCGACGGGGTCGTTGTGCCCGGCAAAGCCGAAGGAGCCTTTGGTGCGGTCCTTGCCCGGGTGGGAACTGTTGGCCATGTACTGCGTCACCTTCGAGAGATCGCAATCCAGGATGACGGTGCCGTTCAACTCGACCTTGATTTTAGGGCCTTTGATGGTGACCTCCTCGAAGTTCCATTCGCGGATGGGGTGCTGATAGCCGCGCGCGGCGGCCACCATGCCGTAAGCCGAGCCGTGGGCCTGGCGCGGATCGATCTTCTCCCCTGTGGCCTTCTCGTAGTTGTCGTCCAGGACCTGCAGTTCGCACATGCCGACGTAGGCGGTGTCGCCATGGCCGGGGTAGCGGATGGCCAGGCCGTTGTTGCCGCCGGGCGGCAGTTTGATCTCCACACGCGCCATGAAGTCGGTGTACTCGGCTTTCGTGTAGATCGTGCCGCCCTTGTTTGGCCGGCATTGGATTGCGCCGTCCACAACCTCGTATTCATCGATCGGCCCGGCCCAGCCGGTGAAATCGCGTCCGTTGAAAACGGATTGGAACCCCTGCCCGCCGTGGCTGGCCAGGATGCGGTCGGCCTCATCGGAGCCGATTTCGCGGATGAAGATGTTGCGCCAACGGATTTCGCCGCCGTGGGTCTGGAGTTCGATGGGGCCTTTGGGCGGGACCGGCGTCTGGCGGTCGTAAAAGTTTTCGAGCAGCGCATGGTCCACCACCAGCTTGTCGTTGAGCCAAACGCTCACGCGGGCGCCGACCATGATCACCCGGACTGAATTCCATTGGCCGAAGGGTTTATCGGCCAGCACCAGCGGGTCTTTGCCGGGCGCCCCGGGGCTGTTGTTCCAAAGCCCGCCCGAGCCTTTGTCGGCGCCGAGCGAAAACTTGTCTTGTTCAGTGGAATCCCAAATCTGCACCTGGGGGCATCCGCGCAGATAGATGCCCGAATCGGCCTTGGGCACGGTCTTGTACTGGACCAGCAACTCGAAGTCGCCGTAATCCTTTTCGGTGGTGGCGTAGGCCCCTTCGCCGTCATTGACCAACTCGCCGTTCTGGACCGTCCAATGGCCCTGCATCTGTTCAGTCCACTTGGCGATTTGCGCCTCCCGCTGCTCGGGCGTCATGGCCAGGAGCTTGCGATGGTCGAAGGTGTCGCCGCCGCGCCAGCCTTTGAGGTCCTTGCCATTGAACAACGCAGTGAATCCCGGCGGCGGATTGGCTGACGCGGAGGACGTGCCGTTGCGCCGCGTTGGGCCGTGGCAGCCGAGCAGCAGGACCGAGGCCGCTGCCGCGGCCAGGAGTAATACTCCCCGGCCTGAAATCCGAAAGCCGGAAGAGCCGCCTCGAGCGGCAGGGGATGTTTTTGCAGGAAGTCGTGATGGCAGGGCGTGAATTGCTTTCATGGTTCCATGTTTATTGCAGGGCGTTCAAAAACGCAATCCCAGTCTGATGAAAGGCGCATGTTTTTTGCCCTGCGCCGCCTTCCCTATTGACGCCTGCCCCCCGCCTCCAAAGCGAGGCATGACATGGAGTTTCGTGAAACGAATTCCCTTTACCGTTGTCAAACAAAGAGATTGCAATTGGCACTGAACGAGAGGAAACTCGGCGTATGAGCGACAGGCAAGGCTGGATCAAACCGGCGTTTTTCGTGCTGTTCGGGCTGCTTTGGAGCAGCGGGGCCGGCGCCGCAACCGATGCCGAGGATTCGTCCGCCGGCGCCTCGGCCACTCCGGCGCAATCTGTCTTTCTCGAATACCGCGAGTTGCCTTACAGCGTCGGGAGCTGGACGATCCCGGTCACGCTGCAGTCGGCGCCCTTTAAGAAGGAACCGGATTTGGGCCAGGGCAAGGTTTATCGGGGGACGCTCAAGTTTGGCGACAGCACGAAGGCATTCGTGCCGTTTGTTTGGGACCAGGCGCGGGGAAAACTCCACCTCGATCTCAATCGCAATCAGGACCTTACGGATGATGCGGACGGGGTCTTTGCCTCCATGGGCGGGCCCGACAATTTGTTTCAGAACTTCGGCCGGGTGCATTTGCCTTTCAAGACGCCTCTGGGCACGGAGCGAGTGGCGGTGGACCTGTTCTTCAACGACTTTCGCGCCACGCTAAGTGTCACTGCCATGGCCTATTACTGCTGGGAAACCAAAGTGACCCAGGGGGGACAGGAGTGGCAGGTGGCCCTGGTTGAGAGCCTTCTCGGCAAGATCGGTTCCGCCGACAACGGCTCCCTCATTATCCGGCCCTGGGCAGACCGCGGCAAGGCCATCGATTTGCAATACGGTTCGCTGGACTTTCTGCCATTGACTGCCGAGGTTTTTCTCGGCCAGCGGGCCTGCCACTTGGATTTCGCTTTGGCGCAGCAGGACAACAAGCTCAAATACAAGCTGAATTTGGCGGAACGCCCCGAGCAATTGGGCGAGTTGAAAATAACCGGGCAGTACATCCACCGGCTCGTTCTGACGCGCATGAGCCCGGGCCCTGCGTCCGGCGATGCCGCACAGGCGGCCTTCGCCAAGCGCTACGGCGTGGCGGGAAGGGCCGTTCCGGCGCGGACGCCGTCTTTGAGGGTCATCCTCGATTCGCCGGGGCCCGTGGTGAGAATTCCCGTTGGCTTCTATCTCTGTCAGCTTTCCCTCAAACAGGGCGCGGTCGAAGCTGTTCCCCTGCTGAACTTCGGGCCCAATAACCCGAATGCGGGGCTGCTGGCGGTCAGCGCCACCAATGCGGCCACATTGGCCTTCGGCGGTCCGTTGACCAACTCGGTTGCGGTGGCCCGGCGCGGGCGGTCCCTGGCACTGAGCTACCAGTTGCTCGGCGCCCGGGGCGAGGCCTATCAACTGCAAGGGCCTCGCAAGGAGCCTGAGTTCGCCATCTATCGCCCCGGCAAGAGCGGGGACAAGAAGCTGGCCTCCGGCCGGTTCCAATTTGGCTGAGGCAGCACCTGCGCGTACTCATGGCGAGTACCCCTTACCGGCGCAGGAATGTTGAAAGTGGTTGCCAGTGCCGACTTGGGCAGCTTGGGCGCAAAGGAAGGGCCTCCGGTGACTTACGACTGGATGCGGGCGAGCATGCTGCCCGTGGCGCTGCCCTGGCTGGCGATTCTGCTCCTGTTGGTGTTCAAGCCTAACCGTTTCCCGCGCGCCTGGTGGATATTGGCCCCGCTGGCGTGCCTGGCATGCGGCATCGGCTACGCGCCGGAAATCTGGCCTTCGATGCCTTCACAACTTGACGAGGTCCTGCACGACCTCGTCGTTGCGCTGGCCTTCGGCGTGGCCGCCGTATGGCTGCTCTCCGCCTACCTGAAGTCCCGGTTCCGCATCCTGAACGTCCTGGGGTTCCTGTTGATCCTGGAGGCCTTTAGCTTCGTGATCTTTGCATTCACGCAGGACTGGGACGAACTCGGCGCCGAGGCGATAGAAATCGGGATTGGTCTTGCCCTCAGCGCCGCCGTTATTCCCGCAGCGGCCGGCCTGGCGGGATTGCTCTGCCGCAGGCGTTATCGTCCGCTGGTCCTGTGCGTGGGTATGCTCGTGATGCTGCTGGGCGTCTGGATGCTGGTGCTGCTGCCGATCTTCCTCATTCAAACAGCCGGAAAGGTGCCAGTCATCCAGGTTGTCGCGCCGGCGTTGGTCATTGCCGGCGTCTGCTTTGGCGTCCTGCTGCCGTTCCTGCTCCTGTCGTTCTCGAACAGCCTGTTTCGCGAACGGCTGATCCAGCTTTTGCGCCTGGCCCCGGAACTGCCGCCGGTCATCGCGGCAAAACAAAAAGAACTTGCAATCCGTTAATGCGGCGGCAGAATCGCGAGAGTAAATTCCGTTTGAACCGTGGGCGATACTACCGCATCGACTCCATTCCAGGCTGCAGCGGGTTTGGGCGCCCTTTGGCGCTGCGGAACCCAGGGTCCGGTTTTTCTTCCGTCCTCTGATTCATCTGCTTTGGCCTTGAGGCCAGAGAACAACCTGGAACAAGAGTTCAGGACACCGGGGATTTTGACAGGAATTGGAATCCACCCGCGTGGGAGGAGGCAAACATGAAAACCAAGGCAAGGTTAATCAAGTCCGTTTTTTCCCGGTTCGCTTCCGGCATCTCCTACGGTCTGGCGTATCCACAGGCGAAATCCTTCGTCGCCGCGCAAGGACGAACGTGGTTCGGGAGGGCGGGCCGGGCGGCGCGGGGACGATGCCGCGGGTTTTGGCCGGGCATGGCACTGCTGGTTCTGGCCGGGTGGCCAATGGCAGGACATGCCGCCGGCGTGGTAACGGCCTGGGGCGGCAACCTCGGCGGGGAAACCAACGTGCCGCCCGACCTGACCAACGTGGTGGCCATTTCGGCCGGTTGTGATTTCAGCCTGGCGTTGAACGCCGACGGCACCGTCGCCGCCTGGGGCACGAATTCCTCCGGGCAGACCTCGGTGCCGGCGGGGTTGAGCAACGTGGTGGCCATCGCGGCAGGTTTTGACTCCAGCCTGGCGTTGAAAGCCGACGGCACCGTGGTTGGCTGGGGCAACAATGATGAGGGACAGAGCACGATTCCGGCGGGGCTGAGCAACGTGGTGGCCGTTGCGGTCGGCCACCAGTACAGCATGGCGCTGAAGACCAACGGCAACGTTGCCATCTGGGGTGCACCCCTTGGGGTGACTCCGACGAACATCCCTCCCGACCTGACCAATAACGTGGTGGCCATTGCGGCGGGCTGGTACCATGGTTTGGCGCTCAAGGCCGACGGGACGGTCGTGACCGGGGGCAACGATGCCTTTGGCGGGGCCGACGTGCCGCCGGGTCTGACCGACGTGGTGGGGATTGCCGCCGGCTTCGCATTCAGCCTGGCGCTCAAGAGCGATGGCACCATCGTCGCATGGGGGAGCAGCGGTTTCGGGAGGACCACCGTGCCTGACGGATTGACCAACGTCGTGGCCATTGCTGCGGGGTACAGGTTCGCCCTTGCGCTCACGGCCGATGGCACCGTCACTGCCTGGGGCGAGGATACTTACGGCCAGACCAATGTCCCGCCTGGGCTGGCCAACGTCACCGCCGTAGCGGGCGGCGGGATACACAGCATGGCTCTGGTTGGTTCATCGGTATCCAATGCCGTGGCCATCTGGCAGGGCTTCGGTCCATTCCTTCACGGCACGGAACCGATCGGCTGGCGCGCCCAGGGTTTCGACCGGGGTACTTTCTCCGCCCAGGTCCTGGCGAGCTTGGCGGGTAGCACATACGTGGTGGGCAACAGCACCGATCTCGTCGGCCAGCTCACCTGGGACACGACCGCGGTGACCAATGGCGTTTACCAGCTCGAAGGGGTTTTCTCTGCAGCCTCCCCCCCGGTTACCCGTTCGATCTTCCGCACCGTGCTGATCAATAACTCGGTGATGTGGCTCTCGGGCCTCATCTCCTCAAACGAAACCTGGGCGGCCGGCGCCGTCTATGTCGTGGAGGGCAACCTCGAAATTGCCAGCGGTGTGACCGTCACGGTCCAGCCCGGGGCGATCGTGAAATTCGCCAAGGGCACCGGGATCACCGTGGACGCTGGCGCGGTGCTGGACGCCTCGGCGGTGAGCACGAACGGCCCGACTGTCTTCACCTCGCTGGCCGATGACACCGTGGGCGGCGATACCAATCTCGACGGAGACAACTCCCGGCCCGAGCCGGGCGATTGGACCGGGATCACAACCATCGGCACGGGTCAATTTCTCCAGGGCCCGAGCGTCGAGGTCCGCTATGATGCGGCCCTGTCCCATGGCGGGACCCTGAGCGCGTCTCAGACCTGGCCGGGTCAGCGGCTCAACCTGGTGGCTACTCCCGTCGTCGTGCCCTCGGGGGTCACCTTGACCATCAACCCCGGCGCGGTCGTCAAATTCGCTCCCGGCGCCAGTCTCACCGTCCAGGCCGGCGGAGCGCTGATTGCCCAGGGGACCGTTCCGCTCCCAATTACTTTTACTTCCATCAACGATGACAGTGTCGGGGGGGACAGCAACGGCGATGGCAACGCGAGCGTCCCGGCCGCCGGGGACTGGGATTCCATCTACATCAGCGGCGGCGATGCGGTCTTTGATCACGTCGTCGTCACCTACGGCGCCAGCGCGGACCTCCCCGGCGGACTCATCACCAGCACCGATCCCAACTCGGTGGTCAGCATAGCCAACTCCGTCCTCAGCCAGGGCCTCTACGTGGGCGTCCAGGCGGCCGCAGGCACGGTCACAGTGGACAGCACCGTGGTCACGGACTGCGACCGCGGCATCCAGGTGGGCCTGCAGTTGCTGCCAAAGGCATCGCTGAGCGTGGTGAACTGCACCCTGAACGCAAACAACATCGGCCTTTTCTTCCATGACGGCACGGCCAACGTCGCGAACACCATCGTCGCCAACAGCCTGGAGGCCGGACTCGCCGACTTCCTCGGCTACGTCGCCTCGTTCAGCTACTGCGATGTCTGGTCTGCCACCGGGACCTACAGTTCCCCGAGCTCGCCATTCCCCGACCAGACGGGCACGAACGGCAATATCTCCGCGGACCCCAAATTCGTGAATGCAGCCCAGGGCGATTACCGGCTCGACTACCTCTCCCCTTGCATCGACGCGGCCGACACCCTGCTCGCGCCGGTGACGGACGCGATGGGGGCGCCTCGCTACAACGACCCGCGCACGCCCGTCAAGACCGGCGTGCCCGGCACCAACGGCGTCTATGCCGACATGGGCGCCTTCGAGTTCGTCGAGACAGCCAGCTCGGACCTCGACCTGATCGCCGCCGATGTCGCCGGCCCCAGCGCGGTGACCGCCGGCCAAACGGTCACCGTCTTCTGGAACGACGTCAACATCGGCAGCGGCACGGTGGTCGGCCCGTGGTACGACAGTCTTGCGCTCGTGACGATGGATGGCAGCGGCAATGTGTTGACAGAGTTGTCGTTGGGTGAGCAATTGGTTGGACAGGGCGCGACCCTCGGGCCGGGCGGGACCTGCAGCGCCGCGGCCACCGTGAGTGTGCCCGGTGGCACGGACGGCAGCTACCTGTGGCAGGTCCACGTCAACAGCCGCGGTGACATCTTCGAGGGCGCCAACTGGACCAACAACATTGCGGTAGCAGAGACGCCGACCAGCCTCTCAGTTCCGACGCTCTCGGTGGATGGCGCCACGCTGACCAACCAGTTCCTGGGCGTCGGGCAATGTTGCTGGTATCAGTTGATTGTCCAGACGAACGAGAACGTGTCCCTGGCCTTAACCACTCTGGGTCTCGGGGGAATAGTTCAGTGGTACGTGGGTGCGGGCTATATGCCGGCGCCCGCGAACTACACTTTCGCCCCGACGCAATCGGGCACAGGTAATTCGACGGTGCTCTTTTCGGCCGTCACCAACCAGACCTACTATGTCCTCGTTTGGCCCCAGGAGATGCCTGCCGGCTCATCCGCCTTCACACTCGGCGCCTCCGCATGCGGGATGGCCCTGACCTCAGTGAGCCCCGGGACGATGGCCAATGGCGGCTCGACCACTCTGACAATCACAGGCAGTGGAATGACGACCGGCATGGTCTGCCAGATCATTGATTCGTCCGGCCAGACGCATGACGCCAGCACAAACATCTGTGTCAGTCCGTTTCTGGCTTACGCAGTATTTGCCCCGAGCGGCTGGGCCAGCGGGCCGGCCGACCTCTCCTTTACCGACCCAACGGGTTCATCGGCCAGCCTCACGGGCGGGATCACAATCCAATCCGGCGTCCCTCTTGCTGTTCCTCCCAGCGGAATTGGACTCAAGGTCGGCATCATCAACCCGGAACAGGTCCGCCCCGGCAGACAAGTCCCAGTGGTCGTCACGTATAAGAATCCAGACAACTACGATGTGGGACTGCCTGTGATCACACTCACGGCCTCGGCCGGCGGTTTTCTTTTCTTCCAGGACAGCACGGAAAGCCCAGAAAGCGAGGTCCTTTTCATGCCCATGTCGGCGGCCGGCGGGTTGCCGGTGGTGCCACCCGGCGGCGGGGGCAGCGTTACCTTTTATTACACGGCTCCCATGAGTCGGGGGGATGTGACGTTAACCGCCTATGCCTGCAATTACAACGACCCGAAATTTGCCGCCCAGCGGTTGGACTGGGCCCAGGTAGCCAGCGATCTGACGCCGGCCGGGGCGGACCCGGCGGCGTGGGCCGCCTGGCTGTCATCGGAGCAGGCCCGCTACGGCCAGACCTTTGGCGACATGTATGCCTATGTTGCGGGCCAGGTGGGGGAGCTGTGGGCCGGGGGCCTCGCCGATGCCGTTTTTGTGGACGGTCAATGGCGCTTCCTGATCCAACCGCAGGGCGAACCAGTCGCCGAGCGCGCCGTGGGTCTATCGGCATTGTTCCCGGTTCATCCCCTTGGAGGCGCGCTGAATTGGAACCCGCTTCGGCCTGTGCCTCGTCCTCTGGACCAAGGCACGGGGCCGCAACAAGTATATGGTGTGTTCATTGGAGATGCAGACGTTCGCGGAGATCACGACGTTGTACACATGGGGAGTTTGTTCACCAAAATGGCCAACGTGCCGCCGGAGAACTTTTCGACCTACGACGGTTCATGGAGAGCTTCCCCTCCCGACCCATCGGATATTGTCGCTTCAATTCAAAGCCGGGCTTCCCAAGCGGGGAAGGATGGTCTTCTTGTGGTCCACTTTAGCTCTCATGGCGCTGTGGACCCTGACGGCAAATTCGTTATTGCGGCAAGGGGACCAGGCGGGGTCGGCGAGGTAGTTATGACGGTGGACCAGATCAATACTGCCCTTGCGGACGCACAGTGCCAGGTTCTGTTGGTGGTTGATACGTGCCACTCCGGGGCGATCATTCCGTCTATTAGCAATCCCAATGTGACAGTCGTGGCCGCATGCACGGCGGGCCAAAGCTCCTATGACAGCGACAGCGGCGGCGCGCTGACCAGCAGCCTGATAAAATGCCTTCAGGATAACCGTAGTGCGCCAATCGATGCAGCCCGCCTCGCCGAGATTACCGGAGATGTTACCGACTACAATAGTGGCGGCTCCAGAGGTTTGGTTCTAAGCCCTGTTCCGAGCTCGCAGAACGGACTGCCGCAGAGCCCGCAACTCTCGGGTCCGGGTGTGAGCATCAATATTCCTGACTCAAAAGTTCCCGCTGCAAAACAGCAGGAGGATTGGCAGACGAATAACCTGCCTCCCTCCGCCAGGAGTGTGATGAAAGTTGTAACGAGCACCGATCCGAATTCAAAGACCTGCTCGGGCTGGGGGTCTCCCGGGTTTGTGTGCTCGGGTGAACCTATTCTGTACGGCATCGAGTTCGCCAACCAACCAACTGCGACCGCCCCGGCCCAGCAAGTGACTATCGCGGACCAATTGAATACGAATCTGGACTGGTCCACGCTGCAGTTAGGGTCCATCGGTTTTAACAACCAAATCGTGGCCGTGCCTGACGGCCTGACCGACTACGCGGGATGGGCCAGCGTCACTACGGACCCCAATCCGGTTGCGGTGACGGCTGCGTTCGATCCGGGCACGGGCATATTGACTTGGACGATGAGTTCCATTGACCCGGTTACGGGTCAATTGGTGACCGACCCGCTGGCCGGGTTCCTGCCGCCTGACACGACCAACGCCGTTGGCGAGGGCTACGTCACTTACGCGGTCCGGCCCAAGACCGGCCTGCCCAACGGCACGATCATTACCAATCAGGCCAGCATCGTGTTCGATGTCAACGCGCCGATTTTGACCCCGGTAGTCACCAACCTCCTGGATGTGGTCCCGCCGTCGAGTTCGGTGAACGCCCTGGCCCCCGTCACCATGGGAACGAATGTGGTCGTTTCGTGGTCGGGCGCCGATGGCGCAGGCCCCGGCATCGCCAGTTACGACATTTTCGTCTCAACGGACGGCGGCCCCTGGACGGAATGGCTGGCGGATACCACCAACACCTCCGCGGTCTTCGACGGCAGCATCGGCCACTCGTATTCCTTCTCCAGTCTGGCGCAGGACAACGCCGGCAACTTCGAGCCTGCGCACCTTGCCGCAGATGCGACGACCAGTGTAGTCGCCGGCGCTCCCCGGCTCAACGTCACCCTGGCGGGCAGCAATCTCCACTTCGTTGTCTTGTCCTGGCCGCAGAGCGCAACTGGCTATCAGGTGCAGGCCGCTACGAATCTCCTGGCTGCGGCTGCCTGGACCGCGGTGACCAATGCTCCCAGCGTCGTCGGCGGCCAACTCCAGGTCACCCTCCCGGCCACCAACAGGGTGCAGTTCTTCAGGCTCGAAATGCCATAGCCGGTTGTTGGCGATGCGGAAGCGCCGGCAAGCTGGACGCACTCCATAGGCTCCGCGAGTCAGGATGCCGGCAGCCGCTGGACAACGGGGGTGACCGTGGTCTGTTTTGAGGGCGTGAGCTTCCGGGTGGGGTAGCCTTCGACCTGCGCGCCGCGTTTTCGCAGGGCGTCGGCCAAGGCATACTTGAACGGCTCGGGGGCGGCGCGGAAGGCGGCCCTGAGGGCGGCAGTGGCTCTCTTGCCGGGCAGGCGCATCAGCGCGGCTCGAGCGTCCTCGCGCGCTTCCTCGTCCGTCAAGAGGGCGGCCATCGGTCTGACGGCGCGGTCGCCGCCGATTTCCGAGAGCATCCATAGCGCCTCGCGGCGCACCGTTGCCTGGTTGCGGCGGAGGGCGCTTATCAATGCGCTCTCGGCATCTCTGGCCTCATTTGCCGCCCCGGGCCGGCCGGCGTGGCGGGTGATTATGTACAAGGCCCGTTTGGCCTTCCGGGCAACTTCAAAGTCGCCGCTGCCCATCATGTCGGCCAGCGGCTGGATGGCGGCAGGGCCATAGATTTGGGCGCCCTGCCACGCAGGGCCGCTTATGGCGTCGTCCGGACTCTGGATGCGAGTGATGAACTCCGCAAGGGAAGCGGCCTCGTTAGTATTCGCGTTCATTTTACAAAACGTATGGGTATCTCTGCGGCCGGTTCAGGAAGCGATTGGCCTCGGGGTCGCCCACGACCTCCTGTTTTTGCCCGTCCCAAACCAGTTTGCGTCCCAGCACGTAAGCCAGGTTGCCGAGGTTGCAGAGGGTGGCGGTGCGGTGGCCAATCTCGATGTCCACCGCCGGACGCAGGCGCCCCTCGCGAATGGACTTAAACCAGTCGGCCTTGTGGTTCATGTTGAAGTCCTCGTATTCGTCGGTCCGATAGACCTCCTGTCCGCCCGGAGGAAGCTTGAAGTTGATTGCCTCGGGGTTGGCGGGCCTGTAGCCGCCTTCCCATTCCAGGATGAGCCGTCCGCGCTCGCCCCAAAAGGCGTTTCCGAATTCGGTTTGCCCGACCTTGTCTCCCGGTTGGCCCCATTCCAGCGTCCAGTCGGGATTGTTGAATTCATAGACAACGTTCATATCGATGGGGCAGTCCCAAAGACCTTTGACCGGCGCGCGCCCGGTGGCGGAGACCGTAAAAGAGGTCTGGTGGTCGGCGTCCATGCACCAGAGGATCGTGCTGAACTGGTGCGCGCCCCGGTCGCGAATCTGGCCTCCGCCCGATTCGAGCAACCAGCGGAAATTGGCCGGCTGGTAGCGTTGGTTGTGCGGGCGCCAGGGGAGGGGCCCCAGCCAGAGGTCCCAGTCCAGCCCTTCCGGGGGCGGGCTATCGGGGACTGGCTTCTCGTCCACCGGATTGGCGTAATGCCAGCAAGAGACGCGGCTGACCTTGCCTACGATGCCGTTGCGGATCGCGCGGCACGTTTGCCAGCCGCCCTTGGCCGTGCGGGCCTGCGCCCCCACCTGCACGGCTTTGTGGTTGGCGCGCGCCGCCGCCACCATGGCCTGCCCTTCCCGAACGGTCACGGAGGCCGGCTTCTCGACATAGACATGTTTGCCGCTCTCGCAGGCATGGACGGTCTGCACCGCATGCCAGTGGTCAGGCGTGGCGATCAGGACGGCATCGATGTCCTTTCGCTCGAGGAGGTAGCGGTAATCCCGATAAGGGATGACTCCCGCGCCGGCGTTGTTTACCGCGGCTTCCAGGCGATTGTCGTCCGCGTCGCACACGGCGGCGATGCGGACTTTGCCCTCTTGCTGAAAGCGGAGCATGTTGAAGACATGAGTCATCCCCATGCCGCCGACCCCGATGTGCCCAACCACAAAACGGCCATTGGCGCCGGGAGACCCCCCTATTGCCAGCACCCCCGAAGGCGCCAGGTTCACAGCCCCAAGCGCCAGGGCGCTGCTCCGGAGGAAACGACGGCGGCTCAGACGGTTGGCTGGCTTGTTCATGCAGCCATATTACCCGGGCGCCGCTTCCAAAGCAACTCCGGCGGTTGGGCGCGGTATCGGCCGCCAGCCCGGCAAAGGGTGAGCAAGCCCCGGACGCGGGGCTACGCCGGGGGCGTCTCTTCGGTTGCGGCCTCTTCCTGTTGTTCGCTGATGACGGGCGCGATGGCCTGGAGCTTGTCGTCGCCTTCCAGGTTCATCAGTTTGACGCCTTGGGTGTTGCGGCCGGCCTGGCGGATGTCTTTGACGAAGATGCGCACCATCTGGCCGCCGGTGGTAATCAACATGATCTCGTCGGCCTCGTGGACGGTCAAGGCGCCGACGACCGGGCCTGTTTTTTCGTTGGCCTTCATGGTAATGACGCCCTTGCCGCGGCGAGATTGGAGGGGATAGACCGGCTCGACCGAGCCGTCCTCCAGCGGCATATCGAAGGGGGTGCGCTTGCCGATGCCGTTCTCGCCCGCGACCAGCAAAGTCGCGTCCGCCACCACGACCGCCAGGGCAACCACGGCGTCGCCCGGGTTGAGTGTGATGCCGCGCACCCCGGCTGCCGGGCGGCCCATGGGCCGCACGTCCTGTTCGGAGAACCGGATGCTCATGCCGTCGCGGGTGATGAGGACGACCTGGTCCTGGCCGGAAGTGAGCTTCACGGCGATGAGGATGTCGCCCGGTTCGATGCCGATGGCGATGATGCCGTCTTTGCGGACATTGGCAAAGTCCTCGAGCGGAGTCTTTTTGACGGTGCCTTGCTGGGTGGCCAAGAAGAGGAAACCGGGCTGTTGCCAGGTGGAATCCTCTTTGTCCGGCCCGTTGCGGGCGGGGATGCGGATCAAAGCGGCGATGGTTTCGCCGGGCTTGAGTTCCAGGAGATTGGCGATGCTCCGGCCTTTGGCGGCGCGGCCCATGTCCGGGACCTCGTGTACGCGCTCGACATAGACCCGGCCGGTGTTGGTGAAGAACATCAGGTGATCGTGCGTGCCGGCGCTGAAGAGGTGCTCGATGAAGTCCTTGTCCTCTTCGGTTGCCCCTTCACGGGTGGCCATGCCGATGACCCCTTTGCCGCCGCGCCGCTGGGCGCGATAGGCGCTGATGTTGGTGCGTTTGATGAGGCCGTTATGGCTGATGGTGATGATGACGCCTTCATTGGCGATGAGGTCTTCGATGGCCATTTCGCCTTCGTCGGGCGCCAGTTGGGTCAGGCGCGGCGTGGCGTATTTTGCCTTAATTGCCTGCAATTCGCCCTTGATAATCGCCAGGACGCGGGCTTCCCTGGCCAGGATATCCAGGAGGTCCGTGATGCGGGCAAGCAGCTCGCGGTACTCGGCGCTGACTTTTTCAATTTCCAGGCCGGTCAACTGGTAGAGGCGCAAGTCCAGAATTGCGTCGACCTGGGCCTCGGTGAGGGAATAGCGCCCGTTGGTGAGCCGGCCTTCGCTGCGGATGCGGATGCCGATGCCCTCGACCTGGGCGCGGGTGAAATCGAATGCCAGCAGCTTGACCCTTGCCTCGTCGCGCGTGGCCGAAGTGCGGATGATGCGGATGAACTCGTCCAGGTTGCTCAGGGCCACCAGGCAGGCCTCGAGGGTCTCCGCCCGTTCCTCGGCCTTGCGCAATTCATATTTAGTCCGGCGGACCACGACCTCGCGACGGTGCTCGATGTAACAGGTGATGAGCGCCTTGAGGCCCAGCGTCTTGGGCCGGCCATGATCGATGGCCAGGGCGTTGACGGCGAAACTGCTCTCCAGGGCGGTGTGCTGGTAGAGATTGTTGATGACCACCTTGGGGATCGCGTCCCGCTTGATTTCGACGACCACGCGCGTGTTCTCGTCCGATTCGTCCCGCACCGCCGTGATGTCGGTGATGACCTTCTCGTTGACCAATTCTGCAATCCGCTCGACCAGCAACGCGCGGTTCACGTTGTAGGGAATCTCGCTAATGACGATCTGCTCCCGGCCGCCTTTGGTTTCCTCGATGCCGGCCTTGCCCCGCACCTTCAGGCTGCCCCGGCCATCGGTGAAGTACTGCTTGATGCCGTCCAGGCCGCAGACCGTGCAGCCGGTCGGGAAATCCGGCCCCTTGATGTGCTTCATGAGCTCCCGGACGGTGATTTCCGGATTATCGATCTGGGCGCAGGCCCCGTCGATGACCTCGCCCAGGTTGTGCGGGGGCATGTTGGTAGCCATGCCGACGGCGATGCCGGTGCCGCCGTTGACCAGCAGGTTCGGAAAGGCGGCGGGGAAAACCACCGGCTCAGTCAGGCGCTCGTCGTAATTGGGGACAAAGTCCACCGTGTCCTTGTCCATGTCCTGCATGAGAGCGCCGCCCAGCGGGGTGAGCCGGGCCTCGGTGTAGCGCATGGCGGCCGGCGGGTCCCCTTCGACCGAGCCGAAGTTGCCCTGGGGGTCGACCAACCGCTCGCGCATGGCCCAGGGCTGGGCCATGTGGACGAGGGTGGGATAGATGACGGCCTCGCCGTGGGGATGGTAATTGCCCGAGGTGTCGCCGCAGATTTTGGCGCACTTCATGTGTTTCCTGGGCGGGTAGAGCCCCAGCTCGTGCATCGCATAGAGGATGCGGCGCTGCGAGGGCTTGAGGCCGTCCCGCACGTCGGGCAAGGCGCGCGAGATGATGACCGACATCGAGTAATCCAGAAACGAGTTCTTGATCTCGTCGGCCACGTTGATCTTGGCTATCTTCTCGTTGGCGGCGAAGGCCGGCCCGCTGCCGGGCGGCGTCTCGTTGATCTCGTCAGGCTCTGGCATAGAAGGTCCGGCTATTGTGCGGCAGCGGTTGCTGGTTCTGATTGCTACACGTCCAGGTTTCTCACGTTGAGCGCGTTATCCTCGATGAACTGGCGGCGAGGCTCGACCTCTTCGCCCATGAGCTTGGTGAACATCTCTTCGGCCTCCACCGCGTCGGTCAGGTCAATGCGCAAGAGCTTCCGGTGCTCGGGATTCATAGTGGTCTCGAAAAGCTCCTTGGGATTCATTTCGCCCAGGCCCTTGAACCGCTTGATCTGCAGGCCGCGCCGGCCGACTTCTTTGATGCCCGAGAGGATTTCAGAGATTGAAAACAGCGGTTTGACCTGCTGTTTGTCCCCCTCGCCCTCGATCAACTCGAAGAGGGGCTTGTCCTGGGCGGCGTAATGCTCGACCTTGAGGCCCTTCCGCGCCAGTTCCTCGAGCAACTCGCGGATGGCATGGCTTTCGTAGAGCTCCTCGTGGCGGGCGCGCCGGGTCGAGCCATTCCTGGCCTTCTCCACCGAGGGCGTGTCGGATTCCTCCTCGCCGGACAGACCCAGGTGCAGGTCGGGATTGGCCTCATCGAAGCGCCCCAGGTCATCGTTGCTGCCGAAGTAGCTGACGGTTTCTTCGTTGCCGGAGCGGATCTTGACCAGGTGCTGCGGCAGCTCATGGGTCGAGGGGTTGCGGTGCTCGAGGTAGGCGGCGAAATCGCCGCCTTTGCGCCGTATCCCGTTGGCGAACTTGTCCAACTCCTCGAGCAGGACCAGGGTCTCGCTCAACTGTGCCTGGGACAACTCCTTGGCGTCGTCGAGGTTTCGCAGGCGGACCTCCTCGGTGCCGAGCCGAATGAGAATCCGGTTCAATCGGGCGTCATCCTCGACATACTCGACCCGTTTTTTCCGAGAGATTTGGTAGAGGGGAGGCTGGGCAATGAAGACATAACCGCGCCGGACCAACTCGGGCATTTGCCGGTAGAAGAAGGTCAGCAGCAGCGTCCGGATATGAGAGCCGTCGACGTCGGCATCGGTCATGATGATGATCTTATGATAGCGCAGCTTGGCCAGATTGAACGCGCCCTCGCCCTCGCCTTGGCCGATGCCGGTGCCAACGGCGGTAATCATGGTGCGGATTTCATTGTTTTGGAGGACCTTGTCGAGGCGGGCCTTTTCGACATTGATCAGCTTGCCGCGGATGGGCAGAATCGCCTGGAACTTCCGGTCTCGTCCCTGTTTGGCGGAGCCCCCGGCGGAGTCGCCCTCGACGATATAGAGCTCGGTGTTGGCAGGGTTGCGGTCCGAGCAATCGGCCAGCTTGCCGGGCAAGCCGCCGCCGGTCAGCGCCCCCTTGCGGACGGTTTCCCGCGCCTTTCGCGCCGCCTCGCGCGCCCGCGCAGCGACCAGGGCCTTATCCACCACCTTTTTGGCCAACGCGGGCGTGGCATCGAATACGGTCATCAGGCCGTCATAGACGATGGAAGCCACGATGCCATCGATCTCGGTGTTGACGAGCTTGACCTTGGTCTGGGACTCGAAACGCGGGTTGGGCAGCTTCACGCTGAGGACGCAAACCAGGCCCTCGCGGACGTCGTCGCCCGAGATGGGGGGGTCCTTCTCTTTGAGCAGTTCGTTTTGCCTGGCGTATTGGTTCACAGCGCGGGTCAGGGCCGAGCGGAAACCGGTCAAGTGGGTGCCGCCGTCCGGATTGGGGATCGAGTTGGCGAAGCAGAGGATTTGGTCGGTGTAACTGTCGTTGTACTGCATGACGCAGTCCACGAAGACCTCCTCCTTCTGGCGGTTGATGATGATCGGTTTGGGATGAAGGACCTGTTTGTTCCGGCCCAATTGCCTGACGAATTCCTCGATGCCTTCCTTATAGACAAAGGTCTCCGTCTTTTCGTCCCGCTCATCGGCCAGGGTGATGACCGCTCCCGGATTCAGGAAGGCCAGCTCGCGCAGGCGATTGGCCAGGAGCTCGAACTTGAACTCGGTGGTGATGGTGAAAATCGTCGGGTCTGGCTTGAAGGTGACGAGTGTGCCGGTGCCCTTGGCCTTGCCGATGATCCTGAGCTTTTCGGTGGTGCGGCCCTGGGCGAACTGCATGGCATAGACCCTGCCGTCGCGGGAGACTTCCACCTTGAACCAATCTGACAAGGCATTGACGCACTTGGCGCCCACTCCGTGCAAACCGCCCGAGTACTTGTAGGCCCCCTGCCCGAACTTGCCCCCGGCGTGCAGGTTTGTCAGCACCAACTCCACTGCCGGCATGTTCCACTTGGGATGCATGTCCACCGGGATGCCCCGCCCGTTGTCCCGGATGGACACCGACCCGTCCACGTGGACTGTAACGTCGATCTTGTCGCAGAAGCCGGCCAGGTGCTCGTCAATCGAGTTGTCCAGCACCTCAAAGACGCAATGGTGCAACCCGCTCTCGTCGGGGTCCCCAATATACATCCCCGGGCGTTTTCGCACGGCTTCCAATCCCTCGAGCTTGTCGATCTTCGACGCGTCGTACTTCTCTCGGGAATCCACGGTGACGCTCGCGTTCAGCGTCGGTTCAGGCACGTTCTCGTCGGGCATAGAAATCGTTCACAAAAGAGACTCTCTGGCTCTCCGTTTACGGCACCCAAAGCATAGGGCCGCGCACCCGAAATAGCGATACATTTATTGAGCCGAAATCCCGCGCCGCGACGGGGTCAAAACAGAGATTTTGCTTGAGCAATTGGACTGCCGGGAGCACAAGAGGGCCATGCCAATCATCCCGGGTCACCTGGAATACGGCGACACCATCGGAATAGTAGCCCCGGCCAGCCCGCCATCCGACCCGAAGAGCATTGACCGCTCGGTGGCCGCCCTGGAACGCCTGGGTTTTCGGGCCAAACTGGCCGCCAATGTCCGCAAACGCCGGGGTTTTCTGGCCGGCGCCGACCGGGAGCGGGCGGCAGACCTGATGAGGATGTTCCACGACCCCAAGGTGAAGGCCATTGTTTGCGCGCGCGGCGGCTACGGTTCCTCCCGGCTGCTGCCTTTGCTCGATTACTCGGCGATTCGGGTCCATCCGAAGATCCTCGTCGGCTACAGCGATATCACCTCGCTGCATTGCGCCTTGTTGAGAAAATCCAATCTCGCCTCCTTTCACGGCCCGATGCTAAACTCGGATTTTATCAAAGAGCATTGCCCGGACTTCACGCGGCAGAGCTTCTTGAGGACCTTGATGCGCCCCTGCCCGGCCGGGAGTATATGCCGGGGCTACCCCAAAAGAACGGTTTCCATCCTCCGGCGCGGCCGGGTTTCAGGCGCGTTGGTCGGCGGCAACATCTCTCTGCTCTGCGCCACGCTGGGCACCCCCTACCTGCCGGCCTTCAAGGGCAGGATTCTCTTTTTGGAAGACATGGACGAGGCGCCGTTCCGCTTCGACCGGATGCTCACGCAGTTGCTCAACGCCGGCCTGTTGCAACAGGTGGCCGGCGTCGCCATCGGCATCAACAAGAACTGCAAGGACCGCAAAGCACGAAAGGCCGGAGAATACCGTCAAACCCTCGAGGACGTCCTGGCAGAGAGACTGCTGCCGCTTAGAGTGCCGGTGGTCGTCGGTTTGCCCTTTGGACATGTCCCCTGGAACGCCACGTTGCCGGTCGGCATACGCGCAACACTGGACGCGCGCCAGGGGGACCTGCTCATCGAGGAGCGGGCCGTCAGTTGAGGGCCGGCTGCGCTTCCCTCCCTTGTCACTCGGCACTCGACACTCGGCATCCAAAATGTCCGAAACCTGTTCCCACTCCCTCGGGCAGAGGGCTGTCGAATGAATTCACTCCCGCCCAAGTCGCCTGCGGTTGAAGCGCCGCCATGCGCTCGATGCCCAGAACGTATTTGGAACAGCGGGTTAGACGAAATGGCAGGGCCTCGATGACAAGGCCGGCATGCCCTAGAGAATCGGGCGCAAACTTCAGCTCGACGATCACGACCGGGGCCGACACCGGCGGAACCGCTGCCGCGCCGTTGTTCGGGCCTGCGTCTAGGAACTGGAGTTCGGAGTCCACCGTCAGGCGAAATCTCCCATCGGCGCTCACGAAATAGTGGCGCCGGTAACGGTTTGCCGTGGCGGGTTCGAGGCGGCGCAAAAATGACCGCAGCATTTCCGGAAGCCCCGCCCTGTCGAATGCCCCGTTCAAGGCCGATTGAACGGACATCCCGTCCAGAGAAAGAGCCGGCAGGGCATAAGTTTCCTTCGTGTTAGCCAGGCCGCGCTTCAGCTTGCGTTCGAGCATGGGGCGCTCGATCAGCCCCCTTTGCGGGCCATACCAACGCACTCGCGTCTTGCTCCGGATGGCGGCCCCGCTGATGTGGTCGCGATAGTCGTTGAGGCCCGCAAAATCCAAATAGATGTTATTCACCAGCCGGGCAGGATAGGATTCACGGAAGGCCGAGGGATGGAGCCGCACCATTGCCAGCACTTGGGCCGGCGCCAAGCCATCGGCCGCGAACTTCCGCTCGTAGCGCAGGCTAAGGGAAAGTTGATTCTGAGTTGTGCTCATGGTCGAGCCGGGCGGGCGGGACCACCGCCATGCAACCGGCAACCCGGGACGTTGCCTGCTAATGTTCACAATTAGTCTTATTTCTGCAAGACCCTCGCACATGGCGGAAGCCGTGTCAAGCGCGCCGCCTTCGGCAGGCAAGGCCCTTTCAAGGCCCTCCGGGAGGGCCTCTTTGCGGGCATAGACGCAAGTTGCCTTGCGGACAAGTCTGTGGCATGGTTATATTACTGACGATGCTCAACGATGTCCCAATTCTGCTGGCTGAAGACGACGAGAACGACATTTTGCTCATGGGCCGGGCCTTCGTTCGCGCCAAGATACCGAACCCGTTGTTCACCGTTCACAACGGGCAGGAAGCCATTGATTATCTCGCCGGCTCGGGCAACTTCGCGGATCGCGCCAAGTTCCCCCCGCCCGGTTTGATGCTGCTGGACCTCAAAATGCCCTGGAAGGACGGTTTCGATGTGCTGGCGTGGCTGCGCACCCAGCGGCAATTCGATACCCTGCCGGTTGTGGTGCTGACCTCCTCGAAAGTGCAGTCGGACATCGATCGCTCTCGCCAACTGGGCGTCTATGATTACCGGGTCAAGCCCCACAGCTTCGAGGATTTGGTGCCTCTCCTGGACGACGTGCGGAAGTGCTGGTTGGACGAGCGGTTCAACCGCCATTGCGCCCGGCGGCCTTAAGCCGGATATTTACGGCGAGCGGCCCCGAGCCTGCGCTACAGTTGGCACGTGGCGTATCCGGGTTAAGGCGTCCGGCGCCCGGGCGCCAAGGAGAGTTGGGGATGAAGAATCCCTCTGAAGAAGGCGCCCGGACGCCACTTTGCGAGAATGGCGGATCTGGCGCCGTGGGTGAATGGGGTACTTACCCCAGGCGGTCCCTCTCTTTTTTCCGGGTGGCAGTTTCCGGCTCCTAATCCTAAGATTGAGATTAGGATTAGGAGAGGCCATTCAAATAAGTGAATCCGTTGCGCAGAAATAAATTGAAAACGGGCGCGCTGCCAGGCAGTATGGCGGAGCGATGCCAAACGGACCGCCCATTCTGCTGGTGGAAGATGAATCCGGCGACGTGCTGCTGATTCAACGCGCGTTCCAGAAATCGGGTCTGCCCTACCGGCTCAAGGTCGTACGCGACGGGGACCAGGCCATTCAATATCTCAGCGGCCAAGGCCCCTACGGCAACCGCCAGCGCTTCCCGCTCCCTTTTCTGGTCTTGCTGGACCTAAGGATGCCCGGCATCGACGGTTTCGAAGTGCTGCAATGGGCTCGAGCCGAACCGGGGCTTAAGCGCCTGCTGATCGTCGTATTCACCTCATCCGACCTGCAATCCGACATCAACCGCGCCTACGAGGCCGGCGCCAATTCCTATCTGATCAAGCCGGTGGAGTTCGAGCAAATGGTTCACCTCATCCAGCGCTTCGCGGTCTATTGGACAGAAATCAACCGCACCGCCACCACTTCCAGCCCCCTCAAGACCACGCGCCCGGAGACCAGCCCCCATTGAGGCCCGCCCGCAAGCCCTCCGATGGAGACCCATCGAGGTCACCTCGAGTGGCGTCGCATCTGCTCGGCCTGACGCTCTATCCTGGCCCGGTGGCGGGCCCGCCTGCGGGCCAAGTCCATTAAGGCCACCCAGGTTTCCCGGATTCGGACCCAGGGCATCCGGAGGCGCTGGCCAAGGGAAGGCCGCGCGCGCCGAGAATGGGAATGATGCCTATGATGCCGGCGCCTAGGGCCTCCGAAGGGGTTGAAAAGCAGCAAGCCGATGAAGATGGCCACAAGGACCAGCGCGAAATAGAGGAGGCCCATGGGATTGCTGAAAATCTCGCGGAGGATAGCTGCGGTTTCACTGGTCATACCGATTCGAGTCTGCCCCAGACCTAGCGGAGTGCGTCCAACAGTTCAAGCATAAATCGGCCAAGCCGGTCAATCGCCGAAGCTGATGCCCAGGGCGCGGGCGGTCCGGACGATGTTGCCGTTGGAAGGAACGTTCCGGAGGCGGCCAACGGCATCCGAGATTTTCACCGCGACGGTGTCGGGGAATTGGAGGGCGGTCATGCAGCCGTATTCCCGCTCGGCAATGAGTTGGACCGCATGGGCGCCAAAGCGGGTGCAGAGCAGGCGGTCGAACGAGGTCGGGGCGCCGCCGCGTTGCAGATGGCCCAGGACACAGACCCGAGTTTCCTTGCCGGTGCGATTTTGGATTTCGGCAGCCACAATCGCCCCCACGCCGCCCAAACGGGCTTCGCGGTTCTGCTCGGGGCCGGCGGCAACAATATAGTCTTTGCCCTGCTCGCGGGCGCCTTCGGCAACGACGACCAGGGTGAAGCGCTTGCCCTCGGCCTCGCGCTCGAGGACCTTCCCGCAAACGCTCTCGAAACGGAAGGGGATCTCGGGGATGAGGATGACATCGCCCCCGCCGGAAATCCCCGCATGGGCGGCAATCCACCCGGCATAGCGGCCCATGACCTCCAGGACCATCACCCGGTCGTGGCTCTGAGCCGTCGTCCGCAGACGGTCCAGGGCGTCAGTGGCGCACGCCACGGCGGAGTCGAATCCGAAGGTCATAGCGGTGGCCTCGAGGTCGTTATCAATGGTTTTTGGCACGCCTACAATTGGGACGCCGTGCTCGAAGAGTTGCTGGGCGATGCTCAGCGAACCGTCGCCGCCGACGCAGACCAGGGCGCGCAAGCCGAGCTTCTGGAAACTCGCCTTGGCCTGGTCGAGAATCTCGAGTGGGATGCGGCTGGCCTCGCCATGGCCGGTTTTGGCGGCAAACCGGCCCTTGTTGGTGGTACCCAGGACCGTGCCGCCCACAAAGAGGAGCGCGTCCATTTCTTTGTAATCCAGGGGCCGGTAACGCAACGGTTCAAGCAGGCCCTCGTAACCGCCCAGGAAGCCGAGGGTCTCCCAGCCGCGTTTGCTGGCAGTCTTCACAACCGCCCGGATGACGGCGTTGAGTCCGGGACAATCACCGCCCCCTGTCAGTATGCCGATTCGTTCATGCATCGAGGGCAGTCTGGCAAACGGAGAGTCGGGGTGAAAGTCCAATCCTCAGGGAACGGGCAAGCCTGCTTTGGCTCGACCCACCCGGCGTCATGGACCGGTTACATGCGCCGGAGTTGCGCTCCGGCTCTTGGGTTGGGGCTTGATCGGCATAAATTCGTGGCGGAAGGGCGGCGCGGCATTGATGTGCCAGAGGCGAAAACCAAATGGCCGGAGGTCAACGTTGAGGCTGGTCGTCTCCGAGGTGGCCATTTGAGTTGCCTTGTACTGCACCAAGAGAGTCCGATGGGTGTGGCCCGCCAACATGAGTTGGACGCCGTAGCGCTCGAAGAGGGACAGTAGTTCGCGGCGCTTCTCCAGCGGCAGATTGTCGTGGCTGTTTGGCTCCTCCGGCGTCCGGGCAAACAGAGGTATGTGCCCGGCGACAAAAATCCGCCGGCCCTTTTTGGCTGCGCCCGCCAAGGTCTCTTGGAACCAGGCATCCTGCCTGGCGGATTCCTCCGGGACGGGGACCTTCCAAAGTTGTGTATTGACGACAAGGAAGGCGCAGCCCTTGTGTTCAAAGCAATAGTAGTCTTTGCCGATGGACTGCCGATAAAACCGCAACGATTCCGGCGTTGGGGCATCGCCGACATCGTGGTTTCCCGGGACGCAGTAGCACGGCGCCTTGAAGGCGGCCTTGGCGGCGTTGAAATCGGCGAACGATTTCCGGCTGGGGACTTCGACCAGGTCGCCGCAGATGAGGACAAAATCCGGCTCGAGATCGTTGACCTGCTGGACCGCCTGGCGGAAGCGGGCCACTTCCGCCGCGTAATCGACGAAGCCGAATTGCGGGTCGCACATCTGCACCAGGTCAAAAGACTGCGGCTGCGCGAGGACAGACGCGCAGCCGGCCAGCAAGACCAGGCCGCAGATTTCTCTTGCGCGGCGCCAGGCGCGCGCCAGGCAAGTTGCCATCAGGCTTTTCAACCGATCAGCTCAACTTCTTCTTGGCGTCCTCGGGCACATCCAAGGTCGTCTTGCCCACGTCTCGGATCTCGACGGTGGTCGTCCGGTTCATCTCCCGGTCTTCGCCGTTGAAGCTCATGGTGCCTTGCAGTCTAAGTTCGTATTTGGAGAGGAGGCCGTCCTTGAGCGAGATCCTGACCGAGCCCTTGGCGCCCGAGACTTCCGGCGGATTGCCGCCGCGTCGCCCGCCGCCGAAGGCGAGCAGGGACTTGGCCCCGGCTTCGGTCAGGTCTGCGGTATAGACATCGCCATCTTTGGTGATCTCCTTGGTCTTGGCGACGATGTCCTCGACTTGGGCCGCAGGGGACTTGTAGTCTCTTAGCATGCGTCCCATGAACCGGCCCGGGCCCCGCTGGCCGTTATCGGCGGAGTTCATCTCTTCCAGGGACTGCCAGTCCTGGTCCTGTAATTTTATCGCTCCTTTTTTGTCTTTTAGGAAGGCTTGAGTGGTGTTGTCGTTGAAAGTCATGGTGAGTTGGACCATGCCGTCTTTATCGGCCTTGCCTTCGGAGGTATTGGAGAAATTGCCCGTCTCGAGGGCGGTCTTCCAGCTATAACCCTGCTGGGCCAATTTCTTGGCGGCGGCGATGATCTCTTCTTTGGGGCCGGATTCCGCCGCGAGCAGCGACCCGGCGGCCATAGCCAATAGTGTGAATAGGACCTTGGTTTTCATGGAGTCTTGATGGATTGTTGGTTTGCGTTTGGTGTCGGCCAGGTTGGCAGGCGCATCCCCGAGGCTGCGCACCGCTTTCCCATGTTCGCCTCTACTAAGCCCTGTTCGGCCCGCGGACGCAAGAGGAATTTAATCGAGCAAGCCGGGGCGTTCTTTGAAGGTCTTGAGGACCAACTCGCCGAAGAGGGTGTTGGCCCAGGCGAACCAGGCGCGAGTGAATTTGGCGGGGTCGTCTTTGTGAAAGGCCTCGTGCATAAAGCCGGTGCCGGCATGGGTCTTTTGGAGCGTGGCCAGGCAGTGGTGAAGTTCATGGTCGTCCGAGGCGGTCAGGCCCTGGACAATGAGGCCCAGGGGCCAGATCATGTCCATGCCTACATGCGGTCCGCCGGGGCCTTCGGCGGCTTTGCCTTTGCAGTAATAGGGGTTGGCCTCGGAGAGGACCAGGCGGCGGGTGTTGAGATAGAGCGGGTCACGGGGTCTGACCGCGCCGATGTAAGGGAGGGACAGGAGACTGGGGACGTTGCCGTCATCGATGCAGTAGGAATTGCCGAAGGCATCTATTTCGTAGGGATGGACGCGGCCGATTGTGTCGTGCCGGACGACGGCGTATTGGCGGAGGGCCTGTGCAACTTCCTCGGCCAGGGCGCGGCATCGCGCGGCGGTATCGTGGTCGTGCGGGACTTGCTCGAGCATCTCGGCGGCCTGACGGAGACTGACCACGGCGAAGAAATTGGAGGGGACCAGGAAGGGGAAGATCGTCGAATCATCGCTGGGCCGGAACATCGAGCAGATGAGGCCGACCGGTTTGACGGGGTTGCCGAAGCCGCCGGCGGCCAGGGTGTCGGTTTGCGTCTCGGTATTGCGCAGGAAGCGATAGGGTCCTTTGCCGTTCTTGCGCTGCTGCTCGCGGAAGGTCTGGAGCGTTTTCGCGACGGCGTCGCGCCAGGCCCCGTCGAGCGGCGCGGCATCGCCGGCGGTTCTCCAGTAATGATAGGCCAGGCGGATCGGGTAGCAGAGCGAGTCCACTTCCCACTTGCGCTCGTGAACGCCGGGTTTCATCTCCGTGCGATCGCCTTTCCAACCGCTGATCTTGGTTTCGTCCTTATAGAAGGCGTTGGCGTACGGGTCCTTGAGGATGCACCGGGTTTGGCGGTTGATGACGCCGGCAATGAGTTGCTGGAGATTGGGGTCCTCCTTCATCAGGGGAAGGTACGGCCACACCTGGGCCGCGCTGTCCCGGAGCCACATGGCGTCGATGTCACCCGTGATGACATAAGTGTCCGGCCGGCCATCCACGACCTCGAATTCGACCGTCGTGTCCAGGGTGTTCGGGAAACAGTTCTCGAACATCCAGGCCAGCTCCTTGTTGCCGACCGAGGATTTGATGCGCCCGATGGCGCGCTCCACGGCGGGGCTTTTGAATCTCCGTTTCGCCTCGGGCGCGCGGACGACGGGAAAGGCGGAGTCGGCCGCCCAGGCCCTCACGGAGCCGAGCATGGCCGTCGAGGCCAGGAGCGAGGTGTCACGCAGGAATTGCCGCCGGTTCATAATCATGTTGGAGGGGTTGTAGCCCGAAACGGGCATTTTGTGAAACGGAAAATCAAGGCTGCGGGAACGGGGGCTGCAGGACAAAATAGTAACCATCAGACCCGTTCATTTCCGCGTATTCCGCGTATTCCGCGGTTCGTTCTTCTTCGGCACTTTGCTAGCCTTGCCGGCCATGAAAACCAAGCTCATTTACGAGGCAGAATCCTACCAAATTATCGGCGGGTGCTTCGAGGTTTACCGCGAAAAGGGTTGCGGCTTCCTCGAGCCGGTTTATCAGGAGTGTATGGGGATTGAGCTGCGTCTGCGGGGAGTCCCGTTTGTCCCGCAGAAGCCCCTGGCCCTGGAATACAAAGGCTGTCCACTTCGGGCCAGGTACGAGCCGGACTTCATCTGCCATGAAAAGATCATTGTGGAACTCAAGGCGGTGAGCGAGCTGGCGGACGAGCACCGGGCGCAGGTGCAAAACTACCTCAGGGCGACTCGGTTCAAGCTCGGGCTGCTGGTCAACTTTGGCCACTATCCAAAGGTCCAAATTGAGCGCATTGTGGCGGAGCGGGGCCGATACGGTCATGGCACCTGAGGGCAACCGCGGAATACGCGGAATACGCGGAAGACAAAGCCGCTCAGCGATCCTGCCTGGGGACTGGCCGGCATGGGGCCAGCCCCATCTCATGGCGGTTGCATCCGCATAGATACAATCACAGGACGGAAGAAACGAGGCTCGCCGTGCCCTCTTCAACGGAGCTTACTTTTATGTCTGGCGCCTGGGAACGGACGCAGGCCGGTTTTTCCGCTTTCAAGGCCGCCGGGGTTGTGTTAAGGTCTTGCCCGCATGGAAGCTGAGCCGGTCACACCAGCGCGTGGTCCATCAGGTGTGCAGCCGCCGGGGCACCACCCGGGGCTGGTTACGTTGCTCTTTTCGGACGTGGTAGGGTCCACTGCGCTCAAGCAAACTCTGGGTGACCGCGCCGGCGTGGCGCTGCTCCAGCAGCACCATGAGCTGGTGCGCCAGGTGCTGCGGGAGTTCGCGGGCGCGGAGGTGATCAAGACGGCCGGCGATTCCTTTCTGATCCTCTTTCCCATGCCCTCCGAGGCCGTGAGGTGCGCGCTCGTGTTGCAGGGGCGGCTGCGGCAGTTCAACCAGGGCCAGGCGGCGGCGGTGCAGGATCGGCTCGGCCTGCATACGGGCGAAGTGGTCATCGAGGAAATTGCTCCGGGCCAGCGTGATGTCCACGGTATGCAAGTGGACACCTGCTCGCGGGTTATGGGGCTGGCGCAGGGCGGGCAAATCCTGATGACGCGGGGCGTCTTCGACAGCGCCCGGCAGATGCTCAAGGGCGAAGACATCGAGGGCGTCGGGTCGCTGAGCTGGGTGAGCCATGGCCGTTACCTGGTCAAGGGCGTGGAGGAGCCGGTGGAGATATGCGAGGTGGCGGAGGCGGGCCGGAGCCCGCTGCGGCCGCCCGACACGACGGAGAAGGCCCAGCGCCAGTCGGCGCCCGACGAGGAGCCGGTGCTGGGCTGGCGGCCGGCGGTGGGCACCGTGGTGCCCAATACGAACTGGGTATTGGAAGAGAAGCTCGGCGAAGGCGGATTCGGCGAGGTGTGGCTGGGACGGCACCAGGCGATGAAGGAGCGGCGGGTGTTCAAGTTTTGTTTCCGGGCCGACCGGGCGCGGAGCCTGAAACGGGAGATGACCCTGTTCCGGCTCATCAAGGAGCGGATTGGGGAGCACCCGAATATTGTGGCGCTACGCGAGGTGTATTTTGAGGAGCCGCCGTTCTATGTGGAGGTGGACTACGTGGCCGGGCAGGACTTGCGGAAGTGGTGCGACGCGCAAGGTGGGGCGGGCAAAGTGCCGCTCGAGGTGAAGCTGGAGGTGGTGGCGCAGGTAGCGGAGGCCTTGCAGGCCGCGCACGATGCCGGCGTGATTCACCGGGACGTCAAGCCGGCCAACATTCTCGTTGGAAATCCAACCGGCTGCGCTCGCGCGACAGCGCGGCGGGAATCCGAAATCCGAAATCCGAAATCCGGCCTCCAACACCCTCAACCCTCAACTCTCAACCCTCAACCGGTTGTGAAGCTGACCGACTTTGGCATCGGGCAGGTCGTCTCGCAGGAGTGCCTGGCGGGGGTGACGCGGGCGGGGTTTACGCAGACCATGATGTCCCCCGGCTCCTCCTCGCAAACGGGCACCCACCTTTACATGGCGCCGGAGTTGCTGGCCGGCGAGCCGGCGTCCACGCGCTCGGACATCTACTCGCTGGGGGTGGTGCTTTACCAGTTGGTGGTGGGCGCCTTCAATCGGCCGCTCACTACGGAATGGGCCGAGGACGTGCCGGACCCTCTCCTGCGTGAGGACATAGGCCGCTGCGTCGCAGGCAAGCCGGAGAACCGCTTCGCGGGCGCGGGGCAATTGGCCGAACGGCTGCGCGCCCTGCCGCAACGGCGGGCGGAGTTGGCGGCCCGGCAGCAGGCGGAGCGCCGCCGCCGCCTGGCCCGCGCGACGGCCATGGTCATCCTCCTGGCCGCAATCATCACCGCGAGCGCTTATTTGTGGCTGCGCCATTCCCGCGTCCAGTGGGCAAAACACCAGGCGGTTCCTGAGATCGAACGGCTCACAGAAGAAGCCGGGCCGGTTTGGGACTATGCAAAACAGCGACAAGCCCTCCGGCTGGCCGAAAAGGCCCTCCGCTATCTCCCCACCGAGCCGCGCCTGCAGAAGGCCATCGAAGCGGTTTCGAAGGTGTTGTCGATACAATCTGAGCCCGCGGGAGCGGCCGTGCGGATCAAGCCCTACGACAACCAGGATGAAGACTGGACCTTACTTGGCCAAACACCCTTGCAGAAGATCCGGCTGCCGTTTGGATTCTTTATCATGCGGTTCGACAAGGCGGGTTATGAGCCTGTGGAGGCGGTTTGCAGCATCGCCCTCGTAAGTGGCGACATATCAAGGAGACTCGATGCCACCAACACGATTCCTGCCGGCATGGTCCGTGTTCCGGGATGGGAGGTCGCGGGGAGCGAGCGTTTCCCTGACTTCTTCATCGACAAGTATGAGGTGACCAACCGGCGGTTCAAAGAGTTTGTCGATGCCGGGGGCTATCAAAACTCGAGATATTGGAAAGAGCCGTTTATGCGGGACGGCAAGGTCCTCGCCTGGGAAGAGGCCATGTCCCTCTTTCGCGACCGGAGCGGGCGACCGGGGCCTGCCACCTGGGCCTCTGGAGAGTACGCGGAGGGTCGGGCAGACTATCCGGTGTGCGGCGTGAGCTGGTATGAGGCTGCGGCTTATGCCGAGTTCGCCGGGAAAAGCCTCCCGACGAAGCATCATTGGGCGCAAGCCGCCGGCTTCTTTACGGGCGACTTTGGTGGCAGCGGGTTCCCGACCTTGATCTCGAGTCTCAGCAACTTTGGCACGAACGGGCCGGCCTCGGTCGGGAGCCACAGGGGCATGAACGCCTTCGGCGCCCTGGATATGGCCGGCAACGTCCGGGAGTGGTGCTGGAACCAGTCCTCGGGCGGCCGGTTCATCCGTGGCGGAGCCTGGAACGATGCGGTGTACATGTACGGCAACGAGAGTCAGCAGTCGCCTTGGGATCGATCGCCCCGAAACGGTTTCCGCTGCGTGTTTTATCTGGATCGAGACAAAATCCCGGCGACCGCTTTTGAGCCTGCAACAGCCGCAAGCCGGCGCGACTTCGCCAAGGAGAAGCCTGTCCCGGATTCGGTCTTCGACATCTACAAGGCGCAATTCCAATACGACCCGATCGAGCTCAAGGCGGTGGTCGAGGAACGGGACGAAAGCGCGAGCGACTGGCGCCGCGAGAAGGTGACGTTCAACGCCGCATACGATAATGAGCGGGTGATCGCATACCTCTACCTGCCACGGAATGGCCGCAAGCCCTGGCAATCCGTGATCTACTTTCCCGGATCAGGCGCCGTGGCTGACACATTCGGTGTGTCGGCGAGCTTCGAAGCCCATCTTGACTATTTTGTCAGGAATGGGCGGGCCGTCGTCTCGCCCGTCTATAAAGGAGCGTACGAAAGAACCGGAGACATGACCTTCGCCAAACGCGCGCCCACAGAGGAGTACCGCTACGCCTACACGGGATTCCTGGCCAAATGGGTCAAAGATTTCCGGCGTTGCGTGGATTACCTGGAAACTCGGCCCGATTTCGACCGTCAGAAGATTGCGTTCTTCGGCTTCAGTTGGGGCGGGATAATGGGAACGATCATCCCGGCCGTCGAGCCGCGCATCAAGGCAAACATGCTCGTTCTGGGCGGGTTGCCGGATTACCGTGCCCAGCCCGAAGCCCAGGGCCTGAATTACATCTCGCGAATCAAGGTGCCGACCCTGATGCTCAACGGAAAATACGACATGATTTTCCCGCTGGAAACGGCGGTGCAGCCGGCCTTCAACCTCCTCGGCACTCCGGAAAAGGACAAGAAGTTGATTATTTACGACACCGATCACTACGTCCCCAAGCAGGAACTGAGCAAGGAGTCTCTCGCCTGGCTGGACCGTTACCTGGGGCCGGCTAAGTAAGGCCTCTCGCGCCCATCTGTGCCCGGATCGGGCGAAAGCGATTGTCAGGGCTGAGATTTCTGTCTATTCTTGGAGTGTGAACTACCACATTACGGTTGTGGAATCGGCCGAAGGGGTCGCAGTCTGGTGCGACGACCTGCCGGGATGTTGCTCGCAAGGCTCGACGCGCCAGGAGGCCCTGGCCAATATTCGTGACGCCATCCGCGAGTGGCTCGAGGCGCAACCCGAGGTGGAGCGCCGATTCAAAGTGAAGGTGGAGCGCCAGGTGATCACCGTTTAAATGAGATGCCACGCCTCCCCGGCATCAATCACCTTCAGGCCGTCCGAGCCCTCGAGAAAGCAGGATTTGAGATTGTTCGGCAGGGGAAGCACATTACGATGTCAGATGGGATTCGCACGGCGCAAATCCCGCGCAACAACCCGGTCAACTCGTTCACCATGGGCAACATAGCAAGTCGGGCAGGCTTCACGCCGGACGAGTTCCGCAAACTGCTTTAGTTACTTCTGATCGAGTTTTTGGAGGGCGAAGGCGTAGGCGCCGATGGCGACGGCTTCGCTGGTGCCGAGGCGGGAGATGCCGACGCCGATGCGGGCCAAGGGATCGTATTTCATCTTGCGTTTGCCGCCAGGCACAAGGATTTCACGGGTCTGACCCTTGAGGAACTTTTTGCGTTGGGCCGGGTCCTCGAGGTTGAAGGCCACTTGAACCAGGCGGCGGAACCGATTGCCGTCCGGAGCGGTGTAGGCGCTGTTGAGTTCGTCGACCAAGGCGGGCAGGAACAGGGACCAGGAGCCGGAGATGCCGCCGCCGATGACGGCCAGGGCGTCGACCAGCGTGAGGGCCTGGGCCATAGCGTCGCCGACTACTTCGCCCAGGCGGCGGAAGGCCTCCAGAGCGGCGTCCTTGTTGCCGGGCTCTTTGCCGCGGCCGATTTCGTAGATGACTTTGGGTTCGGGGGCCTGGTCGAAGGGGACACCCGCTTTTTCGGCGTATGTGCGGCGGACGGCGCGGATGCTGGCGCCTTCTTCGGCATTCATCTGCGGCTGGAGCTTGTTGCGGAGCAGCCAGACCTCGCCAGCCATTGAGTTGTCGCCCAGGAAGAGCTGGCCGTCGCGAACGATGCCGCCGCCGAAGCCGGTGCCGAGGGTGACACCGAAGAGGTTTTTGTAACGTTTGGGGCTGCCGGCTTTTTCGAGGAGGCTGTTGACATAGGGCAGGAAGCCCGCGATGGCCTCGCCATAAACGAAGAGGTCGCCGTCATTGTTGAGGAACACCGGGATGCCGAATCGTTTTTCGAGCATCGGCCCCAGGGCCACGCCGCCACGGAAGCCGGGCAGATTGCCCAGGTCGCCGATGATGCCGTTGGGATAGTCGGCCGGCCCTGGGAAGGCGAAGCTGATGGCGGCGGGCGCTTGGGAGCAGGCTGCTTTGATGCGAGCGAATCCTTCGATGATGTTGCCCAGGCAGAGGTCGAGGTTGTCGCCGTTGGAAGGCATGACGACGGTCCGGGTCACAGGGCGGTTGCCGCGGATGCCCGAGAAGCGGAAGTTGGTTCCCCCTGCGTCGAGGGTCATGACGATGCGTGAGTCGGCGCTCGGTTTCATGGTCTAACCAGGGTTAAGATTAGGATTAGGGTTCAGAGTAGGAGCAGGAGGGTGCGTCAGGACTTGGCGGCGTCAGGGCTTTGCGGGGGCAATGTCGCGGCCGGTTTGCAGCCACCCTTGAGCGAGAGCAGGAACAGGTAGGTGAAACAGGCCGTCGGGACGGCAAAGGACGCGGCGCCCAGCCTCATGTCCCTGAGCCAGCCCATGAGCAAGGGCACAAGGGCGCCGCCGGAAATGGCCATGCACATGAGGCCGCTGAGTTCGTTGGCGCGCTCAGGCCGTTCTTCGACGGTAATCGAAAAGAGCATGGGCCAGATATTGGCAAAGCCCAGCCCGGCGGCGACGATGCCGACGAAGGAGACGGCCTGCGAGCCGGCCATGAGGGCAGCAGCCCCCGCCAGGCCGAGAAAGGCGGACAGACGGAAGCAGTTGCGGGGGCTCATGATGGTGAGCAGGACGCCGCCCATAAGACGCCCGATGGTCAGGAGGAGGAAAAAGAGGGTGGGGCCGTATTTATTGGCCGCCTTCTCATCCAGGCCGAAGGCTTCCAGGGTGGGCTTCAGGAATCGCCCCATCGAGGACTCGGCGCCGACGTAGAGGAAGATGCCCAGGACGGCCAGGAAGAAGATCGGTTCTTTGAGCAGACCAAGGCTGGAGCCGATGCTGGGCGGCTCCTCGGCCTTGGTTTCCTTCACGTTCAACATGGCAACGGAGACGAAGGCAAGGGCCATCAGGACGCAAAAGACAGGAAAGGCGGCACGCCAACTCATGCCCTGGAACAGGGCCAGGCCCGCAAGGGCGGTCACCAGGTAGGTCGAGGCGGTGCTGCCGATGCCCTTGATACCCTGGGCGAAACTGAGGTTCCGGCTATAAGTGCCTGGCGGGCTCACGTCGCGCATGATGGGATTGCCCGCCACCTGGAGGAAGGTGGTCCCGACGCCCAGGAGGAAGATGCAGCCCAACAGGACATTGAAGCTGGGGACCTCCAGGGACGGGAGCACCAGCGCAGCCGCGTTCAGCCCCAAGCCAAGGAGCAAGAGCTTCTTCTTGCCGATGCGAGCGGCCAACAAACCCCCGGGAACACTGAAGGCGGCGAAGGCGATGAAGACGACAAAAGGCAGCAACGTGGACATGAAGTTGCTGATCTGGTACTCCTTCATCACGCGGTCGGCATTGGGGCCCATGGCATCGGCCAGGCCCATGAGGAAAAAGGCGAGGAAGATTGGCAACGTTCGCATAGACTGCTGGTTATTCGATTCTACGGTTCATTGTCGGAGGTCAACGGGCCGGATTCTACGGCGCGCACCCATCAGTGTATAGAGAATTTGTCCTCACCTTCCACGTGTCCAGGCGAACTCGGTAATAGCTGGGCTGGGCCTCTTCGGTCTCATGCCGGAAGCTCGATGCGCGTTCCTCTTCCTTGACGGCCAGCTTGCCCGAATCGGTGCCCTGCATCGGGTTTGCCAACGTCACCGGAGCCGGGGCGCCCGCCAGGGCGCATGAGGCCCCGAGCAAGAGCCAACCGAAAACCACGCGTGATTTTGCAGCCATGTTTCCCTTCAACCGGCCAGAATTCTCGAGCGAAGTTCCGAAGCGCATAGTGGGGCCATTGTAACGAGGCCCCAGGCTTGAGTATAGCATTTTGTAAAACGCCCCCAAGAGAGCGGCGGCCAGGCGCCTCCGCCGCTTAGGCGGCTTTGCGCTGGGCTTGCTCGATGCGAACGATATGAAGGAGATAGAGTCCCGCGTAAACCTTGGGATCGACCAGGACGCCTTGGGCGATCCTGGCTTCGAGCCATCGGTCGACCCCCGCCAGCGGCACTTCATGGACTTGGATTTGTTCCTGGGCATCGCCGCCGCCGGCGGCGACCCGGCGCAGACCGGTCGCCTGGAAGAGGGTGACGATTTCGGAGGCCAAACCGGCCGAGGGCGGGCCGGAGGCGAGGCGGGTCATCTCCCGCGCCTCGTAGCCGGTCTCCTCGAGCAACTCGCGGCGGGCGGCGCCGGCGAGGGCCTCGGCGGCTTGCTCGGGCGCATCGCCGGCCAGGCCGGCCGGGAGTTCGATCACGCGGCAGCCGACGGGGATGCGGTACTGCTCGGTGAGCAGCAGTTTGGCATCCTCGGTCACGGCCACGACGGCCACTGCGCCGGTCGTGCCGACGCGGTCTGCGTATTCCCACCGGCCGCACTGGATGACTCGGAGGAAGTTGCCTTTCCACTGGAGGACGGGTTGGTCGTTCATTTTCATCAGAGAATACCACCGCAGCGGCGGCGGTCAAAACTCCTGCGCCATAAATTGATCAAGTTGTTTTCTCGCGGCGCCCTGGCGGCTGGGCGAGGCCAAGGCGGGTGTGCGTTTCGAGGCACACCAGGCGTGGTCATGGAATTTCCTTGTCAAGCGGGGCCATGCAGGGCAGTATTCGCATTGTCCGGCGGGTTAGGCGACTTGGCTCATCCGGGAGGGCAAGCAGCCACAGCAGACGGCGCAGCATGACCGGCAGCCATGCGCGTGTGTGTGGGATGAGCGGCAATATGCAGATTTTGTTTAAGAAAATGAACGTTCCAGTAGTTTCTTGGAGGCAGGCAGGCGGTCGGGTTTGGGGCGGATTAGGGTTAGCTCTGCTGTTGAGTCATCAGGCGGCGACACCCTGTTACGGTGCCGGCACTGCGGCCGCCTGGGGTGACGACAACGCGGGACAAGTTTCCCAGATTCCCACGGCCGCCCTGTCCGGGGTGACGGCTGTGGCCGGCGGGGGCAGCCATAGCCTGGCGCTGCTGACGAACGGCACGGTCGTGGCGTGGGGCTGGGACAACGACGGGCAGGTCAATGTGCCGGCCGGTTTGGCCAATGTCACTGCGATCTCGGCCGGTTCCCTTCAAAGCATGGCCCTGACAGCCGGGGGGACAGTCGTGACCTGGGGCCTGCAGGAGACGCTGCCGAACGGTTTGGCCAACATTATTGCGATTGCCGCCGGCGGAGAGCACGACCTGGCGGTGCAGAGCGATGGGAACGTGATGGCCTGGGGGGACAATACTTTCGGCCAGACCAATGTTCCGCCGGGGCTGAGCAACGTGGTCGCGGTGGCCGCAGGCAGCGATTTCAGCATGGCACTGCAAAGCGACGGGACTGTGGTAGTCTGGGGCGATAACACCTACGGCCAGACGAACGTGCCGTATATGGCCTCCGGCATCCTGGCGATTGCCGCCGGGGGTGGTCATTGCCTGGCCCTGGGACAGGACGGCACAGTGACGGCATGGGGCCGCGATGATTGGGGCCAGGCGAGTCCGCCGGTTGATTTGACCAATGTGGTTGCCATTGCCGGCGGGGCCCTTCACAGCCTTGCGCTGAGAAGTGATGGCACGCTGGCAGGGTGGGGCAACGACCAATATGGCCAGTGCGACGTGGGCGCAAGCCAAATGGGCTATTGCGCCGTCGCCGCCGGCGATTATCACAGCCTGACAATCCGGAACGACGGCATTCCGGTGGTTGTGCTGCAGCCTGCCAGCCAAAAGGTGGTCTTCGGCGAGACAGCCACGTTCCAGGCGCTGGTTGCCGGCACGCCCCCCGTGGCCTTCCAATGGAAGAAGAACGGGCACAGTATCACCGGCGCTACCACCTCTTCCTATATGTTGCCCAATGTCCAGATGACCGACAGCGGGACCTTCACGCTGGTCGCCAGCAATTTCCTGGGGACAACGACCAGCAAAGGGGCGGTGCTGACGCCGGTCGGAGTTCCACCCTGGATTACCATGCAACCGTACAGCGTCACCAATCTCTGCGGCGAGACGGCTATCTTGTTCGTGGAAGCCGAGGGGGTTCAGCCCCTGGCCTACCAATGGATGTTCGAGGGGCTGCCCATCTCCGGAGCGACATATTTTTTCCTGGAGGTCACCAATGTGAACGCGTCGCAGGCGGGCGATTACGCGGTCGTGGTGACCAACAACTACGGCTCGATTACCAGCTCGAACGCCTACCTGGCGGTCATCGCTACGCCCTCGATTACGAATCAGCCGCAGGATTTGGCGGCCTATTGCGGACAGGACGCCGTGTTCCAGGTGGGCGCCGGCGGTCCGTCGCCCCTGAGCTATCAATGGCTCTACCAGGGCACGCCCATTGCAGGGGCCACGATGCTGGAGCTGGACCTGGCTGCCGTGTCGAACGAGCTGGCGGGGGCTTACTCGGTGGCCGTGGCCTGCCCCTGCGGCTCGGTCACCAGTCTGGTAGCCAGCCTGACGGTCCTGGGCATTCCGCTCGTCACAAACCCGCCACAGGATACGGTTGTTTTTTGCGGGGAAACAGCCACATTCCAAGTGGGCGCCACGGGTCCCACGCCGTTAAGCTACCAGTGGTTGTTCAAGGGAGCGCCGATCAACAATGCAACCAATCCCACGCTGGCCATAGTGGGCGTAACGAACGCCAATGCGGGACAGTACAATGTCCTGGTTTCCTGCCCCTGCGGGTCCATCACCACCAGCGTCGCTGAGCTGTCCATCAACGACGAACCGCCGCTCATCACCAGTCCGCTGAACGCCGCCGCCGTCCAAGGCCAGCCTTTCACCTACACGATTACGGGCCTGCACGATCCGACCTTGTACACGGCGGTGGTCGTGCCGCCCGGCCTGACGCTCAATCCCACCAACGGCGTCATGTCGGGCACTAACCTGGAAAATGGGACATTCTATGTCCAATTGACCGCCAGGAATGCCTGTGCCCAGGATACCAAGACCCTCACGCTGGTCGTTTCCTCCGGCGCCCCGGTCATCACCAGCGCCGGCTCGGCCAGCGGGGTGGCGGGGAGTGCGTTCACATACGCGATTACCGCCGCCCCATCGCCCACGAGTTATTCGGCCCAAAACCTGCCCCCCGGCGTAATCCTCAACCCGCTGACGGGCGTCATCTCGGGCACTCCCGCCTACGAGGGCAATTTTGCCGCGACCATTTCCGCCAGCAACCCGTGGGGGACGGGGTCGGCCCCCCTTGCGGTCTCGATTGGCTACGGCCCAGTCCACGGCTTGTCCATTGTCAGCCTGCATACCAACTACTCGAAGCCCTTCCTGTTGGACTTCCAATTCGGGCTGCGGGACAACAACGACCCGGCTGAGGGCAATCCCCTGGTCGTCGATCCGTCGCTGCTCTCGGTGGCTGCCTACGAGGACACCAACCAGGTGGACCCGAGCGAAACGGCATTCATCCTCAGACGCGTCGTCCCGGGGTCGCTCAAGGTGGAAGTGAACCTGGTGCTGGATTTCTCGGAGAGCATTTCCTCCATCACGCTCAACGGCGACAGCTATGGCGACGGGATTTCCGACGCAGTCCATGCGGAGATCAACAGCGCGGAGCTCTTTGTCACCCAGCAACCGGCCTCGACGCTCATCGGGGTCTATGAGTTTCATCGCGGAGATTTGGGTCCCAGGAAGGTCATTGGCCTGACCAACCAGACGGCTGCGTTCAATGCGATTGCGGGGATCTGGACCAACTACATTAATTTTGACACCTCCTCGACGCGGTGTTGGGACGCGCTGTTGGCGGCTGTCAAGGGCCTTGGGCAGCCCAATTCCAGCCAACTCCACAGTGTCATTCTCGTTACCGACGGCAACGACAACTCGAGCACCAACACTCTCCTGAACGCCGTCGGGACCACGACCAACGACCAGGTCCAGGTTTACTGCCTCGGTTTCGGCCAGGACATCAATACCAACGCCCTGCAAGAGATCGCCTCGTCAAGCGGCGGGGCCTTCTACACCGGCCAGACGGCGGCGGACCTCACGGGCGAGTTTGCCCAGATCGGCAAGGCGTTCAGCGGGCTCTATCACCTGCGCTGGGTGACGCCCAAGCAGTGCGGCGATCCGCCCTTCATGCCCTCCTTTTCAATCACTTACCAGGGCTTCACCGCCCTCTCGCCCACCAACCCTGTCGTCGCGAGCAACTACACTGTCGTCTCGAATTACGTCGACACCACTACCACTCCGCCCACGACCAATTACTACACCAACTCGGGCTCGGTGAACGTCACCAACTTCCTCTATTTCTCGCCCTATAACCCGTGCTCGAATGCGGGCAACGTGAACCTCGGCCTTCTGGATTTGCAGCCCAACTCGGCCTTGCCCTCCGGGGTCAGTCTCTATGCGAACTACTTGCCGGAGTACATCCGGCAGTTCAATCTTCATTACCGCCTCAATTGGCCCGGGACGGTTGTCCCGGCGACCAACGCGGGTGATTTGCTCTCCGGCTGGAGCGCCGTGCCCACCGACGACGGCTCCAACGGCACCTGGCTCTTGTTGAGCAGTCCGGACCCCTACAGCCCTCAAGGGGTCCAGATCACCAGTCTGCCCTGGGGCGATTGGGGCGACTTGGTGGACTTCAACTTCCGCGACCAGGTCACCACCAACTCGCTGACCAGCAATCTGACGGCGTTCGCCTTCTTTGTTGTCAACACCAACATCTACTCCAACAACGTCCCGGGCTACTTTGGCCAGACCATGAGCAACAATGTCAGCGGCATGGTCACCAACCTGCCGACCCTGCCACACGGCACACCCGCAGCCTGGCTCATTGCCCACGGCTTCACCGTCCCTAGCCAATGGACCAACGACGAAACGCTGGACAGCGACGGCGACGGCATGCTAAACTGGCAGGAGTACCAGGCCAACACCAACCCGAAAGAGTTCTCATCGAAGCTCGAGGTGCTCAGCGTCGGCCAGTCTCCTTACGACGGCCGATGGCAGATCACATTCGACTCGGCCCTGAACCGCACCTACCAGGTGCAGGCCTCCGCTGACTTGTTCAACTGGCGCATCGTCGAGGACGGCATCGTCGGCACCGGCGCCAATATCACCGTCGTCGACACGACGTTCGTGCCGAGCGCCCAAACGTTCTATCGAGTCTGGGTTTACTGATTCGAAGGGGTTCCGAAGCAATGCAACCGGCATCGCTTCCGATCTGGGAAATTCATTCCGGCATCGTGGAGGCGCTGCGCCAGGGCGGCCGGCTGGTGCTGGTGGCGCCCACCGGCTCAGGCAAGACGACGCAGGCGCCGCAGATGCTGCTGGATGCGGGTCTGGCGGGCCAAAAGAAGATAGTGGTGCTTCAGCCGCGCCGCGTGGCAGCGCGCACGGTCGCGGCTCGAGTCGCCTGCGAACGCGGCTGCCCGCTCGGAAGCGAGGTGGGCTACCAGGTGCGGTTCGACGACCAAACCAGCCTGGGCACGCGCGTCAGTTACGTCACCGAGGGGGTTCTGCTGCGCCGCCTCCAGGAGGATGCCAGGCTTTCGGATACGGGCGTTGTGCTCTTTGACGAGTTTCACGAGCGGAACTTGATGAGTGACGTTGCCCTGGCATTGGTCAAGCGTCTGCAGGCCACAGAGCGGCCCGATTTGAAACTGGCGGTTATGTCTGCCACGCTGGAGGCCGAACCGGTTGCCCGCTACCTGGCCCTCTGCCCGGACGGCGCGGCGGCGCCGATCCTGCGCTCCGAAGGCCAGAGTTTTCCGGTCGAGGTGCGCTACCTGGACCAGCCCGACGAGAGGCCGGTGACCGAACAGGCCGCCGATGCGGTCGAGGAGATCGTCAACTCGGGCGAGGCGGGAGACATCCTGGTGTTCATGCCGGGGATGGGAGAAATCAACGCGACCATCGCCGCGTTGCGGACCATTCGGGCCCGGGAGGGGCTGGCCCTGATTCCACTGCATGGGGAGTTGCCGCCGGACCAGCAGGACCTGGCGTTTGCGTCCAACCCGCTGCGCAAGGTGGTCGTGGCCACGAACGTGGCGGAGACCTCGGTCACGATCGCGGGGGTTCGGCATGTTGTGGACAGCGGACTGGCGCGCGTGGCCCGCTACGAGGCCGAGCGCGGCCTGAGCACTCTGTTCATCGAACCGATCAGCCGCGCTTCTGCGGAGCAACGAAAAGGGCGGGCCGGGCGCACCGGGCCAGGGACCTGCCACCGCCTCTGGACTGAGAGCGGCCAATTGAATCGGCCCGAACGGAACACGCCGGAGATCCAGCGCAGCGACCTTGCCGAGGTGGTCTTGCTGTTGCATTCGCTGGGCATCCGGCAGGCGGCCCGGTTCGACTGGCTGGACAAGCCCGACCCGGAGGCGGTCCAACGCGCCGAACATCTCTTGCGAACATTGGGCGCGCTCAGGCGCCCGCCGCCGCAGGGCGGCAAAGCGGCGGCTCCTGAGTCAAATCACTCAAACAACCCAACTGCGGCCGGGGATTCGGACCTGACTCCGACGGGCCGCCAAATGCTCAAGCTGCCCCTGCATCCGCGTTACTCGCGAATGCTGGTCGAGGCAGCCCGGCTCGGGTGTGTGCCGGCGGCAGCGCTGTGCGCCGCCCTGGTCAGCGGGCGCGACCTATTGACGCGCCTGGGGCGCGCCGACCAGCACATCAAGGAGGCCAGGGAGCTGTTTGAAGCCAGCCAGGACTCCGACTTCCACACGCTCCTGCGCGCTTATGAGTTTGCAAAGAAAAACCACTTCGGCGTCGAGACCTGCCGCCGCTACGGCATCCACGCCCAGACGGCGCGCCAGGTCGAGCAGACGTTCGAGCAGATCCTCCGGATTGCGCAGCGGCAGGAATCGGCCGGCTCGAGCGCGCAAGGCCCGCCCTCGGAAGATGCCCTGCTCCGCTGCATTATGACGGGGTTTATCGATCAACTGTGCGTTCGCCGCGACCAGGGGACGCTCGAGTGCGACTTGACCGAGGAACGGCACGGCACGTTGATGCGGGAGAGCGTGGCGCAAGGCGCGCCGCTTTTTGTGGCGGCGAGCATCCGCGAGGTCGCCGGCCGCGGCGCGGAGAACCTGACGCTGCTCGGCCTGGCCAGCGCGGTAAGACGGGAGTGGATCGAGGAGACCTTCCCCGAGCAGGTCACAACAAAGCTCGAGCACCTCTACGACCGCACCCACAAGCGGGTGGCCGCCGTCAAACTCGTGCGCTTTGGCGACCTGGTCATCCACCATGAACATCAGCGCCAGGCAGACCCGAGGGCCTCCGGCCTGTGCCTGGCTGAGGCGCATCTGAAAGGTTGCTTCGAGCTGCCGCTGCTCAACCACGAAATCAAGCAGCTCATCGCCCGCACGAACCTCGTCGCAGTCGTCATGCCCGAACTGGAGTTTCCGGCTTTCGACCCGGCGGCGATAGGCGCCTGCCTTGGCCGCGCCTTCGATGGATTGACCCTGGCCAAAGAGGCCCAAGCCGCACCCCTGCGCGAGAGCTTTGTCCAACATCTCGGGCGGGACCGCCTGGGGTGGCTTTGCGAACTGGCGCCACGGACCCTCCCCTGGCCGGAGGGCAGGCAATCCAAGCTGCTCTACCCGGAAGAGGCGCAGGACCGGGATGGGCGCCCCGCGTCGCCGGAACTCCAGATCAAACTGCACGAGTGTCTCACGCTCGCAGAGCACCCGCGCATCTGCGAAGGCCGGCTGCCTGTAAAACTCTGGCTTTGCGCGCCCGACGGCAAACGCCTGGATTGGACCGTCAATTGGCCGGCGTTCAAGACGGGCCGCTACCCGGCGCTCAGGCAGACGCTCCGGAAGAAATACCCGGGGCTGGCGTGGGGATGACGGAAGAGGGCTTACTGGGCCGGCTTGTCCGCTTCCTGGTTCTTGGCGGCCTCCTTGACCTGCTCGATGACCTGGTCGACAACCTTCTTCTGCTCATCGTTGACCTCGGGGCTCTCCTTGAGCCTGTCCAACAGTGCCAACGCGGCAGGATACCTGCCCCCGCGAAGAGCCGTACCGAGGCCATTGAAGATGCCGTGGACCTTGGGCCCGGTCGTCGCAATGGCTTGCCGCAGTTTCGGCAGGTCCACCGCCACTTTGTTGAAGGTCGGCGCCGTCTGCTGCTGCGGCGCGGACCCTGTTTTCTTGTTGCATCCGGCGCCCGCCAGCGCGACCAGCCCCGCCAGCGCCATCCCGATTATCCAGGTGGTTTGTTTCGTCATAAAGGGTTTGAACAAGGAGTTGTAGTGTTGTAAGCGGCATCTTCGCAAACCAAACCACGCCTGTCAACTGGGTCATTGAATAAGGGTGTGCGTCCAAACGCACAGTTGACAATAGGGCGCCCAAGCGCCATAATCGCCAAAACAGAGCCACAAATTCGGCTTGGATACAAGCAGTTTGGGGCTGGCGCGTGGCGAGCCGAACCGTGCCGGGCGCAGTTCTGGCCGCACCGCAAGTGAACGTGTTGAATGATACTGAACCGACTTGACAGCCATGAAAATGAAACCGACCCCCGTCCGTTGTGCTCGTGCCTTTACCCTCATCGAATTGCTGGTGGTGATCGCCATCATCGCCATCCTGGCGGCGATGCTCTTGCCGGCCCTGGCCAAGGCCAAGCAAAAGGCCCAAGGCATCCAATGTTTGAGCAACACCAAGCAGATGGTCCTCGGCTTTACCATGTATGCCGATGACAACAATGGCAACCTGGCGCCCAACCACAATGAAGACGGCGACGCGGGCCCGAGTTGGGTCAATGGGATTCTAAGCTGGGATGCCAACAACACCGACAATACCAATACTTTCTACCTGACCGGCGTCGGGAAGAACGCCGCGGGCGACCCGGCGGGTTTGTTTGGCCCTTACGAGAAGAACCCTAATGTTTACAAGTGCCCGGCAGACATCGTTCCCTGCAATATGTACGGCGGGAAAGCGGCGCGGTGCCGCAGTATCTCCATGAACGGGTTTATCGAAGGTGGCGCCTATGGGATACACGCAGGCTCGACCTGGTTTTCGGAGTGGAGGCCTTACAACAAGATGTCTGATATGACGGTGCCGAAGCCTGTGAATCTAATCTGCACTCTGGACGAGCACCCGGACAGCATCAACGATGGTTGGTGGATAACCGAGGTAGGCTCGACCCTGACGGCCAATCCCGGCTATTGGGAGGATGTGCCCTCCAGTTTGCACAATCGCGCTTGCGGGCTTAGCTTTTGCGACGGCCACAGCGAAATCCATAAGTGGCGCACGAGCACCCTTGTAGTACCGGTCAGGCAAATCTACCTCAACGCGACTCTTGACATACCGGCCGCCCAGGACCAGGACGTTCTGTACACCATCCAGCATTGCTCTGCCCCGCTGAACTCAATGGGCATAGGTCTGTGAAGCGGCGGCGGGCCAGGCTTGGCCCGGCCGGCCTGGAGGGCCTGCGCCTTGGCCTTCATCCTCGGCGGAGCGGTTCAGAACACCGGGGGCGCCAGCTCGGCTGCCGCCCAAGTGCAATTCATACGATGCCTGGGACTTGCCGGTTTGGGAGCAGTATTTCCGCGACCTGGCAGTCTTTGGCTGCAACGCGGTCGAGTTGATACCGCCCCGCTCGGATGATGCGGCGGATAGCCCCCATTTCCCACGGCCACCGATGGAGATGATGGCGGGCATCTCGAGGTTGGCCGCGGCCTACGGACTGGACGTTTGGGTCTGGTATCCGGCGATGGACATGGATTATTCGGATGCCAGGACCGTGGAGTCGGCCCTCGAGGAGTGGGGCCAGGTCTTCGCGCGGGCGACAGTCCGAGACGGAAGATACGCCTGGCCGCCAACGACTCGATTGAGGTGCATCCGTATCTGACAAAACCCCGGCCCTTCAAGCCGTTCGAGTTTCCGCTCCCCCAGGCTGCGACGCGCGAGGGCAAGCTCCGGGTAAGCTGGTTCGGCGAGCCCGGCCTGGGCGGGAACGGGCGCGCTTGCCAGGTTTCTGAGGTCTGGCTGATCAAGGAGCCGGAAGCGCAGTGATTTCGGATATGCGCCCGCCCTTGGGACGGGCCACGGCCCGCTCTTGCAAAAAGGCGCTCTTCCCGTTAGGTTGTGAGGGACGATATCGACAGTCAATATGAAACGACGTGTGATTTACGGGGCGTTGGCCCTGGTGCTTTGCGTTAACTTCCTGGTCGGCGCGCGATTGTATCTCAGGGCGGCCGAGAAGGACTCCGTCTATCCCAACCTGGAGCTCTTCTCCTACGTGATGGAGAGAGTCCGCAAGGACTACGTGGACGGCCGGAAGCTGAGTTACCAGGAGCTGGTTTACGGCGCGCTCAAAGGCATGATCGGCACCCTGGACCCGCACAGCGAGTTCATGGACCCGGAGAAATACCGGGAACTGCAAAACGACACCCAGGGGGCCTTTGGAGGACTGGGCATCAGCGTCCTGGTGAAGGACAATTTCCTTACCGTGCTGGTTCCGATGACCAACACACCCGCTTCGCGAGCCGGCATTCTGTCCGGCGACCGGATCGTGAAGATCGATGGCAAGAGCACCGATAAAATGGCCTTCGATGAAGCCATCAAGAGATTGCGCGGGGAACCGGGCACGGATGTCAGGCTGACAGTCCTCCGCCCCTCCTCGAACCAGTTCAAGGACTACAAGCTGACTCGCGCCGTGATCAACGTGGACATGGTCGTCGACCTCAATGGGCGAAAGGAATTCAAGCTGGGTGAAAACAAGATTGGCTATCTCCGCCTGGTTCAATTCGGCGAAAAGACCAGCGACGACATGGAAATGGCGCTGCATAAGCTCAAGAAGGAGGGGATGCAAGGGCTGGTGCTGGACCTGCGGTGGAACCCGGGTGGCTTGCTCGATCAAGCGGTGGACGTCTGCTCGAAGTTCCTGCCCAAGGGGCAATTGGTGGTGACGACCGAGGGACGCAACCCCGCGCAGGATTCCCGGCGGGAGGCCCTGGGCCACGATGAACTCAACGGGATGCCGGTCGTGGTGCTGATCAACATGAGCAGCGCCAGCGCCTCGGAAATCGTCGCCGGCTGCCTCCAGGACTTGAAACGCGCGGTCATCCTCGGGGAGAAGAGCTTTGGCAAGGGTTCCGTTCAGAGCATTCTTCCGCTCCAGGACGGCTCGGCCTTGCGCCTGACCACTGCGAAGTACTATACCCCCAGCCACAAAGTCATCCATGAAGAGGGCATCACGCCGGACATCGCGGTTCCCGTCAGCCTCGATGAAGATCGCGCCATTCTGGCCCAGCGCACCGCCAACGGCCTGGAAAGCCTGGACGAGAAGGACCGCCGGTCGGTCCTGAGCCTCGGCGACCCTCAACTGGAGCGCGCAATGGACCTTCTCAAGGGCATCACCCTCTACACGCTTCGCTCGCCCGGGACCGACCAGCGCGTGGCGCAACGGAGCAAGTAGGGGCCGGCAGATTGGCAGGAGATGCTCCTGGCTTTCGAGACTTCGTGTGACGAGACGAGCGTGGCGGTGGCGCACCACGGGCGGGTGCTGGCCAACGTCGTATCCTCCCAGGTGCGATTGCACGCCGAATATGGCGGTGTGGTGCCGGAGTTGGCGGCGCGCGAACATCTTCGCAGCTTGCTGCCCGTGGCCCGTGCCGCCTTGCGTCAGGCCGGCGTGACCCCGGCCCAAATCGAAGCGGTGGCCGCCACGCAGGGCCCGGGCTTGCCGGGCGCCTTGCTGGTGGGGTTCAAGGCGGCGCAGGCCCTCGCGTTCGTTCTGCGGCGCCCGTTCCTGGGCATTCACCACCACGAAGCCCACCTCTTTTCCCCCTGGATACAAGGCAATCCGCCCACGGCGGTCTTTTCCGAGTTCGAGCCCAATGTGGCGCTCATCGCCAGCGGGGGCCATACGCTGCTGGCGCACGTGGAAAGCGAACCCAAGCACCGCTTGCTTGGCTCGACGCTGGACGATGCCGCCGGCGAGTGTTTCGACAAGGTGGGCAAGCTCCTGGGCTTGCCGTATCCGGCCGGTCCGGAGATCGATCGTCTTGCGGAGGGGGGAGACTCCGCGGCCTTCAGTTTCCCGCGCCCGATGCTTAATGAAGCCAATGATGACTTCAGCTTCAGCGGACTCAAGACGTCGGTGCGATATTTCCTGCGAGACAGGCCGGGCATCTGCGGCGACCCGCAGAGATTGCGCGACCTGGCGGCCAGCGTTCAAGCGGCCATAGTGGAGGTGCTGGTGACCAAGACCTTGCGCGCCGCGCGCCGGCTCGGCGTTGGGTGTGTCACTGCGTCCGGCGGGGTTGCCTGCAACCGCGCTCTTCGCCAGGGGCTGGCTGCGGCGTGCTCGACCCTGGGCCTCAAGCTGCGGTTGGCCGACCGTGGTCTTTGCACCGACAACGCGGCCATGATCGGCGTCGTGGCCGAGCGCAAGCTGATGCGCCGGGCTGAGACAACTTCCCCTGCGGCGGAGGTCCTTCCAAACTGGCCGCTTCAGTGAGGGACAAGGCGTCCCCTATCTGCCCCCCATGCCCACGCTGGGCGGCGGTTGGACCTCGATGCCTTCTCCCTCCGTTGGTTTGCGCTTGAGGTTCTCCTGGCGCATGGTCATTTCTGCCATCATGGTCTCGGCGCTGTCGTGCCGGGTGAAACCCTCCGGCGGCACAAACAGGCGGCTGGAAGGGGCCTCGAACCTGAATTTGGAGAAGCTGACGAGGACCGGCCGGCCAGGCGCCGCACTGGCAATGCGAAGGGGCGCCCCTTTCAAATCGGACGCCCGCCAGACCTGGAAGGGCGTTTTGGAGCCGTCGCTGGACTCCACCTCGACTTCGGTTCTCTGGCAGTGACGGCCCTCCACCACTTCCGATGCGGAGCGTGAAGGCAGGGCCAGCACATTCGTGGCCTGGACCCGGGAGGAGATCGGCGCGTAGCCTTGGAGGGCCTCGCTCAGCAGGTATCCGTGCTGCGTCGCCACGTTCCAGGTGAAGCTGAACCCGCTGCGCGCAAACCGCTTGCCCGCCAGCCAGTGGGCATCGGGAGCGAACAGGAGCTCGGAGCCCCGGCACAGGAGATTGCCTGAAACGGTTTCTCCCGGGATGGGGGGCGAGCCGGTGGTCATCACGACATAGCAGGAAAACCCGGGGGTGTTGGTCAGCAGGACCGCCATCGGGCCGTTGAGAAAGGGCGGCACCGGCGGCGGAATCAGCCCAATCCGATCCTTGTTGCGCGAGTGGGCGCATCCGGCGGCGACCAGGGCCGCCGCGACAAGGCACGCCCCGAACCGGCCAAGGCCCGCCGGGAGCGGTTCGCGCGGTTTTCTCTTCAAGCATTGATTCGCAATTTGCATCGGCCCAGTACATACAGCAAATCGGCCGCGGCGTCGATTCCTCAAATGAATCCTTTGGTTGCGGCCGCCTCCGGCCTTGTCCTATAGTGGGGGCATGGTTCATGTTGGAGTTGGTTACGACGTTCACGCCCTGGTCGAGGGGCGCAAGCTGGTCCTTGGCGGCGTGGAAGTCCCGCACAGCAAAGGACTGGAGGGACACTCCGATGCCGACGTACTGATGCATGCGATTTGCGATGCGATCCTGGGGGCGCTGGGAGAGGCGGATATCGGCCACTTCTTCCCCAACACCGATCCCCGCTGGCGCGGGGCCCCCAGCCGGCTCTTTCTCAGCGAGGCAGCCCGCCTCACAGAATCGCGCCGGGGCACAATTGTCAATGTCGATGCCACCCTCATTGCGCAGCAGCCCCGGCTGCTTCCTCATGTCCCTCAAATGAAATCAAACATTGCCGCCGCCCTGCGCGTCAATCCCCGGCAGGTCGGCATCAAGGCCACGACCAACGAGCGCCTCGGGTTCATTGGCCGCGAGGAAGGCCTCGCCGCCATGGCGGTGGCCAGTGTGGATTTGCCGTAAGACGGGCCGGGGTTCTTTCCAACTTATGGCCGCCAAAGCCGAGGTCAGTTGGAGACGCGCCAGCCAGGAGGGTGTCCGGTTCCAGGTCTATGCGCGGCACGTGGGCCGGGAGTGGCGTTTTTTTGCCCGGGAACGCCGTTACGACCCGTGGCAGGCCCTGCCAGAGCCGCCGTTGCAGGATTGGCTGGAGCTGCTCGATGCTGTCCGCCGGCGGATCAACCGCCGCCGCCTCCGGCCCGAGGAGGAGGGGCGCCTCAAGGAGTCCATTCGCCAACGGTTCCCCGAGGCGGAGATCGGATGAGGCCAGTTTTTCACTGACATGGCCCGCCGGGTTGCCTAGAGTTTGCATTGTATGCGCAGACCGCCTCTGATCTTGATAGCGCCGGACGTGGACCAGCAAGGGCCTGAGTTCGGGGACCTCTCGATCAGTCTTTCTGTGTGCTACCCGCGAGCGATTCTGGATGCAGGGGGCCTGCCGATGCTGCTGCCCCCGACGGTGGAGCGGGAGGCGATTGCCGACTGCGTGAGCCGGAGCGACGGGGTGCTGTTGACCGGGGGTGGAGACGTGGAGCCGCGCCTGCACACCCGACGGTTGCCGCGGGGGCTGCGGCGGACGGTGACTGTGTGTCCGGACGGCGGGCAACGGGATTTGCGGGAGCTGCTTTTGATTGACGAGGTTTTCCGCCAGCGCAAGCCGCTGATGGCGATTTGCCGCGGCCACCAGATGCTCAATGTGGCCCTGGGAGGCGCGCTGCTGATTGACATTCCAGGGCAACTGCCCAAGGCGCTGAACCACCATCAGATGGACCGCAAGGGCCAAGTGGTGCATGAAGTGCGGTTGACACCCGATTCATTACTGGCCAAGATAACAGGAACCGTGAAACTGGGCGTGAACAGCACCCATCACCAGGCGGTCGCCCATGTCGCCGGCCCGTTGAGAGCGGTTGCCCTCAGCTCTGACGACGTGGTTGAAGGGCTGGAATTCAAGCCGGGGGCGGCGCATTATTTGCCGTTCCTCTTGAGTGTGCAGTTTCACCCGGAACGTCTGGCGCAACGCTCTTCGGAGCATCGGGCGCTGTTCCGCGCCTTTATCCGGGCCTGTGTTCGGAGCCGTAATAAGTTCCTATGAAGGGCAAAGTCCTGATAGTTGACGATGACAAAGACCAGCGCGCTGTCTTGACGGCGCTCCTGGAAAACGATTACCAGATCTCGACTGCCGACAGCGGCGCCGCGCTCCAAAGGGCCTTGGCCCAGGACCAGCCTGACCTGGTCCTGCTGGATGTCAAGTTGCCGGATGCCGACGGGCTGGACCTGCTGCCCCAACTCAGGAAACGCTGGCCCGACACCAACGTCATCGTCCTGACCGGCGCTCCCAGCGACAACGAGGCCGTCTCCTGGGCAGTCGAGGCCATCAAGCGCGGTGCCTTCAATTTTCTCCGCAAAAATGTCCAATTCGACGGCGAGAAGCTGCTGGCCGACGTGCAAAACGCCATCGAATCCAAGCGCCAGAACGAGGAGACCAGCACCCTCCGGCGCGCCCTCGAGACGATGAGCGGAACCCCTTCGCCCATCTTCCAAAGCGCCGCCATGCGGGATGTGGTCCGCAAGATCGACCGCATCGCGCCGAGCGATGTCACCGTCCTCATCACTGGGGAGAGCGGCACCGGCAAGGAAGTCATCGCCGACCTCCTCCATGCCCTGAGCACCCGCAGCAAAGGCCAGATCATCAAGGTTAACTGCGCCGCCCTGCCCCGCGAACTCATCGAAAGCGAGTTGTTCGGGTCCGTCCGCGGCGCTTTCACCGGGGCCCACGCCGACCGCGAGGGCCTCTTCCGCCAGTCCGAAGGGGGCACGCTCCTGCTGGACGAAATCTCCGAAATGCCCGTCGATACACAGAGCAAGCTCCTGCGCGTCCTCCAGGACCAGGAGGTCCGGCCGGTGGGCGGCAAGACCAGCTACAAGACCAATTGCCGCATCCTCACCTCCACCAACCGCAACCCCCAGGACGCCATCCGCGCCGGCAAGCTCCGGGAGGACTTGTTCTATCGCATCAGCGCCATCTCCCTCCACCTGCCTCCCCTGCGCGAGCGCAGGGAGGACATCATGCCCCTGGCCAATTCCTTCTTGAAGCGCTTCGCCGCACAGGCCAACCGGCCACTGACCTCCTTCAAGCCCGCCGCCGCCGAGCGGCTGACCGCCTTCGATTGGCCTGGCAACGTCCGCCAGTTGCAGAACGAAATCCAACGGGCCGTTTTGCTCTGCGAGAGCAATGAGATCAACGCCAGCGATCTCTCCATTTCAGAGACCCGCGCCGCCGCTGAGGAATCCGGCGACACCAACTTCACCCTGCTCGAGGGCGTCGAGCGAAACGCAATTATCCAGATGCTCAAGGAGACGGCTGGCAACAAGCTCGAAACCGCAAAGCGCCTCGGCATCGGCCGCCAAACCCTCTATAACAAGATCAAGGCTTACGGGATCGAGGTTTAACCCTGAAAACCGCAAGCATCCGCTAGCACCACCGCCAAGTCCGGCCTCCTGCCTGGCTCTCATGCCCACCGACGCGACCGGGGCGAGGCGCTCCTCCGCTTTCAACAGGCAGCGAAAGCCCATCTGGAAGCGCTGCTGGAAACCGGTCGTCTCATCCCACCCGCTTTTCGTCCATTTCGGGCCTCCGCGGAATTCCGTGATACTGCGCTTGAGCAACGTAGTGATGGGCCATCACGCAGGCGGCTGGTCGAAGTGCTCGTCTCGCATCTCGATTCCCCGTCCATCCTCGGCTTCCTCGAAACCGGTCCAGACGTCCTCAGGCGCCTCGGGATGGGCCAGCCTGCGCAACTGACGTTCCAGCCCCTTCAGCGCGCCCGGGGACAACTCCCGCATCGCAGTGCGAATGATTTGAGCGAGTTCAGCCTCTGGGAGGGCCTTCAATTCGTGTTCCAGCGTGCTCGCCGTCATGCGCCGAATATGGCGGAACAATGCCCGATTTGCAAGCCTGCCGCGTAGCGGGCCTCGACCCGTCTCCCCAAGGCGTCCGTGCTTGAATGGAGGTCGACCGTCCGGGCCGCCGAGGGCAGTCCGGCGCCTACGGGGCACAGGATGGCGGCGGATTCTCCACTTGTCCGCGACCTGCATGGCCTTCTGGAGGAACGCGCGGAACCAGTGTGGTGTCTTACAAATGCCAACGTATTTGTAAGACACCACACCAGGAAAACGGCGGGTTGCCGACGGCCCAGTCCCAGTGCCCCTCTGCCTTGAGGAAGTCCCTGCCGTGTTGAATCTCGAACCAATCCGCGCCCTTGGGTAGCGCCCGGAGGAAGGCGCCCTTGCCAGAGCTCGGCTCGACGGTCCGGCCGCAAGGCAGAAAGTGCTCAACGACCGCTCGGGCCAGGGCGTCGGGGGTTTGGATGCGGTCGCGGTCGGGCTCCAGTTGCTCGATGCCTGCTGTGCCCGAGGACTACTCTTCCATCGTTTGAATCCACCGCACTCGGCTCAAGGATACAATCACCAGCTTGTTGCGAAAGTCCGTTTGCGAGTTGGTTGCCAAAAGCGGCAGCAAGACCTTGGCGACGTTTTCCGTGGATGTCGGATGCGCCTTCACCCGGATGACCCCGAAATGTTCAGACAATGGCAGGACCACCCAATCGCCAAAATGACCGTCCAACGTAACGAGCGTTCGTTCCTCCTGCACAGCGCGCTCGAGAATGAGCGCGTCGTCAGCCCGTGCCTGGCCCGTTTCGCACGCGCGGATGACATCATGCCCGGCGTCGCGCAAAAGCGATGCCAGTTCCACCCGAAGCATCTGATCGAGGTAAAGGCGCACGGCAGCCTACGCGGCACCCAAGGCGGTGATTTCAGTATGCAGGATGGAATGCCGGGCGTACCCCAGTGCAGCCTGAATATCATCCCGCGTCAGTTCCGGGTAGCCGCGCAGCAGCGAATCCCAAGATTCATCCTCGGCCAGTTGTTCGAGAATGGTGGCCACAGGAATTCGTGTGCCTTTAATGACTGGCTGTCCGCCACAGACACGGGGATTGATTTCAACGCGCTCGCTCATGTCCTGCACCATATCCGCGCCGCTAGGAAAGGGCAAGCGTTCAGCAGTTCCAGGAATTCACATTCGATTCCGCAAGCCTTCGCGCTTGACCCGGCGGCAATAGGTGCCAGACTCCTTGAATTGAAAGAGGCCAGTTTAGCTCAGTGGTAGAGCAACGGTTCTGTAAACCTAAAAGGCCATTTTAGCCCTTCCGGGGTTCAACACGGGGTGCAACTTTTTCAGTGCCGGTATATGGCATGCGTGCCGATGTTGGTCGTTGTTTGCTGATTGACGTGGCCGAGGCGGACGCTTCCTTTGGTGCCGCGTCCGCGGAGTTGATTGAATCCAAGCGCCCCGAAGGCTTGACGATTTGTCCCGTCAGCTATGTCGAACCGGCCCCCGTGTTTAACGGCGATGCGGCGGCCTAAAACGAATTCCTTTTCCACCTGGGCGCGGCTTGGCCGGCGGAGTGGAGCGCGGCCGGACACTCTCGCCGCGCACGGCGGTCGTATGGGGGATAACCACGAGCAAGGCCAACTCGTCGTCTTGAGGATAATCGCTCAGGATGAGGGCGGGCCGGACTTTTGCAGCCAGGCCGAAAACCACCCGCCATATTTCACCGGGCAGCGTTCTTTTCATCCTCGGCTTCCATGGCGTCGAGCATTTGGAACCGCTCCAGCGCCCGCTGGTCACATTCGGCCAGGGTGACAGCCTCCTCCTCCGCTTCGATGAGGCAGCGCATGATTTCGCGTCGCGCCTCGTGCGACAGCTTCGGTATTTCAGAGATGATTTCTGCGCTGCTCGTATTCAAACAGTACACAGCACACCGGAGGCAGTCAACATTTCCCTGAGAAGAGGCCAAGGCCGACCTGGATGCCGACTGGCCTATGGCGCGCAGATCGGGTAGCACCCGGAGGAAGGCGCCGTTGCCGGAGCTCGGCTCGACGATCCGGCCGCAAGGCAGAAGGTGCGCGACGACCGCGCGGGCCGGGGCGTCGGGGGTTTGGATCCGGCCATCGCCGTTGCGGCGGGGGCGCACCACGTTGCCTGGACGGGCAAACCATCTGCCTGTGCGGCTCTCGGAAGGGGCGCGAGGCGTGAGAGCCGAGCGCAACGACCAATGGTGCGGGGAGTCGGGGCGGCGGATGTAACCTACGAATTCTGCTCTGTCACGGAGTCAGAACCGCAGCCGAATTTCTGCTGCCCAAACGCGCGTCGCCTGCTCAGCATCGGATGCAGCAAGGACACCCAAACGGCGGCGCAGAAGGTGTTGTTCCAAGCAGTCGAGCCGGGATAGCCTCACGGTGGAGGCCACGCGCAACCCCGCTGCCGACCAGCCGTGCAGGGCCACATCCGTCGTGGAACGCGGCTCTGCGGATGTAACGGCCGCCACCACAACATCAGCGGCGTCCGTCCAGAGCACCAGAACGGGGCGCAGTTTCGAGGCAGCGCCGCTTGTGAAGGGGATTTCTGCGAGCCAGATTTCACCGGGCTGCGGCATCGTCGTAAAGACCTTCGTCCTGTGGGGCGTAGCTGTTTAGGAAGGCGCTGTGGTCGCGGAGAATCCCCTGGCCCCCGTCGCCGACGAGCTGCAGCTTCCCAAGCTGCTGGCGGCGGCGGTCAACCCAAACGGCCAACCTGACGAAGTCCCTCAGAGGCAATTTCTCGACTGCCCGCTCGATTTCCTCAATCTTGCTCATGGCGAAATAATACTCCTAAGGACGCCTCCAACGCAAGCGGGTGACGGACCAGCCGGCGGTGAGCTCGATGCCGAATTGGGGCCAGTCGGGCGGGATGGGCAGGGCGCACAGCTCCACCAGGGCGAACCGCGCCTGTCCCGCCGTAGCCTCGGCGAAGGCGGACCTGCCGCATGTCCTCCTGGCGGGCCCGGACGAACCACGCGGGGGCCAGCCCGATGAAGACCACGTTGTCGGCGACCTGCATGGCCTTCTGGAGAAACGCGCGGAACCAGTGTGGTGTCTTACAAATGCCAGCGTATTTGTAAGACACCACACCAGGAAAATGGCGGGTTGCCGACGGCCCGGTCCCATCGCCCCTCTGCCTTGAGGAAGTCCCTCCCGTTCAGAATCTCCCGAAGTAGAACCGGTCGCGGGTGATGCCCAGATCTTCGATGATGTCGGCGACAATGCCGCGCGGCACATCACCTGCATGCCAGGCGAAGGTGATGAGACGGCTGGGGTGGAACGGATTTGAATAGTGCCGGTGGCTGCCAGCGGTGCGGACCAGTTCGCAGCCGATCTCCCGCAGACGGTCCTCGAGTTGCCGGCAGTTGAGGGACGGGTACTGCCCCATGGCTCAGGCGGCCAGGATGAATTTGTCCCGAAAGGCAGGGGGGATGGGACGACCGGTTTCCAGCAGCGCCACCAGATGGGCCTTTGCGGCTTGTTGGAAGCGGAGAATCGCTTCGCCCCGGTCGCGTCCGTGGGCGTGACAACCTGGCAGCATGCTGGACTTGGCAATCCACACGCCGTCTTCATCCTGACGGACCAGCACTTTGGTCAGCGGAACAATCATAGTGCTTGGAGCCTAACATGGCTGAGGACGGTCGTAAAGATCGTGGTTGATGCCCTGCCCGCCAATTTTTCCGTTGTCCGTGGCGTGTATTCATAGTAGATACATGTAGATGAAAACTGCGGTGCAAAGATGGGGCAACAGCCTGGCCGTTCGCATTCCGCGGGCGTTCGCCCGGGAGACCCGTCTGGGAAGCGGCACGGAGGTCGATCTTCAGTTGAAGTCGGGGACACTGGTGATCAGCCCCGTGCGAAAGAGCCGCTACAGGTTGGGCGCGCTCCTGGCCCGGGTGCGGAAAGCAAATTTGCATTCCGAAGCCAAGTGGGGCCAGCCGACAGGCAGGGAGGTGTGGTGAAAGCCGGATACGCTCCGGGACGCGGCGATTTGGTCTGGCTGGACTTCACTCCGCAGGCGGGTCATGAGCAGGCGGGACGCCGGCCCGCGGCGGTTATTTCGAGCCGCCAATACAACAGGAAAGTCGGGTTGCTCCTGGCCTGTCCGATCACGAGCCAAAAGAAAGGTTATCCATTCGAAGTCTTGCTGCCGGACGGTTTGCCGATAACCGGCGTGATACTGGCCGACCAGGTGCGGAGCCTTGATTGGAAAAGCCGCCGGGCTGCGTTTATTGGGCGCTTGGGTGAGGAGGTTCTGGCGGAAATGCTGGGGAAACTGGCCGTCTTGATCGCCAGCGACAAAGGTGATGCTGATCCGTCTTGAAGCGCGCCGGGGATCGGCTATAGATACTCCCAGGCCAGTTTAGCTCAGTGGTAGAGCAACGGTTTTGTAAACCGTCGGTCCTCGGTTCGAATCCGAGAACTGGCTCCATTTCCAGCCCGCTACGCCGGGTCTATCGGCCAGAATTGGTCCAGGTATGCCTTGGCGCATTGCTTTACCTCGTCAGGGGCCTTGAAGCCGTCTATGGCGCCCTTTATGTTTGAGAGGTTCGGCTCTCCGATGAGCTTTGCTTTGGCAACAGCTAAGGCCAGCAGGGCGGCCGCCGCCGCCTTCCTGTCAATCTCTTCTTTCAAGGCCGTTAGGGCGGCTGCCCCCGCCTTCTTGTCAATCTTCTTCAAGGCCTGCCGGGCGGCTGTTCCCACTTCCTTGTCAATCTCATCCCTGAGTTGGGCATTGTCATTCATTGAATTCCTTTCTTCTACCCCTATGATGCGTCCGCGTTCTGCGGTTGCAAGACGAAACTTGGCCATCAGGTAATGCTTCAGTGGAGGCGTGCAGGGCGCGCCACTCCGTGCGCACCGGGCGGTTACGCCATTATTTCCCAGGGGCGCCCAAGCTCGAGCGGACGAGTTCGGGGAGGTACTTCACCGGGACCGGTCCGGGGGCGAGGACGGCTTCATGAAAGCGGCCCAGTTGGAAGCGGCCGCCGAGTTCGCGCTCGAGGGTCTGGCGAAGGCGGTAGTGGGCCATGCGGCCGACAAAGTAGGTGGAGAGCTGGACGGAGCTTTGCTTGGCGCGGATGATCTTGAGGCGGGCTTCGCCCTCGGATTGATAGGCCTGTTGTGTCAGGAAGTCGAGCGCTTCCTCGTCGGTCATGGCGGCGCAGTGCATGTTGTGGTCGAGGATGGCGTTGCCCACGGCGCGGAGATAGAATTTGAGCTGGGTCAGGCGCAGGGGCAGGTCGCCCCGGCCATAGCCCTGGTCCAGCATCATCTGCTCGGTATAGACCGCCCAGCCTTCAATGTAAGGGCCGGACTGCAGGACGCGGCGGATGGGGGAGGCAAGGCGGTTGGCATAAGCGAATTGCACGTAATGCCCGGGGAATGCCTCGTGGATGGTGAGGATTTGGAGCATGTCGTGGTTGTATTCCTGGAAGTAGCTTTGGATACGCCGGGCATCCCAATCCTTGGGCGGGGGGCTGACGGCGTAGTAGCCTGCGGCCTTGGGGTCGAGGGGCGGGGCCGGGTTCATATAGGCGGTGGAATTGCCGCGTTCGAATTCGGGCATCTCGATAATCCGGCAGGTGTCCGGTTCCGGCAGGCGCAGGATGTCCCGCTCGGCAATGAAACGGCGAATCTCCCTCACCGCCCGTCGCACGTCGCGGAGCAGGGTTTCGGACTTGCCGTGGTCCTGGCTGATGCACCGGAGGACCTGCTGGACGGCCGCCCGGCGGCCTGGGGCATCGTCCGGAGGCAGGGCTTGCCGTGGGAAATAGCGGCTCCACAACTGCCGCGCAATCACCCACATCTCGCGCTGAACACGCTCGAACTCGGCCTGGGCGTCCGCGAGGACCTGGTCCGCGTTCAGGCCGGGATCCAGTTCCAGTTCGAGCTTGCGATAGAATCGGTCCTTGCCCAACCGCCATTGGCCGTTGGCCTGGGGCAGCAAGTCCTGCTCGAGAAACTTCTGGTAATCTCTCAGGCAATCCGCCACGCGGGCGGCGGCGGATTTCAGGGCGGCCAGTTGCGGGGTCTTTCCGGCGAATTGGAAGAGGTCCCGCTCGTAGAACCCGATGGCGCCCTGGTTCTGACGGATGGCCGTTTCCAGGCACACGCGCGGCGGGTTGCGCAGGTTTTCCCTGGCGGCGTCCACCACGCGCGGAATCAGCGCCATCCGCGCCAGGCAGTTGGCGATGTTGGTCTCCGGCGGCAGCGTGGATTGCGCCAGCAACAGATAGACGCTGTCACTGATATAATCGCCATAGGCGCGCGGGTCTTCCTCGAAAGGACGCGTGTTTTGGCCGAGCCAGATCGAGCGGGTGAGGTCGTGCTGGAAAATCTCGAAATCGATTTGGGCGGCGCGCGACAGCCGCGCATAATCCACCTGACGCGGGAGGGCCTCGAGGGTCTGGCGCGCATGAGCCAGCCATGCCTCTCGGGCGGGCCGGGAGAGGTCGTCCAGCAGGGGGTCGAAACGGTGGTCGCCAAGGCGCGTCGCCTCCATCGGCTGCTGCCGGAAATGCGCCTCGAGATACTGCTGGAAGAAGCTGTAGAGCTTGGCGTCCTGGTCCTGGGCCGAGCCAGGCATGGAGCCTGCGGCCAGGGTGCACAGAGCTGCCACGAATCGGATTGTTGTCAAGTGTCGCATGGAATCCGCCCCCATGATGGGCGATTCCGAGGGTTGAGGTCACGCTTTATCGACGGTGGCTGGCAAGGCCCCGCCTGCTTTGGCTCGGCCCGCCCGGCGTCAGTGGCAGGTTACGCTGCGACAAAGAGGATGCTTGTATCGACAGGGGCGGGTCTGGTAGCGTGCGAGCATGGCACAACACGAATTACTTCCTTCAAATTGCTTTCGCGGTTCTTCCTTTTCCAGTGCAGGTGCATCCGGCCCATTGAGCCGGCGTCGATTCCTTGGGCGCGCCGTCCTGGCGGGCGGAGCGCTGGCGGCGCCGTGCCTCATCCCGGGGTCGGCACTGGGCCTCAACGGCGCAGTGGCCCCCAGCGAGCGCATCGTGCTGGGCGGCCTGGGCGTCGGCAGCCGCGGTTCGGGCGACCTGGCCTGGATGCTCCCGGAACGGGACGTCCAGTTCGTGGCCATCTGCGACGCGAAGAAATCGCAACGCGAGGCGGTCAAGCGGACCGTGGACAACAAGTACGGGAACAACGATTGCGCCACCTACCGCGACATGCGCGAGTTCCTGGCCACGCGCACGGACATTGACGCCCTGCTCATCGCGACGGGCGACCGCTGGCACGCCCTGGCCTCGATCCTGGCGATGCGCGCCGGCAAAGATGTCTATTCCGAGAAGCCCTCCTCGATGACGATCGCCGAGGGGCAGGCGGTGGTGGAGACGGCGCGCCGCTACGGGCGCGTTTACCAGACCGGCACTCAGCGCCTGAGCGAAGACAACTTCACCTTTGCCAACGAACTCCTGCGCTTGGGCCGCCTCGGCCAGGTCCACACCGTCCGCGCCCACATTGCCCCTTGGGACGCCGCCGAGATGAAATACAATTGGCTTCCGCCCGAGACCGAACCGGCCCGGGAGGAGGTGGACTGGGACCAGTGGCTCGGGCCGTGTCCCTGGCGACCCTACAACTCGGCCTACACGCGCGGGGAGTGGCGCGGCTACTATGACTTCCACACCAGTTGCATCGGCGAGTGGGGCGCCCACACCTTCGCCCAATGCCAGGTCGCCATCGGGGCGTCCGACACGTCCGGCATCGAATACACATACGTGAACAACCCCACAGGCGACGGCATGGTCGTGCGGTACGCCAACGGCGTCAAAATGGTGCTCTCGCGCGGCGACCAGTGGTGGCACGGCTCGTGTGGGGTCCGCTACGAAGGCACCGAAGGGTGGGTGTCGATTGCCGACGGCTACGCCAGGCCGGAGGTGTCGGACCCGGCGTGGCTGGACGATTTCACCAAGCTCGTCAACGATTACATCGCCCGCACCCGGCGCCCGATGAGCCATGTGCGCGATCTCTTCGACTGCGTCAAGTCCCGCCGGCCCACCGTGGCCAACCCGGTCGTCATGCACCGCTCGATGTCCACTGTCCATGCCGCCAACATCTGCATGTGGCTCAAGCGCGACATGAACTACGATCCCCTCAAGGAAGAATTCATCGGCGACCCCCAAGCCAACCGCCTCCGCTCCCGCGCGATGCGTGAACCGTGGATTATCTGATTCTGATTGAACCCTCAAACAACACCGGCCCATGTCGACATTAAAACTCGGTTTTTTGCGCGTTGCTCTCCTGCCGTGCCTTGCCCTTTGGCCCTTCTTGGCTGCCGGCTCCGGGTCCGCCGGCGAATCCCAGGTGGATAAGCTGGTCGCCGTCCTGAAGTCGGAGGCGCCCCGGAAAGACAAGGCCGACGCCTGCCGCGAGTTGGCCCGAATGGGAACCAAGGACGCCGTTCCCGCCCTGGCTGCGCTCCTGGGGGATGAGGAACTCTCCCATGCGGCGCGCTACGGCCTGGAGACCATCCCTGACCGCTCGGTGGACAGCGCCTTGCGCGACGCGCTGGGCCGGCTCCACGGAGGGCCCCTGGTGGGAGTCATCGGCAGCATCGGCGTCCGCCGCGATGCCGCCGCCGTGAAACCCCTGGCCGGCCTCCTCGACGATACCAGCCCTGAGGTGGCCCAGGCCGCCGCGCGGTCCCTGGGCAAGATTGCCACACCCGGCGCCGCCCGCGCCCTCAAGGCCGCCCTTGCTCAAGCGCCTGCGCCCAACCAGCTTGCCCTCTGCGAGGGCCTGTTCCGTTGCGCCGAAGCTTTTTGGGCCAAGGGCGACACCAGGCGAGCCGCCGCCATCTACGATCTTTTGCGCTCCCTCGACCTTGCCCACCAGGTTCGCACCGCCGCCTGGCGCGGCGCCATTCTCACCCGAGGCCAGGCCGGGTTGCCCGTGCTGCTCCGGGCCATGCACAGCAGCGATTTTTCTCTTTTCGCCGCTGCCGCCCGCATCTCTCAGGAATTGCCCGGCTCCCGGGCCACGCTTGCCCTGGCGGCTGAACTCGAAAAGCCATCCGCCGACCGCCAGGTCCTCTTGATTCAAACCCTGGGTTGGCGCGGGGACGCCCGGGCCCTTCCGGCGTTGTCCAAGGCCGCCCGGAAATGCGAAAAGCCGGTTCGCATCGCTGCTCTCAAGGGCCTGGCCGAGATCGGATCACCGGCCGCCATCCCGGTGCTCATGGAGCTGTTGGACGACGCGGACCGTGAAATCGCGCGGGTTGCTCAGGAGAGCCTGGCCGGCTTGCAAGGCAAGGAAGTCGATGCCGCCGTCCTCTCGATGCTCGGCGGCGCCGAACCGGACAAGCGCGTCACCGCCATCGAACTCATCGCCCGCCGCCGCATGACCGCAGCCGTGCCGGAGTTGCTCAAGGCCGCCCAGGACGCCCAGCCAAGGGTCCGCGTGGCCGCCTTCCGAAGAGTGGGCGCCTTGGCCGGCACGGGCGACTTGCCCGCGCTGCTGGATCTGCTGGCCAAAACCAAGACCGCCGAGGAGCTCGACACGGCCGAGCAGTCGTTGATCGCCCTTTGTGGCAGAGCCGCCGACCGCGCTGCCTGTGTCGAGAAGCTCGCCGCCCGCCTGCCGCCGGCCCCGCCCGCTCAGAAATGCGCCCTCCTGCGCGTGGCCGCCTCCGTGGGTGATACGACCGCCCTGAGGTGTGTCTGCGCTGCGGTCAGCGAGCGTGATGCTGAAGTCCACGCTGCCGCCATTCGCGCCCTCGCCGAGTGGAATGCGCCTGAGGCCGCGCCGGACCTGCTCGCACTGGCCCGCACCGCCGCCACTCCCACCGACAAGCTCCTCTGTCTGCGGGGTTATCTCGGTTTTGCCCGCCACTCGGATGTCCCGGCTCCCGAGCGCCTGGCCATGTGCCGCCAAGCCGCCGGCCTGGTCCAAAGCAGCGACGAGAAGAAACTCCTGCTCGCCGCCCTCGGCAGCATCCAGTCCCCGGAGTCGCTGGCGCTTATTGAACCGTACTTGGATGATGCAGGGGTCCGCGAGGAAGCCGGCAATGCCACCGTCGGCATCGCCGCCGGCGCCCTCCAAGGCGGTCAGGCCGCCAAACTCGCCGCCAAACTCGTTGAACCCCTGGAGAAAGTGACTCGAGTCACCACCAATACCCAACTGGCCGGTCGTGCCAGGACGTTGCTGGAGCAGGCCCGGGCGAAGGCGGAAGGGAAGTGAGCGCATGGAGCGGAGGACGGGACCAACAGTTGCAATTACCGTTGGCCAATTCTCAACTCTCAATAGCCCTCAATACTCCAGGAAGCCCCTTGACCCCGATGTCGCGCCGGAATTGCGCCCCCTCGAACTGGATGGTTTCGACCGCGGCGTAGGCTGCGGCCCGGGCGGCGGGCAAATCTCGAGCCCAGGCGGTCACGCCCAGGACGCGCCCGCCGTTGGTCACAATCCGATCGCCCGCCCGCGCGGTGCCGGCATGGAAGACCTTGGCGTTGGGCAGTTGGGCCGCTTTTTCAAGGCCGCCGATGGGTTTGCCTTTGGCGTAGCTGCCGGGATAGCCGCTCGAGGCCATCACCACGCAGACGGCCACGGTGGGGCTCCATTTGAGGTCCGCCTTGTCCAGCGTGCCCTCCACGCTGGCCTCCAGCAACTCCACCAGGTCGTTTTCCAGCCGTGTCAGGTACACCTGGGTTTCCGGGTCGCCAAACCGTGCGTTGAACTCGAGGACCTTGGGCCCCGCCGCCGTGAGCATCAGGCCGGGATAAAGGATGCCGTGGTAGTCGATTCCTTCGGCTGCGCAACCGAGCAGCCACGGTTGGAGGATGCTTCGGCGCGCGTTGGCCAGGTCAGCCTCGCTCAGAAAAGGGGTGGGCGAGAAGGCCCCCATGCCGCCGGTGTTGGGGCCCCTATCACCATCCAACGCCCGCTTATGGTCCTGGGAGGTGGGAAAGAGCCTGGCCGTCTTGCCGTCGCAAAGCGCGTGGAGGGAGACCTCCGTGCCCCGCAGGAATTCCTGGATGACGACCTGCCCCCCGGCGGCGCCGAAGCTCTTGCGCACCAGGATTTCGTCGATGGCCTTCTCCGCCTCGGCGAGGTTCGAGCAGAGCAACACACCTTTGCCCAGGGCCAGGCCGTCCGCCTTGACGGCGCAACATCCGCCGAGCGACTCGGCAAAGGCCTTGGCCGGTTCCGGCTGCGCGAAAGCGCCGGAACGCGCCGTGGGGATGCCGTGCCGTTCCATGAAGGCTTGGGAAAAGACCTTCGATGCCTCGAATTGCGCGGCCTTCCGGTTGGGACCCCAGACACGCAAGCCGTGCTGCTGGAAGAGGTCCACGATGCCCAGCGCCAGCGGATTATCCGGGCCGACCACCGTGAGGTCCGGACGCCGCTCTTGGGCCAGCGCCAGGAGCCCCGCCAGGTCTTCGGCGCCGATACTGACGCATTGGACCGGCTCTCCGCTGCGGGCCAGCCGTTCCCCGGCGATGCCGGCGTTGCCCGGCGCGCACCATATCCGGCAGGCCAGCGGGGACTGGGCCAGTTTCCAAACCAGCGCGTGCTCGCGGCCGCCCGAGCCGATCACCAGCAGTTTCATGCGCGTGATTGAACCACCGAATCCGGGGAGCGCAACCGATTTTTGCTATCTTCCTGCTGGACTTCTCCAGGTTTTTGTGTAAACACGAGCGTCATAAACGTTTAATGTTCACATTGCATAGCACTATGAAGATGAAGAAAACATTGATATCGATCTTAGTCATGGGAATCGGCGCCGGGCTGCTCCATGTAGCGGCTGCGGCGGACAACCAGCCGCCGGCGGTGCCGCCGTCGCCCGGCCAGCCAATGCCCGCGCCTCAGGCGCAACCGGCGATGAACTTCGCGCCGGGGTCCACCAACTCTGGAGCAAAAGTTGTGCCCGCGCCTCCGGCGCAACCGGCGCCCAAGACTCCGCCGGGGCCCGCCAACGCTGCCCGACCGCCTCGGCCCGCGCCTCCGCCGCCAGAGCCCCTCAAGCTGCTTCCGGGGTTCAAGGACCTCAAAGAGCAGATGAGCTACAGCGTCGGGATGAGCATTGCCGAGACCGTCAAGAATGGCATGGTTGATCTGGACACGGATGTGCTCAATGCCGCCATAAGAGACTACATGACCGGGGGCACGACGAGGCTGACCGAGGAGCAGATGGCCCAGGGCATCAGGGGTTGGCGGACTGCCTCCACCGCAAAACGCGAGGAAGATCGGGTCCGGAAGGCCGAAAAGAACCACAAGGCGGGCGAGGCATTCATGGCTGAAAACAAGAAAAAGGAGGGTGTCAAGACCCATACTGTGACGCTGCCCGGTGGCAAGACGGTTGAAATGGAGTATAAAATCATCACCGAGGGCGCCGGCGCCAGTCCCAAGACCAACGACCTGGTGACTGTGAAATACGTCGGCAGAACCCTCGACGGCAAGGAAATCGACAACTCGTCCAAGCGCGGACCCAACCCCGTCAAGATGATGGTTTCCCGCGCGCCTTGCAAGGGGTGGACTGAGGCCTGGCCGCTGATGAAGGCCGGCTCGAAATGGGAGCTTTACATTCCCTCCGACCTGGCCCGTGGCGATCGCGCTACTCCGGATGTTGAACCCGGGTCCACCTTAATCTACGAAATGGAATTGACTGGCGTCGAGCCCCCGCCCCCCCCACGGGGCAGCACTCCTGCCCCGCTGACCAGCGACATTATGAAGGTGCCCTCGGCCGAAGAGATCAAGAAAGGCGCCCAGCCCAAGATCATGACGCCCGCAGAGGTCGAAAAGGAAATGCAGAAGGAGAAGGAGAAGGAGAAGAAGCAGTAATCACTTGAACTTTGCGGTTAATTCCGCCAGTCGCTGACACGCTCAACACGCTCCTCGAGTAGTCGGAGCGAGCTCGGCCAATCTGTTTTCCAGGGCGTAACGAACCAGTTCGACGTCGTTTTGGAGCCGGAGCTTGCCGAGCATTCGAGTGTGAAAGGTGCTGATCGTCTTGGGGCTCAAGGAGAGATCGGCAGCGATCTGCTTGAGGGACTTGCCTGCAACGAGCATTTGGAGGACTTGGAACTCGCGGCCCGACAATCGTTCATGAGGGACTTGCGGGCAGGGATGGGCGAACTCCGTGGCGAGCCTCTGGGCCAGCTTGCCGCTGACGTATCTCAGGCCGGAGAGGAGTTGCCTGAGGGCGCGCACCAATTCCTCACCGGCGGCCTGCTTGTTAAGATAACCGGCGGCGCCGGCCTGGAGGGCGCGCAGGGCCAACTGCTCTTCCGGGGCACTGCTCAGGACCAGCACGGGGAGCCGAGGTTGCATCGCGGCAACCTTGGCCAGGACCTCCAAACCGCCCCCGCCAGGCATGAAGATATCGAGCACCAGGACGTCCCAGTTTCTTTCTCTGAGCCGGGCCATCGTCTCCTGGACCGAGCCGGCTTCGCCGAATTGGGCCCCGGCAAGCTCCTCAGCCAGGATTCTCTTCAATCCGCTGCGGACCATCGCGTGGTCGTCGGCAATGAGAATGGCGCTCATAGCGTTTTGTCTTGGGGCTGGCTGGGCGGCAGCGGCAACCGCACTTCGATGGTGGTCCCCTGCCCCGGCACGCTGGAGATTTGGCAATGGCCGCCCAGCAACAACGCCCGTTCGCGCATTCCCCTGAGCCCGACCGAAAGAGGGTCCTCCAGCCTGGGCGCCGGAATGCCGCAGCCATTGTCCCGCACAGTCAGCACAATCTCCCCGGGTTGGCGCTCCAAACGGGCTTGCACCTGGGTGGCGGCTGCGTGCCGGGCCACATTCGCCAGGCCCTCCTGAAAGATGCGAAACAACGCCGTCGAACGCTCCGGGTCCAGGGCAAGAGGCGCGTCCGGCACGACCGCCTGGCAGGCGATTTGGGCGCGGCCCTGGAAATCTTTGGCCAGCCATTCGATAGCGGCGCACAGCCCAAGGGTATCGAGCACAACGGGACGGAGCTCGGTGGCGACTCTCTGGACCGATTCCATCGCGCGGTCAATCACTTCGACCATCTTGTCCGTTTCCTCCTTGAGTGCCCGCCGCCCCTCCTCGTCCACAGGTTGGCTGAGGCGGTGGCGGAGCCATTGGCAGTCCAATTCAAGCAGGGTCAGTTCCTGGGCCAGCACGTCGTGGATTTCCCGGGCCAGGCGGGCGCGCTCTTCCTCGCGCACGGTCTGGAGCCGCCCGGCCAGCGCGCGAAGCTGCTTGCGGGATTCCAGCAGTTGCTCTTCGGCCCGCTTGCGCTCGGTAATGTCCCGCGCAATGCCCAGGACCAGGACTTGCCCCCGCACTTGGATCGGATAGGCGCGCACCTCGACCGTCCGCCGGCCCCCGTCCTTTCGGTTCAAAGTGATTTCCTCCGGGCCGGTCGCCTGGCCCCGAGCGGATTGGGCCAGCATCTCGCGCGCCTTGGCCAGCGTTTCCTGGGAAAGCAGGTTCGATTCGAGAAAGCTCTTGCCGATCAGTTCTTCGCGGGCGTATCCAACCAACTCCTCCCCCGCCCGGTTGCCATCCACAAACCGGCCCTCGAGATCGTGCAGATAGAAAGCGTCAGGGGCATGCTCGAAGAGGATTCTCAGGCGCTGCTCCGAGGCCCGCAGCTCCTCTTCCGATCGTTTGCCCCGCGTGATGTCAAGCGAACCCGTCATGCCTATCGCCAGTCCTGCCGGATTGTACACCCGGCGCAAACGGGAAATCAAGCCAAATATATCCGATTGCCCCCCCAATTCCAGGAGCGGTTCCTCTTTCGCCCGTGTATCTGTGATTCAACATAGATACAATCCCCCCAATATGGGCTATCCATCGAGCGGACCTTGCTCGACCGGGCTCGCCTCCTGGTAACCCGCCGCCGGACGCCACCGGCCCCCAAAATCCCCAAGCGACCCCGGGCCTCCCATGAGCAAAAGGAAACGCGCCACCAATAAGGCCGGTCGCGCCCCAGCCTCGCCCGGTTCAGACTGCGGGTTTGTTGACGCGCTTGGCCGGCTGCTCGCCGCTTCAGCGCTGGAGGCCTTGGGCCATTGGAGGCGTTCCCCGCGGGGGTGTCCGACCAAGAAACTCTCGGTGGCGATGATCTCGATGGGCGGCTCAACGAACTGCGTGGACGTGAGCCTCCTGATGACCGTGGCGGCGGTCCCGATGGCCATCAGCCGAGTTGCCTGTAACTTCATCTGCTTGTTCCTTTCTCCTTTGTGCTCTTGCGAGCGGTTGTTGCTTTTGGCTCGGCTTGCTTTCCGATGTCCGGTGGCTCACTTGAGCGGAGCTTTTCGCCTCGCCGGGAGGAGGACTTTCCCTTGCTTGCGCGCTTAGCCATATGCACCGTGGCGATTACCGAGGCGATGGGGGCGCGCTTCTTTGTGCCCCGAAGTGGCAAGGAAATGTCGCCCACGTAGAGGCGTAGCCCTTCGCACAGCGGCTTTTGGAGTTGAAGAGGCCTTTGGTCACGTCCCCCCAGACGAGAAAGAAGGCCTGCACCCCGCGCGCTCCAATTCGGACCTCGACGTTCAGAAGATGTTTTGTAAGGATCTAGCCCCAGGCTGGTTTATATAGATGAATGGAACAGATGAAATTAAAAATGCAGGAACAAACCGATGAAAATCACTAACCAGCTACATAACGGCTGCTTGATCCTCGTTGCTCTCGGGCTCGGGATCACCCAGCATTTGAACGCGTCATTGCAGTTCAACGGCTCAAACTCCAAGGCGGTTTTGGACGGCAGCTACTTGGACGGGTCAACTCACTCAAACTACACGTTCGAAGTGTGGATCAAGCCGTATAGTTTGGGGGGCACGACAATCGGCAAAACGGAGTACTGGAAAGAGTGGACTTTGGACACAGAGTCAGATGGAGGGTTATCGTTCCGGGGCGCGTGGCCAAATTATTATTGGGGCACTGAAACCGCCACAAATTCCGTAACGACGAATAAATGGCAGCACATTTGTTGTGCCGTAGCCAACGGGCAGGCGTCGTTTTATGTGAATGGAGGTTTTGTCGACACGGAGGCGGTTCAAAACCCGATTGACTTCTATGCGTCCACGAACACCGGAGGAAGTCCACAATACCCTTGGGATGGCGTGATGATGATCGGCTATACCGAGTCAGGAACCACGCCTGACTACAACTTTTTCAACGGCTTGATCTACGGCATCAGGGTTTGGAGCCGCACGCTTTCGGCGAGCGAGGTGGAGATCATCGCGACCACTGGCGTTCCGCCTTCGACCAACGGGCTGTACAACGCCGTTATGTTGAATGAAGGATCAGGCAGCACGATTCATGACTCTCTGACGAGCTTGACGGGGCGGGTTTTAACTGCCCAATGGAGTTCAGACCAGCCGACATTTTCAGGGCAGGTTGGGGCGACGATCCGAGTGCCACAGGATCAACCAACAATCGCCGCAGGAATTGCGGCAGCACAGGACGGGGATACCGTGCTGGTTTCAGGTGGCGTGTATCGGGAACACAACCTCACAATCACGAATGGCATTGCGGTGCTATCAGTGGGCGGGAGCGGCGTTACCACGATTGACGGGCAGAGTATTGGTGGAACCCGGGTCTTCACCGTCAACTCGACGAGCACAAACTTGGCGACGATTTCGGGGTTCAGCATTATCAATGGAAACGCATATTCAACGAGACTGGACGGGGCGGGTCTTCACTGGATTGCGGGTCCGCTGCTCATCTCAAACTGTGTCTTTTCCAACAACTACGCCGATGGCGGCGTCATTGGAACAACCACAACGCCTTATGACCCGACGAAACTTACCGTCGTAAGCTGCATTTTCAACAACAACAATGCGGAGAATTTGGCTGGAATTGTTGGCGCGACGGTTATTCGTTGTTTGCTCTACAACAACACGGGTTGGAATAATCCCGTCGTTCTTGAGAACTGCATTTCGACAAACTGCACGGTTTACAACAACACGGGCGGGGTACTCTCAAACCCGTGGACCACAGGAGGAATGGGTGGTGGAACTGCCGATAACTGCATCTTTTGGGGGAATTCAGGGTACAATGGTCAACAGGTTGACCAGACATCATCGGCGGTAGTTACCTACAGCATTGTGCAAGGTGGAAACGCCGGGACTGGGAACCTCAGTTCAGACCCGTTATTTGTAGATGCCTCAGCCGGTGACTTTCAGTTACAAACGAATTCGCCAGCGAAAAATAGCGGCGATCCCACGACCTTCAATCTTGATGGCTCTCGTGCTGATATGGGGGCTTATGGGGGTGGTGGAAGCCCGCTCCCAATCAATCTCAGCAGCGGTTTGGTTGCGTATCTCCCGTTTGACGGGAACGCCAACGACGCCAGCGGGAATGGTCACAACGGGACGGTGACGGGAGCCACTTTGACCACCAACAGGTTCGGACAAGCCAACGGAGCGTACCTCTTTGGCGGAGCAGCCGCTTATATCACGGCTCCGCTCGATGCCTCCGTGTTCAGTAACGATTTTACTGCCTCAGTCTGGTTTATGGCGACGGACATCGCTGACGGCTGGCCAACGCTACTTAACGAGCAAGGGGTTTCTGCCGGGTACACCCCCTTCAACCTCCAAATCGCCGGCAGCACCTGCGGTTGCGATTCTCCCGGCTATTTGATCGCCGATGCCACATATTCCGGCCCGTCCTTCAACTGGTTCTTGGACCGCAGGCAGCAGACGCCAACCGGAACATACTGCCAAGCGGTTGTCACCAAAGCGGGGACCAATGTCGTTTTGTACCTGAACTCGCAAGTGACAGTCACGGGCAGCGTGTCCAGCCCGATAACGCAGACGGGCGACACGCTTTGGATAGGAAGAGCGCCGACAGAGGATGTTCCCGGAGATTCCGTTTTTCATGGCATCATTGACGACGTTCGCATTTACAATCTGGCGCTGTCGTCGAACGAAGTGGCGGCACTTTATGCCCTTGAGTCAACGCCGCCTTCACCGCCGCCGCCGGCCTGCATTCCTTACGCTGCCACCGCCAACGCAATCGTCACGAATGGTTTTGTTATTGGCGTTGCGACCACCGATGGAGGCTGCGGTTACACGAATACGCCAAGTGTGAGAATCATTGGTGGCGGAGGCAGCGGGGCGGAGGCCGTTAGCGTGGCGAGCAACGGAGTCGTAACCGCAGTCAACGTTCAGGTAACGGGATCCGGCTATACCAACACGCCGGCTGTAGTCATCGCTCCGCCGTTCATTCCGCAGCCTACGATTTCCATCACGGCGCTGATCTTTGGACCGCTCGTGACTCCTGTGCTGCAACTGAGCTTGGCAAATCTGTCGCCGTATGACAATTACCAACTGGAGTCCACCCCGGCCGCCGGAGGAGCATGGACCAATCTCGGTACTCCATTTACTCCAACAGCCAGCGCGAACACTCAATACGTCGACGCCATCGGTAATGTCGGATTCTTTCGGGTGAAGTACGTGCCGTAGCCCAGGGCGTTGCTCGTCCGAGACGATCCGGATTGTCGTTGACAGGGGCCGCCTGGGCGGCCATAACCGGCGAAAGTTGTTGAGATGCTCAACGCCACGACCACGAGCGAGGATCTGCTCCGCCGCGTAAAAGATTGGCGCGAAGACGAGGGCTGGCGTGAATTTTATCGACGTTACGCGCCGGCCATTGCCGAGCATGCGCGGCGCAGCGGATTGACCCACGAAGAAGCCGAGGACGTCGTGCAGGCCACGATGGTCAAGGTGGCGACCTACCTGCCGAAATTCGAGTATGACCGGACGGTCTGCCGCTTTCGGACATGGCTGAACCAGATTGTCAATCAGCGGATTCTGGCGATCGCCCACGAGCGCCGGCGGATGCAACTGCCCGAGGCGGCGTGGGTCTATCTGAGCGAACTGGTGGCTGGCGTGGTCAATCCGGCCGCCGACCCGGTCACCCAGGCGGAGCTGGAGCAGCAGATGCTCAAGGTGTGCCTCGCGCGGGCGCGCGCCGGCGTCAAGCCGCGTCATTGGCAGATCTTCGAGGCGAACGCGTTGCAGGGGATGGATGGGGCCACGGTGGCCAAGCGCTTCCATACCACTGCGGCCAATGTCTGGGTGATCCGCCACCGCCTGATTGGGCGCCTGCGAACGGAATGGCAGGCGCTGTTAAACGAACCATTCCGGACGTAAAGGGGAGGCGCGAGCATGCAGGAAACCGATGCCCAGGTCGACGGGTTCCGCCTCATTCGGATCATTTCGGACCGAGAGCGGTCGAAGGTGCATCTTGCTCGGGACTCGGCCGGGGTTCTGCGCGCCGTTAAGGTTCAACTACCGGCAGACCCGGCGGCCCTGCCGGGGATTGGCGAGCGGTATGGGCAGCTCGAGGCGCTGAGTTCGCGCGAGGGGCTCTTGCCGATCCTCGCGCACGGGACAACGCCACAGGGCTGGGTGTGGGAACGGTTGCCGCTGGCGGACAATTTGCCCGGCTTGTCGGCGCTCCATGAGCAAGCCGGAATCGACCACTACACGCCGCTGACCTTGCGCGGCTGGAGCATCGAACGAGGGCCGGCCTCGGCCGAACAAGTTATTAAATGGGGCTTGCGCCTGGCAGGCGGCCTGCAAGTTCTCCACGAGGCCGGCTTGGTCCATCGCGACGTGAAACCGACGAACATCCTCTTTGTTGGCGGCGAGCTTTGTCTCGGCGACTACGGACTGGTAGGCAGGCCCGGCAGCGCGAGCGATTTCAGCGGCACAGAAGGTTTTCAGCCCCTTGAGGGCACCAACGACAAGCCAGCGGACCTGTTTGCCTTAGGCAGGACCCTGTATGAGGCATGGACCGCGATGGATCGGCTGGAGTTTCCGTCGCTGCCCAAAGCCGTGGTCAACGCGCCGGACTGGAATAGTTGCGGGAGGCATCTTAACGCACTGCTCCTGCGGGCGTGCCATGCTTTGCCCAGCTGGCGCTTCCGCTCGGCCGCTGAGTTCATTGGGGCTTTGGAGGAGGCGCTGGAGGGCCGGCCGGCCCTCAGCAGGCGGAAATGGCTGGTCGCGGCAGGCGGCGTAGCAGCCGTCGTCGCCGTGGGTGGGGCGGCCCTCTTGAGGAGCCCCAGCCGCCTACCACGACTGGTCTGGAAGCCATTGCGAAAGCGGGGCTTCAACGTCGAGGGCTGGCGGGGGGACGCCGGAACCGCCGATTGGGTCCGGCGGCGGCTGTACTCGCTGAGCGTGGACATGCGGGGTTGCGCACTTCAGTCAGTGGATCTCGACCGGTTTGCCCTGCAGATAACCCAGGTCAACAATGGCCCGGGAACGGATGCCTCCACAATTCTGCACCCGGAGACAAGGTGGTTATGGGCCATAGAAGGCGGGCATGGCGAAGTGGTTGCACTGGAGCCGGAATCGCTGCAGACCAAACGGTTGGGGGGCGGCCCGACGACCGAGCGGCATCACTATGCGAAGACCTATTGGAACCCGATAACCCGGCGGGTGGGGATTTTTGGCGGCTATGGCAATTTCGCGGTGCGAAACGACCGAAGCGAATTCGATGAGAAGACGGGCAACTGGATTGAGATTGAACCGGATCGATCAGCCGACGGCCCTTGTCGACGCGGCCTTGAGTTGCCGCTGGTTCCGGACGCGACCGGGAAGCGCCTTTTCGTTATCGGGGGCAGGGGAAGCCCCTCGGGCAAACAAGGGGAGCGCGATCCTGGCCTGAGGGGATTCGACGGCCAATTCCATAAGCTCGACGACATCTGGGAATTGGACCTGGAGAGGGCGGCTTGGCGGCAGTTGCTTTCACTGGGCCACTTCCGCCTAGGCCGACTGCGAGCGGCGGTGTACCATCCGCGGCTGAAGGGTCTGGTGTTGTTCGAGGGCATGCAACCCGAAGACGCCCAACCGGGGCCGGCCAAGGCGTTCTGGTTCCGGCCCGGTGAGGACAAGCTCCCGTTGGAGATGGCTCCGGAGGGAGACTCATCGATCCTGGCATCAGCCTGGGCTTGCACGATGGAGCCGCAGACCGACGACGTCCTGCTCTTTGCCAGCGACGGGATTTTCAGGGTGACAGCTCGTGCAAGTGACCGACGCCTGGCGTGAGTTGGGGGGCTTGACGACGGCTCAGCGGTCCGCCGCGACTCCGGCTGCGACGGGTTGGCATATGGTGGAGTGTGGGCCGCCCATCAGACACTTCCATGGTCAAAACCCAGGATTCTGCTGAGTTCGCGCTGTAACTCGTCAATCCTGCGGCGCTCCTGGTTCACACCCTTCCAGCAGTCATCGATCTGCGTTTTGATCTTTACGGCGCGTTCTCGTTGCTCAGGGGCCAGCCTTGACCTGGCGCGATTCAGCGACGCCTCTCGTGCAATCGCGTCGACGTTCGGCACAGGAAACAGGCTCCGCTCGCAACAGCAGCCGGCATCTTTACTCCCCAGCCAGTCGAGCGCCTCGTGCGTGAAGTCTCCCGATATCAGAACGCGTCGGTGGACCAGGGCTTCGCTGACCTTCGCGGAGATTGAGCTCGGGTTGAGGAAACAGCCATCCTGCGCCGCAAGGCGGTCATTGGTCTTCCCCGGGGCAACGATGCGGGCGAACTTGGCCGCTTCGTCCTGACCCTGGTGGAATTTCCTGGCCAATACGTAGCTGCCGTCGCGCGTGGGCCGCCTGTGCCCGGGGCCCACGTACGACGGAATACCGTTTTTACGGGCCATTCTCGACAAACGCTGGACGCTCACGACCCAGATTTGGCTTTCATCAGCCTGCCTTTCGAGCGCGAAGTACGCGGCGACCAGCGGTGAGAAGGTGAAGTCTAGAAGCCTCGTGGGGCATTCATAGTGCTGCATCAGGGCGAGGATATCCAGTGAGTCCCAATCCTCGTAGTAGCGGCGGGAGCTTTGGAGGAGTTGCTCGCGAAAGTCATGGTACATGAGCAGCTCGCTTATGCGCCACTCATCTGGCCCTCCCGGAGGGGAAGCATGGAAATATCGTCCGAGACTTGTGGAAAGGCTCCACTTGCTGTCCGCCTCTCCCCTGAACGCGTACTGCTTGTTCTGGCCCTCGTATGTTCCGGCCCAATCCTGAAGTTGGCGGAGGTTCGAAACGTGAACCGTTCTGGCTGACGGTTGATCATTCATGTATTTGGGATTGAATTGATAGGAGGGTGTGCCGAGGTTGGCGGTGGCGGCGGAGACGGTGTTCGAGCTCGTATTCACGGTGCCGCCGACCGGCTGCCGAGGGTTTGTGCTCGTCCAGCGCTCGGCAGATGGGGTTGCCATTTGGTTCTCACTGCAACATCGCCCGATGAAAGCGAGCGGTTGGATTGGAGGGCGTGGCGCCGCGGAAATAAAAGGGCGAATAGGTACTGTTGAAGAACAGGATTGGGGTCCGCTTCACCAGGCTGGACGAGGCCTGGATCACGCAATTGGAGCCAACCGGGCCATCGAGGACCGGGCTCATTCCGTTGGCGCTCATCGGGGTCAAACCGGGGAAAAGAGCAGCCCGACCACGGTTCAAACCGCCGCGTCCAGCGGTTCCAAGCGGGTGATGTACTGCTCGATCTGGGCCTGGAGCTTGCGAATTTCGTCCAACGGTCCCTCGGCAAAAACCGCGAAGTTGCGAGGATTCTTGGGCAAGATGTCGGCTCGCAACGAGTCAAGGGCGTGGTACAGGTTCCCGATTTGCTCGATGGCCTGCCGAAGTTGGGCCTCGTTTTCAATCATAAGACTATCCTTAATATGCCTTTGCGTTCGAAAGGCGCAAACCGAACCTGCTGGAAGAAAGCAGTATAGCGCGCCAACTCTACGGACCCGGCTCGGGCCAGCAACAGGTCGAAGCCGTAGCGCCGGCGCACACGAAGCTTGGAAACGACATCGTATTCGGCGGGGCGGAGGTCCCTGGCGTAGTCGTGCGACGCCGGCACCACCACAATGACATCGATGTCATTAGGGTCGGGCGTCGCGGTCACGAAACTGCCGTTGATGAGGACGGCTAAGACGATGCCGCTGGCCTTGGCCTCGCGCAAAAACTCCTTGAGCCGCAACCGCAATTCCGGTCGACGCTCAGAGCCCTGGAACGCGCCGAAGCGCGCCTCGATTTCCTCCAGGCTGCAATCGTGGACACCCTCCGGGAGCAGGCCGTGCTCGTTGAATGATGGAATGGGCATCGCTCAGGTGACTTGTTTCTCAGCCAGTCATCGTCATGTCGGCCCTGAGTGTAGAGGGAGCCGCGACGCCAGGCGAGACATCTTTCGCCGTGCCCCGCTCGCCCTCAATGCGGTTCGGTTCTCTCCCTTGTCAACTCGCTCACCTTTTTCAGGCGCGGCCTGTTGGCCTTGACAGGCCGGCTTGTAAAACATAGTTTTACAGCGTGACAAAGACGATTACGAAGATTGGCAATTCGCAAGGGCTGATGTTTGATTCGGCGCTGATGGACCTTGCCCGCATCAAGGCGGGTGACCAAGTGACGGTGAGCGTGCACGAAGGGGGCTCGATCGTGCTCACGCCGGTGCGGCCGGTCATCACCCCCGCCAAGGCGGCGGCCACGGCCAAACGGCTGATCCGCAAGAATGCGGCGTTGTTCCGGCGGCTGGCATGAAACGGCCGCTGGCGCACCCGACTGCGGAGGCCGTGAAGGCGATTCACGCGGAAGTGCTGGCGGCGCAGGGCGGCGGCGCCGGGCTGCGGGAGGAGGCTTTACTCGAATCAGCGATAGCCGCGCCGCAAGCCACGATGACGGGCAGGCCGCTGTTCACCGACCCCGTGGAAATCGCGGCGGCTGCGGCCATGCCGCTGGTCCTCTGCGCTCTTTGAGTTCTTTGCGGTTAAAAGATTTTTGAATGAACTGGCACGCGGCCGTAGTAGTGCTATGATGCAGCTCGCAGCGACGCAACTATGTTCATTATCATGATAGCCACGGAATGCGCGCCGGCGGCCAAGGTGGGCGGCCTGGGCGACGTGGTGTACGGCCTGTCTCGGGAATTGGCCGTCCGCGGCAACGCGGTGGAGGTCATTCTGCCCAAATATGATTGTATGAGGTACGATCGCATCTTCGGCCTCGCCAAGTGCTTCAGCGATCTGTGGGTGCCCTACTATAACCAGTGGATTCATTGCGATGTGTATTTCGGGTTTGTGGACGGTGTGAAGTGCTTTTTCATCGATCCCCACTCGCAACACAATTTCTTCAACCGGCGCCGGTTCTATTGCGAGCAGGACGGGGAGAGATTCGCTTTTTTCTGCCGGGCCGCTCTCGAGTTCATGCTCAAGGCCAACAAGCACCCGGAGGTGATTCATTGCCATGACTGGCAGACGGGCCTGGCGCCGGTGCTCCTCTACGAGATTTATCAGCGCCTGGGAATGACCCATCCCCGGGTGTGCTACACGCTCCACAACGTGGCGCACCAGGGCCATCAGGGTGAGCACATCCTCCGGCAGGCCGGGTTGAACCCCGGGGCGCTGATGAACCCGGATCGCCTGCTGGACGACCGGTATCCTGCCTGCGCCAACCTGATGAAAGGCGGGGTGGTCTATTCGAATTTCGTCACCACCGTCTCCCCCACTTACGCGCGGGAAATCCGGACCACGAACCTGGGCATGGGACTCCAACGCATCCTCAACGTCCACCATCAGAAATTCGGCGGCGTCATCAACGGCATCGATTACAACGTGTGGAACCCGGAACTGGACCCGCTCATCGCCCGCCGCTATTCGATCGCGGCGCTCCAGGACAAGTACGCCAATAAGCAATCGCTCCGGGAACGGTTATGGCTCCGGCACGACTTCAAGCCGCTGGTGGCCTTTGTGGGCCGGCTGGACTACCAGAAGGGCGTGAACCTCATCCTGGATGCGGCGCCGTATTGCCTGGACCATGGCTGTCAGTTTGTCCTCCTGGGGTCCAGCCCTCACGGACACGTCAACGAGGCCTTTTGGCGCCTCAAGCAGCGGTTCAACGACCATCCGGACTGCCACCTGGAAATCGGTTACAACGAGGAGCTGGCCCACCTGGTTTACGCGGGGTCCGACCTGCTGCTGGCCCCAAGCGAGTACGAGCCGTGCGGCCTGGCGCAGCTTATCGCCCTGAGATACGGCACGGTGCCGGTGGTCCGCAACACGGGCGGGCTGGCCGACACCGTCTTCGATGCCGATTACGCGCCCAGGCCCTATCACGAGCGCAATGGGTATGTGTTTAACGACTGCAACTGGACGGGTCTGGAATCGGCGCTGCGCCGGGCCATTGGAATGTGGTACACCTATCCACAGTATTTCCGAGAGCTGATGGCCAACGGGATGCGCTACGATTGGTCCTGGAACCACTCCGGCCGGGACTACCTGAACATTTACAACTATATCAAGGCGCACTAGGCAACCTGAGATGATCGCCATAGGCAACCAGACCTCGTTCGGTGCGGCAACGCCCACAGAGCCGTTCGATTACGCCCTGGCCAACGGTTTCGATGCCTTCGAATGGTTTCCAGACAAGCATGATGGAGCGGGCTGGGACACCAGTGATCTCGACGGGCCGTTGCGGGCGCAGATTCGAGAAAGCGCGCGCGCGGCGGGGATGCGTTTATCGGTCCACGCGCGCTTGCCGGCCGATCCTTTGCGGCCGGAATGCCAGGCATGGTTCCGGGAGGACCTCGAGCTGGCCCGGGAGATCGGGGCGGTGCTGGTTAACATTCATCTCTATCATGAGGCGGGAGTGCCCGCTTTCGTGGAGGCCATCCAGCCCATGGTCCGCCAGGCATCCCAGGCGGGGCTGCTGCTGACGATCGAAAACACGCCCTACGATTCGCCGGAAATGTTCAATGCGCTCTTCGAGCGCATCCGGGCAGGAGCTTCCCTGCCCGCCTCCTCTGTGGGGATGTGCCTGGACGTGGGCCATGCGAACCTCTGCGCTGCTACCCACAACGATTACCTGGGCTTCGTGGATCGGCTGGCCCCGCACGTCCCAATCCTCCATCTCCACCTCCATGAGAACTGGGGCGATGCCGACAGCCACCTGACGCTGTTCACCGGAGCGTCCGCGCACGACGATTCCGGCGTGCGAGGGCTGCTCCAGCGCTTGCGCCGCCGGGACTTCGCCGGCTCCATTATACTGGAACAGTGGCCACAGCCCCCGTCCCTGCTCAACGCCGCTCGAGACCGGTTGCGCCAAATGCTTGGAATGCCGGACTTCACGGATGCCCTTGCGGCTGCGGACCGGCGCTGCCGTAGCTGGCGGGAGAAGTTGGATTGGGTGCGGGGCCGCCTGGCAGAGGGCGCCCGGCCCCTGAGCCAGGAAGAGCTGGTGGATGTGGCCGTCTATTTGCGGTTGCTGGGCGCCGGCGAAATCCCCTGCGTCGAAGATGGGCGCCACTTTCGCCCCGACCACCACGCCCGGATTGCCCTGGAGATTCAGGAGCGGCTGGCCCGGCTTGCGAATCCGGCCGAGGTCTTCATCGCGCGCAAGATTTATCCCTGGCTGCCTTCAGCGGCTCGGCCCTTTCAACGGGCCGAGCCGCTCACCCGGATTCGCGATATTGCCCATCGAAACGACATTCCCCAGGACCTCAAGCGCGAGATCAAGCGCTCGCTCCAGAACAAGCTCCATCGTTGCGCCGGGCCCGAAGACCTGGCCACCGCCAACGCCATCCTGGAACGCATCACCGCCCCCGGCGCAGATTATTCGGCGGCCTTTGTTGAACAATTCAAGCTCTTCGACGAAGAACTCAAAGAGTTTTTCAACGCCCGTTCGCTGGATGAGCAGTTGAACGCCCTGCTGCCCAACGTGGGCGGGCGCGAAGCCGATTTGATACGCTCGTTCCTGAGTCAAAAGGCAGGGACCGGCCTGCCGGAGCAAGGGCGCGCGCTGAGGGCGCTGACGGAACTGCGCCGCTGCTGCCTGGCGGCGGCCGAGGAACGACCGAACCTGGAGAGGCAGCAATTCCTGCTGGCGGACATTGGATTGGAGGACTTCGCCTTCGTTTTATTGAGCCGGATGGCCAACGAGTTCGATAGGGCCGGGGCGCAATGGCAGCCTCTGCTGGAGGCGCTGCTCTTGACAGTTGCAAACCTGGCGCTCGGCAGCGTGGCGCCGGAGGAATGCGGGGCGATTGAGTCTGAACTGGGAACGTGGAAGCAGGATTTTTGCCCCAAGGACCGCGAACACCTCTTGCGCCTCAAGGCGACGGGGGAGCGCATCCTCCGGCTAACCGAGGAGCAGAGCCAACGCGTTCTGGCGCTGTTTTCACGGCGCGTCGAGAAACTGGGACGGGCCCTGGGCGTGGCCGAACATGCTATCCGCCTCTTATGCGAGGCCGAGGTCCGAGGCCATCTTATCTTCCAGCTTTCCAAACTGGGCGCCCATCTGCTGCGGCGCCTGCGCGCGGAACTGGCGTCGCCGCCATGGGACGTGGTGGTCAGCGGCCAGGCGGCGGGCCGCCTCCGGGCGGTTCATGCTATCGAGGACCTGGGCGAGGTTTTGCCGCAGGCCGTTATGGCTGTGCTCAGCCGCGCGGAAGGCGACGAGGAAATCCCCAAGGGTGTCGCCGGCATCGTGCTGGGGCATGAGATGCCTCATTTGTCCCATCTGGGCGTCCGCGCGCGGCAGGCAGGGACGGTCCTGGTTGTTTGTGAAGACACGGCGGTTTTCGACGAATTGAAAGGCCTCGAGGGCCAAGTGATTTCGTTGACGGCCACTGCTGAAAAGGTCAATTGGACCACTGGCGCGGCTCCCGCCCCGGCCCGGCCCGATAGCCGACCGGCGCGCATCCCCCCCGCGCGCCTGGCTCCGAAACCGGCCTGCATCGGTCTGGAACAAGCCGCCCCGGACTCCTGCGGCGGCAAGGCCGCGGGAGCCAGGCGCCTCGAGGAATTGGCCCTTCGGGCCGACGCCCGATTCAAAACACCCCCGGCGTGTGTGATTCCCTTCGGGGTGCTGGAAGAGGGCCTGCGGGCCGCCCCGGAGTTGGAGGCGGAATACCGGCGGTTGCAGGAGGAGATAAACCCAATGGCCCCCGAGAAGTTCTCGGCGGCAGCAAAACGCCTGCGCGAACTGATCGGGCAAGTCGGCGTGCCGGCCGAGATAGCGGCGGCGCTCGGCGAGCACTTTGCGGACGGGGACCGGCTCATGGTCCGGTCCAGCGCGAACTGCGAGGATTTGGCGGAACTGGCCGGCGCCGGGCTTTATGAATCGGCAGCCAACGTAGCCCAGGCGGACGCGGCTTCGGCCGTGCGGGCAGTCTGGTCATCGCTCTGGACTCGCCGCGCGGCATTGAGCCGAAGACAGGCGGGCATTCCTCACAGCCAGGCGCATATCGCGGTGCTCATTCAGCGGATGCTCACGCCGGATTTGTCCTTTGTCCTGCACACGGTCAACCCGTTGGACGGCAACCCACTCGAGCTGTATGCCGAGGTCGCGGCAGGTCTGGGCGAAACGCTCGCATCCGGAGCGATGCCCGGCACTCCTTATCGTTTCCTCTGCGACAAGGAATCCGGGACGCTGCGGACGCTGGCCTTTGCCAATTTCAGCCAGGCGCTCCGCCCGGCTGCCGCCGGCGGCATCTCGCGCTGCACGCTGGACTACTCGCTCATCCCGTTGTCTTGCGACGCGGAGGCGCGAAAGGAGTTGGGCGCTCGTTTGGCCCGCATTGGACGCCAGGTCGAGGAGGCCCTCGATGGGCCGCAAGATATTGAAGGCGCCGTGGTCGGCAAGGAAATCTACCTCGTGCAGGCCCGCCCGCAGCAGGGGGTGAAGGGGGAATTATGAAATGTAAAACCCTCGGCCTTTTTGAAAAGAGAATCGAAGGCGATGACAGCCTCATGGAGTTGGCCCGGTTGCGATTCCGGCAGGCGGGCCTGGGCGCCGAGATGCACGCGGACATCCCCGAGCAACTGGAGCATGAACTGCGATTCCGGCCCGCCCCGGACGCCCCCGTCATGGCGCATCTGCCCCGAGGACTCAACCTGGCGGAAGATCAAAGCCGCCGGCGGATCGCCCAGTTTGCGTCCCGCCTGGCCGGGCGCGTCTGCGGAATGGTCATGCACGACCGTCCGGACCTGGGGGCGCGCCCGGGGGCGTATCTGCAGGCCGCCCGCCAGATGGAAGCCCGGCTGCAGGAGTCCCAAGCCGGCCCGATGTTGTTCATCGAGTATGCGGCCGGATTGGAGCCGGGCGTGTTCGCGCGCTTCTTTGAGGCCATCCGCAACTTGCGGCGGATCAGCGCGTGCATCGACACAGGTCACCTCGGGATTTGGCAGGCCCGGCAGACCTGGTCGCAAACCCATCCCGGCCAGGATATATGCTCGCTCAAGTCGCAGCCGCCCGGCTTGCCCCAGGCCATGCCCGAGGTGGATGCCGCTGTCCAGTCCGCCCTGCCCGCAGTCCTGGATTTAATCGCCGTCCTGGGTTCGTTTGGCAAGGCAGTGCATTTTCATTTGCATGACGGTCACCCGCTTTCAACCTTCAGCCCTTTTGGAGTTTCGGATCACCTGAGCTTTCTGGCCGAGATTCCGTTGCCTTTCGAGCATCATGGCCGGCGGTCCACGCCACCCATGTTTGGCCCCACAGGGCTGCGGCGGATTGTGGCCAAGGCCCTGGAGTGCATCGCGCCCGCGCCGATCTCCTTCACATTGGAAATCCATCCCACCTTCGAGCGGCTGCCGCTGGGCGACGCGGCGCCGCTCTTCGCCCACTGGGCGGACAAGACCAACGCCGAGATGATGAACCACTGGCTTTGGACGCTCAGCCGCAATTATGATGCAATGAGAGCAACTACTCCCTGAATCACGCTTTGATCAGGCGGTAGAACACATGCGCCACCTGGGTGGCAACATTCAGATTGGCGCTGTCGTCGGTGGCGGTGACAGTGAGGAGGTTGGTTCCGAGGGAGAGTTCAGAGTTACCGCGCCTCCCGGACGCGGATGGTGTAGCGCATGGCCTTATCGTTCATCGAGGTGAAAGTGACGCCTTGCTGGGCGTTTTCATCGAGAAAGAGGTTCTGAAAGGGGGTGCTGTCCAACACGAACCCCAGGCCATCTTTGAACTCGCAGTTGATTTGGACCTGGATGCGGCGGTTTATGCGGTTGCGAACGTTGGCGGCGACCTGGAGGCGGCCGTCGGGGAGGCGCTGGGGTTGGAGGCCGTCGCAGGTAACGGATTCTTGTGCGCCTTTGTCGAACAAGACGAAAGTGGAGACGTCTTCGAGGTTGTTGACCGTTGTGTTTTGGGGCGCGTAGGCGCCGTGGTCGCTGGCGCATCCGGTGATTAGGGCCAGACCGCAAGCCAGGATGGCGGGAGCCAGGAGATTCATTTTCATGATTTTTGAGGGGTTGAGGATTGGTCGCTAATAAAAATGACTTTGTCTTTGCCTTCGGCGGGGACCTCGAAGGTGACGCTCTTGGTCAGTTGGGGCAGGACGTACCCGGCGGGGTCGAGGAACTCGATGGTCGCGACATGGGGTCCTGGGGCCAGGGCCAGGCAGGCAAAGCTCAGGTAGTGGGGCAGGTCGTTCCAGGCGCGGGTGTCTGCGGCGGGGATGGTGGCGGAGGAGATAATCTTGCTGACGATGCCGGCGGCGAGCAGGCCGCCGCCGACCTCGTTCATAGTGGCGTTGCGGCCGCCTCCGGCCAGGAGGGTGCCGGCGCCGCCGAGGATGGCGACATCTCCGGCTATGTCCGTCGCGTTTTTGAACACGACCTTGTTGCCCAGGATGTGGTCCATGACCCGTCCGCCGCGGGTGGTGGCCTGAAAACCGACGTCATCGGTCGGCGCCACGGGGACTTGGAGGGCCTCGATGTTGATCCGGGCCGACCTGACCGGCGATGGCGGGGAATAGAAACAGAGCTTCTCCTGGTATTGGCCGGTGGCGAATTTGGTGGGCCCGGGGCCGAATTCGAGGAAGAACAGGACATTGGCCTTGGGATTGTATGGCGGCAGGGTCAGGCCCTTGGCGTCGGCCTGCGCCCGTTTGAAGGCGTCTGAGCCGTCGCCGCCCAGTTTTGTGGTGGCCAGGCCGTCCAGGTAATCGGGCAGGACCCAGTCGCCGGCATATTCGTGGTTCTCGGTGTCGCTGTCCTCGAACTCGGCGCTACGGAAGCAGGCGCGGGCATTGTCGGGCTCGCCGTCCATCCAATAGAGGATTCCACGATAGATATAGGCCATGGACCGCTCGTAGGGTTCGCCGATGAAGGTCTTTTTGGCTTCGGCATGGAAGTAGCCTCGGGCTTTGCGCGCGTTGGCGTCCGGTCCGAAGATGCCCTGGAGGCGGGTCAAGCCGTCGTCCAGATACTGTTTGGCAAGGTCGAACCTGGCCTGACACATGGCGGCGGCGGCAGTGCGGTATTCCCAGAGCACCTTGTCGCGAGGCGGGCCGTAGGCAATCTCCATCGGACCATCGATCATGAGGTTGCCCGTCAGGACGACCTGGCGCACGGGTTGGGTCGCGCAACCCGCCAGCATGACGCCCACCGCCGCCAGCACGAACCGGGAAAAGTCTTTCATTCCCTCTTTGAACGGCTTCAAGTCCCGGGGCCTAGCGATAGGCGGCATCCTCGAGCCCTTGCTTCTTGATCTCCGCCTGATCCATCCAAACTATTTCACTTGTGCGGGCATCGATCAACTCGAAGCTGTAGAGGACATAATCGCTGGTCCCCGCCCCGGTCCGCGCGGTCAAGCTCTGGAGCTTGCCGGTCAGGAAGAAGTCCGCGCCTTTGAACTCCACAGGATTGGGGTCGGCGCTGGCGGTGACTTGGCCGGAGCGTTTGAGTTCGCGTTCCCTTTCGAGGGCGGCCATGCGGCTGCGCGCCAGAAACACCACTTTGCCCATGGCCTTCATGGACAATTGCCCCTCAATGCGGGTCAGGAATATGTCTTTGTTAATCGGAAACCGGCTCTCGTTGACGACGGGCTCCAGGACGATGTGCGGCACGCCCTGGGCATTGGCGATTTGGGGAATCGCCAGGATGCTTCGGGCCATCTTGTCGGTAACCATGACCAAGTCCTGGGATTCGATGCCGGTGCCTGCCACGAACCCGCGTTCATCAGCCCGCATTTCGGTCACCGGGGTCCCGGAAGGATTTTTCACTCCCGAGGAGGCGCAACCCGAGATAAGTCCCGCCACGGCCAGTGCAGGAAGAGCAATGCGATATTTGGAGAAGTCCATAAAACAATCGATCGGTTCCAGTTTGTCGATGCGCTAAACCATACGCAATGATTTGACGCAGCAGTGCCGGCTTTATTCGCCCGCCACTCTCTTACGATAGGTACTATGGATGAACCCGGCGTGGTTGGCAAACGAAAAAGGGGCGATCAGGTAGCCGGTCACTTAGGCGATCAGACCATGGTTTCGTTGGCGCTGCCGCGGCGGTAGCCTTCGAGGTCGAGCGTGACATGCGCGTAGCCGATGCGCTTGAGCGCCGCGGCCACTTTGGCCAAAACGCCGTCCTCGATCAACTTCCGCATTTCACCAGGTTCCACTTCAATGCGGGCGAGGTGGCGGAGGGGGGGCGCCCGTGGGCCGGCCTTGGCCGGCGCGGGTTGGGGGTTCATCCGGGGGGCCGGTTGGGGCGGACGGGAGAGGGAGGCGGCGGCGTTGCCGATTGGGAATTGGAGGTTGGGCGTTGGCAACTCATGGTGCCTGACTCGGACGTCGAAAAAACCAAGGTCGCGCAAGACGTTCTCGGCCTGTTCGATCATTCGGAGCTTTTCCGGCGTCACGGCTTCACCATAAGGGATGCGCGAACTCAGGCAGGCCATCTGTGGTTTGTCGCTGGTGGGCAGGCCAAGCCGGGTAGAAAGCCGGCGGATTTCCGGTTTGGTCAGGCCCGCCTCCTTGAGCGGGGCGCGCACCTGAAACTCCTCGGCGGCCTGGGCGCCAGGGCGGTAATCGCCAATATCGCTTGCGTTTTCGCCGTATGCGATGACGGCGAAGCCTTCCGCCTTGGCAAGGGGAGCCAACTCGCTGAACAGCTCGTGCTTGCAGAAATAGCACCGGTTGTTCGGGTTGGCCACATAAGCGGGATTGTCAAATTCCCGGGTGCGCAGAACGCGCACGGGAAAGCGAAACTCCTTGGCCAGGGAGAGCGCCTCGGCCAGTTCGCGTCTGGGCAGGCTGGGGGTATCGGCGATGGCGGCCAGGGATTTGTCGCCCAGGACCTCGCGCGCCACCACTGCCAGAAAGACCGAATCCACGCCGCCGGAGTAGGCGATCAGGCAGGAGCCGCAGGAGCGCAACACGGCGCGCAATCGTTCTAACTTGTCCAGTTCCACGGGTACAAAATGCCATTGTTCGCGGTCGTTGTCGAGACCCACGCGGAGCGGCAGGGCCGCAAACGCAAGGACCCGAGGTTTGCGAAAGACTTCAAGTCCGGCAGCCAGGAATTGCTTGGAAAACCGCGCCGAAGACGACGGCAGCGCTGCATCAGGCGCCGAATGGCCGGCTCATTTGTTGAACCGGAAGTTGACGATGTCGTAGTCCTGGATGACGTACTGCTTGGTTTCGAGGCGGAGTTTGCCGGCGCGCTTGGCCTGGGTTTCGCCGCCGGCAGCGATGAAATCGGCGAAGCTGATGATCTCCGCGCGGATGAAGCCTTTCTGCATGTCGCTGTGAACGGAGGCGGCGGCTTCCCAGGCGGTCGTTCCTTTGCGGATCGGCCAGGCCCGGTTTTCCTTGCCGCCGACGGTCAGAAAGCAGATGTAGCCGCCTTCCGAAAAGGCCCGCAGGAGCAGGGTCTCGGGCTGCCGCAGTTCCTCTGGCCCCGCGACCACAATCGGTTTGGCGGTGCAAAAGCTGTGGGCGGCCACGGCCTGCAGCTCCACGGCGTGGAACCCGGCGTCTCGAACGAACTGCTCGCCTTCCAGCCGCGCCTTGATCTTTTCCAGCACGGTTCGCTCGCCTGGCTGGGGGTCGCGCTCGAGCCGCGTCTCGACGAATTCCAGGTCTTTGAGGATCAAGTCCGGCTTGCTCTGCCCGGAGGCGAGGATAACGTCGGCATCCTGTAGCTCGTCCTGCCCGATGACATCCGCCTGGGCCTGGGTCTTCTTGTCGGCCTCGACCAGTTCATGGGCCTGATCCAGCCGAGGGTCTTTCAAATTATGTTTGCCGGTTTTGATGTCGGAAATGCCAAACAAAGCAATCTTCATAAAAGCTCACGCGCCCGGGGAGTATGGCATCTAAAACCGCCTTGACCAAGGAGGAACTCGCGGAGTTGCTCTGAGTTTGAGTTCGGCGCTGCTCCGCTCGGAGACGGAGGTCTATGGCCCCAGGATACCTTTGAGGAAGCGGCCGGTGTGGCTGGCGGGGGTCATGGCGATAGTTTCGGGAGGACCCTGGGCCACGATCTGGCCGCCGGCGGAGCCGCCTTCGGGGCCGAGATCGATGATCCAATCGGCGGTCTTGATGACATCGAAGTTATGCTCGATGACAAGCAGGGTATTGCCGGAGGCGCGGAGTTTGAAGAGGACCTCGAGCAGTTTGGCGACGTCGTGGAAGTGGAGGCCCGTAGTGGGCTCGTCAAGGATATAAAGAGTGTGGCCGGTGGCCTTGCGGCTGAGTTCGGCGGCGAGCTTGACCCGCTGGGCCTCGCCGCCGCTGAGGGTCGTGGCGGACTGGCCCAGGCGAATGTAGCCCAGCCCGACTTCGGCCAGAGTTGCCAGCGGCTCGGAAATCCGCGGCACGGCCCGGAAGAAGGTGACCGCCTCATCGACGGTCATATCAAGGACATCGGCGATGTTTTTGCCCTTGTAGTTGATTTCGAGGGTCTCGCGATTGTAACGGCGGCCGTTGCAGGCCTCGCAGGTGACATAGACCGGCGGGAGGAAGTGCATTTCGATTTTGATGAGGCCGTCGCCCTGGCACTTTTCGCAACGCCCGCCTTTGACGTTGAAACTGAAGCGGCCGGAGCCGTAGCCGCGAATCCTGGCGGCAGGGAGCCGGGCGAAGAGGTCGCGAATATGGTTGAACATGCCGGTGTAGGTGGCCGGATTGCTGCGCGGGGTGCGGCCGATAGGGGTCTGGTCGATGACGATGACCTTGTCGAGGCGCTCGAAGCCCTTGAGAGCGCGGAAGGCGCCGGGCCGTTCTTTGGAGCCGAAGAACTTTCGGAACAGGGCGCGCCGGAGGATGTCGTCCACGAGCGTGCTCTTGCCGGAGCCGCTGACGCCGGTGACACAGGTGAGGGTGCCTAGTGGGATGCGAGCGTCGATGTCCTTGAGGTTATTCTGGCTGGCGCCCAGGACCTCGAGCCAACCGCGTTCCTCGGTAGGTTTGACACGCTGGCGGGGGACCGGGATGGCGAGTTGGCCGTTGAGGTACTTGGCGGTGAGAGAGCCAGGGTGCGCCAGGAGCTGCGCCAAGGCGCCTGCGGCGACCAGTTCGCCGCCATGAACGCCGGCCCCCGGGCCCAGGTCCAGGATGTAATCTGCCCGGCGGATGGTGTCGGCATCATGCTCGACCACCAGGACGGAGTTGCCGAGGTCGCGAAGCCCCTCCAGGGTGCGCAGGAGCCGCTCGTTGTCGCGCTGGTGCAGACCGATGCTGGGCTCGTCAAGGATGTAGAGGACCCCCACCAAGCCCGCCCCGATCTGCGTGGCCAACCGGATGCGCTGGGCCTCCCCGCCGCTTAAGGTGCCGCTCTCCCGGTCCAGGGTCAGGTAGCCCAGGCCGACGTTCTTGAGGAAGCCCAGCCGGGCCCGGATTTCCTTGATGATGTCCCGGGCGATCTTCTCCTCGAACTCGGTCAGCTTGAGGCCCGCAAAGAAGTCATCGGCCTGCTCGACCGAGAGCGCGCAGACGTCCATGATCGACAGGCCTGGGATGGGGAGGGGTCCTGCCTGGCGCGCGATGGTCCGGAGGGCGGGGCGCCCAGGCGCCAGGGGGGTGTCCTGCCCCACCCTGACGGCGAGGACCTCCGGCTTGAGCCGGCGTCCGTCGCAGGCATCGCAGAACTCGGGACTCATGAAGCTCTTGAGGCGGTTGCGGGTGAATTCGCTTTCGCTTTCGGCATAGAGGCGCTCGAGGTTGGGAATGACCCCTTCGAAGGGACGCGTGATTTTGCTCATTTTGCCCGCGCGCCAGAAGCTGAAACTGATCTCGGTCTGGCCCGAACCGCGGAGCAGGACGTTTTTGAAATCCTCCGGCAGCCTCTGCCAAGGGGTTTCAAGGCCCTGCTGGTAGTGGGCAGTCACGCCGCGCAGCAGGGCCTTGTAATACACCACCATGCGTTTGCCGCCACGCCGCCATGCAAGGAGCGCGCCTTGTTCGAGCGACTTTTCCGGGTCGGGCACGATGAGCCCAGGGTCAAAAACCATCTTCTGGCCCAGACCATGGCAGACCGGGCACGCGCCCAAAGGGGCATTGAAGGAGAAGTGCTTGGGGGTGAGCGGCTCGTAGCTCTTGCCGGTGGCAGGACTCAGATTGCGGTTCGAGTGCAGAGTTTCGATCCAGGCGGATTCGGTGGCGCGCGATGCCGGCCGCAGGACCTCGGAGGCTATGTTCGAGCCTCCAGCCTTCCCCGGCCAGGGGCCGGCTACGGCTGGCAGGCCGCCCTCCGTCCTCCGGACTGTGGACTGTGAACTGTGAACCGTGGACTCCCCCGCCTCTTGGTGGAGGGCGCACAGGACACCCTGGCCCCAGCGTAGCGCGGTCTCGACCGAGTCACTGAGGCGCACGCGCACCTTCTCATCAATGACCAACCGGTCCACGACGGCCTCGATGGTGTGCCTTTGCTTGGGATCGAGCTTGACGCGGACGCCGTTGGCCAGCTCGATCAGTTCGCCGTCGACACGGGCGCGAACGAAGCCCTCTCGAGAGAGGCGCTCGATGACGTCGCGAAACTCCCCCTTCTGGCCGCGGACGACGGGGGCGAGCAGCATGACGCGTGTGCGCGGAGGCAAGGAGAGGATTCTATCGACGATGTCACTCGTGGTCTGCCGGACAATGGGCACGCCGGTCTCGGGGCAGTAGGGCCGGCCCACGTGCGCGTAGAGGAGGCGCAGGTAATCGTAGATTTCGGTGGTCGTGGCGATAATGGAGCGGGGGCTGGAGCCGGAGCTGCGCTGCTCGATGGCGATGGCCGGCGAAAGCCCCTCGATGAAGTCCACGTCCGGCTTCTGCATCTGGTCCAGAAACTGCCGCGCGTAGGCCGAGAGCGATTCGACATACTTGCGCTGGCCCTCGGCATAGATGGTGTCGAAGGCGAGCGACGACTTGCCCGAACCGCTCAACCCGGTGATCACCACCAGCTTGTCGCGAGGGATGTTCAGCGTGAGGTTCTTGAGGTTGTGCTCACGCGCCCCGCCTATCCTGATGAATTCTTTGCTCACGGACCCGAATTTTGCCAATCCGACAACCCAACAGCCTACCGGAAATCCCGCAGGAAGCAAAGACATCCTGTTTATTGACCATTGGCAATTGGCGGCGGGCCATCTATTTTTGGCCGGATGAACATTTTGGAAGAGCTGCAATGGCGCGGTTTGCTGGCGGATTGCACGGACCTGCCCGGGCTGGGGAAACGGGCCGGTTCCGGCCCGATTACGCTTTACTGCGGGTTTGACCCGACGGCCGACAGTCTGCACGTGGGGAACCTGGTGCCGTTGCTGGCCCTGCGCCGGTTTCAACTCCTGGGCCACCATCCAATAGCCTTGGCCGGCGGGGCGACCGGCTCGATTGGCGACCCCAGCGGCAAGACCCAGGAGCGCCAGTTGCTCACCCGGGAGGTCCTGGCCGCCAATATCGCAAAGGTCAAGGACCAGCTCCGCCGCCTGCTGGATTTCGATACGCCGGTCAATCCCGCCCGGTTGTTCGACAACGCCTCGTGGACGGAGTCGGTGAGCTACCTCGATTTCCTGCGCGACATCGGCAAACACTTCCCGGTCAACCAGATGGTCGCCAAGGAGAGTGTCCGCGCCCGGATGGAAGACCGCGAGGCGGGCATCAGCTACGCCGAGTTCAGCTACATGCTGCTCCAGGCCTTCGACTTTTACGTTCAGTGCCGGGACTACGATTGCCAGTTGCAGATCGGCGGCAGCGACCAGTGGGGCAATATCACCGCCGGCATCGACCTCACCCGCAAGAAACTCGGGCGCGCGGTCTATGGCCTGACCCTGCCCCTGATTACCAATCCGGACGGTTCCAAGTTCGGCAAGACTGTCGCCGGGGCCGTATGGCTCGATGCCGCCAAGACCAGCGTCTATAAGTTTTACCAGTTGTGGATACGCGTCGATGACCGGAACGTCATTCCATACCTGAAATTCTTCACCTTCCTCAGCCAGGAGGAGATCGCCGCGCTCGAGGGCCAGCACGCCCAAAACCCCGGCGCCCGCCCGGCCCACAAGGCCCTGGCCAAGGCCGCCACGGATTTGGTCCACGGCCCGAGCGCCACGGCCGAGGCCGTCCGCGCCAGCGAAATCCTCTTCGGCGGCAACCTGGCGGGCGTCTCCGAGGCCACATTCAACGAAATTGTCGGTGAAGTGCCGACGAAGGAAATCAGGAAGTCCGAGTTGGATGGCGCCGGCAAGCCGCTGGTTGAATTGCTGGTCGCCAGCGGGCTCTGCGCGTCCAAGGGCCAGGCGCGAAAAGACATCGAAGGCGGAGGCGTCTATGTCAACAACCTCCGCCAGGCGGGCGCGCAGCGCGCCATCACGGCGGCCGACCTGCTCTTCGGCAAACACCTGCTCCTGCGCAAGGGCAAGAGGAGCTACGTTGTGGTCATGGTGAAGTAGCAGCCACTGCCTAGTAAGGGGACAGAATCGTCCAGACCCGGGGCTGGTGTTTTGACACGGCAGCACGTGCCGCGATAATCCTCACCGCCGCGCCGACGCGACCGAACGGGGGTGCACGCCGCGGGACCTTCGCGGGCCTGGACGAGTTTGAAAATACCCGCCCCAGGCCTTGGCATTCCGCCTGCTGCCCGTCAACCGGCTTTTGCGCGGCAGGATGAGAGTCATTCGATTCCCGCCCTATCTGCAAAAGGAGCAAAACCAAACCAAAGGAGAATCATGAAAATCAATCAAGCATTACAAATCGCGGCCACACTGGTCCTCGGCATTAGCCAGGGGAGCGGAGCTGTCCAAGTTTATAGGTATTCCGGCCCGGTTGCCGGATGGACGGAAGCGGCTTTGACTCCGGGTCCCGGTTCTAGCGGAGAGTTTGTCGCAAATTTCGGCAACCTCACTGAATTCTTGATTTATGACCCCGTGGCTCAAACCCTCCGGCAAGTGGGTTTTGTCACCGTCAGCCCGTCCAGGGGGTCTTTCGACATCGTGCCAGCGCCGCCTCCCAATGATCCGCCGCCACCGGTCGGGTCGGCAACCCTTAGTGTCGGTTTCAACGGCATTGTACTATTTGACTACACATCGAGGGCCTCTGGGGGTGTCTTCTCCGGGACCCTTCGTATCCCGGTCACGGGGGTCGGCGTGTACGAGGGGCGACGCTTTGCAGGAAGCTGGGTTTTGGAAATCCAATTGGACACGCAGATCGACACGGTCACCTCCACGTCGCTCACATTCAGCCAGCAGTCCTATGGCTCGGGGTCTGCAAAGGAGGTAATATTTACGCGCATGGGAGACCTTACAGACGGAGGCGATGATGGCAGTTATGACTATTCCTGGGGCCTGACTTCCGTCGTGGCGACGGCCCTTCACGAGTCTGGGAGCGGGAATGACGGGGACTCTCCGAATGATTAGGCCGGGGCTTCGCCTCAGGTGTTTTCCTCAGTGGTGGAGACAGGTTGATTCGGGCCTCCCTGGCCTGCTCCGGCCAGGGCCATTACCGGGGGTTTCTTATATCAGCCCGGGGCTGCTCCTTACACGGACCTTCGGGGGCCCAAGGTGATTCGCCCCCAACCTGTGGCCTGACCGATACCAAGCGGGTCTGGGCCGCTTCTCGCAACCCGGAGGGCTGCCAGGTGGTAGCCGGGGGTCGCAGCGGAGCGGCGA